>Ga0156347_1073_pt1 | contig 33095 bp, 29 predicted proteins | sample RifOxyA1_FD_107994 | JGI IMG/M metagenome (GOLD analysis project Ga0156347, IMG submission 107994) | Xanthomonadales bacterium RIFOXYA1_FULL_69_10 | reverse complement strand
AGCGTCGCCACGGGCCGATCAGTTGGACGCCGTCGATGCCACGCGCGTGCCCCGGCCATCGCGCCGGCTGCAATGGGCGTGCGTGGCGCTCACCGCGTTGACACTCGCGCTGGTCGTCGCGTTCTGGTGACGGCATCCATTCCCGTAGGAGCGGCTTCAGCCGCGATCGACTCCCCCCGAAGTCACACCTGTAGGAGCGACGTAAGTCGCGAACCTCAAATCCGGGCGTTCCGCTACGCGGTCGCGACTTACGTCGCTCCTACAACGGGTGTGCGCCTCTGCGTCGTCCTGCGGGTGCGTCGCTTGTCCGGTTCGTGATCGCGGCTGAAGCCGCTCCTACATAGGTGGCCGGTGCAGGGTGTGCCGGCCACCGTCCATCACCGCTCGCCGATCATGCGGCGCCAGCCATTCACGCCACCTCGTTGCTCGGCATCGCGTAGCGGTGCTCACCGGCGCCGCTGCCGGCGGCATCCACGGCGTCGAGGAAGTCGTGGCCCCAGCGTTCGACGTCGTAGCGGGTGACGATGTCCATCAGCTGGCGCTGGCGGCCGTCGGCCTCGTCGGCGGGCATTGCCAGCGCCTGCGACAGCCCGGCCACCAGGTCGGCCGGGTCGTGCGGGTTGGTCAGCACCGCGCCCTTGAGCTCGGCGGCGGCGCCGGCGAATTCCGACAGCACCAGCACGCCGGCGGTGCCGGCCATGCCGTGCGCGGCGATGAACTCCTTGGCGACCAGGTTGAGGCCGTCGCGCAGTGGCGTGATCCACATGACGTCGGCGGCGGCGTAGTGCGCCAGCACCTGTTCGAACGGCAGGCCGCGTGCGAAGAACCGCACCGGCGACCAGCCCAGGTCGGAGTAGCGACCATTGATGCGGCCGACCGCCTGTTCGATCTGCGTCTGCAGCTGGCGGTAGATCGTCATCTCCTTCGCCGCCGGGACGCACACCATCAGCAACGTGACTTCGCCGCGCAGCTCGGGCTGGTGCTCCAGCAGACGCTCGAACGCCAGCAGCTTCTCAAGCGTGCCCTTGGTGTAGTCCAGCCGCTCGATCGACAGCACCAGTTTGCGGCCGGCGAACTCCTCGCGGATCCTGCGCATCCGGTCCTGCACGTCCGGCTGCGTCAGCCCGTCGCGGATGCGGGTCAGGTCGGTGCCGACGGGGTGCGCGCCCAGGCCGATCTCGCGGTCGCCCACGCGGATGCGGGTGGTCACGGTGTCCAGCCCGACCGCGCAGCCGTAGGTCAGGAAGCGTGGCGCGCAGCTTTCGCGCGTGAGCGTCTCCACCGGCATCGCGCCGCGCACGACGTCGACGAAGTTCTCCACCTGCCGCGGGATGTGGAAGCCGACATAGTCGCACTGCAGCAGGCTGCCGAGGATCTCGCGCCGCCACGGCACCACGTTGAACACGTCCGCCGAGGGGAAGTAGGTGTGGTGGAAGAAGGCGATCTTCACGTCCGGGCGCATCTCGCGCAGGTACGCCGGCACCATCCACAGGTTGTAGTCGTGCAGCCACACCGTGGCGCCCTCGGCGGCCTCGGCGGCGGTGGTCTCGGCGAACTTGCGGTTGACCTTCAGGAAGGTCTTCCAGTCCTCCTCGCGGAAGCGCGCGCGCTCCCAGAAGGTATGCAGCATCGGCCAGAAGGCCTCCTTTGAGAACCGCTTGTAGAACGAGTCCACTTCCGCCTTGGACAGTTTGACGCGCGCCGCCGTCAGGTGGGGGTAGCGCGCCTCGTCGACCGGCGTGCGCTCCTCGAACGCGCCCAGTTTCGGGTCGTCGATGCTCCATGCCACCCACGAGCCCTTGCGGCCGCTGCCGAAGAACCCCAGCAGGCTGGGGATGATGCCGTTGGGCGAGGTCGGGCGACGGCGCTTGCGCACGCCGTCCTCGACGTACTCCTCGTAGGGCAGCCGGTGGTAGACCATCACCAGCTCGGACTTGCCGACACCGCGCGATTTGGGCGCGCGCCGGTGCGGGTCGTCGGCGGCCAGCAGGTCGAAATGATCGATCGCCTCCAGGATGCCGCCGCAGCCGGGTGATCGGGCGTGCAGGACGTTGGCCAGCTGCTGCGTGGCCCGCACCAGTGCCGGCTCCGAGCGGCCCACGGCCACGCCCTGGAAGCCGGCGGTGAACATCGACAGGTCGTTGAGCGTGTCGCCGGCCACCAGGACGCAGGCGTGGGGCACGTCGAGGTGGTCGGCCAGTTGCGCCAGCGTGCGGCCCTTGTCGGTGTCCGGCGGCAGGATGTCGAGGTAGCGGTCGGCCGAATACAGCACCGAGCACTTCAGGGCGCGCGCGGCGGACTCGACATCGCTGCGGATCGCGTCCAGTGCCTCGGGCTCGCAGAAATACGAGCAGCGCCGTTCCTGCGGCACGTCCTGCCGCACCAGCCCGGGAAAGCGGTCGATGGCATCGGCGACGGCGTGCTCGCCCGGCCACCGCGCGTCGATCTCGGCCTGCAGCGGCTGCACCGGCTGCAGCGTCAGGCCGTCGACCACGGTCGCGCCGACGTCGCAGATCACGTAGTCCGGGCGCGGCAGGATCGGGTCCGACAGCAGCGGCATGACGTGCTCCAGCCCGCGCCCGGTGACGAACACCAGGCTGATCTCGGGGTGGCGGTCGACCAGTCGGTAGAGCTTCTGCCGGTGCTCGGCGTCGCCGGCCAGGAACGTGCCGTCCAGGTCGGTGGCGAGCATCAGTCGTGGCGCGGCGTGGCTGCCCGGACTGCGGAAGACGGTCGCGGAGTGGGAATCGGAGTCGGGTGTGGCGGGTGCGGTGCGGGTGGAAGTCAACGGCATGCCTTTCAGTTCGAATGGGGGGTTGGAGTCGGATCCTCGGGGTGTGAGGGAAGCGGTTCGGGGTGGTCGGATTCGGTCTCCGGCAGCAGCTCGAGGGCGGCCGGGGTGGTGCGCAACATGGCGTGGAAGTGGGCCGGGTGCGCCAGCGTGCGACGGCGCAACAGCCGGCGGCCGGCCGCGACCGTGGCCAGCAGGGCCAGCGTCGCGGCGAAGAACGCCGGCAGCGCTGCAGGGCCGTAGAGGCCCATCGCGGCACCGGCCAGCGCCGGGCCCAGCGCCGAGCCCACGCCGTTGACCAGCAGCAGGCTGCTGCAGCCGGCCAGCAGGTGCTCGGCGGGCAGGTGGTCGAGCAGGTGCGCGACGCAGATCGGGTACAGCGCGAACGACAGCCCGCCGAACGCAAAGAACAGCGTGAACAGCAGGCCCCGGTCCTGCACGCCGGTGGCCGCCATCGCGGTCGCCACGACCGCGGCTGCCAGGCTCACCATCGCCAGCGTGGTGCGCCGGTCGCTGCCGTCGGACAGGTGGCCGATCGGCCATTGCAGCAGCGCCCCGCCGACGATGGTCGCGCTCATCAGGGTGGCGATGCCGGGCGTGTCCAGTCCGATCCGGGTCGCGTAGACCGCGCCCAGTCCCCAGAACCCGCCCATGGCCAAGCCCGCGAGGAACGAGCCGGCCGTGGCCGCTGGCGCGGTGCGGTACATCGCCGCCAGGGCCAGCCGCGGGCTGGGCGGCAACTCGGGCTGAACCATGCGACTGGCCGTGACCGGCAGCGCGGCGAGGCAGACGAGAATGGCCACCACGCTGAACAGCACGAAGCCCGACGGCGATGCCAGCCCCAGCAGCCACTGTCCGCCGGCCAGCGCCAGCAGGTTGACGGCCATGTACACGGCGAATACGCGGCTGCGTTGTTCGGGCGCCGCCTGCGCGTTGAGCCAGCTTTCGATGACGGTGTACAGGCCGACCAGCGCCACGCCGGTCAGCACCCGCAGCCCGCCCCAGGCCCAGGGGTCGACGAGGATCGGGTGCAGCAGCACCGCGCTGGCGCACAGCGCCGCATAGAAGGCGAAGGCGCGGATGTGGCCGATGCGCTGGATGAGGCGCGGCGCGGCGTAGGTGCCGAGGAAGAAGCCGAAGAAGTAGCCCGACATGATCAGGCCGAGCGTCTGGTCGCCGAAGCCGGCCTCCCGGCCCCGCACGGCCAGCAGGGTGCCCAGCAATCCGCTCCCCGCCAGCAGCAGGGCCACGCCCGCCAACAGGGCGGCCAGGGGTCGGACAGCTGAGATCATCGCTCCTGCGGGTGGCGGTCGTGAATCAGCCGCGCATTCTAACATGTTGATAGATCAGGGGAAAATCGAGGCGCCTTGCGCTCCGGGTGTAGGGAGGGTGGAGCGAAGCGATACCCAGCATGACGTCCTCCGCTCGCAGTGACGCCCATTCGGCTTCGCCGCCCCGGGTCGCCACGCTGCGAACGTCAAGATGGACCCCGGCTTTCGCCGGGATGACGGCCGTGGGGCCGCCGCTGCGTTGTCGACCACACCGGACCGGGCGAGCTTCGGCGACCCACCCTGCGTTCGGGGGGGCGTGGGACCCCGCGCACTCAATCCCGCAGGAAATACTCCACCGTCGTCACCACCCGCACCGTCTTGACCTGCGGACTGCCCTGGTCGCGGTCGGTGATCGACACCACGCCCTGGTTAGCGTTGCGGATCCCGCCCAGCCGCGCGCCCGAATCCTTGGCGAACTGTTCGGCCGAGGTGCGCGCCGCGCTGGTGGCCTCGGCGATCAACCCCGGCTTGATCGCGTTGAGCTGCGTGTAATCGAACTGCGGTTGGCTGCCCTCGCCGATCATCACGCCGCGCGCGACCAGTTCGCCGCTGCGGCGCAGCGCGGCCAGCGCCTCGTCGACGCGACCGGTGCGCAGGGTGACGGTGGTCGAGTAGCGGTAGCGCTCGGGCGGGCGCTGGTCGCCATAGGCGTAGGCGAAGCGGTCTTCGAGCCTCGGCGGCGACACGACGATCTCGTCGCCCTTGAAACCGGCCTGCTCGAAAAAGCCGCGGATCGTCTGCGTGTTGGTGTCGAGCGACTGCTGGACCTGGGTCAGGTCGTTGCCGCCGACGGTGTGCGGCAGTGGCCAGACGACCAGGTCGGCCGCCACTTCGCGCTCGGCCGAGCCCTTCACCACCACGAACCGGTCGCCGGTGCGCAACCGCTCCATGCCCTTGGCCGCGAACCAGCCGGCCAGTGCCAGTCCGATGGCGACCAGGGCGCCGGCGATCATCAGGCCCAGCGGCGAGCGGGCAGTGTCGTAACGGTGCGGCTCGGTCATGGCGGTGGTCCGGCGTGGGCGGTCGGGCGAGGATAACGCCGCGCGCCGCCTTGAAAGGCCGCCCGCCGCCCCCACCCGTGGGCGATCCGTCAGGTTTCGAAAACCGCCCCATGCCGATCTATGCCTTCGAGTGCGCCGCCTGCGGCCACACCTTCGACCGCCTGCAGAAGCTCTCCGATGCCGACCCGACCCAGTGCCCGGACTGCGCCCAGCCGCAGGTCCGCCGCCAGCTGACCGCGCCGCAGTTCCGCCTGGCCGGCGGTGGCTGGTACGAGACCGACTTCAAGAAGGACGGCGACAAGAAGCGCAACCTGGCCGGCGATGCCGGGGCGGGCGACAAGGCGAAGTCGGGTGGCGACTCGACGGCGACCGCGCCTGCGGCCAAGGCGGATGCGAAGCCGGCCAAGGCGGCGGAGGCCAAGCCTGCCACGCCGGCGAAACCGGCGACGCCGTCCAGCTGACTTCGCGTCATTGCGTCTGTAGGAGCGGCTTCAGCCGCGATCCGCGTTCAATCATGGGCGTTGTAGGAGCGACGTGAGTCGCGACCCGCGTCGCACGCCAATTACGCGGTCGCGACTTACGTCGCTCCTACATACGAGGTGTGTGCGCCCGATCGCGGCTGAAGCCGCTCCTACAACCGCTAGAGGGCGGCGGTGGCGCGGCCCGCGGTCGCCGCGGCGCTGACGAACACCGCGCTGCAGCCGCGGTCGACCCAGACGACGCCGTTGCGGTGGCCCCAGTTGCCGCCTTCCACGCACATCACCTCCGATACCTCGTGGGACAGCCGTGCGGCGCCACGGAAGGGAAGCGTGCATTCGCGGTACCCCAGCCCCGGGCTGTCGCAGCGGACCTGGGCGGATTCGGCGGCGGGATCCAGGTCGGCATTGGACGCGTCGGCCTCGGGGGGCGCGACAATGGTCAGGCCGACGCGCATCGTGCCGCGCGAGGCGCCGGCCAGCATCGGGCCGGCCTGGCGCAGCAGCCCCGGCGCCGAGGCGACGGGCAGATCCATGCCCACCGCCCGGGGTGCATCGACCCGGGCCCCGGCCAACAACGGAACGGCACACAACGCCAGCGTCAGCATCCCGGAGCGGAGCGTGCGTGCGGTCGTCATGGGCCTTCTCCCTGGTGCCGGTCCGCCGTCGGGGGCGTGCCGTGCTGCTGGTCCGGAACTTGCCTTTCACTTTCCTCAGCGACTGCCCGGGGGATTTCTTGAGGGCGGCGGGGCGAGGCAATTCCGAAACCGCAACGGGCGTCTCACTTCGTGTGCGACACGGCCTGCAGGTCGCGGCGTGGCTCCGGTGCTCCTGTTTGAACCCGAGAGCGGCGCCGGATCGGCCCCGGCCCACCGCACGGCCGGCAACGTGCCGCTAAAATGGCGCGTCGTGTTGCGCGCCCGCCGTCTGGCGCGTGTTCATCGGCACGCCCGGCACCGGCCGGGGTGCCGTCATCCGGAGCCCCCATGCGTACCCATTTCTGTGGCCTCGTCGACGAGCGCCTGATCGGCCAGACCGTGACCCTCTGCGGCTGGGCCGACGTCGCCCGCAACCTCGGCGGCCTGTGCTTCATCGACCTGCGCGACCACGAGGGCATCGTCCAGGTCGTGGCCGAGCCGTCGGACGTCGACGGCAATGCCGCCGTGATCGCGGCCGCCGCCCAGGTCGGGTACGAGGACTGCCTGCGCATCACCGGCACCGTGCGCAAGCGCGAGTCGGTCAACAACAGGATCCGCACCGGCCAGGTGGAAGTCGTCGCCACGGCGATCGAGGTGCTCAACAAGGCCGAACCGCTGCCGTTCCACGCCCACGAGAACCCGGGCGAGGACATCCGCCTGAAGTACCGCTACCTGGACCTGCGCACGCCGGAGATGCAGCGCAAGATGCGCACCCGCACGAAGCTGGTGCAGGCGCTGCGCCGGTGGCTGGATGCGCGCGGTTTCCAGGACATCGAAACGCCGATCCTGACCAAGGCCACGCCCGAGGGCGCGCGCGACTTCCTGGTGCCGGCGCGCATGCACCCGGGCGAGTTCTACGCGCTGCCGCAGAGCCCGCAGCTGTTCAAGCAGATCCTGATGATGGCGGGGTTCGACCGCTACTACCAGATCGCGCGCTGCTTCCGCGACGAGGCGCTGCGCGCCGACCGCCAGCTGGAATTCACCCAGCTCGACATGGAGTTCGCGTGGGTGTCGGAGCGCGACGTGCAGGACACCGTCGAGCAGATGATCCGCGAGGTCTTCGTCGAGGTGATGGAGGTCGAACTCGGTGAGTTCCCGCGCATGACCTATGCCGAAGCCATGCGCCGCTTCGGTTCGGACAAGCCCGACCTGCGCATCGACCTGGAGCTGACCGACATCGCCGAACTGGTGAAGGGCTGCGAATTCAAGGTGTTCACCGACTGGGCCAATGCCGAAGGCGGGCGCGTGGTCGCGCTGCGCGCACCGGGCGCGGCGTCGCTGTCGCGCAAGCAGATCGACGATGTGGCCGCGCATGCCGCCAAGCACGGCGCCAAGGGCCTGGCGTGGATGAAGGTGGAGACGGCCGGGCAGGGCGCGGGCGGGGTGAACTCGCCGATCGCCAAGTTCCTGGACGACGCCACGATCAACGCCATCGTGGCGGCCGCGGGCGCGCAGGCCGGCGACCTGCTGCTGTTCGGCGCCGGACCGTACAGCACCGCCTCGGACTTCATGGGCGCGGTGCGCCTGAAGCTCGGCCGCGACTTGGGCCTGGTCGGTGAGGGCTGGAAGCCGCTGTGGGTCACCGACTTCCCGATGTTCGAGTGGGACGAGGAGGCGCAGCGTTACGTGGCGCTGCACCACCCGTTCACCGCGCCTGCGGTGGACGACGTCGCCGACCTGCGCGCCAACGCCCGCACCGCCGTCAGCCGCGGCTACGACATGGTGCTCAACGGCAACGAGATCGGCGGCGGTTCGATCCGCATCCACCGCCCGCAGATGCAGGCGGCGGTGTTCGACCTGCTGGGCATCGGCAGCGACGAGCAGCAGGCCAAGTTCGGTTTCCTGCTGGACGCATTGAAGTACGGCGCGCCGCCGCACGGCGGCATCGCCTTCGGTATCGACCGCATCGCCGCGCTGATGGCCGGCACCGAGTCGATCCGTGACGTCATCGCCTTTCCCAAGACCACCGGCGCGCAGTGCCTGATGACCGACGCGCCGTCGCCGATCGACGCCGCGCAGCTCGCCGAGGTGCACGTGGCAGTGCGGCCGAAGGCCGGGAGCTGACCTGCTTCTGTAGGAGCGGCTTCAGCCGCGATCGCAAACTCGATTCCGTTGTAGGAGCGACGTAAGTCGCGACCGCAACACCCCGATCGGCTGCGCGGGTCGCGACTCACGTCGCTCCTACACATGCGGCATTCGCCGGATGTTCGATCGCGGCTGAAGCCGCTCCTACAATGGCGCGATGACCGCAACGCCGCCCCTCGCCATCCGCCGCGCCGGTCCCGCCGACGCGGCCGTGCTGTCGCGCCTCGCCGCGCGTACCTTCACCGAGACCTTCGGCCACCTGTATCCGCCCGAGGACCTGCAGGCCTTCCTTGACGAGGCTTATGCGGTCCAACGGCAGGCCACGATCCTCTCCCACCCCGACTACGCGATCTGGCTGCTGGAGGACGATGGCATCGCGGTCGGCCACGTCGCGGCGGGGCCGTGCGGGCTGCCGCATGCCGAAGTGCAGGCCGGTGACGGCGAGATCAAACGCCTGTACGTGCTGGGGTCGCACCAGAACGGCGGCTGGGGTGGGCGCCTGTTCGACACCGCGTTGGGCTGGCTGCTGCGCGATGGCCCGCGATGCCTCTGGGTCGGCGTGTGGTCCGGCAACGCAGGGGCGCAGCGTTTCTACGCGCGCCACGGGTTCGAGCACGTCGGCGACTACATCTTCCCGGTCGGCCGGGTGCGCGACCACGAGTTCATCCTGCGCCGACCCGCGGACGCGCCTGCGTGAGCCGACCGGTCGTCCTCGTCCACGGCCTGTGGATGCCGCGCGTCTCGATGCTGCCGCTGGCTCGTCGGCTGCAGCGCGCCGGTTTCGCACCGCGCCTGTTCGGCTACGCCACCGTCGCCGGCGGACCCGAAGCCGCGGTGCCGCGCCTGGCGGCGATGCTGCGCGAAGGTGCCGACGTGGTCGCCCACAGCCTGGGCGGGCTGGTGACGTTGACCGCATTGCAGCGCGAGCCGGACCTCCCGGTCCGGCGCGTGGTGTGCCTGGGCTCGCCGCTGTGCGGCAGCGCCGCGGCCAAGGGGCTGTCTGCGCGGCATGCGTTCGCCGCCACGCTGGGGCGCAGTGCGGACCTGCTTCGCAGCGGCTGCCAGCCGTGGGACGGGCATGCTCAGGTGGGCGTGGTGGCCGGGCGCACGCCGCTGGGCCTGGGCCAGTTCTTCGGCGGCCTGCGCGACGTGAGCGACGGCACGGTCGCCGTCGCCGAAACCCGCCTGGCGGGCCTGGCCGACCACGTGGTGGTGCCGGCCAGCCACAGTGGCCTGCTGCTGTCGCCGCTGGCCGCGGCGCAGGCGGTCGCGTTCCTGCGATCGGGCCGATTCGAGCACCGGCTCTGATGCGGTCCGTATAATCGCCGGTCGCTCCGACGCAACAGGTTCCCCGACGCATGGCCGGCCATTCCAAATGGGCCAACATCCAGCACCGCAAGGGCGCGCAGGACGCCAAGCGCGGCAAGATGTTCACCAAGATCATCCGCGAGATTTCCGTGGCCGCCCGCAGCGGTGGCGGCGACCCGGCCAACAACCCGCGCCTGCGCACCGCGCTGGACAAGGGGCTGGGCGCGAACATGTCCAAGGACGTGCTCGAGCGCGCCATCAAGAAGGCGACGGGTGAGCTGGAAGGCGTCAACTACGAGGAGATCCGCTACGAGGGCTACGCCCCGGGCGGCGTCGCGGTGATCGTCGACTGCCTGACCGACAACAAGGTCCGGACCGTGGCCGACGTGCGCCACGCGTTCGGCAAGTTCGGCGGCAACCTGGGCACCGACGGCTCGGTCGCCTTCATGTTCAACAAGGCCGGCGTGCTGAGCTTCGCGCCCGGCGCCGACGAGGACGCGGTGACGGAAGCCGCCATCGAGGCCGGCGCCGACGACGTGGTGGTGTACCCGGACGACGGCGCGATCGACGTGCTGACCTCGCCGGACGCATTCGACGCGGTCAAGGCCGCGATGCTGGCCGCAGGGCTGGAGCCGGCGCAGGCCGAGGTCACCTGGCGCGCCGACAACGACATTGCCGTCAGCGGTGAGACCGCGCAGCAGGTCGTCAAGCTGCTGGACTGGCTGGAAGACCTCGATGACGTGCAGAACGTCTATTCCAACGCCGAGCTGGGCGAAGACGCGTACGCTTGAGCGCATGCTCGGCCAACACGGTGCACACCATCTCTTCCATTGACGCCGTCGGCGCCGCCCCGGGCGGCCGGGACGCATGATCCGCATCCTCGGCATCGACCCGGGTTCGCAGCGCACCGGCATTGGCGTGATCGACGTCGCCGGCGACGGGCGCTGCACCTACGTGCATTGCGAAGCGCTAAAACTCCTGGATGCCGACGACTTCCCGGCACGGCTCGGCTTGCTGTGCGAAGGGCTGGAGCGCGTGCTGGACGAATGGCAGCCCCAGCACGTCGCGATCGAGACCGTGTTCATGGCCAAGTCCGCGACCTCCGCGCTGAAGCTCGGCCACGCCCGCGGCGCCGCACTGGCGACGGTGGTGCGGCGGCGGTTGAGGGTCAGCGAGTACGCGCCGCGCGTGATCAAGCAGTCGTTGGTCGGCCGCGGCGCCGCCGAGAAGGACCAGGTGCAGCACATGGTGCGGCTGCTGCTGAACCTGCCCGGGATGAAGCTGCAGGCCGACGCCGCCGATGCGCTGGCCGTCGCCCTGACGCATGCCCACATGAGCGCCACCGCCGACCGCACCGGCGTGAGCGTGGCGATGCTGAGGCGAAGGTGATGCGGGATTGCATAGTTGTGCTCCCTCCCCTGCATATGCAGGGGAGGGCTGGGGAGGGGTGCTTTGTGATTTCGCATTCGAAGGCGCCCCCTCCCAACCTCCCCCTGCATTCGCAGGGGGAGGAGGTAAACAAAGGAGCCACTCCATGATCGGACGCCTCAAGGGCATCGTCGTGCACAAGCAACCGCCGTGGCTGGTGGTCGACGTCAATGGCGTGGGCTACGAGCTGGAGGCGCCGATGAGTACCTTCTACGACCTGCCGGAGCTGGGTCGCGAGGTGTCGCTGTTCACGCACTACGCGCAGAAGGAGGACAGCGTCTCGCTGTACGGTTTCCTGCGCGAGGCCGAGCGCCGCCTGTTCCGCGACGTGCAGAAGGTCACCGGCATCGGCGCCAAGATCGCGCTGGCGGTGCTGTCGGGCATGCCGGTGGACGAGTTCGCGCGCCTCGTGCAGGCCGGCGACGTGACCGCGCTGACCCGCATCCCCGGCATCGGCAAGAAGACGGCCGAGCGCATGGTGGTCGAGCTGCGCGACCGCGCCGCCGACCTAGCCGGCGCGGGCGCCACCCCCGGTGGCCAGGGAATGCCGGGCGACGCCCAGTCCGAGGCCGTGATTGCGCTGCAGCAGCTGGGCTATAAGCCGGCCGAGGCTACGCGCATGGCCCGTGACGCCACCGAGGCGGGCGACGATGCCGCCACCATCATCCGCAAGGCGCTGAAATCGGCGCTGCGCTGACTTCCCAAGCACGCACAGACCAGGACGGCCCATGGCCACCGCCACCAACACGCCCCGGCACGAACAGGCCGGCAGCCACTCCCACGGCAACGTCGGCCTTGGCGGCCTGGTCGTGGGGGCGATCGGCGTCGTGTTCGGCGATATCGGGACGAGCCCGCTGTACACCATCCGGGAGGCTTTCTCGCCGCACTACGGACTGGTCGCCGACCACGACACGGTGCTGGGTGTGCTGTCGATGATCTTCTGGTCGCTGATGCTGGTGGTCACGTTGAAGTACGTGACCATCATCATGCGTGCCGACAACGAGGGCGAGGGCGGGATCATGGCGCTGATGGCGCTCGCCCAGCGCAGCCTCGCCTCCGGTTCCCGGTCCGCCTACCTCGTGGGCATCCTGGGCATCTTCGGCGCGTCACTGTTCTTCGGTGACGGCGTGATCACGCCCGCGATCTCGGTGCTGTCGGCGGTGGAGGGCCTGGAGGTGGTCGCGCCGCAACTGCACGACTGGATCATCCCCGTCACGCTGCTGGTGCTGGTCACCCTGTTCGCCACCCAGCGTTACGGCACCGCCAAGGTCGGCCGGGTGTTCGGCCCGATCACGGTGGTGTGGTTCGTGGTGCTGGCCATACTGGGCGTGGTCAACATCCTGCACGAGCCCGAAGTGCTCAAGGCCATCAACCCGTGGTGGGCGGTGCGCTTCTTCTACGAGCACAGCCTGGGCGGCGTCTTCATCCTCGGCGCGGTGGTGCTGGCGGTGACCGGTGGCGAGGCCATCTACACCGACATGGGCCATTTCGGCGCCAAGCCCATCCGCTACGGCTGGTACTTCTTCGTGCTGCCGGCGCTGATGCTCAACTACCTGGGGCAGGGCGCGCTGGTGCTCGAGGACCCGACCGCGATCCGCAACCCGTTCTACATCGGCGTGCCCGAGTGGGGGCGCTGGCCGATGATCGCGCTGGCCACGGCCGCCACCGTGATCGCCTCGCAGGCGGTGATCACCGGCGGCTTCTCGGTGGCGCGCCAGGCCATGCAGCTGGGGTACATCCCGCGCATGCAGATCAAGCACACCTCCAGCGACACCATCGGCCAGATCTACATCCCCGGCATCAACTGGATGATGATGGTGATCGTCATCCTGCTGGTGCTGACCTTCCGCACCTCGTCGAACCTGGCGACCGCCTACGGCATCTCGGTGTCGATGACGATGCTGATCGACACCCTGCTGCTGGCGATGGTGGCGCGCGCGTTGTGGCCACGCTGGCGCCTTTGGGTGCTGCCGCTGTGCGTGGTGTTCCTGGTGGCGGACGTGGGCTTCGTCATCGCCAACGGCGCCAAGATCCTGCAGGGCGGCTGGTTCCCGGTCGCGCTGGGCATCATCCTGTTCACCCTGCTGCGCACGTGGCGCCGTGGCCGCAAGTTGCTGCGCGACGAGATCCAGAAGGAAGGCATCCGGCTGGGGGCGTTCCTGCCCGGCTTGATGTTGGCGCCGCCGGTGCGTGTGCCGGGCACCGCGGTGTTCCTGACCGCCGATCCGGACGTGGTGCCGCACGCGCTGATGCACAACCTCAAGCACAACAAGGTGCTGCACGAGCGCAACGTGTTCCTGACGGTGGAGACGCTCGACGTGCCCTACGCGCATCGGCGCCTGAAGATGGAAGCCATCGGCGACGAGTTCCACCGGGTGATCGTCCGCTTCGGCTTCATGGAAACGCCGGACGTCCCGCTGGCGCTGATGCGCAGCTGCGACCAGGGCGGCATCTATTTCGACCCGATGGACACCACCTACTTCGCCAGTCGCGAGACGATCGTGGCGATGGCCAAGCGTGGCATGCCGATCTGGCGCGACCGGCTGTTCGCGGTCATGCACCGCAATGCCGCCTCCGCGACCGGCTTCTTCCGCATCCCCGGCAACCGCCTGGTGGAACTGGGCGCGCAGGTCGAGATCTAGCGGCAGGCCCGGCCGCGTGCCGCGCGTCAGTCGAGCGCGGCGAAGGTTTCCACGTGGCCGGTCGGGCCGGACACGATCAGCAGGTCGCCGTGCTCGATCAGGGTGTCGGCCTTGGCGTAGGTGAAGTCCAGCCGCGCGCGCTTCACCCCGACCACGGTGACGCCGTACTTGCTGCGCAGTGCCGACTCGCTCAGCGTCTTGCCGTGCGATTCGCGCGGCGCGCGGGTCTTGGCGATGGCGAAGCCGTCGTCGAACTCGATGAAATCGATCATCCGGCCCGTGACGAGATGGGCGACGCGCTCGCCCATCGCCGCCTCCGGGTACACCACGTGGTGCGCACCGGTGCGCTCCAGGATGCGGCCGTGCTTCTCGGTAGTCGCCTTGGCCCAGATATCGCCGATGCCGACCTCCTCCAGCGCCAGCACGGTGAGGACGCTGGCCTCCACGTCGCTGCCGATGCCAACCACCGCGCGCGAGAACTCGCCCACGCCCAGCTGGCGCAGCACGTCGCTGCGGGTGCTGTCGGCCTGCACCACGTGCGTAAGGCGGCTGGCCCAGTGCTGCACGACGTCCGCGTCCTCGTCGATGCCCAGCACCTCGTGCCCAAGCCGCAGCAGCGAGTCGGCCACCGCGCTGCCGAACCGGCCCAGCCCGATGACGACCACGCTGTCGGTGTGTACCGCCCTGGAATGCCTAGCCAACGATGGGGTGCTCCTCTGGATAACGGTAGGCGCGCGGACGGCTGCGCAGCGCCAAGGCGGTGGCGACGGTGATGGTACCGACGCGGCCGATGAACATCAGCGCCACCAGCACCAGTTGCGCGGCCGGCGGCAGTTGCGCGGTGATGCCGGTGGACAGCCCGACGGTGGCGAAAGCCGAGATCGCCTCGAACATCAGCACCTCAAGCGGCAGCGCGGTCAGCGCCATCAGCGCCAGCGTCGCGAACGCCAGCACGGCCATGCCCAGCAGCACCACCGTGAGGGCCTGGCGTTGCGCGTCCACCGCGATGCGCCGGTTGAAGGCGGTGACGTCGCGCTGGCCCCGCACCTCGGCCCAGACTACGAAGCCCAAGAGGAAGAACGTCGTCACCTTGATGCCGCCCGCGGTGCCGGCACTGCCACCGCCGATGAACATGAGCACGTAGTGGATCGCCCAGGTTTCCGGCGACATCGCGCCGACGTCCACGGTGTTGAAACCGGCGGTGCGCGCGCTGACGGAATGGAACGTCGCGCCCAGCAGCTTGCCGCCCAGCCCTTGCGTGGCCAGCGTGTGGTGCCACTCCAGCGCCAGGATGGCCAGCATCCCCGCGACCAGCAGGAAGGCCGAGCCGGCCAGGGTGATGCGGGTATGGACGGACCACTTCGACCAGCCGCCGCGCTGGCGGTGCATCTCGAACAGCACCGGGAACCCGACGCCGCCGATCATGATCGCCAGCATCACCGGCAGCAGCACGACCGGGTCGGTCGCGAAGCCGACCAGGCTGTCGGAGTACGTCGAGAAACCGGCATTGTTGAACGCCGAAACCGCGTGGAAGACGCCGTTCCACAGCGCGCGGCCGAGCGGCTGGCCATGGCCGACATGGAACTGCAGTGTCAGCACCGCCGCGGCCGTGGCCTCGACCGCCAGCGTCACCGCCAGGATCAGCTTCAGCACGCCCATCACGTCGCCCAGGCCGAGGCTGCGCGTTTCGGCCTGCGCCACCAGGCGCGTGGCCAGGCGAAGGCGCTGGGACACGAGCAGGCCGAGCAGGGTGGCGCCGGTCATGATGCCGAACCCGCCGACCTGGAACAGCAGCAGGATCACCCCCTGCCCGAAGGGCGACCAGACGGTGCCGGTGTCGACCACTGCAAGTCCGGTGACGCACACCGCGGAGGTGGCTGTGAACAGCGCGGTGAGCCACGGTGCGCTGCCGTCGGCCGCCCACGCGCCCGGCAGCATCAGCAGGCCGGTGCCCAGCGCGATGGCGGCAAGGAACGCCAGCGGCACCAGCCGGGCGGGGTGTTGGATCCCGTGTCGCATCCGGTCGTGGGTCAACGCGCTCCTGGGCGCGGCGTGTGGCGCGCGGATTGTGCCACCGGCCCCCGCTGCCTGCGAGCGCTGCCGGCCGCGCGCCGCGCGTGCGACCATGCGCGCCATGACCGACGACCGCATCATCGCGCCCGCTGCCACCCGCGAGGACGACCTGGCCGAGGCGTCCATCCGCCCGCGCGTCCTGGACGAGTACCTGGGCCAGCAGCCCGTCCGCGAGCAGATGAAGATCTACATCGAGGCCGCCAAGGGCCGCGGCGAAGCCCTCGACCACGTGCTGATCTTCGGCCCGCCCGGGCTGGGCAAGACCACGCTCAGCCACGTCATCGCCAACGAGCTGGGCGTCAACCTGCGCGTCACCTCCGGCCCGGTGATCGAGAAGGCCGGCGACCTGGCCGCGCTGCTGACCAACCTGCAGCCGCACGACGTGCTGTTCGTCGACGAGATCCATCGCCTCTCCCCCGTGGTGGAAGAGGTGCTGTACCCGGCGATGGAGGACTTCCAGATCGACATCATGATCGGCGAGGGCCCGGCGGCCCGTTCGATCAAGCTGGACCTGCCGCCCTTCACCCTGATCGGCGCCACCACCCGCGCCGGCCTGCTGACCGCGCCGCTGCGCGACCGCTTCGGCATCGTCCAGCGCCTGCAGTTCTACAGCGCCGAGGAGCTGACGCGGATCGTGCGGCGCTCCGCGCAGATCCTGGGGATCGACTGCGAGCCCGACGGCGCCAGCGAGATCGCGCGTCGATCGCGCGGCACCCCGCGCATCGCCAACCGGCTGCTGCGTCGCGTGCGCGATTTCGCGCAGGTGCGTGCCGGTGGACGCATCGACCGTGCCACCGCCGATGGCGCGATGGCGATGCTCAAGGTCGACCCGGAGGGCTTCGACGAGCTGGACCGGCGCCTGCTCTCGACGATCATCGAGTCGTTCAACGGCGGCCCGGTGGGCGTGGAATCGCTGGCGGCGGCGCTCAGCGAGGAACGCGGGACGCTGGAGGACGTGATCGAGCCCTTCCTCATCCAGCAGGGTTACCTGGTGCGCACCGCGCGGGGCCGTGCCGCGACACCCAAGGCCTACCGCCACATGGGCCTGGAGCCCGTGGGCCGCGACGCCTCGCTGTTCTGACCTCCGGCTGCCGGGCACCGGGCCGGTGCGGACGTGCAGCCATCACAGCCGACGGAGCAACTTCAAACAATGTTCAGCCTTCCGGTGCGCGTTTACTGGGAAGATACCGACGCTGGCGGGGTGGTTTACCACGCGCAGTACCTGGCGTTCCTGGAGCGCGCGCGCAGCGAATGGATGCGCGCCAACGGGTATGGCCAGGACCGGCTCCGACAGGAGCACGACCTGGTGTTCGCCGTGCGGTCGATGGCGGTGGACTTCCTCAAGCCGGCCCGGCTGGACGATGCCCTGCAGGTCACCGCGCAGTTGCGTGACTGCCGGCGCGCCAGCGCGGTGTTCGACCAGGCCGTGCTGCGCGACGGCGTGACCTTGCTGACGGCGCAGGTGCGCGTCGCGGCGCTGGACGCCGGCGGGTTCCGCCCCAAGGCGATCCCGGCGGGGCTGCACACACAACTCAAGGCGTTGGAGCGTCCCGCCTGAAGGGCGCGCGATAACCGGACAACGGCCCCCGGGCCCGGAGAACCACTGGCATGACCGCAACGATGACCGCCCTGCTGGCCACCACCGTCGAGCCGCTGCCCGAGGAGGCCGTCGGGGCCGTGGCCGAATCGGCGGCATCCGCCGCCGCTGCGGCACCCGCAGCGCTGGGCAACGACCTGGACCTGCTGCAGCTGGTCCTGCATGCCTCGATCCCGGTACAGCTGGTGATGGTGCTGCTGCTGTTCGCCTCGGTGGCATCGTGGGTGATCATCTTCCGCAAGAAGAAGGTGCTCGACCGCGCCGAGCGCGAGGCCGACCAGTTCGAAGAGCGCTTCTGGTCGGGGGCGGAGCTGTCCAAGCTCTATGCCGGGTCTACCGGTCGCAACCGCGAGATCGGCGGGCTGGAGGCGATCTTCGAAGCCGGGTTCCGCGAGTTCGGGCGCCAGCGCCAGCGCCGCGGCGCCGACAGCCGCATGCAGCTGGAGGGCGCGCAGCGCGGCATGCGCGTGGCGTCGGCGCGCGAGATCGATGGGCTGGAGCACAACCTCGAATTCCTCGCCAACGTCGGCTCGATCGCACCCTACGTCGGCCTGTTCGGCACCGTCTGGGGAATCATGATTTCGTTCCAGGGCCTGGCCAACATGAAGGAGGCGACCATCGCCACCGTCGCGCCGGGCATTTCCGAGGCGCTGATCGCCACCGCGATGGGCCTGTTCGCCGCGATCCCGGCGGTGTGGGCCTACAACCGCTTCGCCACCAAGGTCGACCGCATCAGCGTGCGCTACGAAGCCTTCTCCGAGGAGTTCTCCTCGATCCTGGAGCGCCAGTCGCACACCGACGACACCCCGGCCGCCGCGCCGAACGTGCCGCTCCGCTGACCCGCATGGCCCGTCTCGGGCGTTGAACGCAGCCACACGAGAGAACCGCCATGTCCGCCATCGCCTCGCGCCGCCACCGCAAGCGCAAGCTCAAGGCCGAAATCAACGTCGTGCCCTACATCGACGTGATGCTGGTGCTGCTGATCATCTTCATGGTCACCGCGCCGCTGCTTAACCTGGGCGTCGACATCGAACTGCCGCAGTCCAACGCGAAGTCCATGCAGGAAAAGAAGGACCCGGTGATCGTCAGCGTCGACCCTGCCGGCAACTATTTCCTGACGGTGGAGGCCGGCAGCAACGAGGCCGTCACCCGCGACACCCTGCTGGCCAAGATGCGCGCGATCGTCAACCAGAACCCGCAGGTGCCGGTGTTCGTGGCCGGTGACGGTTCGGCCAACTACCAGAAGGTGATGGACGCGATGGTGCTGCTGCAGGAAGCTGGCGTGGAGCGCGTCGGCCTCATGAGCCAGCCCAACGGCGAAGGCGGCGAGTAATGCGGGAGTCGCGCGCCGATACCGCGCAGGCCGTCGTCCTCGCGGTCGGATTGCATGCACTGCTGCTGGCGGTGCTGTTCTTCGGCATGTGGTTCAGTTCAAGCCGCGAGCAGGTGTCGGCCGCCGGCTCGCCGATTTCGGCCGAGCTGATCGATGCGACCGCGCTGTCGGAAGCCATGCAGCAGACCCTCGAAGACCGGCCCGAGCCGGCCGTCGAGCCGGTGCCCGAACCCCAGCCGGAACCGGTGCCCGAGGACGCGGCCCCCTTGCCGCAGCCCGTGCCCGAGCCGGTGCCGGAAGACGCGCCGACGCCGCCGCAGACCGCGCCGCAGGAGTTCCTGCCCGACCCGGACACCGAGAACCGCGACGCGGTCACCGACCAGCCCACGCCGACCCCGACCGACGAGCGCGAACTGCAGGAGGAGCGCCGCCGCCAGGAGCAGGTCGACCTGACGGAGCAGCGCCGCCAGCAGGAGGCCGAGCGCCAGCGCCGGCTGTCGGAGATGGAGCGCGAACGCCAGCAGCAGTTGGCCGACATCCGGCGCCGGCGCGAAGCCGCCGCGCGCGAGGCCGCGCAGGCGCAGGCGCAGCTGGAAAAGATCGCCGAGGCACGCGCGCGCAGTGCGTCCGAGGCCGCCGCGAGCGCGCCGGCCGGCAACAACGGCGTCGACACCGGGCTGCAGGCCCGGTACGCCGCCGCGCTGCAGCAGGCGATCCTGTCCAAGTGGACGCGACCGGAGACGGTGCCGATCGGAGCTGCGTGCCGACTGACGATCCGCCAGCTGCCCGGCGGTGAGGTCATGAGTGCGGAGGTGTCGAGCCCCTGCGCCTACGACGAACAGGGCCGACGCTCGATCGAGGCCGCCGTCCTGAAGGCGCAGCCGCTGCCGTATGCCGGCTTCGAATCGGTCTTCCAGCGCAACCTGACGCTCAACTTCCGCGCCGAGGACCGTTGATCCGCCCGGATTCAGCTTTGAGACAGCGTTCACGCCCAAGCTGTTAACACTTCTCCGTTCGCTCCCTGGACCTGCCGATGAAACGACCCGTGCGCTGGCTTGCTGCGCTGCTTGCCGTCCTGATTCCATTCGCCGCAACCGCCCAGCAACAGGGCCTGGAGATCGACATCGTCGGTGGCAACGCCGCGGCCCTGCCGATCGCCGTCGTGCCGATGCCGTACCAGGGCAGTGGCGCAGCACCTGAAACCGACATTTCCGCTGTGGTCACCGCCGATCTCAACCGTTCCGGCCAGTTCCGTGGCCTGCCGCTGGACGACATGGTCGAGCGTCCCAGCCGTGGCAGCGAGGTCAGCTACCCGACGTGGCGCGCGCTCAACCAGGACTACCTGGTCGTGGGGCGCGTCGCCGACGCCGGCGCCGGCAGCTACCGGGTCGAGTACGAACTGTTCGACGTGGCCACCCAGCAGCGGCTGCTCGGGTTCGCGCTGACCGCGCGCAGCAACGCGATGCGCGATGTCGCGCACCAGATCGCCGACGCCGTCTACGAAAAGATCCTGGGCGTACCGGGTGCCTTCTTCACCCGCATTGCATACGTGACCGCGACCGGCGTCGGCCAGGGCAGCCAGTACGCGCTGATGGTGGCCGACTCGGATGGCTACAACCCGCAGACCGTGGTGCGCTCGTCCGAGCCGCTGCTGTCGCCGTCGTGGAGCCCGGACGGCAGCCGCCTGGCGTACGTCAGCTTCGAGGGCGGCAGTTCGTCGATCTACATCCAGAACATCGCCTCGGGCAGCCGTGAGCAGATCGCGCGCTTCCGCGGCATCAACGGCGCGCCGGCGTTCTCGCCCGACGGCCGTCGCCTCGCGCTGACGCTCTCGCGCAGCGGCAACCCCGAGATCTACGTGATGGACCTGGGCAGCCGGGCGCTGAACCAGCTGACCAACCACTTCGGCATCGACACCGAGCCGTCCTGGAGCGCGGACGGCGGCACGATCTACTTCACCTCCGACCGCGGCGGCAATCCGCAGATCTACCGCGTCTCCGCAAGCGGCGGCAGCGCCAGCCGGGTCACGTTCCAGGGCAGCTACAACGCCAGCGCCAGCGTGTCCTACGACGACAAGAAGATCGCCACCGCACAGGGTGCCGGCAACAACTACCGCATCGCGCTGATGGACAGCAGCCTGGGTTCGGCGCGATGGAGCACGCTGTCGCCGGGTTCGCTGGACGAGTCTCCCAGCTTTGCGCCGAATGCCAGCATGATCCTCTATGCTGCGCGCGAAGGGGGCCGGGGCGTGCTGTACGCGGTGTCCGCCGACGGGCGTGTCCGCCAGCGCCTGGTCCTGGCCGACGGCAACGTACGCGAGCCGGCCTGGGGGCCGTACCGCACGCCGCGATGACTTCCCAGCGCCGCTGGCACTCCAGGTGCCTGCGGCGCCTTGCCGATTGCAGTTGATCCCGCAATAAGCAGTACCAACCCCGAAACGCATGCTCACGCAAAAGACAAGGAAATCGCCATGAACCGTTCCGTCCGCCTCATCGCCGCCGCCGCGCTCTGCACCCTCGCGGTCGCCTGCTCCAAGAAGGTCAAGGAAGAGCCGGTGGTCGACACCACCCCGACCGCGCCGGTGACCGATACCGCCACCACCCCGGGCGCCTACACGCCGGAAGACCTCAACACCGACGCCTGCCTGCGCCAGCGCACGATCTACTTCGACCTGGACCAGGACACGCTGCGTCCGGAGTTCCAGGCCATCGTCGGCTGCCACGCCAAGTACCTGCGTGACCGTCCGTCCTCGCGCATGACGCTGGAAGGCCACGCCGACGAGCGCGGCAGCCGCGAGTACAACATGGGCCTGGGCGAGCGCCGCGGCAATTCTGCATCGTCGGCCATCCAGGCCAACGGCGGCTCGGGCAGCCAGATCACCGTGACCAGCTACGGCGAAGAGCGCCCGACCTGCACCGAGTCCGGTGAGGACTGCTGGGCCAAGAACCGCCGCGTCGAGATCATCTACACCGCGCAGTGATGCGACAGACGATGATGACCAGGACGCGACGTATCGCCTTGGTGTCTGCAACGGTTGCGGCGGCCCTCGTGGCCGCCGCACCCGCGTGGGCCCAGCGTGCCAGCCTGGCCGACCGTGTCGCGCTGCTTGAGCAGCGCGCCGCGGACAACCAGGCCAACGTGCAGTTGTTGAACCAGGTGAACCTGCTCAAGAGCGAGGTCACGACCCTGCGTTCGCAGGTCGAAGAGTTGCAGCACACCCTCGACCAGTTGCGGCAGACCTCCCGCAGCCAGTACCTCGACCTGGACGGGCGCATCAACCGGCTCGAAGGCGGCGTGCCCGCAAGCCCGCCAATCGATGCCGCACCGGTGCTGGACGCGTCGCCCGATGCCGGCGGGGCGTCGGTTAGCGAGATGCCGGTCGCCGATGCGGAGTCGAGCCCGGCGGTCCCGGCGGAAGACCGCCCGCCTTCGGTGTACGGCGACCGCGGGACGCTGGCGCAGGGCGAGGGTGAGCGTGAAGCCTACGACGCCGCGTTCGAGGCGCTGAAGGCGGGTCAGTACGCCGAATCGGCGCGGCTGTTCCAGGCGTTCCTCGGCCGTTATCCCGGCGGGAGCTACGCACCCAACGCCCTCTACTGGTTGGGCGAAAGCTATTACGTCACCCAGAACTACCCGCTGGCGCAGGAGCAGTTCCAGGCGCTGCTGGACCGGTACCCCACGCACGACAAGGCGCCCGGGGCACTGCTGAAGGTCGGCCTGAGCCAGTACGGCCTGCAGGACCTGGACGGTGCCGAACGCACGCTGCAGGACGTCGTTTCGCGGTATCCCGGCAGCGACGCCGCGCGCACCGCCGCCGACCGTCTCGGCGCGATCCAGCTGGGGCGCCTGCGCTGAGCTGACGTGCCGGACCGGCAGCCTGCCGGCCGGCTCGGGCTAAAATAGCGGGATGTCCGCCGTTCCCCACGCCGCGGCCGCGTCGCCCGAGCGGCTGCGGCTGACCGAGATATTCCTGTCGCTGCAGGGCGAAGCCCGCAGCATCGGCTGGCCCACGGTGTTCGTGCGCCTGACCGGATGCCCGCTGCGTTGCCAGTATTGCGACACGGCCTATGCGTTCCACGGCGGCGACTGGTGGACGTTCGATGCGATCCTTAAGGAGGTCGCGCGACACGGCGCCCGCCATGTCTGCGTGACCGGCGGCGAGCCGCTGGCCCAGAAGCGCTGCGTGGCGTTGCTGGCGCGCCTGTGCGACGCCGGGTACGAGGTGTCGCTCGAGACCTCCGGCGCCATCGACATCGGCGAGGTGGACCCGCGGGTATCGCGCGTTCTCGACATCAAGACGCCGGCCTCCGGCGAGGTCGGGCGCAACCTGTGGTCCAACCTGCCGCTGCTGACCTCGCACGACCAGGTCAAGTTCGTCATCTGCGACCGCGCGGACTACGAGTGGTCGAAGGGCGTGCTTGGCGAGCACCGCCTGGCCGGGACCTGCGACGTGCTGTTCTCGCCCAGCTTCGGCCAGGTGTCGCCCCGTGAACTGGCCGACTGGATCGTCGAGGACCGGCTGCCGGTCCGCTTCCAGGTCCAACTGCACAAGCTGCTGTGGGACGACGCGCCCGGTCGCTGACGCCTGCGCCGGAAGCGGGGCGGTCGGCGACGATGCCCGCGCAAGCAGGCAACATGCGCGCCCAAGCGCCCCGAAAGACTGATTGACAAGACACCGATGCCAGATCGCATGCCGAACCCAACGCCGCCCCCTTCCGCCGCCTCGAAGCCCGCCGTCGTGCTGGTATCGGGCGGCATGGACTCGGCGGTCGTCATGGCCATCGCACGCGAGCAGGGTTTTGCCGTCAACGCGCTCAGCGTGCGCTACGGCCAGCGCCATACGTCGGAGCTGGATGCGGCCACAACGCTGGCGCGCACGCTTGGCGCCGTGGCGCACAAGACGGTCAATGTCGACCTGCGCAGCATCGGCGGATCCGCGCTGACCGACGACATCGACGTGCCCCTGGACCAGGCGGCAGGGACCGACATCCCCGTCACCTACGTGCCGGCGCGCAACACCATCATGCTGTCGGTCGCACTGGGCTGGGCCGAGGTGCTGGGTGCGGCGGACATCTTCTGCGGCGTCAACGCGGTCGACTACTCGGGCTATCCCGACTGCCGCCCGGAGTTCATCGAGGCGTTCGAGCGGCTCGCCAACCTGGCCACCAAGGCTGGCGTGGAAGGTGCCGGCATCCGCATCCATGCGCCGCTGCAGCATATGAGCAAGGCCGACATCGTTCGCGAAGGCCTGCGGCTGGGCGTGGATTTCGCCGACACGGTGTCGTGCTACCAGGCCGACGAAGAGGGGCGGGCGTGTGGTCATTGCGATGCATGCCGGTTGCGCGCGGAAGGGTTCCAGAGCGCCGGCGCGACCGATCCCACGCGCTACCGCTGACGATCGCCCCCCGGCGGCCTGCATCGCATGAGCGGCTTGCGCTAGAATTCCCGCCCCGGCGTACTGCCGGTGGCAGCGGGTCGTTAGCTCAGTTGGTAGAGCATCGGACTTTTAATCCGCTGGTCGATGGTTCGAATCCATCACGACCCACCACTGCCTCGATGCGACCCCGCGCAAGCGGGGTTCGTGCTTTCTGCCGTTGGCGACGGGCGCCCGGCCGCGTCAGGCCGCCGCGTCGCAGTCGAACAGCTGCTGCAGCACGTCGTCGCCGTAGCGGTCCAGCTTGCTCTGGCCGATGCCAGGGATGCGCCCCAGCTCGTCGAGGTCATCGGGGGCGGCCTGCGCGATGGCCCGCAGCGTGGCGTCGTGGAAGATGACGTACGCGGGGACGTTCTGCTCGCGCGCCGTCGTGGCGCGCCACTCGCGCAGGGCATCGAAGCGCAGCTGCGCGTCGGGGGGCAGGTCGATGAGGGGGGCGGCAGCGCCGCGGCGGTCCTTGCGGCTGCTGCGCGGCAGCTCGCGACGCATGGCCAGCCGCTGCTCGCCGCGCAGGACCGGGCCGGCCTGCGTGGTCAGGCGCAGCGCATTGTGGCGTTCGATATCCGCCTCCAGCAGTCCGAAGGCCACCAGCTGCCGGAACACGCCGCTCCACTGGCGGGTGTCCATATCGGCACCGATCGCCCAGGTGCTGAGCGACTCGTGACCGAAGCGCTGGGTCTTCTCCGTCGATACGCCGCGCAGCACGTCGATGACGTGGCCGGCGCCGAAGCGTTGGCCCGTGCGGTACACGCACGACAGCGCCTTGCGCGCCGCATCGGTCGCGTCCCAGGTCTGCGGTGGTTCCAGGCAGTTGTCGCAGTTGCCGCAGGCGCCGGCGTGCGACTCGCCGAACCAGTCCAGCAGCGCCTGCCGGCGGCAGCGGGTCGACTCGCAGTAGCCCAGCAACGCATCGAGCTTGCGCAACTCCAGCTGCTTGCGCTCCTCGGGCGCATCCCCCTGGCCGATCATCTGGCGCAGGTTGACGACATCGCCCAGCCCATAACTCATCCAGGCCTCGGCGGGCGCGCCGTCGCGGCCGGCGCGGCCGGTCTCCTGGTAGTAGCCCTCGATCGACTTGGGCAGGTCGACGTGGGCGACGAAGCGTACGTCCGGCTTGTCGATGCCCATCCCGAAGGCGATCGTCGCCACCATCACGACGCCGTCCTCCTGCAGGAAACGGCGCTGGTTGGCCGCGCGTGTCTCGGCCGGCAGGCCGGCGTGGTAGGGCAGGGCCTTGATCCCGGACGTCGCCAGCTGGTCGGCCAGCGTGTCCACGCGCTTGCGCGACAGCGCATAGACAATGCCGCTCTCGCCGCGGCGGTCACCCAGGAAGTTCAGCAGGGCGCGCGCACCGCTGCCGTCTTTCTGGACCACGCGGTAGCGGATGTTGGGCCGGTCGAATGAACTGACGAAGGTGCGCGCGTCCTCCAGCGCCAGCCGTTCGGCGATCTCCCGGCGCGTCGGCGCATCCGCGGTCGCCGTCAGCGCGATGCGCGGCACCTCCGGCCAGCGCTCGTGCAGCACCGTCAGCTGCCGGTATTCGGGGCGGAAGTCGTGTCCCCATTGCGAGACGCAGTGGGCCTCGTCGATGGCGAACAGGGCGATGGGCGCGCGGTCGAGCAGGTCCAGGCAGCGGCCGGTGAGCAGCCGCTCGGGTGCGACGTACAGCAGGTCGAGATCGCCGGCGAGCAGGCGCCGCTCGACGTCTGCGGCCGTCGCCGCATCCAGCGTCGAGTTCAGGCAGGCCGCGCGCACGCCCAGCTGCAGCAACGCGTCGACCTGGTCCTGCATCAGCGCGATCAGCGGCGAGACGACGATGCCGCAGCCCTCGCGCAGCAACGCCGGCAGCTGGTAGCACAGCGACTTGCCGCCGCCGGTGGGCATCAGCACGAGGGCATCGTCGCCGCGCACCAGGCAGTCGACGATCTCGGCCTGTTCGCCGCGGAAACCGGGGTGGCCGAAGGTGGAGCGGAGCAGGTCGAGCGCGCGGTCGTTCATCGGCGCAAAGGGTAGCAAGCGGCCGTCGCAGCCACTGCGCATCATGGCCGTCGACGGGTGGGAAAAACCGGGCCTGTCGTGTCCGCGGCCTCCGCGCCAAGAAAAAACCCGCCGGACGCGGCGGGTTTTCCAGTCAGACCGCTGCGGTTACTGCAGCAGCGAACGCAGCATCCACGCGTACTTTTCGTGCGTCTGCAGGCGCTGGGTCAGCAGGTCGACGGTCGGATCGTCGCCGGCATCATCGCCGGTCTTGAGGACCTTGCGCGCGGTGCGGCACACGGCCTCATTGCCGACGGTGAGCTGGCGCACCATCTCGCGCCAGTCGGCGGCGTCGCTCAGGCCCGGTTCCTCGGGGATCGACGACAGCCTGGTGAACTCGGCATAGGAGCCCGGCGCGTTGAAGCCCAGCGCGCGGATGCGCTCGGCGATCTCGTCCAGGGCGTTCCACTGCTCGGTGTACTGGTTCTCGAACATCACATGCAGCGCGTTGAACATCGGGCCGGTGACGTTCCAGTGGAAATTGTGGGTCTTGAGGTACAGCGTGTAGCTGTCGGCGAGGAACCGCGACAGGCCTTCGGCGATCTTCTTGCGATCGGCGGTGGAGATCCCGATATCGATGGCCGGCGCGCTGGACGTCGGAGCCGGCGAAGCGGCGGGACTGGTGGCCGTGGTGCGCCCGGCCTTGGGCTTGGAACTCTTGGTCTTGGCCATGAGGTTTCTCCCTTCGTGGGGGTTGCAGTGACAATACGTGGCGCGGCCTTCCGCGTTAAATGGTTTGTTCTTCTCGATCCTATCAATGAAGCCTATCGACCGCCCCGACAGCATGGCGTCAACGAAAGCCGCCCTGCGTGAAGCCCGCGGAGCGATCGACGGTGCCTTGAGCCGCGACCGCGGCCGCCTCCACGGCCTTTGGTCACGTTGGAGCGGGCGGCCGGAGGACGCCGCCGCGCGGCAGGCGTTCGAGGAACAACTTTCGCAGTCGGTGGCGCAGCGTGAATCCCGCGCGGCGTCCCTGCCGCGCGCACCGGTCGACCCCACGCTGCCCATTGCAACGGAAGCCGAGCGCATCGTCGAGCTGATCCGCGACCACCCGGTGGTGGTGATCGCCGGCGAGACGGGGTCGGGCAAGACCACCCAGATCCCCAAGCTGTGCCTGGCCGCCGGCCGTGGCGCGGCGGGCATGATCGGCTGCACCCAGCCGCGCCGGATCGCCGCGCGTGCAGTGGCGCGGCGCGTGGCCGAGGAGCTGGGCGTGCCGATGGGCGGCGCGGTCGGCTACCAGGTCCGCTTCACCGAGAACGTGGGCGAGCAGACGGCGGTCAAGTTCATGACCGACGGCATCCTGCTGGCGGAGATCGCCTCGGACCGCTGGCTGTCGCGCTACGACACGATCCTGATCGACGAGGCGCATGAGCGCAGCCTCAACATCGACTTCCTTCTCGGTTACCTCAAGCAGCTGCTGCAGCGCCGGCGCGACCTCAAGGTCATCGTGACCTCGGCGACGATCGACACGGCGCGCTTTGCCGCGCATTTCGACGATGCGCCGGTGGTGAGCGTGGAAGGGCGTGGGTATCCGGTCGAGGTCCGCTACCGGCCGCTGGAAGGGGAGGGCGAATCCGAGGGCGAGCGCACGGTCAATGAGGCCATCGTCGCCGCCTGCGACGAGATCACCCGCGAGGACCCGCGCGGCGACGTGCTCGTGTTCCTGCCGGGCGAGCGCGAGATCCGCGACGCCCACCAGGCGTTGGAGCGGCGCAAGTACCGCCACACCGAGGTGCTGCCGCTGTACGCACGGCTGTCGGTGAAGGACCAGGACCGCGTGTTCAACCCGGGGCCGCAGCGCCGGATCGTGCTGGCCACCAACGTCGCCGAGACCTCGCTGACGGTGCCGCGCATCCGCTACGTGGTCGACCCCGGGCTGGCGCGCGTCAAGCGCTACAGCCCGCGCGCGAAGCTCGACCGGCTGCACATCGAACCGGTCAGCCAGGCCAGCGCCGACCAGCGCAAGGGCCGCTGCGGCCGCATCTCCGAGGGCACCTGCTACCGCCTGTACCCGGAAGCGGACTTCGAATCGCGCCCGCACTACACCGATCCGGAGATCCGTCGTGCCGCCCTGGCGGGCGTGATCCTGCGGATGCTGTCGCTGGGACTGGGGTCGATCGAGAACTTCCCGTTCCTGGAGCCGCCTGAGCCGCGCGCCGTGGCCGACGGCTGGCAGGAGCTGGCCGAGCTGGGCGCGGTCGACAACGTCGCCGACCACGGCAAGCGCGCGCTCACCGCCGTTGGGCGCGTCATGGCGCGGCTGCCGGTGGACGTCAAGCTGGCGCGCATGCTGGTGGCGGCCAACGACACCGGCTGCCTGCACGAGATGCTGGCGATCGCGGCATTCCTGGGCATCCAGGATCCGCGCGAGCGGCCGGCCGACCAGCGTGCCGCGGCCGATACCGCGCATGCCCAGTTCGCCGACCCCAAGTCCGAATTCGTCGGCATCCTGAAGTTGTGGGAGGCCTACCAGGCGGCGCACGAGGAGCTGACCCAGTCGAAGCTGCGCGGGTGGTGCGAGAAGCACTTCCTGGGCTTCCTGCGGATGCGGGAGTGGCGCGAGTTGCACCGGCAACTGAAGCTGATGGCGGAAGAGCTGGGATGGGACGCAGCGCGTGTGGCGGCATTGCCGAACTCCGCTGCACGGCCGGGCGCCGTCGCGGCCGCCATCACATCGGAGGGACAGAAGCGCGGTCCCCGTCGGCGGCGTGGGCGGGCGCGTTCGCCCGGGGCGCCGGAGCGCGCCGCCGGCGAGGAATCGGCGGAACAGGCGCAGGCCCCGGGCCGGTACGACGCCTCGTCCTACGCACGCTTGCACCGCGCACTGCTCACTGGCCTGCCCACGCAGGTCGGCCACCGCGCCGACCGCGGCCTGTACGACGGCCCGCGCGGCCGCAAGTTCCAGCTGTTCCCCGGCTCGGTGCTGGCGAAGAAGCCGCCGCCGTGGGTGCTGTCGGCCACGCTGCTGGACACCGAACGCGTGTGGGCGCTGACCAACGCCGCGATCGAGCCGGAGTGGGCGATCGAGGCGCTGCCGCACCTGCTGGCGCGGCGGCACCACGACCCGCGCTGGGCGCGCTCGCAGGGGCGCGTGGTCGGCAGCGAGCAGGTGTCCCTGTTCGGGCTGGTGCTGGCCCCCAAGCGCCCGGTGCACTACGGCGCGCTGTACCCGGACGAAGCACGCGCGATCTTCGCGCGAGAAGCGCTGGTTACCGGCGAGATCAACACGCGCGTGCCCTTCCTGCCGCGCAACCTGGCGACGCTGGAGAAGGCGCGCGAGGAAGAGGCCAAGCAGCGCCGCGTCGGTCTGGTGGTCGACGAGGAATGGATGGCGCAGTGGTACCTGGACCGGCTGCCGTCGCACGTGCACAACACCCACGCGCTGGATGCCTGGTTCGGCAAGCTCGATGCGGCGTCGAAGGCGGCGCTGGAATGGTCGCTGGACGACCTGATGGTCGGCGACGAGAGCGAGGCCGCGCGGTTCCCGGCGGTGCTCACGGTCGGCAATGCACGGCTGGCGGTGCGCTACCGCTTCGAGCCCGGTGCGCCCGACGACGGCATGACGGTTGCCGTGCCGCTGCACCTGCTGGGCGCACTCGACCCCGCGCAGGTGTCGTGGCTGGCGCCGGGGTTCGTCGCCGACAAGGCTGCGGCGCTGATCCGCGGCCTGCCCAAGACGTTGCGCCGCAATTTCGTGCCGGCACCCGATTTCGCGCGCGCGTTCGCCGAGGCGCATTCGCGGCACGACGATGACGACTTCACCGGCACGCTGGCGCGGTTCCTGCGCCGTGCCACCGGGGTCGACGTGGCCCGCGACGATTTCGACGAGTCGGTGCTGGAGCCGCACCTGCGCATCAACATCCGGTTGCTCGACCGCGATGGCCGCGGCGTACTGGCCGAGTCGCGCGACATCGACGGGCTGAAGCACCGGTTCGCGGCGCTCGCGGCCGAGGCCTTCGCCGCGCGCGCGGCCGACGGCCTGGCGCAAAGCGGATTGGTGGCCTTCCCCGAGGTGCCGGTGCCGCGTTCGGTGCCCGGCGCGGGCGGCGTGCCGGCCTGGCCCGCGCTGCACGACGATGGCGACAGCGTGTCGCTGCAGGTCCACGCGCAACGCGAGGAGGCCGAGCGAGCGCATCCGGCGGGCGTGCGCCGCCTGCTGGCCATGGCGCTGTCCGACCGTATGCGCCAAGCCCGCAAGCAGTTGCCGGTGCCGCCGCGCACCGCGCTGCAGTACGCGGCGCTGGAGTCCCAAGGCGAACGCTCGGGGCCTGCCGGCGAAGGCGACCGCCTGCGTGCCGACCTGGTGCAGGGGGCGTTCGACGCGCTGACGGCCGACGGCCTCGATGACATCCGTGACGCCGAAGTGTTCGCCACCCGCCGGGAGTCGGTGGGCAAGGGATTGTTCGCCGAGTCGGTGGAACGGCTCAGGCTGGCCGAAGCGATCCTGGACGGCGTCGCGGAGGTGCGCGGCGCACTGGAATCGCCGCTGATGGGCTGGGCCAGCGGCAACCTGGACGACATGCGTGCACACCTGGCGACATTGGCACCGCCGGGGTTCCTGAGCACCGTGCCCCAGCACGTGTTGCGCGACTACCCGCGCTACCTGAAGGCATTGGCGCTGCGGGGCGAACGCGCGCTGCGCGACCCGGTGCGCGACCAGGTACGGATGCTGGAACTCAAGCCGTTTGCCGATGCGCTGGCGGATGCGACGCGGCGCGGTATCGCCGATCGGCCCGAATGGCAGGCGCTGCGTTGGGACCTGGAGGAATTGCGGGTCTCGTTCTTCGCGCAGGAGCTGGGCAGGAAGGGCGTGTCGCCCAAGAAGCTGGCCAGCCGGCTGGAGGCACTGCGGCCCCGCTGAACCGGCTGGTGGGCCATCACTTGATGCGCTTCACCTTTGCGCGGGTGTTGTACCCGTCGATGGCCATGTACCAGGCGCTCCCGATCACGCTCGGCGTGATGCGGACTTCGGGACGTGGCGACTTCGAGTTGCGGAGCGAGGCACTGTCGACCTGCTCCCAGACCTGGCCGTTTTCCAGCGTGTAGCGGCGCCCCTTGGAGAATCCGGGCAGGTCCTCGGCCACGCGCGAGACGATGGGCTCGTCGGAGCCGAACGACAGGAAGCCCCGGTTCTCCTGCTCCACCTTGGACTTAGCGGCGGCTGCTGCGGCTGCAGTCTCCTGAGACAGTGTCCGTCCCAGCCATCCGTTGAGGTTGGCCAGCTGCTCGGGACTCAGGCGATCCAGACCCGCCGCACGGAACTCCTCCGGCGTCATCTCCTGCTCGATGAGCCGCGGTGCATCCTGCGCAAGGACTGCCATCGGCATCAGTACGAGTGCCAGCGAGAGGGCGAGCGGACGACACGTGCGGGCGCGAATCGGAAGCATGGCCTGTTCCTCGGACGGGATGGTGGCTAGTGTAGTCGCGAAACTTTCGACCGCGACCCGTCCGCGATGCCCCCCGCGTCTTCCTTTGCCCCCGCCGTGCTGGACCATCCGGCCGTAGCCGGCTTGCCGATGGCCTGGCGCGAGGCGCTGGTGCCCGGGCCGGGCGACAACGCGTCCATGGCAGCATCGGAACCTGCCGAAGTAACGGTGTCGGTACTGGACGCCTTGGCCCGGCTCGATGCGGACGCCGACACGGTGATGGCCGCGTTGTTACACGCCGCCCCCGGCATGCTGCCGGCGCTGGGCCCGGAGTTCCCGAAGCGGCATGCGGCGGTGATGGCGCTGCTCGATGGGCAGCACGCGGCCGCGCAGGTCTGGGCCCTGCATGCCGAGCACCCGGGCAGTGGCGGCAGCGAAGGCCTGCGCCGGCTGTTGCTGTCCATCGTGCGCGACCTGCGGGTGGTGCCGATCCTGCTTGCGCGGCAACTGGCATGGATGAAGCAGGCCGGCGACCTGCCCGACGCGCAGCGCCGCGAGCTGGCGGCGCTCACCCGCGACATCCACGCCCCACTGGCCAACCGGCTTGGCATCTGGCAGCTGAAGTGGGAACTCGAGGACCTGGCGTTCCGCCACCTCGAGCCCGACACCTACCAGCGCATCGCGCGCCTGCTGGACGAGAAGCGTGGCGCGCGCGAGCGCTACATCGAGCAGGTCAAGCAGGTGCTGCGCGACGCGATGGCCGTGCAGGGCATCGAGGCCGACGTGGCGGGACGGCCGAAGCACATCTACAGCATCTGGCGGAAGATGCAGCGCAAGGGCGCACCGATCGGCGAACTCTACGACCTGCGCGCGGTGCGGGTGCTGGTGGACGATGTCGGCGCCTGCTACGCCGCGCTCGGCGTCGTGCATGCGACGTGGGTGCCGATCCCCAGCGAATTCGACGACTACATCGCGCGTCCCAAGCGCAACGATTACCGGTCGTTGCACACCGCGGTGATCGGGCCGGAAGGCAAGACGCTGGAGGTGCAGATCCGCACCCACGACATGCACCGGCAGGCCGAGCTCGGCGTGGCTGCGCATTGGCGCTACAAGGAAGGCGGGCGGGGTGCGGATGCCGCGTTCGACCGCAAGATCGCCTGGATGCGGCGGCTGCTGGAAGAGGGCGGTGGCCGAGACGATGCCGGCCTGGCCGGCGAACTCGACACCGAACTGGTCGAGGACCGGATCTACGCGCTGACGCCGAAGGGGGAAGTGATCGACCTGCCGGTCGGATCGACGCCGCTGGACTTCGCCTACCGGGTGCACACCGAAGTCGGCCACCGCTGCCGGGGCGCCAAGGTCGACGGCCGGATCGTGCCGCTCGACCACCGCCTGCGCACCGGTGACCGGGTCGAGATCATGACCGCCAGGACCGGCGAACCGCGGCGTGACTGGCTGATCGAGGCCAACGGCTTCCTCGCCAGCCCGCGTT
>Ga0156347_1057_pt5 | contig 38765 bp, 38 predicted proteins | sample RifOxyA1_FD_107994 | JGI IMG/M metagenome (GOLD analysis project Ga0156347, IMG submission 107994) | Xanthomonadales bacterium RIFOXYA1_FULL_69_10 | reverse complement strand
TGCACTACGGCGGCCACGCGATGGTGATCGCGGTCATCGGCGCGGCCCTGGGCATCGTCCTGGGGATCTGGCTGGGAACGCTGCTGGCCGGCGTCTACGGAGACTTCTACCGGTTGCCGCCGCTCGCCTTCCGGGTGCCGTTGCCCGTACTTGCCTTGGCGGTCACGGTCAGCGTGGCCAGCGCACTGGCGGGTGCACTGCTGCCGGTGCGGCGTGCACTCGCGTTGCCGCCGGCCGAAGCGATGCGCGTGGAGCCGCCCACTACCGGCGACACCCGGCGCCTGGATCGCTATGCCATCTACCAGCGCATGCGCGTACCGCACCGGCTGATGGCGCGCAGCCTGCTGCGCCGTCCGCTGCGTACCGTGCTGGCGGCGCTCGGGCTGGCACTGGGCACGGCCGTGATGATGCTCGGCCGCTTCCACGAGGACGCTGTCGGTCGCATGGTCGACCAGCAGTACCGCCTCGCCAGCCGGCAGGACCTGGACGTGCTGTTCGTCGAGCCGCTGTCGCACGTGGCCCTGGCGGAACTGGCCGCCTTGCCCGGCGTGCTGCGGCTGGAGCCGCAACGCGCGGTGCCGGTGGTCATCCGCCACCGCAACCGCAGCCAGCGCTCGGCCATCATCGGCCTGTCCGACGGCGCCACCCTTCGGCGCCCGCTGGACGCGGCGATGCAGCCGGTGCAGCCCACCCTGGCCGGCATCCTGATGACCGACGGCCTCGCCCACATGCTCGACGCGCGGCCCGGCGACCGCATCCGCCTGCAGTCGCGCGAGGGCCGCCAGCGCGAGCTGGTGCTGCCATTGCACGCCGTGGTCGGCGAGCCGTTCGGCGCGCAGGCCTATCTCCCGCTGGACATGCTGGACCGGCTGATGGGCGATGGCCCCCGCATCACCGGTGCGGCATTGCAGGTCGACCCGCGGCGGATGGACGCGCTGGTCGACCGCCTGCAGGCACGCCCCGGCATCGTCGCCATCGAACGCCGGCGCGAGGCCATCGCCAACTTTTACGATTCGATGGCGCGGATGATCCTCGTCTTCACCCTGGTGGCCACCGGTTTCGGCGCGGTGCTGACGGCGGGCGTGGTGTACAGCAGCGCGCACGCGTCGCTCTCGGAGCGCTCGCGCGACCTGGCAAGTCTGCGCGTGCTCGGCTTCACCCGCGAGGAAGTCGTGTACCTGCTGCTGGGCGAACTGGCGCTGCTCACCACGCTGGCGCTGCCGCTCGGATTTGCCCTCGGCCACGGGCTTATCGCGTTGATGGTGTCGGGGTTCGAGTCCGACCTCTTCCGCATCCCGCACTACGTGAGCCCGTCCACCTACGCCCTGTCCGCGTTGTCCACCGTGCTGGCGGCCGTCCTGGCAGGGGCGCTGGTGCGCGCCAAGGTGCGGCGGCTGGACCTGATCGGCGTACTGAAGGCGCGCGACTGATGGCCCCCGTCCCGCGCCGCCCCATGTTCTGGCTGCTGGCCGTGGCCACCCTGGCGATTGCGGGCTGGGGCCTGTGGCCGCGCGCGCAGGAGGTGGAAATCGCCACCGTCGACCGGGGCCCGCTGGAGGTCGTCTTCACCGAGGAGGCCCGGACGCGTCTGGTCGACCGCTGGACCATCAGCGCGCCGACCGCGGGCCTGCTGGAGCGCATCTCAGTTGAGCCCGGCGATGCCGTCACCCGCGGCCAGGTGCTGGCACGCCTGCATCCAGCAACCACCCCACTCCTGGATGCCGGTGCGGAAGCGCAGGCGCGCGCGCAATTGTCGTCCGCGCAGCAGGCCGAACGCGCGGCCGCTGCGGCGGTGGACGCCGCGCGCGCATCGGTCGATGCCGCCGGCGCGGAGTTCGCGCGCCTGCAGGCACTGGCGGGCGACCGCCTGGTCGCGGCGTCCAGCGTGGATGCCGCGCGCGAACGCGACACCGCCGCCCGCACCGGCCTGCGCGCCGCCATCGCCCGCGAGGCGTCCGCACGCGCCGACCGCCAGGCCGCCGCGGCCCTGCTGGCCAACGCCGGCCACGACAGCCCCGCCGCGCCGCTCGATCTGCGCGCGCCCGTCGACGGCCGCGTCATCCGGCTGCACCAGCAGAGCGAGGTACCCGTGCAGCCGGGCCAGCCGCTGCTCGACATCGGCAACCCCGACGCGCTGGAAGCCGTGAGCGAACTGCTCACCACCGAAGCCATGCGCCTGCCACCCGGCGCGCCCGTGCAGCTGGATGCCGGGGACGCGGCCGCGCCCCTTACCGCCACGCTTGAACGCGTCGAGCCCGGCGCCTTCACCAAGGTTTCGGCGCTGGGCGTGGAAGAGCAACGCGTACTGGCCGTCATCACGTTGCCCGAAGGCATGGTCCCGCCCACCTGGGGCGATGGCTTCCGGCTGGACGCCCGCTTCATCGCGTGGCGCGGCGACTACGTGCTGCGCGTGCCGACGGCCGCACTGGTGCGTGATGGCGACGCGTGGGCGGTGTTCGCGATCGATGGCCGGCGCGCGCGGCTGCGGCGCATCAGGCTCGGCCACATGGGCGAGACGATGGCGGAAGTCGCAGGAGGGCTCGGTGGGGGCGACCGCGTGGTGGTGTATCCGGGCGAGACACTGAAGGACGGCAGCCGGGTGACCTATCCCTCGGACTCGCGCTGAGTCGAATTACGCCACGACATCGAACAGCGCACCGACGGCCGCAGTCAGGCCCATGGCGAGCGCGCCCCAGGACACGACACGGATGAGCGATCGGGCCACCGGCGCGCCGCCGGCCCGCGCCGCCAGCACGCCCAATACCGCAAGGAACACCAGCGAGCTGGCCGCCGTACCCCACAGCAAGGCGCCCTGCGGCAGCACCAGCACCGCCAACAACGGCAGCGCGGCACCCGCAGCGAACGTCGCCGCCGACGCCAACGCCGCCTGCACGGGACGCGCGGCCAGCGTGTCGGAAATCCCCAGCTCGTCGCGCGCGTGGGCGCTCAGCGCATCGTGCGCCGTCAGCTGCGTCGCCACCTGTTCCGCCAGCGGACGGTCCAGCCCGCGCTGCACGTAGATCCCGACCAGTTCCTCGTGTTCCTGCTCGGGCAGTTCGGCCAGCTCGCGCCGCTCGCGCGCCAGGTCCGCGCGTTCGGTGTCGGCCTGCGAGCTGACCGATACGTACTCGCCCGCCGCCATCGACATCGCGCCGGCCACCAGGCCCGCCACGCCGGCGACCAGCACGGACTGCGTCGCCGCGCCGGCGGCGGCCACGCCCAGCACCAGGCTGGCGGTGGACACGATGCCGTCGTTCGCGCCGAGCACCGCGGCGCGCAGCCAGCCGGTGCGATGGGTTCGATGCCACTCGCTGTGTCTCATTGGAGAATCCTCTTCGTGGCGAACATCGGCGGATGCCCTGGCGACCAGGACGGTGTCCAGGTCACAGGGTCAGCGCCCGGGGGAATCCCGTTCCGCTGGGGTCTTCGAGAAAGCCTTGGACACCCCGGCAGGGTCGAGGATCCCGCGGTGACGGTCAGCCGCATCCGCCCACCACTGCAACTGGCCAACGCCCCGGTCCACGTACGTCTTCCATTTCCCAGCGTCCTGTTCCGGATGGAACTGGCCATCGGCTTCGAACACTTGGTCGGCATGGGGGAAATGAAGCATCGCCGACACCGGCAGGCATCCCAGCTCGGACAGGAACGTGCGCATGTTTACCGCCGCCCGCGTTCCGCCCCATTGGCCGCTCGAGTACGTCGCGATCAGGCTCGGCTTGAAGGCGAAGGCGGAGCTGGGAAAGTGGTTGAGCAGGTCGCCCAGCGCGGGACTCATCGAATGGTTGTACTCGGGACTGACCATGGCGTACGCCCCCGCCTCCCGGATCATCGCCTCCAGGCCCGCGAAGGGTTCAGGCTTCGCGCGGTCCCCGTAGGCGAACGCCGGCTTGAACACGTTCGTGGGCGGGTAATCCAGTGGGTCGACCAGCGTCACGTCGAACCACTCTCCCATCCGGGCCGCAAGGTGCAGGCTGACACGTTCGCCCAACCGCGCAGGCAGTGGTGGGGACGACTTGCGACGGGAACCGAGAAACACCAGGGCCTTCAAGACGCTCTCCTCCGAATGGCGGGTCCTTGCCGCCTCGCCCACAGCAATGCCGCCGCCACGCAGCCGCCGAAGATGCCGCCCTCCAGCAGGCCCAGGGCGGCCTGCGACGCGAGGCCCAGTTGCGGCTCGCCCAGCAGTGCGCCCAGCGGCGCCATGTCCAGGCGGGTGTCGTCGAAGGTCGAGGCAACGCGTGCCAGGCTGCTGGCCATCAGGCTGCCGCCGGACAGGGTGATCAGCGCGCCGGCGATACCGGTCGACAACGCCGCGCCCCACGCGGGACGCCAGCCATGGGCGCGGTCGAGCCCGCCGCCGAGCAGCACGCCTAGGGCCAGCGCGAATCCAATGGCGGCGCCCTCCAGCCCGCCGGTGATGCCGGTGGGCGCACGGCCGACCAGCAGCGTCAACGTGTCCGACCCCAGCAGCCGCACCAGCCCGCCGACGACCAGCCCACCCGCCGCGCCGCCGGCCAGCACCCAACCTGCGCCGCGGCCCAGCAGCCGCCCGCCGGCCATGCCAAGCCCGACGCCCATCGCACCCGCCATGCCGACGGCCACGCTCAGCGCCATGAGCACCATCAACACCGACAGCGTGCCCAACGCCTGCGATTGCGGCGCGACCGCCAGCGCCGATCCGTACAGCAAGCCGCCGATCACCCCGGCCGCGGCACCGCCAGCCGTGGCGGCGGCGCCGTCGATAAGCACGCGCGCCAGCGCAGGGCGCGCGTCGCCCCCGCGCATGACAGGCGTGGACGGCGTTGCCGGAGTGACCGCTGCTGGCGTGGCCAGCGCCGTTGCGACGGCCGCCACGTCCGACTGCACCGGCGCGATGAACACGTAGCCATGCCCGGCCACCGTGCGGATGAAGCGCGGATTGCCGGCGTCGTCGCCCAGCTGGCGGCGGATCTCCTTGATGCACTGGGTGAGCGCGGCGTCGGTCACTACGCTACGCGCCCACACCTCATCGAAGAAGCGCTGCTTGCCGACCAGTTGCCCGTGCTCGCGCACCAGCAGCACCAGCGCGTCGAAGTACCGGGCATTGAGCGCGACGGGCGCGCCGTCGTGCACCAGCGTGCGGTTGGCCGTGTCGAGGACGAAATCCGCAAACGCAAAGCGCGTGGCAGTGCTCGGCGCGGCGGCGGTATCGGGGGTGGCGCTCACGGATGCATCAGGGCCGGGTCCGGGATCGCCGGCATCCTACCCCGCCGACCCCGCGGCCCGGCGGTGTCACGCATCATTGCGCGCCGCCCGATGGAACAGCAGCGCCGACACCAGCCACATCGCGACGAAGAATCCGTTGAGCACCAACTGCCGCAGCACTTCGATCCACCCATAGCCGCCGGTGAGGGCGGACACCATCGCCACCACCGCGATCAGCGCCTGGACGGCGGCGGTGGCCAGCAACGTGCGCACCATGCCGCGCGGCCGGTATCGCGCCAGCAGCGCGCCGATGAAGCCGACCGCGTAGACGCCGACGTACATCAGGTTCAGCGGGTTGTCCTCGGGACCGATGATGCCGACCGCCAGGCTCACCCACGCCATCAGGAACGCCGCCACCACCGCCACGCCCACACCCGCGCGGTAGGCCCGGTTGCCCGACATCCACGCCGCCAGCTCGTACGTGCCGGAGGCGGCAGCCAGCAACGCGCCCATCACCACGAAGTCGAACGCGTTCCAGTCCCAGCCCTCGGCGCCGAGCTGCATGGCCACCGCCGGCACCATCAGCAACCCCGCCGCCGTGCCCCAGATCGCCCACCTCAGGCGGTTGCGCCTGCGCCCCGTTCCGCCGCCGCTGCCGCCGCCCGTCATCGGATCCGTCGCCATCGTTGCCTGCCCCGTTGGATGAAGCCCTCACGCTAGCCGGCGCCGTTGTGAGTGGCATGAGCAACGTCTGAGCATCCAATGAGCACACGCAAGCCGTTGACGATGCAGGGGATCTGTAGCCAGCCTACTCCGCCTCGAACCGCCGGATATCCGCCAGCAACGCCTGCGCACTACGCACCCCGCAGCCGGCGTTGTCGGCATCGATGGCGTCGGCGAAGCGGTGGCCGCGGCGGCGCAGCTGGCGGAAGCCCCACAGCGTGCCGGCCAGCCCGACCACGCCGACGGCCACGTTGGCCCACAGGAACCACCCGGCAATGTCGGCCCCGGTGAAGTACTTCAGCAGCACCTCCACCAGCGGCAGCCACAGCACCCAGAACGCCAGCCCCAGCAGCGGCGCCATGCGCGTACGCCAGTACTGCAGCACCCCCAGGTATTTCTGGATGACCAGCACCGGCTGGGCGTAGTTGATGCGCACCACCAGCAGCAGTTCGGTGACGGCCGACACCACCAGCGCCACGCTCCAGGCGTGCATCAGCAGGCCCGACACCAGCGCGGCGGGTTCGTCCAGGTGCGCCAGCCAGAAGCGGGCGAAGAACACGGTGCAGGCGATACCGACGGCGGCCTGCAGCGCCTGCCCGATCAGAACCGGTCGCAGCCGGGCCTTGGCCTTGTCGACGCGGGTTTCCGTGGCCAGTTCCAGGTTGAGCGCGTGCTGGGCCTCCAGCTTGCGTTCCAGTGCCTGCCAGCTGCGGCGCAGGTCGTCCAGTTCGAGTTCGAGTTCGGCGGTCATGTCAGCCCTCCTCCGGGCACAGGCGCTCCCGCAGCCGCTGCTTCAGGCGGCCGATGCGGGTGGCGACGTTGGTTTCGGTCAGTCCGAGGATCTCGGCGATCTCACGGTGGCTGCGCGCGTCCAGGTACAGCAGCAACAACGCGCGGTTGAGCGGGTCGAACCCGGCGATCAGCCGCTGCAGCGCCCGCAGCGGCAACCCGTCCTCCGCGCCCTGCCCGCTTTCGACGGCGTGGTGGTCTTCGTCCAGCGGCACGTGGTGGGCGTCGTGCCGGCTGCGGCCTCGCAGGTGCGAGATCGCCACGTTCAGCGCGATCCGGTACATCCACGTCGCCAGCGGCCGTACCGGGTCGTACGACGGCCACGCGCGCCACAGTTGCGCGGCGATCTCCTGCGCCAGGTCGGCGCGGTCGTCCGCATCGCGGCTGTAGCTGTGGGCGACCTTGAACACCAGGCCGCGGTGGCGCTGCAGCAGGTCGGCAAATTCCGCGCGTGATGCGGCGTCCTTCATGGGGGCGGCAATCTCCATGTCCCGTCCGGTGGCGGCGCCGTTGCGCCCTTCACCCACATGATTCGGACGGAGCCCACGGATATCACAGCGGCTTCAATACCGCCGCACGTGCCACAGGCTGGCGACCAGCGCGGCGGCCGTATACCCGGCCCACCATGGTTCCGGCCGGCCGCGGCCAGCGCCGCCATATGGAAGGTATCCACCGCCGGGCGGCTGGGCGCGATGAATGCGATATGCAACGGATTCGTCGCCGGAGCGCCTACCGGCCGCGGCTACTTCCGCACCGCGTCGTGGCCGTCGCGCTGTTCGTTCTCCAGGTAGCGCCAGGGCTTTCCCCTGGTATGCACGCGGAACACCAGGATGCGGGCGCCGGCCTTGCCCGCCGCGGCGCGGTGCAATGTCTCGAACGGCACGTGACCGACGGTACCCAGTGCCGGGCGCGTGGTGCCCCGCCCTTCGATGCTGATTTCCGGATCGCCTTCGAGGTAGTAGTGGAACTCCTCGCCCGGATGCCAGTGCGCATCCAGTCGACTGTCGGGTGGAATCTCGACCAGGTCCACGAGGACCTCGCGCCCGGGCGTGAACCGCTCGCTCAACGATTCGTGCAGCAGGTTGGTGACCTTCGACCTCGCTTGGCCCGCCCCGTAGCTGGCGCCAGCGAGAAAGGCCAGCAGCACGCAAAGCATGGCGATGCCGACGGTGGGGGCGCGCATGTGACCTCCTCGTGCTTCAACGGTGCATCACCCTGGAAGACGCGACGCCAGAGCTGCTTCGGTCATGTGGCCAGCACATCACCCGCCAAAGAGATAACCAGCGCCGCGTCGTCAGGCGCCGGCGCGGCGGCCGCTCAGTCGTATCGCTCCATATCACCCAGCAGCCGCACCCACGGGTGCTGCCGCGACTCGTACACCTCGACCCGCGGCGGCGGGAACGTCGGGTCGGCAAAGACCCCCACCGGGATCGCCACCGCATCGGGCACCGCGTCCATCAGGTAGTACACCGTGTCGCCGCAGTCCGGGCAGAAGTGGAACCGCGCCGTGGTGCCTTCGTCACCGGTGCGTGCGAATTCGCGGCTGGGGCCGTCAAGGGTCACCGCAGCCAGCGGGAACCGCGCCTGCGCCGCGAACACGCTACCCGTGCGCCGCTGGCACGCCAGGCAATGGCAGACGGAAATCCGGATCGGCTCGCCGCGCGTGCGGGCAGTGAGCTTTCCACAGGTGCAGGAGGCAAGGCGGTCGGTCATGGGAGAGCTCCAGCTCGAACGGATGGTGGGCGTCGATTCTGACGTCCAGGCCAGGCTCGCGATGAGCCGCTGGTTCAGACCTGGCCTTGGCCCTGCTGCCGGAAAAGTGAACCTGACCCCGATGCTGCATCTGGACTAACACCCCCCGTTACGACTGATGCCGCACGCAGTGTTGATGACAACAAAGCCCCCCAGATACCAAAGCCCGATAACGCCAATGACTCCGCTTGCGGCAGCAATCGGAAGCGACAGCCCGCTTCGATGGGACAGGAAACCCAGCGAGACCAGGAAGGTTGCGAGCGGCAACCCGACAATCATCAGCATCGAATCGGCAAGACCATCCAGGACATCGAGGCTGACGACTCCAGCGACGAAGAGCTGGAGCACAAGAAGCGCGAGCCCCATGGCCAACGCTGTTGCCGGGATCACCCCGTGCACTCTCTTTCGGATAACGGGCAGGAGCCCCACGGCCAGAAGCAGCACACCAGGCGCCATGGCCAGCAAGAACGTCGTGACGGGGCTTGCGAAGAGCATGGATGGAATACCTGACAACTGGGTTGGGCCGAGCCGCGAAGCGGGTCCGGCTCGGACGACGGGCCTTCTGGCGCGAAGCATCGGACGTATCTGGCCACGTTCCAGTCAGCGCGCAGCGATGTCTGCCAAGTACGCCATCGCCGTGCTTTCCGCGGCTTCATTCGCCACCACGTGATCACTTCCTACTGCGTGTCGAAGCGAGCGGTAGAGATCGACCGCCGCGTAGAGGCAATGGATGCACGACTGTCGATCGTACGCGGCAACCGTCGCTTGAAGCTGCAAGGCACGAGACGGAGCAGCGGTCTCCACGCGACGCACACCCGCCGGCTGCGCGCCTGCTTCCACCAACGCAAGAGGACCCAGTACCTGGCCGCGCAGGAAAGCAAGAAAATCCACCGCCTCGAACAGCTCACCCCGACCGATCTTGAGCGTCGCGTAATGGACCCACACCCAGAAGCGGTCCTCGATCCAGGCCAGGTCCGGGGCCGGGTAACGTGCCTCATCCGTCCTTAGAACGCGGCTCAACCGCGCCTCACGTTCCCAGAGCACCATCGGCTCGTCCACACGGGCGGCGGCGTCTGGCAGCGAAACGAACTTGAGATCGACATGGAGCGGCGCGCCGCCCTCTTCGCCCTCGTACATGCAGATCAGTACGCGTGGTTCGCCGACATGCTCGCCGGTGAATGCCGCGACCAGTGGACCCAGCTGGGCTGCCAGACGATGACGCTCGGCCATGACGGCGGCCACGGTGCCAGGTTCCACCGCAACGACCAGATCCAGGTCGCTGAACTCGTCCATGTTTCCACTGGCGAACGAGCCCGCAGCGGCTACACCGACGATACGTGGGTCAGCCTGCAGGCGCGGCAGAGCGCGCTCGAGAAATGATGCGTGCGAAGGGGGAATGGTAACTGTCTGCATATGGTTGGATCCGCGTCTCTACGCCTGACCTTTGTACGGTGTGACGCTCAACTCAAACAGGGGTGGGAACCGCTCTTTCCACAGTTTGCGGGAAAGTCCACTCCGACACGTGCTCCTGGGCTCACGCGCGACTCCTGGGCTGCAAGTGCAGTGGGCCTAAGCCGTTCGTGTTGAGTCCGTATCACGCCGTCGAGCCGAACGCCGGATGGTAGGCAACCGTACCGCTCGGCAGCCCGCCGCTGAAAGACAGCGCCTGGAAGTACAAGGGCGGCACGTCCGGCAGAACCAACGACGGCTCGGCGCGGAACCCGAACCGCGCGTAATAGCGCGGATCGCCCAGGACCACGACCCCGGATGCCCCGCGCTTGCGCAGCAGCCCAAGCCCGTGCTCGATCAGCTGTGTCCCGATGCGCTTGCCTTGCGAGTCCGGCAACACGGACACCGGCCCCAGCCCAAACCACCCTTGGGCGTTGTCCGACACGGTCACCGGCGAGAACGCCACATGCCCGATCACCGCGTAACCATCGACCGCCACCAGCGATACCGTCAGTACGCCCGCCTCCCGCAGCGCCGCGACAATGAACTGCTCAGTGTGGTTGGTGTGCGGTGCGTTGCGGAAAGCCGCCAGCGTGACGGCTTCAATGGCAGCGGCGTCCCCGGCTGCCTCAGGTCGTATGGAGATTTTCATCCGGAAGAAGATTTCAGCCTGCAAACAGGCATCGATCGTGCCCGCAGATTTGAATTGGCAAGTGAGCGAACTAAAGAAGTGAACCTGACCCTGATGTGGTCAGTGAGATACACGGTCGACGAGCCATTCGACGATCGCATCGAACCTCTCTTGATCGAGTGCGTGTCCGCGGTCGATGCGAAGCTCGGTGATGAAATCGCCCCCGACCTTGGCCACGACCTCGTCGGCGTCGCGCGAGTACTTGTCCCCGGTACCCGACACAACCAGTGTCGGCCGAGGTCCGATGGCTGAAAGAACATCGTGCGTGTCCATTTCGCGAGCGAGCCCGGGCACGGCCTCAAACAGCGTGACCCCGGTGCCTTCCCGGCGGCGCGTCCCGAAACTGCATACCGCACCGCTGACGCATGCGAACCTGCATCGTGCATCGACCGCCGCGTGGTAGAGCGCCGTATAGCCGCCGTACGAGTGGCCGGCCACGCCCACGAGCCTCTCGTCTACCCCGGAGGCCTGGAGCAGAACGCTCAGGGCACGTTGGGCATCATCCAGGCACTTCCTCATCAGCAAGTCGCCGTCCAGCAGCCGATAGCTCATGGCGTTGTAGTGCTGGAGCCAATCGTAGTAGTCCGGCTCGACCCCCTGCACCCCTGCTCGCCGATCCTCGAACGTGATGGCGTCAGGGGCCAGGACGGCGAGGCCCCTGCGAGCGAGCGCCGGCCCGAAGGCCTGGAATGCATCGCCCACATCGCCGGCCACCTCGCTCTTGCCGAAGTGGAATTCACCATTGTGCTGATGGAAGACCACCACTCCACCGCGCGTACTGCGACCCGTCGGCGTGAACAGGAAAGCCGGAATGGAGTCACCTTCGAGCCCGCGGTACTCGATCCGTTGCCGCTCGAATCCGTCGAACACTTCGATGTCGCCCCGCCGGAAGTCGACCGGAACAGGGTCGGCGAGCCCTAATCGCGTTCGAAGGGTCGTGCTGAGACTGGTCATTCTGAAAGGTTAGGCCCCATCGAACGGACTAACAGGCAAGGGAAGACACGTCTTGTGGCACCCAAGTGCCTTGCGAACTCCGCTTGAGGCCGATGACGTATCCGACGCCGCAGCCAAACAGGTTGCTGGGATCAGGGCGCAGTACCGCACCTACGTCACCCGACACAGTTGCAACGTCGCCCTGAATGTCGACGCGGCCGAGCCGAAAGTAGGTATCTGGTAGCTGCTCATCCACAGAGGGAGCAAGCGTGGATTGCTCGACCGTGGTGCGCAATTGCCAGGCTGCCTGGCGCAGCTCCGGCGAAAGGTCTGGTGACAGCACAATGGTGTCAAAGGGACCTTCGATCGATTCGACCTTCTTCAGAGCCGCGTGCAGGACCTCCCGGTGCTCCCCCGCAACCGCGAGGGACGGGAGGAGCAATGCGAGGCACAGAGTTGTCCAAGCGGTCGTCACGACATCCTCCAATTCGAGCTAGCACCTCAATTAAGCGATAGCAGGAATCTACAAAGGGCGGTCCAATTGGAGCGTCCACTCCCTCTGTCATTCATCAAAAAAATCGGAAGTGCGCCTGACCCCCTGTGCCGCTCGTGGATTGATGCATCGTGGCAGCGAGGACAGGCTGACCATTGTAGCTGGCCATATATGTCTCAAAGACCTCGAAGCCATACTGCCTATAAAGCGAGATGGCGACCTTGTTTGATGCTGCTACGTGGAGATGACTGGGGCCAGAGAAATCTGCAAGCAGGTGCTCCAAAAGTCTCCGCCCGATACCTTGGCCGCGCCCGGACGGATGGACGAACAGGCCCGTTATCTCGTTGCCGCAGCGTGCCGAGTAGCCGAGAAGCTCAGTGCCGCCATATACATGCACCGTTGAGCGCTTGAACGTGGCGTATCGCTGCTCATCAAGCTCGAGCGGGATTAGGGCGGGAACGTGAGGCTCTCGTGCGAGTTCATCCAGCTTTGAGCAAGCGTAGATCTTCAGCACGGCTGGCAAATCGGATGGTGAGAACGCTCTGATGCTCATCGTCGAAGTTATGCCGCCTAGCGTTGTTCCCATTGGCTAACGCCTGAACCGAGCCGACGCGCAACCTGCTGATCGGGAGCCGACGTATCAACGCCAACAATACAGCGAGCGAAGCGGCGCAGCGGGTTCCGCTTGACCGGATTTCTGGGCCATTGCTGTCGTCGAGGTCAGTGAGAGGGCCTAAAAGACCAACACCTTGTCTGACTCGACGGTCCACTGCGCCAACTGGCTCATTGTGCTCACTTCGGCACCCTCGAGGAGCGACAATGATTTGATGCCACGAGCCTCGCAACAAGTGCCACAAAGCCTGACACGACCGGCCTTGTTGATGACCGAGGTAAGCATCCTCTCGATGTTGTAGTAACCCTGCGGCGTGTTCTGCGAAGACAGAGCTGCCGTAACCGCGTCTGCCATTAGGAACATGCGCACCTCGACTTCAGGCTGATCCTTCTGCAGCGCCATCGCAAGGCGGAGCGCGTTGTAGGTCTTCTCTGAGCCGTAGGCGCCATCATTTAGGATGAAAAGGAGTGTCGTTGCCATGTGGGCCTCGGGTTTCTATTTGCCGCGCGAAATAGACCCCACGAACGGGGTGGTATCAGGGGCCAATGGCGCGACGACGGTGAGGTCCGCATCACGGCCAATAAACAGCAGCTTTCCGCCCCTTGCTCACTGAATCGCCAACGCGCTCTCCGCAAATGCAGCGATCCTGAAGTGCCACGTTTATCACGGCACCCACGCCGTGCTATCGAAAGAATCCCGGCCACCGTGTTCCGAGCGGCTGCTGGAGGGCGATCGCTTCAAGCCAATCGCGCCACCTGGCCCAGCGCCCCCTCCCCCAGCACCCGATCCAACCACTCCCCCGCCCTCACCGCCACCTCCTCCAACGCTCCGGCCTCCTCGAACAGATGCGTCGCGCCGGGCACCAACGCCAGTTCGCTGAGGCCGCGCAGGTACTGGCGGGCGGCCTGGTTCAAGCGGAGCACGTCGGTGTCGGCGCCGCCGACGATCAGCAGGACGGGACTCTGCACTTGCGACAGGGTCTGCGGGCCGGCCAGGTCGGGGCGGCCTCCGCGTGAGATGACCGCCTTGATGATGTCGGGCCGGGCCGCGGCCACGCCCAGCGCGGCGGCGGCGCCGGTGCTGGCGCCGAACAGGGCCATCGGCTGGGTGCCGCCGGCTTCCAGCCACGCCCAGTCGACGGCCGCCTGCAGGCGCCGGGTCAGCAGCGGGATGTCGAAGCGCACGCGCGGGTCGCGGTCCTCGGCGGGGGTGAGCAGGTCGAACAGCAGCGTGGCGTAGCCGCGCCGCTGCAGGGCGTGGGCGACGTACTGGTTGCGCGGGCTGTGGCGGCTGCTGCCGCTGCCATGGGCGAACACCACCAGCCCGCGTGGTGCCGTTGGGGCGACCAGCTCGCCGTCAAGCCGCGCGTCTCCGGCATCGACATGCACCGGGTACGCCGGTGGCGTCACGGGCGCGAGGACGGGGCCGCTGCGCTTGAGTGCGTGCAGCACCTCGCTGTCGGGCACGTTGTTGAACAGGCGGTAGTACATCCCCACCGCGCCGAACGGCCGCGGCGCATGCAGGCACACCACCTCGTCGCACAGCGCCTGCACGGCGCGCAGGGCCTCGCGGGAGCCCACCGGCACGGCGCACACCAGCCGCGCGGGTTTGTGGGCGCGCAGCGACCGCAGCGCCGACAGCATGGTGGCGCCGGTGGCCAGGCCATCGTCGACCACGATGACGGTGCGGCCGGTGGGGTCGATGCCGCGCTGCCCGCCGCACCAGGCCTGCCGACGCTCGCGGATGAGCTCCCACTGGCGGTCGGCTTCCATGCGCACGTAGGCCGGGCTCGCGCCGGACCAGCGGGCGGCTTCGTCGTCCAGCATGACGTGGCCGTCCTCGTCGACGGCGCCGATGGCGAACTCCGGGTTGTCGGGCGAGCCCAGCTTGCGCACCAGCACCACGTCCAGCTCGCCGTCCAGCGCGTCGGCGATCAGCCGGCCCATCGGCACGGCGCCGCGCGGGATGGCCAGTACCAGCGGCCGCGTGCCCTTGTAACCCTGCAGCGCCCACACCAGCCGGCTGGCGGCTTCGATGCGGTCGGCGAACGGCAGTCCGGCTTCCATTGCGATGCCCTCCACGGCGTGCCTGCGGGGAGCCTGCACCCACCCGCGCCCCCGCGGATTGACCTGCATCAAACGCGGTGCAGCATTCGCCCTCGACCGCCGACAGCAAAACGCCCGACTGTCCCCCAACAAGGGGACGAGCCGGGCGCTCTTACTTGTGCTTGGCGCGTCACGCTAGGCGCGTCACGCGTGTTGGATCAAGGGCGGGTCAGTCGTCGCGTGCGTCGCGGACATCGTCGGCCGCCTTGCCGACCTCGCGCTGCACCTTGCCTGCGTTCTTCTGCAGATTGCCTTCGACCTGTTGCGAGCGGTCGCCGGTGGCTTTACCAACCGTTTCCTTCACCGAGCCGCTGACCTGATGCTTGGTGCCTTCAATTCGATTCTTGTCCATGGTGTTCTCCTGTTATTTACGCGTATATCCCAACTGCGAGCCCGAGTTTCGGGTACCCCGGACCGCGGTGATCATTAGAAAGCCGGCCTTGGACCGGCATCGACCACACGCGAATCAGAAAATCAACATCAACAACCCGACAACCACCAGCAGGCCGATGAGAAAGATAATCCCCGTGGTTTTACCTAGAAACTTGAGCATCACACACTCCGATTCAATGATTGATAGTCACGACCCGTAAACTACGCGCGCCGTTAGAAACATGGCGTGAAATATTCCATTAACAGGGACGCCGCGGCGCATCGGCAACGACGCCTCGGGTGTCGCCCGCGCATCGCCGGGCACCGCCGAATCCGTGGATTGACCTGCATCAAACCGCCAGGCCGTCCGCGCGGCAGCATGGGCGACGTTTCCAGCAGGCACGGAGGCCCCCATGCACCGCACCGCCGCTACCGCCGAGCAACGTATCCATGACGCCGCCCGGGTGCTGGACGAGTCGCCGCACGACTTTGACGCGCTGATCGAGCGCGCGCGTGGCCGCAGCTTCGTCCTCCTGGGCGAGGCCAGCCACGGCACCGACGAGTTCTATGCGCTGCGGGCGGCCATCACGCAGCGGCTGCTGGTGGAGTTGGACTTCGACGCGGTGGCGGTGGAAGGCGACTGGCCCGACACGCTGCGGCTGGATGCGTACGTGCGGGGCCAGTCGGCCGACACGCTGGACGAGGCGTTCGGGGATTTCCAGCGCTTCCCGACCTGGATGTGGCGCAACACGCGGGTGCGCGAGTTCATCGACTGGCTGCACGGGCACAACGCGGCGCGGTCTGTTGTGGAGCGCGTGGGCTTCTACGGGATGGACGTCTACAGCCTGTACCGCTCGGCCGAGGCCGTGATCGGCTATCTGGAGGACGTCGACCCGGAGCAGGCGCGGCTGGCGCGGCACGTGTACGCGTGCCTGGACCACGTCGAGCGCCCGCAGGACTATGCATGGGAAAGCGCTCGCGGCCTGCGCCCGGACTGCCGCGAAGGTGCTGTCGCCATGCTTGTGGGTCTGCTGTCGCGCGCGCCGCAGTACCTCGACGCCGACGGGCGCGAGGCTGCCGAGGCGCTGTTCCATGCCGAGCGCAATGCACACGTCGTGCTCAATGCCGAGCGCTACTACCGCGAGATGTTTGCCGGCCACGTGCACACCTGGAACCTGCGCGACGCGCACATGGTCGAGACGCTGTTCGCCCTGCGAAAGCACCTGCACCGCCAGGGCCGCGCCGGTCGGATCGTGGTGTGGGCGCACAACTCGCACCTCGGGGACGCGCGCGCCACGGCCATGGGCGAGCGCGGGGAGTGGAACGTCGGCCAGCTGGTGCGCGAGCAGGCCGGTGCCGATAGCGCGCTACTGGTCGGCTTCACCACCTATACCGGCCACGTGACGGCGGCGCGCGACTGGGACGAGCCGGCCGAGCGCCGCTGGGTGCGCCCCGCCCCCGCCGGCAGCGTCGAGCACCTGATGCACGCCTCGCGTCGCGACCGCTTCTACCTGGACCTGCAGCACCCCGACGTGCGCGAGTCGTTGGCCCCTGCCCTGCCCGAGCGCGCGATCGGCGTGGTGTACCGGCCGGAGACCGAGCGACAGAGCCACTACTTCGACGCGCGGCTGTCGCGGCAGTTTGACGTGACGTTCCATCTGGACGAAACCACGGCGCTGGAGCCGTTCGACATCGGCCACCACTGGCAGCACCCGGAACTGCCCGACACCTGGCCGTCGGGGCTGTAGGCGCGCGATGCGTCCAGCCCCGCCGGCCCGCACCGCGCCTGACGACGGCCTGCAGGCGCATGCGCTGCCGACAGCCGAGGTGCTGCGGATCCTGGGTGCGCGCGAGGCCGGGCTGGACGCGGCTGAAGCCGAACGCCGGCTGCAGCGGTACGGCCCCAACCGCCTGCCGCCACCGCGACGACGCTCGCTGGCGGGCGTGGTGATCGGGCAATTCCGCAGCCCTTTCATCTACCTGCTGCTGGCGGCCGCGGCGGTGTCGTTCGCGCTGGGCAGGGGGCTGGACGCGGGTTTCATCCTGGTGGTGCTGGCCCTCAACGCGACCATCGGCAGCGTTCAGGAGTGGAAGGCGGAAGTGCACTCGCGCGCGTTGCTGGCGCTGCTGGGCGGACAGGCCGTTGCGTGGCGCGATGGGCGGCGCACCGCGCTGCCCGCCGAGGCGCTGGTGCCCGGCGACGTGGTCGAGCTGGAAAGCGGGCAGCGCGTGCCGGCCGACATCCGCCTGCTGCACGCCGAGCACCTGCTGGTGGACGAAAGCCTGCTGACCGGCGAGGCCGCGGCGGTGCGCAAGCATGCCGGCGTTGCGGTGGCGGTCGATGCGCCACTGGGTGACCGCGCCACCATGCTGCACGCCGCCACCAGCGTGCAGGTGGGGCGCGTGCGCGGCGTGGTCACCGCCACCGGGCGGCACACGCGCATGGGCCGCATGGCCGCCGCGCTCGAGACGCCACCCACGCCGCCGCCGCTGGTGCGGCGGATGGCGCGCTTCACGCGACAGGTGGGTGCGCTGGCGCTGGTGATGATCGCGCTGCTGGTCGCCATCGAGCTGGGGCGCGGGGTCGACGCCGGGCAGGTATTCCTGCTGGCCGTTGCGCTGGCGGTATCGGCGATCCCCGAAGGCCTTCCGGTGGCGATGACCGTGGCGCTGTCCATCGCCACCCACCGCATGGCCCGGCGCAACGTGCTGGTGCGCCACCTCCCCGCCGTCGAAGGCCTGGGCGCATGCACGCTGATCGCCACCGACAAGACCGGCACGCTCACGCTCAACCGGCTGACTCTGGAACAGGTGTGGCGGCCGGGCACGGGCGCCCTGCCCGCCAGCGACCCGCGCGCACGCCCGCTGCTGGACGCCGGCTGCCGCGCCAGCGAGCCCGCAACGCGCGGCGAGTCCGGCATCACCGGCGACGCGGTGGACCTGGCCTTTATCGATGCCGCGCTCGACGTGGGCGTGGACGGGCCGGCGCTGGCCGACGGCGCGGTGGTAGCGCGGATTCCGTTCGAGCCCGAGTTACGGCTGGCGGCCACGTTCCGGCAGCTGCCCGACGGCCTCCATGCCTTCGCCAAGGGTGCGCCGGAGGCAATCCTCCCGCGCTGTACCGGCGTGCCCGGCGACGTTGCCGACGCACTCGACGCCATGACCGCCGCCGGCTACCGCGTGCTGGCGGTGGGCAGTGGTCCGGTGGTCGAAGTCGGCGAAGCTTCGCTGCAGGGGCTGCGGCTGGACGGCCTGGCCGGGCTGATCGACCCGCTGCGCCCGGAGGCGCGCGACGCGGTGCGCCGTGCGCGCAACGCCGGGATCCGGGTGGTGATGGTGACCGGCGACCACCCGCGCACCGCGCAGGCGATCGCGACGGCGCTGGGCCTGGGGCCGCGGAGTCCGGCTGGCGGCCCCCCGCATGTCGTCACCGGGTCGCAGTGGCAGGCCGGATCCCGCGGCGGGCGGGAGATGGCGCAGTGGGCGGACGTGGACGTGTTCGCGCGCACCGAGCCGATGCAGAAGCAGGCGATCGTGCAAGCGCTGCAATCGGCGGGCCACGTCGTGGCGGTGACCGGCGATGGTGTCAACGACGCGCCGGCGCTGCACGCGGCCGACATCGGCGTGGCGATGGGCCGCGGCGGCACCGACGTCGCGCGCGACGCCGCCGACCTGGTGCTGACGGACGACAACTTCGCCTCGATCGTCGCCGGCGTGGAGGAAGGCCGCACCGCCTACGGCAACCTGCGCAAGGTCATCGCGCTGGTGATCTCCACCGGGGCGGCCGAGATCATGCTGATGCTGGGCGCCACCCTCACCGGCCTGCCGCCGCCACTGACGGCGGTACAACTGCTGTGGCTCAACCTGGTGACCAACGGCATGCAGGACGTCGCACTCGCCTTCGAGAAAGGCGAGCCGGACGTACTCGCGCAACCGCCGCGCGCGGCCAACGCGCCCATCTTCGACCGCGCGATGATCGAGCAGGTCCTGCTGGGCGGCGCGACGATGGCGACGCTCTCGTTCGGCTTGTATGCGTGGGCGCTGGACCAGGGCATCGCCCACGCCGCCGCGCAGGGCCTGGTGCTGTGGCTGCTGGTCTGGTGCGAGAACGCGCACTGCCTCAACTGCCGCTCCGAGCGGCGATCCGTGTTCCGTATACCGCTGCGCGACAACCGCCTGCTGGTGGCCGCCATTCTCGGCACGCAGGCGCTGCAGGTGCTGGTACTGGCGATTCCGCCGCTGCGTGCGGTACTGGGGCTGGATGGCGTATCGCTGGCGACCGGGTTGTCGCTGTCGGCGGCGGCGCTGGTGCCGCTGGCGGTGATGGAGGCTTACAAGGCGTGGCAGCGGCGGGTTCACCCCGATGTCGCGGTGGCGGCGGCCTGATGCCGGCCGTCGCCGCGCCCGGTTCAGGGCGCCTGCCACTCCCGCCAAGTCCCCCCAGCCGTCATTCCCGCGAAGGCGGGAATCCAGGGACGTAGTTCTTGTGTTCTTCCTGTGGAAGCGGCGATTGGTCCTTGCGCATCAAAGTCCATGGAGTCCCGCCTTCGCGGGAATGACGGGAACTGTGAGAGCGGGAGGAACGTGTGGCTTTTTCGCGAACGCGTGGTTGCATCACCCGCCCTTGCGCACCACCCGGTAGTCGATCGGCTTGTACTGGAAGTTGTTCGACTGCCCGGCCGAGCATGCCGTCATCGCCACCACCAGCGGCATGCGTGCACGAAGGCGGATGTGGTCGCCGGGCTTGCTCCTGGGCGGCAATACCGCGATGCGGCCGGTGTCGCCGTCCACCGACACGTTCATGAAGACATTGAACGCGATCGGCACGCGGTCCACGCCGATGCCGTACGGCGCCAGCGCCATCGCCAGGTTGCCCTCGCAGCCGGGCCGGCCTTCCGTCTCGCCGTAGATGATCGAGAACGTGTCCTTCGAGCACGGCGTCAGGGTGAAGTCGTGCCGCCCGCAGGTGTCCTCGACGATGTCGAACATCACGCGGCTGCGGTTGGAGTACAGCAGGTCACCGGTGGTCAGCCACAGCTTGGAGGCGTAGTCGATGGAGCGGCCCGAGGACAGGTACTCGTCGAGGTCGTCGCGGTTGTAGGCGACCAGGTCGCTGACCTGCTGGCCCTGCGGGTCGATGACGATCAGCTCGTCGCCTTCGTCCAGTTCGATGGCCTGGGCCGAACACGGGGAAATGCGGGTGCAGTCGTGGGCGGCGGCCTCAGTCACGCGGGGCTCCTTGCTTGTTGTTTGGCTGTGCGGTGACGAGGTGGAACGGGCACTTCCAGCCGGCCTCGACCTTGCGCCCGCTGTACTGGCGCGTCTCTGGCGCGGTGCCGAAGTCGGCGAGGTTGGGGTTGATCGAGCCCTGCAGCGCGAGGTCGCGCGCGCGGGTGGCCTTCTGCATCTTTTCGTAGCGGCCGTCCTCGCGCAGGCGGTCGAACTGCACGTGCGAGTTGAACACCATCGCCGGCCACGCGAAGCGCCGCGCGATGCGCGAGGCGCCCGGGTGCAGGCCGATCACGAAGAATGGGTGCCCAGCCAGACTCAGGCTGAACTTCGGGCTGTCGGGGTTCCGGCTGACGCCATCGGCCCACGTGTTGCCGCGACGCACGTCCAGCAGGTGCAGTCGCTGCAGTTGCGACCACAGCAGCGCTTCGAAGCGCATCTCGTCGGTGTCGGTGGGGCCGTCGAAGATGGCCACGAACGAATGCACGACCTTGGAGTCCTCCGGCTGCGCGGCGAGGTGCCTCGCGAACTTCGCCAGCCCGTCCAGCAGCGGCGCGTCATTGCTGCGCTGGCCGAGCGCGTCCAGCTCCAGCGTGCGGATGGCGTCCTGCGCCAGCGCGGCCTTGGAGCCGACGCAGGGGAAGTCGGGGTTTTCGATGTGTGTCAGGAACGCCGCGCTGCGGTCGGGGGAAGTGTCGGTGCGCGGGTCGTCGTGGGTATGTCGTCGGGCGTGGGGAGCGAGCGGTGGCGTCATGCCTCGGCCTTGCACGTGTGCGGGGGAAGGCGGTCCAGACTAGGCAGATGCGGGTGGGCATACCGTGCAGCGAACCCGCCAAACAGGCGTTTTTCCTGAACCCCGGCTGTGCCATCTGGCGCAACACCCGATTCGGTAAAAAGCCGACGACGCCTTCGTCACTCTTCCGTAATGTCCGAGTGGCGTCCGGCACGGCGTTGGAACAGCGGGGTTTGATCACGATCAAGGCGCACGCGACCGCGAAGGCGCCTGATGGATCAAACCCGCACCGGAGGCGCCATCCATGACCCTGCATCCCCCGCCGTCGCTGGTCCACCGCCCCATGCACGCAGGCTGCGCGCGATGAGCGGCGCCGGCGCCCAGAGCGGGTTCGCCCTTACCTTCCTCGGCGCCGCCGGCACGGTGACCGGCTCGCGCTACCTGCTGGAAACGCCGCAGAGCCGCGTGCTGGTCGATTGCGGGCTGTTCCAGGGGTACAAGCCGCTGCGGCTGAAGAACTGGGCGCCCTTCCCCATCGAACCGGCCAGCATCGACGCCGTGGTGCTGACGCACGCGCACCTGGACCACGCCGGCTACCTGCCGCGCCTGGTGGCCGATGGCTTCGAAGGCCCGGTGTGGTGCAGCCGCGGCACGCGCGACCTGTGCGGGATCATGCTGCCGGACTCGGCGCGCCTGCTGGAGGAGGAAGCCAGCTACGCCAATCGCATCGGGTCCTCGCGGCACCACCCGGCCAAGCCGCTGTATACCGAAGAAGACGCCGCGCGCGCCCTGCGCCGACTGAAGGTGGTCGAGTTCGGCGCGCACTTCACGCCGGCCCCCGGCTTCATGGGGATGCTGCGCGCGCAGGGCCACATCCTCGGCGCAGCCGCGGTGACGCTGGAGCACGGCGGCACGCGCGTGACCTTCAGTGGCGACATCGGCCGCCCGCACGACCCGGTGGCCATGGCCCCGCAACCGCCCGCGGAAAGCGACTGGATCGTCTGCGAGTCCACCTACGGCGACCGCCGCCACCTGCCCGGCTCGCTGCGGGCCGAACTCAAGCCGATCCTGGCCAAGGTGCTGGCACGCGGCGGCACCGCGGTGATCCCGGCGTTCGCGGTGGGTCGCGCGCAGGCGCTGCTGCATGTCATCGCCGAAATGGTGGAGGACGGCGACCTGCCGCCGGTGCCGCTCTACCTCAACAGCCCGATGGCCGCGCGCGTCACCGCGCTGTACCGCGACCACATGGGCGAGCACCGCCTGGACGCGGCCGCGCTGGACCGCATGGACACGCGCGTGCGCACCGTGTCCAGCGTGGAGGAGTCCAAGGCGCTCAACACCCGCAAGGGCGCGAAGGTGATCGTGTCCGCCAGCGGCATGCTGACCGGCGGGCGCGTGCTGCACCACTTGCTGGCCTTCGCCGGCGATCTGCGCAACGCCATCGTGCTCTGCGGTTACCAGGCCGGTGGCACGCGCGGCGCCGCGCTGGCGCGTGGCGAACGCCGCATCCGCGTGTATGGCGTGGACGTGGACGTGCGCGCGGAGGTGTTCCAGCTCGACACCGGCTCGGCCCATGCCGACGCCGACGAGCTCATCGCATGGCTGGACTCCGCGCCACGGCAGCCGCGCGGCGTCTACCTGACCCACGGCGAGCCCGATGCCGCCGACGCCCTGCGCCAGCGCGTGGAGCGCGAGCTGGGCTGGCCCACGTGCGTGCCCGAGTACCGCGACCGCGTGGACCTGCTGGGGGCGCCACCGGTGCCCTGCCCGCCACCGCGGCCTGAACACGCGCAGGCTTGACGCCGGTCAATACCGCATGGCCGCGGAGCGCCGCCACTGGGCGCTCCCCCAACCTCCCACGGAGGACCGTCCCATGAACGACAAGGAGCTCAGGCAACTGGTGATGGATGAGCTGGAGTTCGAACCCAGCATCGAGTCGGCCGGCATCGGCATCAGCGCCGAGCACGGCGTGGTCACCCTCAGCGGGCACGTGCCCAGCTATACCCAGAAGCTCGCGGCCGAACGCGCCGCGTGGCGGGTGAAGGGCGTCAAGGCCATCGCGCAGGAGATCGAGGTGCGCCTGCCCGGCGATGCGCGCACCAACGACGACGAGATCGCACAGCGTGCCCTCAACAGCCTGGCGTGGAGCAGCGCCATACCGCGCGATGCGGTCAAGGTCCGCGTCGCCGATGGCTGGGTCACGCTGTCGGGCCAGGTGGACTGGAACTACCAGCGCGCGGCAGCCGAGTCGGAAGTGCGCAAGCTCACCGGACTGGTCGGCGTCATCAACGACATCACGCTCAAGCCGGCCGCGCAGATGGTGGACGTCAAACAGAAGATCCTGGACGCACTCAAGCGCCACGCCGAGCTGGAAGCCCGCGACATCCGCGTGGAGATCCGCGAAGGCGGCACGGTGCGCCTCGAGGGCGGGGTCGACAACTGGGACGAACGCCGGCCGTGGAGCGCGCGGTCTGGTCGGCCGCCGGCGTACATGCGATCGACGACCGCCTGCACATCGGCTGACGTACTTCCCGCGACCGAACCGGAGCCGCCGTGAACCGCGTCCTGCACAAGACCTGCATCGTCACCGGCGGCGCCGTCGGCATCGGCCGCGCCTGCGTCGAGAAGCTGGCGCACGAGGGCGCGCGCGTGGCGATCCTCGACCTGCAGGAGGCGGCCGGCCAAGCGCTGGCTGCCGACCTTGCCGGACGCTCGATGCCGGCGCGCTACTGGCACGTCGATGTCGGTGATGAGTCGCAGGTCGCCAGCGCGATGGGTGAAATCGCCGACGCCTTCGGTCGCATCGACGTGCTGGTCAACAACGCCGGCATCGCCGGGGCCAACCGGCCCACGCACGAGATCACTGAAGACGAGTGGGACCGCGTGATGCGGATCAACGTCAAGGGCGTGTTCTTCTGCACCAAGCACGCACTGCCGCACCTGCGCCGCGCCGGGGGCGGCAGCATCATCAACCTGTCATCGATCTATGGCCTGGTCGGCGCGCCCGACGTACCGCCCTACCACGCGTCCAAGGGCGCGGTGCGGCTGATGAGCAAGACCGACGCGATGATCTACGCGCCCGACGGCATCCGCGTGAACTCGATCCACCCCGGCTTCATCTGGACGCCGATGGTCGAGCAGCACCTGCGCGACAGCGGCCAGCCGGACATGGAGAAAGGCAAGGCAGACCTCGCGCAACTCCACCCGCTCGGCCGCGTCGGCGACCCCGACGACATCGCCTGGGGCGTGGTGTATCTGGCCAGCGACGAGTCGGGCTTCGTCACCGGATCGGAGCTGGTAATCGATGGCGGTTACACCGCGCGTTGAGTACGTGCCGGCCAACACGAACAGGAGAACCGCACATGAGCGTCGCCAAAGTCATCGAAGTGACCAGCGAATCCAAGGTCGGTATCGAGGACGCCGTGCAGGCGGGCCTCAACAAGATCGCCCAGTCCGTGCACGGCATCCAGGGCGCGTGGGTCAGCGACATCAAGGTGCGCACGTCCCCCTCGGGCCAGATCGAACACTGGCGCGTGTGCATGCGGGTGAGCTTCGTGGTGGAGTGACACGCGCATCCGGCACGCGTGCCTGGTTGGACGCGGACACAATCCCCGTGACGTTCGCGATGCGGGCCGTACGTCCCGGCCCCGGGCAGTCTGCCTTGAGCGGCGGCAACTGGCCCGCGCGGCATCACGTTGCGGAGTGCAGCTCCTGGATCGAGTCGCGCAACTGATCCATCAACGCGCCCTTCCCGGGCAGGTCGCGCATGGGCTTCACCAGGCCCAACAGCACCTCCAGGTCCTGGCGCTGCCCCAACCGGTCCGTCAGTCGATGCATGACCTTGGCCCTATGGCGGGCGGATGACCGCCCCGCACTGCTGGCGGCGTCTCCAAGGACGCGCGTGGCCACTTCCAGCTGCATCCTCAACCGGCGGACGCGGCGCCTCCATCGGTGCAGGTTGTCGGCGACCGGATCCTTGCGCGCGCGCTTTTCCGATCGCGCAACCCGCTTTTCGCTTGCACGCAGTGCGCGATGGATGCTCGCTTCCGACATACCGGTCCAGTCCCAGCGGCCCATCTCGGCGCCGATTTTTTCCAGCCGCGCCCGCCGACGCGCGAAGCCGGGGTCTTTTGCAAGTGCGGCCGCCACGATCTTCAGTCGACGAGCCTCGAGGCGATCGACGGCGGGTTGCCAGGCATCGGCGCCGTGCCGATGCGCCATCCGTGCGGCGGTGTCCACGCTGACCTGGGCATCACGCAGCGCCGACAGGCTGTGTCCGAGCGCCCTGAGGCGCCCGTCGATAGCCTCCACTCCGTCGAGCCGCGCTTCGCACAGGCCCAGCAGGGACCGGAGACGCCGTATCGCCTTTCGTGCCTCGTGCACCGGGGTCCCTTCCGAGTGCTCGCCCGCCAGCGCACGATCGATGCGAGCGATCTCCTTGCGGGCCAGTGAATGCATCGCACGACCCGGGTGGGTGGACGACGCGGGTGCTGCACTCTTCTTGGATGTCATGTGGCGCGAGGGCCGTAATGGAAGAAATGGCGCCCGTGCTGGAGCCCGGGCGCAACGCTCAACTGTCTACAGGCTGGCCATGACAATGACGTGACCGGAACCGCTCGGGACGCAGTGGAACGGTGCGCCATGGCGTTACATTTTCGAATCATCGAGCCGTTACGAATGCAGCCGATAGTGAGGCACCTGACTGAACCACGAAAGTCGAGGCGCCCCGCCCCCCCCTTTACAGGCGCCCGTGTCAGCCCTGTCTGCCGAGGTTGAATTTCAGTGTCCGGGTCGTGGTCACCGCCGTGCCGGTTGCTTCGAACCGCCATTGCGACACGGCCGCGAGGGCCGCACGGTCGAACACGTTTTCCGGCGTAGCCGACAGCACACGCGCGCCGCTGACCGAACCGTCGGCACCGATCGAGAACGACACCTGCACGCTGCCTTCGATCCGGCGGTTGAGCGCGATGATCGGATACCGAGGCGGCACGTCCTTCAGCAGGCGCGGCAGCGCTGACGTGGTCGAAGGCGGCTCCTGCGGCGATGCACGCCGGGCAACACCCGTGGATGTCCGGGTGTCTACAGGGTCCTGGGAATCGGCACCTGGTGCCGTCGGCTGCGTACTGGTCGGGATCGCGGCGGGGCCAGGTCGCGCGTCCGGTGTCGATGGCGTTGCGGGACGCTGCCCCGGTTCCCGGCCGAGGGAAACCAGCCTGTCGACCGTCGCGCGCTCTGCTTCGAGTGCCTGCTCCTGGATGGAGTCGGGTCCTGCAGTCGGTGCCAGCGCAACGGCAGGCGGGCCATCGCGCTCGATATCAAGCGCCGCCAGGGCTTCGGCGGCCAAGCTTGCATCTTCAGCCGCCTGCAACTGCTTCTTCAGGCGCGGCAGCGCCGGTGCAGCGCTGTCCATCCGCCCCAGCAGCACGATCAGTCGCGCAGCCTCGTCCAGGTTGCCCCGGCCGATGGCCTGCTCACCTGCGATCAGGACATAGGGCTGCAGTTCCACCAGCGCCGACTGCACGGCTGCTTCCCCAGGCACTTTGTCGCGTATCGCAAGGTAGTACTCAACGGCGTTGCGTCCGGCGGGGGCGTAGGTATTCCTGTTGTCGAGCGCCTGCGCAGCGAGCCTATGCAGCTCAGCGTTATCAAGCGTGGACAGCACCTCCGCCGTCCCTGCCCCTGTCTCGGTCGCATCCACGACCGCGGCGGCGCTATACGTCTCCGTCGGCCCGCAACCCAGCAGCGCCAGCACGGCCAGCGACGGCCAAACAGTCCGTGCATGCAGCATGTCGCAGCCCCCCGCCCCAACGATGGACGCGAAGGCTAGGCACTACGTGTGACAGTCGCTTGGCGGCGATGCGTCAGTTGCTAACCATCTACTGCGGCACTGGAAGCGACGCGAGGGAGACCACTCGCGACCGCTCCTCTACGCCGCGGCACGGAGTATCGCCATCAATGCGATCCGGTACCGCCACGTGCTCCATGTTCCTCTTTCTTCCGCATCGACCATGTCGCTCCCTCATCCATTCACGCGGCGATACGCCTGAATCTCCCACCTCCGGCTCGGGAAGATAGGCATGAAGGCTCACGACGAAGTCACCGGAAGCAGGCGTCTGCTTTATTCCTCGATGAGTCTTCGAACCGAACGGTATTCCCGCAGCCACCGCCTGCGCAGCGGGCGGCCCAGCCAGAGGGTCAATCCCAGGAACGCGCCGGCCATGAGCAGCAACATCAGTCCGGCATCGCGCCACGCGTCCCCGGCCAGCAGCCACGTGCCCGCACAGGCCACCACGGCGTAGGCGGCCAACAACCACACGGCGGTGCGCGCCAGCCGCAGGTCACGCAAGCCGGCCCGCAACTGGGCAAGGCGAAGGCGCGCGTAGGCGCTGGCGCTCCCGGTGGCGTCCGCCGCATGCCGCCGAGGCGCGCGCAGCACGATGGCCCATGCCACCGGCAGGAACACCACGAAGAACGGCATCAGCAACCAGTGCGAAGGACCGATGCGGCCGGTCAGGAGTGCCTGGCCGAACACGAACACTGCGAGCAGGGTCAGGACCACTTCCAGGGAACGCAGCAGGCGCAGCCGCAATTGGCGTTGGCGCACCTTTCGCACCAGTTCCTCCTGCGAGGCTGGCGGCACCTGGACCTGCCAGGCGCCCTTCATGAGCTCATCAAAGTTCACAGCCCGCCCTCCTCTTTGGACAACGCCTTCAGTCGCCCGCGCGCGCGATGCAGGCGCACGCCCACGTTTTCCAGGGTGATACCCAGCATGTCCGCGATCTCCTGGTAGTCGAAACCTTCCAGCTGCAGCATCAGCACCTGCCTCAGGTTGAGTGGCAACGTGGCCAATGCCTCGAACAGCCACTGCGTGCGCGCGCACGCGGTGGTCGTGGCCGGATCCGGCACGTCGTGTTGCGCAGCGTCGAATGGAACGGGTGACGGCATCCGGGTTTCGGTCCGCACGTGGCTGGCGCCCAGGTTGTGTGCGATGCGCAATACGAACGGCAGCAGCATGCCGGGGTCGCGCAACCGGGGAAGACTTTCCCAGACGGCAAGCAACACCTCCTGCAACAACTCCTCGCGCATGGCGGGATTGAGCTCGTACCCGCACACCGCACGCCACAGGTGGGGATGGAAGGCTTGTACCTGGGGCCAGAGTAGATGCATGCGGTCCGTGTGCGTAGCTGTCGGCGATCGATGAAGCGGTGGCCAGCACCCTTCAGTCGGTGCACGGGGCGCATTTCTTACATCGCGAAAAAAAATAATTGTCGCGTAAGAAATCCAGCGTCGGTGGCGACTCAGGAGGCAAACCCACTCGAAAGGACGCACCGACGATGCAACGTCTTCCCCTCGCGAAACTGCTGCTCCCCTCGGCCCTGGCCTGCGCGCTCACCCCTGCGATCGCCGCCCCGCCGGCCCCGGACGATGCGCTGGCCCTCGACAATGTCCACGTCGTCGACGCCGAACACAACCGCGTCGGCGAGCGCAGATGCGTCCGCGTGCAGGACCGCCGCATCAGCGTCATTGCAGACGCAGGCGACGCCGCATGCCGGCGCGGTGCGCGCGTGACGGACCTGGACGGCCGGTACCTGACACCGGGCCTCATCGACATGCACGCCCACCTCACCCTGGGCCCCCTGGAGATGAAGCGCGAGCGCGGTCGTGCCGTGCTGCAGGCCCTTCCAGATGACGCGATCGCCGAGCACAACGCGAACCGGCTGGTGGCGTTCGGCGTCACCACGCTGCGTAACCCGGGCGGCGACCTGGAGGCGGCTGCCCGCTACGAATCACGGCTGGCCGCCGGCGAGCTGGTGGGCCCGGAAGCCTTCAACGCCGGCCCGGTCATCAACAATGCGGAGCTTCCGGGCCTGGCCGCCGCGGCACGCACGCCCGAGGACATGCAGGCAGTGGTGCAGGCGCAGGTCGAGGCTGGCGCGGACTGGATCAAGCTCTACACCGGCCTGTCGCCGGAGCTGCTGAAAGCCGGCATCGACGCGGCGCATGCGCAGGGGCGCCCGGCCGTCGCGCACCTTGAAAGCATCGCCTGGCCCGACGCACTGGCGATGGGTCTGGACGGCATCGTCCACCTGATGCCGCTCAGCGCCGACCTGCTGTCGCCCGGGCAGCGTGCGGCCTGGCAGGCGACGGCGCGCGGCGGCACGTACTCGTTCTTCGAGTGGTGGGAGCACTTCGACGCCGACGGCCCGCAGGCCGACCGGCTGGTGGCCGCGTACCGGCAGTACCGCCCCGTGTTCGACGCCACGCTGGTGGCCTTCCATGCCGCCTTCGTGCAGGACCAGGACAACCCGTACAAGGACGACGCGCATCGATACGCGCACCCCCGCCTGCTGGCCCATTGGAACGAGTGGTTCACCTTCGCCATCGGCTGGCAGCGCGCGGACTTCGAGCGTGCCCGCGCCGTGTGGCCCAAGGTGCAGCGCATGGCCGCGCGCCTGTACGCCACCGACGCGCGCATGACGCTGGGCACCGACATGAGCAACCCGTGGATCGCCCCCGGGATCAGCCTGCACCGCGAAATGGACCTGCTGGCCGAGGCCGGGGTGCCCAACGCGCAGCTGCTGCTGGCGGCCACCCGCAATGCCGCCGACGCACTGGGCGCGGGCGAACGCCTGGGGCGGATCGCGCCGGGTTTCGAGGCCGACCTGCTGGTGCTGGACGGCAACCCGCTCGAGGACATCGCACGTACCCGAGACATTCATGCCGTCGTGCTCGACGGCCGCTTGCTCACCACCGACGCACTCAACCAGCTCAAGGGAGAATGACCATGAAAAACGCGTTCAAGCACATCGCATGCCGCGGCCTGCTGGCCACGGGCCTGGCCCTGGGCCTGGCCGGCACCGCACACGCCGGCCCCGACGACTGGGCGTCCCCCGAGGCCATCGTGCATGCCCTCTACGACACGATCTCCGGCGACGCCGGCGCGACACGCGACTGGGACCGCTACCGCGACCTGTTTCTCGACGGGGCCCGCCTGTCGGTGGCCATGGATTCCAGCATCGGCAGCGGCATCATGGCCATGGACAGCGAAGAGCTCATCGCCCAGACCGAGAGCGCCTACGCCAGCACCGGATTCCACGAGATCCCGCTGGTGACGAAGGTCGAGCAGCACGGGTTGCTGGCGTCGGTCATGAGCACGTTCGAGATCCGCCTGCGCCGCAACGACGAGGCACCGCTGATGCGCGGCCTCAACCACTTCCAGCTGCTCAACGACGGGGAGCGCTGGTGGATCGTGTCCAACGTGGGGACGATCGAAACACCCGATGCGCCGTTACCCGACGCCCTGCTGCCGGCCACGGGAGGTGCGGAATGAGCGCCGCCTCGAACGACGCAGCCGCGGATCCGCAGCAGGCGCAACGCCGCAAGTGGCTCTGGATCAAGCTGGCCGCCACTGTCGCCCTGCTGTCGTGGGTCGCGCTTGCGGTCGGCATCGCGATGGACGCAGACACCACGGCGATGGTCGTTCTCGCCACCTTGGCTGCGGTCACCACCGAAGGGACGATCTGGCTGGCCGCGCTGCTGCTGGGCGTGAGCGCCTACCAGGCGCGTCGACGGCTTTGGGAAAAAATCCGCTCGCGGATTCGTTGAACGATGAAGCGGCCGCCACCGGGTGGCCGCTTCTCCTCGCGGGTTGACCCGCCAGCGCGCCGGACCGCGCCTGACAGGCACGCTCCCCGCGCCGCTGCGCCCCTCGGAACGGCCTAGGCCCGGCTGGACTCCGCCGGCCGGGTGTCCGACGTGCGCTCGCCCCGCTCCAGCGAGGCCAGCAGCCTGACCAGTGAGGGAATGGCAACGGGCTTGACGAGGTGGTGGTCGAAGCCCGCCGCGATCGCCCGGTCGCGGTCGCTGGCCTGGCCCCATCCCGTCAGCGCGATCAGCGGCACCTGGACGTCGCGTCCACGCAGCGCCTGCGCCACGTCATAGCCGGTCACGCGCGGCATGCCGATGTCGAGGATGGCGACATCCGGGGCCAGCGATTCGAACTGCTCCAGCGCGTCGGCGCCATCGTCCACCACGTGCACCTGCGCGCCGAACAGTTGGAGCGCATCGGCCAGGCTGCTGCCCGCGTCGCGGTTGTCGTCCGCCACGAGCACCCGCAGCGACAACCGCAACTCCTCGGGAATGGCAGTGGGCGCCCGCTCGGTCGGATCGACGAACGGCCCCGGAAGCTCGAGGGTGAAGGTACTGCCCCGCCCGGGGCCTTCGCTGTGGGCGTCCAGCGAGCCGCCATGGAGCATCGCCAGCCGCCTCGACAGCGCCAGGCCGATGCCGAGGCCGCCCTGGTGGGAGGTGCGGACCCGGTCACCGCGCGTGAACATCTCGAACAGGTGCGGGATCTCGGCGGGCTCCATGCCCATGCCGGTGTCGCTGACCGACACCGTCAACGCGTCGTCGCGCCTGCGGACCGCCAGCCGGATATCGCTGCCGGGCGGCGAGTACTTGGCGGCGTTGTTGAGCAGGTTCGCCAGGATCTGCGTGAGCCGGACGGGATCGGCCAGCAGGTGCACCGGCGCCGCGGGCTGATCGACGTGGAGCGCATGACGGCCCGCCTCCAACATCGGCCGTGCGGCATCCAGCGCGTTGGACACGATCGCGCCCAGGTCGGCGGGTTGCAGCTGCAGGGAAATCTTGCCGCGGGTAATGCGCGAGACCTCCATCAGGTCGTCGACCAGCCGCACCAGGTGGTCGACCTGGCGCTCCATCATCGAATGGATCTCGGCGTGGATCGAATTGCCGTCGGTGGTACGCCGCAGGATCTCCACCCCGTTCTTCAGCGGCGCCAGCGGGTTGCGCAGCTCATGCGACAAGGTGGCCAGGAACTCATCCTTGGCCCGGTCGGCATCCCCCAGGCGCTCGGCATGCTCCCGGATGATCTGCTCGGCCGCCTGGCGGGCGGTGACGTCGCGCGTCGTGCCCGCCACGGCCACCACCTCGCCGTCGGCGTCCAGCACGGGGGCGAAAATGTAGTCGTAGACGCGGCGGCCATTCGTGCCCGTGAACGGTATCTCGCCGCGGATCGGCGCCCGGGTCGCGATGACCTGCGCAAGTTCGCGGTCGTGCATGTCCGCGTGCCACTGCTCGTAGCCCAGGTCCATCCACGTCTTGCCGCGCACGTCCTCGACGCCCCACACCTTCAGCAGCGCCTCGTTGGCGTAGATGGCGCGATGGTCGGTGCCGAAGATGTAGACGAAGTCGGGCGTGTTGTTGAGCGCGGTCTCGTACAGGCGCCGTTGCTGGGCCGATTCCAGCGCGATGCGCTCGCGGTCCTGCTGCGCGAGTTCGCGCGCGGTGACGTCACGGAAGTAGACCGAGATCCCCTCGGGCGCCGGGTAGGAAGTGACTTCGTACCAGCCCTCCAGGCCCGGATAGAAGGCCGTGAACCGGTTGGTGACGCGCTCGGCCATGGTGCGGCGGTAGTACTCGCCGAACTCCGACTCGTCAGAGCCCGGGAAGCGCTCCCAGATGACGGCGCCGATCAGCGTGGCCGGCTCCTGCCGCAAGATCCGATGCGCCTCGGGGTTGACGTAGCTGAAGCGCCATTGGCGGTCCAGCGTGAACACGCCTTCGGTCATCGCATCCAGGATCGCCATGGAGCCGTGGCGCCGCTCCGTGGCCGCGTCCTCGGACTGGTGCAGGATGTACTGCACCTCGCCCGCCTCATCCAGGATCGGCGTGTTGGTCGCGGTCCAGTAGAACTCGCGGAAGGCGCCGCTGGCCGGGTCGCGCACGTCGAACCGCTGTTCGTGGCGATGGGGTGCCCGTTCCCGGATGACGCGTTCGAACGCGGCCCGCAACGTCGCCACGCTGCCCGGCGCATCGGGCGCCTCGGGAAACAGTTCGAATACCGGACGCCCCAACGCAGTGTCGGGATCGGCGGAGAAGTTGCGCAGCTCACGGCTCATCGCCACCACGGGGAAGCCGGGGGTGGCCGCGAGCACGGCGAAGTTGCCCGGCAAGCTCTCGATGACCTGGTGCAGGTCGCTTGGTTTCATGGCGTGGCGGACCAAAGGGGCGCCTAGACTACGACAGTGGCTTGCGACACCCGTGGCGGGCTCGTTCAGCTGGTTCAGGCGTGCGGGCCCCGCGTGCCGACGCCGGTATCGCTACCGGGCCGGCGCCTTGACCGTCACCCACGTGGGCGCATGGTCGCTGGCCTTCTCCTCCAGCCGCACCCAACGGTCCACGCCGGCCTCCTTCAGCCCCTTGGCCAGTAACGGGTTGAGCAGCAGGTGGTCGATGCGAAGGCCGCGGTCGCGCTCGGCGTGCTGCCTGAAGTAATCCCAGAAGGTGTAGATAATCTCCTCCTCGCCGACCGTTTCGCGCAAGGCGTCGGCCCAGCCCTGTTCGAGCAGCCCGAAGTACGCCTCGCGGACTTCCGGCTGCATCAGCGCGTCCTTGCGCCAGGCCTTGGGGTCGTAGACGTCGAGGTCGGAGGGGATGACGTTGAAGTCGCCCAGAAGCGCGACCGGGTGCGGCAGGTCGACCAGTGTCTTGGCGTGTTTGGCCAGGCGCTGCATCCACTTGAGCTTGTAGTCGAACTTCGGACCCGGCTGCGGGTTGCCGTTGGGCAGGTAGATGCTGGCGACGACAATGCCGTGGATGGCGGCCTCGATGTAGCGGCTCTGGGTGTCGTCGGGGTCGCCGGGCAGTCCGCGCCGGCTCTCGACCGGCATCGAATCGCGCGCCAGCAACGCCACGCCGTTCCATGAGCGCTGGCCGTGCCAGATGGCGCCGTACCCTGCGGCCTCGAGCTCGGCGGCAGGAAAAGCGTCGTCGACCGCCTTCAACTCCTGCAGAGCCACGATGTCCGGGGCTTCCTTGTCCAGCCATGCCAGCAGGTGCGGCAGGCGCGTGCCGATGCCGTTGACGTTGAACGTCGCCAGTTTCAGCGTCTTGGCGCGGGGCATGGCGGGGTGCGCTTAGCGTGGGTCAGCTGTTGGCCGCCTGCCGGTAGCCCGCCTCCCAGGCCTCGATCGCGGCCTGCCACTCGGCCAAGTCCTGCCCGGTCATGGCCGGCATGGCATCGGCGGCCAGCATCGGGTTGTCGACCAGACTGTCGCCTCGCTGGCGGGCCTGGCGGCCCTGGTGCTGGAGCTGGGTGAGATCGGTGCGCATGCGCGACCCTCCTGGTATGTCGGCACCGCCCGCCATGCGGGCGCCGGAAGCCGTGCATGGTCCGTATCCGGCGTCGACGCACGGTGATCGGCCGGCTTTGACTCAAATCAAGGCGGGCGCGCGGACGGGTGCCTACGCTGCGCCGCATGATCGCCACCGCCCTGCCAGACGCCGACCTGCTGCGCCGCTACGACCGGCCCGGGCCGCGCTACACCTCCTATCCCACCGCGCCCCAGTTCCATTCCGGCTTCGGTGAGCAGGCCCTGCGCGACGCCGTGGCGGCCAGCAACGGCGACCCTATCCCGCGGCGCCTGTCGCTGTACGTGCACGTGCCGTTCTGCGCCAGCCCGTGCTTCTACTGCGGCTGCAACCGCATCATCACCCGCGACAAGGCGCGCGCCGAGGCGTATCTCGCGCGCCTGTATCGCGAGATCGACCTGGTGGCGGCGCTGTTCGACCGCGACCGCGAGGTGGTGCAGCTGCACTTTGGCGGGGGCACGCCCAACTTCCTGGACCCGGCGCAGCTGCGCGAGGTGGTGGATACGCTGCGCGCGCAGTTCCACTTCTCCGCGCGCAGCGACCTGGACCTGTCCATCGAACTGGACCCGCGCTTCGTCACCCCGGCCGACGTGGCCGAGCTGGGCGCGGCCGGCTTCAACCGCGCCAGCCTGGGGGTACAGGACTTCGACCCGGAGGTGCAGGCCGCGGTCAACCGCATCCAGTCGGTCGAGGAGACGGCGGCGGTAGTCGAGGCCTGTCGCGCGGCCGGCATGCGCTCGGTCAACATCGACCTGATCTACGGCCTGCCGCACCAGACGCTGGAGGGCTTCGGCGCGACGCTTGCGCGCGTGATCGATATCCGGCCCGACCGCCTGGCCGTGTACGGCTACGCGCACCTGCCCGAGCTGTTCCGACCGCAGAAGCAGATCGATGCCGCCCACCTGCCCGGGCCGGAGCTGCGGCTGGCGCTGTTGCAGCTGGCCATCGACCGGCTGACGGCGGCTGGCTACGTCTACATCGGCATGGACCACTTCGCCCTGCCCGACGACGAGCTGGCGCGCGCGCAGGAGCGCGGCGGGTTGCACCGCAACTTCATGGGCTACACCACGCACGCCGACAGCGACCTGGTCGGGCTGGGTGTCAGCGCCATCAGCCACATCGGCGACACCTTCAGCCAGAACCCGCGCGACCTGCCCACCTGGGAGCACGCGCTGGACGACGGCCGCCTGCCGGTGATGCGCGGCATGCGCCTGGACGAGGACGACCAGCTGCGCGCCGACCTGATACAGGCGTTGATGTGCCAGGCCGAGATCCCCGTGCGCGCTCTGGAACGACGGTACGCGATCGACTTTCCGCAGTACTTCGCCGACGCGCTGGCGAGGCTGCAGCCGCTGGTGGACGACGGACTGGTGACGGTCGCCCCGGGCGTCATCCGCGCCACGTCGCGCGGCCGACTGCTGTTGCGTAATATCGCGATGTGCTTCGACCGCTACCTCAATGCGCCCCACGATGCACCGGTGCGGTTCTCCCGTGCCGTCTAGCCTGCGTCCTGCGCCCAGCCACGGGGGCGGCGTGAGCGAGACCACCTTCCCCCGCCCCAACCCCAGGACCCTCGCCGACGACGGCGACACCCTGCGCTTCTGCTCGACCTGCGCGTTCTCGCAGGCGTGCCTGGACGAGGGCATGGACAAGCGCGCGCTCATGGACCTGCACGTGCTGGTGCAGCACGTCGGCCCGCTGCAGCCGGGCACGCACCTGTTCCGCGAGGGCGATCCGTTCGAGGCGATCGCCGCGGTGCGCGCCGGCACGGTCAAGACCTACGTGGTGGACCCGGACGGGCGTGAGCACGTGCTGGGGTTCCACCTGCCCGGCGAGGTCATCGGCCTCAACGGCATCGACGGCGACACCTACCCCTGCAACGCCATCGCCATCGACACGGTGATGCTGTGCCGGTTCTCCTTCCCGAAGATCGCTGTGCTGGCCACGCGCGTACCCGGCATCCAGAAGCACCTTTTCCGCCTGCTCAGCCGGGACATCGGTCGCGCCGCGCTGCTGGCGGGGGACTGGTCGGCCGACCAGCGCCTGGCCGCGTTCCTGGTCGGCCTGTCGCGGCGCCTGGCCGCGCGCGGGTTCTCGGCCACGCGCTTTGCGCTGACGATGCCGCGCACCGATATCGCCAACTACCTGCGGCTGGCGCCGGAAACGGTCAGCCGCGTGCTGCGGCGCCTGCAGCAGGAGGGCGTGCTGGCCGTGGACCGGCGCGAGGTCGAACTGCAGGACCGCGCGCGGCTGGAAGCACTCGCCGCGCCCGTGCTTCGCGGCTGACCGGCCCGCGGGCGGCGGGCCCGCGCACCGGCCGGCTTGACCTGGGTCATCGCCGAGCGCGGCGGTGGCCCGCACCATCGTCGTACTACCGGGAGGGAGCGAGATGGAAAGTACCCGCAAGCTGTGGATAGGACTGGCGGCGCTGTTGGTCGCCTCGTTCGCGGTGCTGTTGTGGTCGGGGGGGCAGATCCGGCAGAACGCCGCGCCAATGCCCGAGCGCGTGGTGGCCGAGGACGGTACCGTGCTTTACACGCGCGCCGACATCGAACGCGGCCGCCAGGTGTGGCAATCGATGGGCGGCATGCAGCTGGGCTCGATCTGGGGCCACGGCGCGTACGTGGCGCCGGACTGGAGCGCGGACTGGCTGCATCGCGAAGCCGTCGGCCTGCTCGACCTGTGGGCACGCGAGGACGGCGGCATGGTCACGCATGCGCAGCTGCCCGCGCCCGAGCGTGCCGCACTGGAAGGCCGCCTGCGCGAGTTGATGCGCGCCAACACACATGACGCCGCGACCGGCACGATCACACTGCCGCTCGATCGCGTGGCGGTCATCTCCAACGTGGCGGCGCACTACGAGAGCCTGTTCGGCAACGACCCGGCGACGGCGGAGCTGCGCGAGGCCTACGCCATGAAGGAGAACACCGTCCCGGACGCGGCGCATCGCCGTGACCTGGCGTCGTTCTTCTGGTGGACCGCGTGGGCGGCGACCACCGAGCGCCCGACCGCCGCCGGCGACACGCTGGCTCCGGAGCGCGCCGGCATGCCCGACAAGCGCGTGACCTACACCAACAACTGGCCGGGCGAGCCGCTGGTGGGCAACACCCCGCCGCCCAGCACCTGGGTGTGGTCGGCCTTCAGCGTGCTGTTCCTGCTGGCGGGCATCGCGCTGCTGGGCTGGCACCACGCCGTCTCGCGCGAGGAGCAGCATCCGCCCTTCCCCGCGCGCGACCCGCTGGCCGCGCTGGTGGTGACGCCATCGATGCGCGCGACGGCCAAGTACTTCTGGCTGGTGCTGGCACTGTTCCTGGTGCAGATCCTGCTGGGCGCGATCACCGCGCACTACCAGGTCGAGGGCCAGGTTGCGTACGGCTACGCGCTGGCCGAGGTGCTGCCCTACTCCATCACGCGCACCTGGCACACGCAGCTGGCGGTGCTGTGGATCGCCACCGCGTGGCTGGGCACGGGGCTGTACATCGCCCCGGCATTGTCGGGGCATGAACCAAGGTTCCAGCGGCTCGGCGTCAACATCCTGTTCTTCTCACTGGTGGTGATCGTCGTCGGCGCCTTTGCCGGGCAGTGGCTGGCGGTGATGCAGAAGCTGGGGCTGGAACACAACTTCTGGTTCGGCCACCAGGGCTGGGAGTACGCCGACATCGGCCGCTTCTGGCAGTGGTACCTCTTCATCGGCCTGATGCTGTGGCTGACGCTCGTGGGCCGCGCCCTGTGGCCGCTTCTGACCGGCCCCAAGACCGAGACCAAGGCCATCGTCGGGCTGTTGTTCCTCTCGACGGTGGCGATCGGCGTGTTCTACGCCTCGGGCCTCATGTGGCGCGAGCACACGCACCTGTCGGTGGTGGAGTACTGGCGCTGGTGGCTGGTGCACCTGTGGGTGGAGGGCTTCTTCGAGGTATTCGCCACGGCCGTCATCGCCCTGATCTTCACCAAGCTGGGCCTGCTGCGCGCGGCGACGGCGGCGGTGGCCGTGCTGTTTGCCACCATCGTCTTCATGACCGGCGGCGTGCTGGGCACCCTGCATCACCTGTACTTCGTCGGCAGCCCGACCGCGGTCATTGCGCTGGGTGCCAGCTTCAGTGCGCTGGAAGTGGTGCCGCTGGCGTACATCGGATTCGAGGCGTACCACACCTGGAAGCTGGGCCGCGCCACGCCGTGGATGGAGCGCTACCGCTGGCCGATCTATTTCTTCCTGGCCGTCTCGTTCTGGAACCTGGTGGGCGCGGGGCTGTTCGGCTTCCTCATCAACCCGCCGCTGTCGCTGTACTACATGCAAGGCCTGAACCTGACGCCGTTGCATGGACACACCGCGCTGTTCGGCGTGTACGGGATGCTGGGCATCGCGCTGGTGCTGTTCTGCCTGCGCGGACTGCGGCCGCGGCAGATCTGGGACGAGAAGCTCCTGCGGCTGAGCTTCTGGACGCTCAACATCGGCCTGGCGCTGATGGGCATCCTGACCCTGCTGCCGCTGGGCACGATGCAGCTGCTGGCGGCCATCGAACACGGCT
>Ga0156347_1028_pt7 | contig 39822 bp, 38 predicted proteins | sample RifOxyA1_FD_107994 | JGI IMG/M metagenome (GOLD analysis project Ga0156347, IMG submission 107994) | Xanthomonadales bacterium RIFOXYA1_FULL_69_10 | reverse complement strand
CGGCCGCGCAGTCGGCGGCGCAGCCCGTCTCGCGCCGCCAGTCCGCCCAGTCGCCGTAGCTGTTGGTGAAGCCCCATGCGACATGCCCGTTGCTGCCGACCACAACACCGGGCAGGCCGGGCAGGCTGAAGCCGGTGATGTCGACCCGCCCGCCGGGTGCGGCCGGGTCCGGATAGCGCAGGCGCACGCGGAACCAGATGTTGGGTGCGCGCAGGGCCAGGTGCATGTCATCGGCGACCAGTGCGCCGCCGTGGTCGGTCAGCGCGCCGGACACCGCGAAGTTGTTGCTGCCGCGCGCGAAGGGCGGCTCGGCGGTGGCGGTACGCGGCGCGTCCGGCGAGGCCAGTGCGCGCAGGTCGACCTCGGCCGGCCCCGGGAGCGCTGCGGGGCCGCGCGCCTCGCCCTGCACGGGGGCATCCCACTCGCTGCCGTCGTGGGTGAGCAGCGTGTAGAGCGCCGGCGGCAGATGGGGACGAACACGCAACAGCCCCAGTTCGCGCGCGTTGCCGGCGTCCTGCAGGTCGAAATACATGGCGTAGCCGACCAGCGCGGAGTCCGCCAGCTGCCACGGCTCGGGTGCCTGGCGCAGCAACAGGTACGGCCACGGCCGCGCATCAAGGCTCGCCAACCCGGCATTGACGCCGGCGGCATACGCCTCGGCCTCGGCGCGGTGTAGGACAAGCATCGCGTCGAGGCGTGCGTCCACCCGCGCGCGCATCCTATGCACGCGCGTGCCGCGGTCGTGGTCGACCGCGCGCGGGCCGAACAACGCCGCCAGCTCGCCCGCCGCGGTCCGACGCAGCAGGTCCATCTCGAAATAGCGCTCCTGCGCGTGGACCCAGCCCAGCGCCCGCATGGCGTCGACCCGGTTGCCGGCGTCGATGGTGACCACGCCGAGCGCATCGCGTTGCACGGTGGCGGCACCCGCAAGTCCGGCGACGGGCTGCTCACCGTCGAGCCGCGGCAGGCTCTCGCGCAGGGCCAGCCAACCCGAAAGCGATGCCAGCAGGACGAACCCGAGAAGCGCCAGCGCACCGCGCCTGATCCAACGTGTCATCCGACTGCTCCCCCTGGTGATGCCGCGCCATGGCCGGTGCCGGCCGCATGGCACGTTCACCCATGCAACCGCCCGCTTGCAAGCGCGGCCCCCGTTGCCACAGGATCCAGCCATGCCCGCAGCCCGCGCCCGCCGCACACGCCACGCCGCCGCCCCCGGCGCGATGGCCGCGCGTGGCCGCTCGCGCCAGGCCGCGTCCAACAACAACCTCAATAACAACGCCCGCCTCCCGCAGGCCGGCGATTAGCACACGCTCCACGCTCATCGCTCTCCCAGGCCTGCACTGCGAAGTGCGGGCCTTTTTGTTGGTCGACCGTCCCGCCTCCCATCCGATCTCCGCATCCACTCAAGGACCCGTCCCATGTGCTCGATCCTCGGCCTGTTCGACCTGCAACCCGGCGACGACCTGCCACGCCTGCGCCGGCACGCGCTGGAACTCTCGCAACGCCAGCGCCACCGTGGCCCGGACTGGAGCGGCGTGCATGCCGACGACGGCGCGATCCTCGTCCACGAGCGCCTGGCGATCGTCGACCCGGCAGGCGGGTCGCAGCCGCTGCGCTCCAGCGATGGCGCGCTGGTGCTGGCGGTCAACGGCGAGATCTACAACCACCGCGAGCTGGAGCAGGGCCTTTCGACGCCGTACGAATTCCAGACCGGCTCGGACTGCGAGGTGATCAACGCGCTCTACGCCCAGCACCGCGACGGCGACCCGGCCGAGTGGCTGGACCGGCTCAACGGCATCTTCGCCTTCGCGTTGTGGGATCGCGCCCGCGGCCGCTACCTCATCGCGCGCGATCCCATGGGCGTGGTTCCGCTGTACTGGGGCCACGACGGCAGCGGGCGGCTGTGGGTGGCGTCCGAGATGAAGGCGCTCGTCGGCACCTGCGGCGACGTCGCGCCGTTCCCACCCGGCCACGTGTTCGACAGCGCGACGGGCGAACTTCGGCGCTGGTACACGCGCGACTGGCGCGAGTACGACGCGGTGCAGGGCGTGACCGTCACGCCGGCCGACCTGCGCGCGGCCTTCGAGCGCGCGGTGCACCGGCAGATGATGAGCGACGTGCCGTACGGCGTGCTGCTGTCGGGCGGTCTGGACTCGTCGCTGGTGGCGGCCGTGGCCGCGCGCTATGCCCGGCGTCGCATCGAGGACAACGACAACTCCGAGGCGTGGTGGCCGCGGCTGCACTCCTTCGCCATCGGGCTGGAGGGCTCGCCCGACCTGGCCGCGGCCGAGGTCGCCGCCGAGGCGCTGGGCACGGTGCACCACGGCTTCACCTACACCTTCGAGGAGGGCGTCGACGCGCTGCCCGACGTCATCCGCCACATCGAAACCTACGACGTGACCACTATCCGCGCGTCCACGCCGATGTTCCTGCTGGCGCGGCGGATCAAGGCGATGGGCGTGAAGATGGTGCTGTCGGGCGAGGGCTCCGACGAGATCTTCGGCGGCTACCTGTACTTCCACAAGGCACCCAACGCCCGCGAGTTCCATGACGAGCTGGTGCGCAAGCTCGACGCGCTGCACTTCTACGACTGCCTGCGCGCCAACAAGTCGATGATGGCCTGGGGGGTGGAGCCGCGCGTGCCGTTCCTGGACGTGGAGTTCCTGGACGTGGCGATGCGCATGGACGCACAGGCCAAGATGGCCGGCGTGGACGCGGCAGGCCGGCGGCGCATCGAGAAGGCGGTGTTGCGCGAGGCGTTCGAAGGCTACCTGCCCGACTCGATCCTTTGGCGGCAGAAGGAGCAGTTCAGCGACGGCGTCGGCTATGGCTGGATCGACGGGCTGAAGGCGCACGCGGCCGAACACGTCAGCGACCGCGAGTTCGCCGCCGCGGCCAGCCGGTTCCCGGTCAACACGCCGCAGACGAAGGAGGCGTACTTCTACCGTCGCATCTTCGAACGCAGCTTCCCCGGCGAGGCCTGCGCGCAGACGGTGCCGGGCGGCAAGTCGATCGCGTGCTCGTCGCCGGCGGCGATCGCATGGGACGCGGCGTTCGCCAACGCCGCCGATCCCTCGGGCCGCGCCGTGGCAGGTGTCCACCAGGCTGCGTTGGCCTAAACCGTAGCCCGGATAAGCGAAGCGCATCCGGGTCCCTTGGTGGATGTGCCACCCCGGGTGCGGCCCTGGGCCTTACCCGGGCTACGACCCTCGGCCACGAAGCCCCCTGGAGGAGCGACGTGAGTCGCGACCCGCGCTGCACCGGGCAATCCGGTCGCGACTCACGTCGCTCCTACAAGGCCTCCACCCGCCGGCGATCCCGCTGTCTACGCCCGTGCACACCGCTTGGGTGACAATGCGCGCCCCTTCTTCTGCTGACGGAACGCCCATGGCCGGTGCCAGCCTGTTGACCCTGCTCGACGACATCGCCACCGTGATGGACGACGTCGCGATCCTGACCAAGCTGGCCACCAAGAAGACCGCCGGCGTGCTGGGCGACGACCTGGCGCTCAACGCGCAGCAGGTCACCGGGGTCAAGGCGGCGCGGGAGCTGCCGGTGGTGTGGGCGGTCGCCAAGGGCTCGTTCAAGAACAAGGCGATCCTGGTGCCCGCCGCGTTGGCGATCAGTGCGTGGCTCCCAGTACTCATCACGCCGCTGATGATGATCGGCGGCACGTACCTGGTGTACGAGGGCGCGGAGAAGCTGGTGCATCGCTTCCTGCACTCGCGCGAGGAGGATGCCAGGCACCACGACGATCTCGTCAAGGCGGTCGCCGACGAGAAGGTCGATCTGGTCGCGTTCGAGAAGGACAAGATCAAGGGCGCCATCCGCACCGACTTCATCCTGTCGGCGGAGATCATCGTGCTGTCGCTGGGCGTGGTGGAGGCGCAGCCGTTCACCCAGCAGGCGCTGGTGCTGGTGCTAATCGCGCTGGGCATGACGGTGGGCGTGTACGGCCTGGTGGCGGGCATCGTGAAGCTCGACGACGCCGGCATGCACCTGGCCGAGAAGGGCGGGGCGACCGCGGCGCTCGGCCGCGGCATGCTCTACACGGCGCCGTGGTTGATGAAGTTCCTGTCGGTCGCCGGCACCGCGGCGATGTTCCTGGTGGGCGGCGGCATCCTCGTGCATGCCATCCCCGCGCTGGCGCATTGGGTGGAGGACATCGTGCCCCAGGGCATCGCCGGCACGTTGCTTGCTGCCCTGGCCAACGCGGTGGTCGGAATCGTCGTGGGCGCACTGGTGGTCGCCGTGGTCACGGCCGTCAAGAAGATGCGTGGCGGTGACAAGGTGGAAGCGCCGCATTGAGGCGAGCCGCACGGCCCATCGTATCTGCACCCTGTAGGAGCGGCTTCAGCCGCGACCGCGCAGCCTTGGAATCGTTGTAGGAGCGACATAAGTCGCGACCTGCACCACGGTGCGACGCAAGCGTGTTTCGGTTGCGACTTACGTCGCTCCTACCGAGGGATGTCGTGGGTAATCGCGGCTGAAGCCGCTCCTACAAATGCGTCACGCTCAGCGGCGCTGCAGGCGGTAGGCCACGGTCTCGAGCGAGTTGACGCCGTCCGCCAGGAACCCCGGCTGCGTGGCCAGGATGTCGCGGCGTTCCAGCACCTCGACGGTCCAGTCTCGGCCGTACAGCTCACGTACCTCGTCCCCGTCGACGGGAAACGGCGGGCCGGCTTTCTCGTGTGGCGGGTACTCCAGCGTGACCAGCAGGCCGCGACAACCCGACGGCAGCCGTGCGTACAAGTCGCGGACATAGCGGCGCCGCAGGTCGGGCGGCAGGGCGATCAGTGCCGCCCGGTCGAACACGCCTTCGCATCCGGCCAATGCCTCCACGTCCAGGTCGAATGCATCGCCCTGGATGAGTTCGATCGGACCCGCCGTGTAATGCATCCCATAGCGCGACTCGCGACGTTCGGGCTTTAAGCCGTGCTCGTCGAAGAACGCCTCGACGGCCTGGCGCGACAACTCCACGCCCAGCACCTGGTACCCCTGCGCCGCCAGCCAGAGCATGTCCAGCGACTTCCCGGCCAACGGAACGAAGATACGGGCGCCGCCGGGCAGCCCGAGCCCCGGCCAATGTTCCATCAGCAGCGGGGTAGGGGCGTCCTGGTGGAAGCCGATGCGGTTCTCGGACCAGCGCTGGAGCCAGAAGTCAGGGTGCATGGCGTGGTCTCGGCCTCCTGCTTGTAGTCCCGCGAATTGGGCATTCCCGTGTAGGTGCGAAGCTTCGCGAAGTCTCCTGCCGTCATTCGACGGTCAGGCCCTCCACTTTCTGCCGCGCAGGGAAGCACTCCGCTTGCGGAGTATGTCCAACGCGCCGCCGCGCGCGAAGCCACGCGCTTCTCATTCGACACCAAGCCCTTCCACCTTCTGCCATCCCCTCGGCAACAGCCCGCCGCGCGTCGCGCGGCTGCCGACATAGGCATCCAGGTCCTTCCACGACAGGGTCATTGTCCGCGCGCCCGACTTCACCGACAGGGTTGCGCCCGGCGACACCACGGCCACGGCCACCACGCGCTCGGTGCCGAGCTTGGCCTTGGGGATGTCGATCAGCTTGTTGCCCTTGCCCTTGTCGAGTTCCGGCAGCTCCGCCACCGGGAAGGCCAGCAGGTGGCCGGCGCTGGTCGCAACCACCACGCGGTCGGTGTCGACGTCGGCGACGGGGGCGGGCTGCACGACCTTGGCGTTCGGCGTCAGCGACAGCATCGCCTTGCCGGCCTTGTTGCGGCCGACCAGGTTCTCGAAGCGGGTCACGAAGCCGTAGCCGTGGCTGCTGGCCAGGACGAAGCGGGTGCCGGGCTCGCCACTGGCGACGGCCTGGAACGACGCGCCCGGTGCCGGCGAGAAGCGGCCGGTCAACGGTTCGCCATTGCCGCGCGCCGAGGGCAGGCCGTGCACCAGGGTCGAGTAGGCGCGGCCGGTCGAATCCAGGAACGCCACCTGCTGCGTGCTGCGCGCGCGTGCGAACGCCAGCAGCGCATCGCCATCGCGGTAGCTGAGGCCGGCGGCATCGACGTCGCCGCCCTTGGCCGCGCGCACCCAGCCCTTTTCGCTGAGCACCACGGTCATCGGTTCGCTCGGCACCAGCTCGGTTTCGCTCAGCGCCTGCGCCGCGCCGCGCGCGACCAGCGGCGATCGGCGCGCGTCGCCGAACTTCTTGGCATCGGCCAGCAGTTCGTCCTTGATCAGCTTCTTGAGCTTGGCCTTGCTGCCGAGCGTGGCGACCAGGCGGTCCCGCTCGGTGGCCAGCTCGTCCTGCTCGCCGCGGATCTTCATCTCCTCCAGCCGCGCCAACTGGCGCAGGCGGGTCTCGAGGATGTAGTCGACCTGCTCGTCGGACAGCTTGAAGCGCGCCTGCAGCACCGGACGCGGCTCGTCCTCGCTGCGGATGATGCGGATGACCTCGTCCAGGTTGAGGAAGGCGACCAGCAGGCCTTCCAGGAGGTGCATGCGCCGCTCGACCTTGTCGAGCCGGTGCTTCAGGCGCCGGGTGACGGTGTCGCTGCGGAAGGTCAGCCACTCGGCCAGGAACGCCTTGAGCCCCTTCACCTGCGGGCGGCCGTCCAGCCCGATCACGTTGAAGTTGACCCGGTAGCTCTTCTCCAGGTCGGTGGTCGCGAACAGGTGGCCCATCAGCTGGTCGATGTCGACGCGGTTGCTGCGCGGCACCAGCACGATGCGGGTCGGGTTGGCGTGGTCGGACTCGTCGCGGATGTCCTCCAGCCACGGCAGCTTCTTGGCCCGCATCTGGCTGGCGATCTGTTCGATCACCTTGCCCGGCGAGGCCTGGTGCGGCAGCGCGGTGATGACGATGTTGGTGCCGTCTTTTTCATAGATGGCCCGGGCGCGGACGCTGCCGTGGCCGGTCTCGTACATCTGCAGCAGGTCGGCGCGCGGGGTGATGATCTCAGCGGCGGTCGGGTAGTCGGGACCGAGCACGTGCTCGCACAGGTCGCGGGTGGTCGCGTCCGGGTCCTCCAGCAGCCGCACGCAGGCGCTGACGACCTCGTTAAGGTTGTGCGGCGGGACGTCGGTCGCCATGCCGACGGCGATGCCCGTAGTGCCGTTGAGCAGCAGGTGCGGCAGCCGCGCCGGCATCCACGACGGCTCTTCCAGCGTGCCGTCGAAGTTGGGGTCCCAGTCGACCGTGCCGTGTGCCAGCTCGCCCAGCAGCACCTCGGCGATCGGCGTCAGGCGCGACTCGGTGTAGCGCATCGCCGCGAACGACTTGGGGTCATCCGACGAGCCGAAGTTGCCCTGGCCCTCGACCAGCGGGTAGCGGTACGAGAACGGCTGCGCCATCAGCACCATCGCCTCGTAGCAGGCGCTGTCCCCGTGCGGGTGGAACTTGCCGATGACGTCGCCGATGGTGCGCGCGGACTTCTTGGGCTTGGCCGTGGCGTTGAGCCCCAGCTCGCTCATCGCGTAGATGATGCGGCGCTGCACGGGCTTGAGGCCGTCGCCGAGGAAGGGCAGGGCGCGGTCGAGCACCACGTACATCGAGTAGTCGAGGTAGGCGCGCTCGGCGTACTCGCGCAGCGGGATGGTCTCGAAGCCGTGGAAGGCGGGTCGTACGGGGTCGGTCATGGGGTGCGGGGAATTCCGGTCGGTTGCCGCGTGATTCTAGCGACGGGGGCGGTGGCTCAGCGGTGCAGGTCGCCGGCGGCTTCAGGCTGGTAGGCGATCGAGAGCGCGCGCAGGCGCACGTTCCGGCCGCTGGGGAGCGGCCATTCGATGGTGTCGCCGACGCGCAGGCCCAGCAGTGCACTGCCCACCGGTGCCAGGATCGAGACACGCCCGGCGCTGCCGTCCGCCTCGCGCGGGTAGACCAGCGTCATCTCATGCTCGGTGCCATCGGCCTCGTCCTTGAAGCGGGCCGTGGAATTCATCGTGATCACGTCCGGCGGCATGTCGGCCGGTTCACGGACCTCGGCGCGGTCCAGTTCGGCCCGCAGCCCGGCGGTATCCACGCCGGGGGGCAGGGGCGCCTCCAGCAGTGCTTCGATGCGGTCGAAATCCAGGCGCGAAACCACGAGGGACGGCAACGGGGCGGCAGGCATGGCATGACTCCAAAGGCCGTAAAAAGTAAACGGGCGACACGCAGAGGCGTCGCCCGGTCGGTGGGTGCAGCGACGTTAGCCCCGATACCACGTCGCTTCAAGCGCTCCGTACCGGCCGCGGCGGCCACCCCGCAGCTGCCGCACGCATGAATCCGGCCATCGCGCCCTGGCGTATCTCGCTTGACCTCCAGGTAAAGGACTCGCGCGTGTCGTACCTGTCCATCGAGTTGCCACCGGGCTTGTTGGGGCGCACGCCGCGCCGCACGACGCATCGGGCCACCGCGACGCGCCGGTCTTGGCTACACTCGCCGGCGATCAGCAATGGAACCGGGGCCAGGACGGGAATGGGCGAGACACAGGCAGTTCAGGGCACCACCACCGCGGACCTGGCGCAGGCGCTGGCCGCCGTCGCCGGCGGCGACCGCGGCGCGTTCGAGCGGGTCTACACCGCCACCTCGGCCAAGCTGTTCGGCGTGTGCCTACGGGTGCTGCCGGACCGCGACGAGGCCGAGGACGTGCTGCAGGAGGTGTACGCGACCGTCTGGCGCAAGGCCGGGCAGTTCGATGCCAGCCGCGCCAGCCCGATCACGTGGCTTGCCATGATCGCCCGCAACAAGGCCATCGACCGCCTGCGCGCCACGCCGGCCGCCGCGCGGACCGCGCCCATCGAACTGGCCGAGACCGTGGCCGACCCGACCGCCTCGCCGGTGTCGGAAGCCGAGGCCGCCGTCGAGAACGCACGCCTGGGGCACTGCATGGAGCAACTGGAAGCGCGCCGCCGCTCGCTGATCCGTACCGCCTTCTTCGAAGGCGCGACGTATGAAGAGCTGGCGCGCCGCATCGGCTCGCCGATCGGTTCCGTCAAGAGCTGGATCAGGCGCGGCCTGATGCAGCTGCGTGCGTGCCTGGAGCAATGAACATGCACGAGCGCGATTTCGAACAGTTCGACCAGGACCCGCCGGGCGACGACCTGCAGGCGGCCGAGTACGTGCTGGGCGTACAGCCGGCGGACGAGCGCCGGCGCAGCGAGGCGCGGATCGCGGCCGAACCCGCCTTCGCCGGCCTGGTCACTGCATGGGAGCAGCGCTTCGCCGCGCTGATCGCCGAGATCGCCCCCGTGCCGGTGCCCGCGCACCTGTGGCCGCGCCTGCGCACGCGCTTGGGATGGCTGGCGGTTGAAGGCGCGCGTGCGCCGCTGACGCAGCGCGTGTCGTTCTGGCGCGGTGCCACGGCCGCCGCCCTGGCGACCGCGGCCGTGCTGGCGGTCGTTGCGGTGTTGCGCCCGATGCCGGAGCCCGCCCCGGTCGCACCGCCCGTCGTGGTCGCGCCGGAGCCGGTCGAGCCGCCATCCGAACAGCCGAAACCGGTCGTCGTGCTCACGCGCGACGACGGCCAGACCGGCTGGCTGGCGGCGGTCGACGCCGGTGCAGGCGCCGTCACGATGACCCCGGTGCCGTCGCCGGCCGATCCAGGTGGCCGCGTGGGTGAGCTGTGGCTGATCCCCGAAGGCGGCGCGCCGCTTTCGCTGGGCTTCGTGTCCAACGAGCGGGCGCACACGGTGGACGTGCCGGACGCGATGCGTGCGCACCTGGCGGTCGGTTCGACGCTGGCGATCACGCTGGAGCCGGAAGCGGGCATGCCGCATGCCGCGCCGAGCGGCCCGGTCGTCGCGCAGGGCAGCATCCAGACGATCTGAGGCGGGGCGCTGCCTGCGGGCAGTGCCGATGTCCGGGATGCAGGCATCGGCCTGCATCCGGATGAATGGCCGGTCCGTATGTGCAGGCATGGACTCGCCTGCAGCCCCGCCGAACTCCCCGAAAGACTCCGACGCCGACGCCTCCTTGGGCGTTGGATTCGAAACAGGCACGCCGCCGGCCGCGTCAGTCGCGAAGTCGACCGGCGTGCTTGCCCGCATCCGTCGCTGGTTCGACACCAGCGGTGAAGTCGGCGAGGGGCCCGATGCGGACCGCATCGACTGGCTGCGCGCCGTGCCCTTCATTGGCCTGCACCTGGCGTGCCTTGCGGTGTTCTGGGTCGGCGTCTCACCCATCGCCGTCGCCGTGGCGGTGTCGCTGTACGCGGTGCGGATGTTCGCGCTGACCGGCTTCTACCATCGCTACTTCTCGCACCGGACCTTCCGCACCTCGCGCGTGATGCAGTTCGTGTTCGCGCTGATCGGCGCGTCCAGCGTCCAGCGCGGGCCGCTGTGGTGGGCCGCGCACCACCGCAACCACCACCGCCACACCGAGACCGGGCTCGATCCCCATTCGCCGACGGTGCATGGATTCTGGCGCAGCCACGTGCTGTGGTTCCTGACGCCGCGCGGCTTCCGCACGCACTGGGAGCGGATCCCGGACCTGGCGAAGTATCCCGAGCTGCGCTGGCTCGACCGCTACGACACGCTGGTGCCGGTGCTGCTCGCCGCCGCGCTGTACGGAGTGGGTGTCCTGCTGGAATCCACCGCGCCGCAGCTGGGCACCAGTGGTCCGCAGATGCTGGTCTGGGGCTTCGTCGTGTCGACCGTGGTGCTGTTCCACGCCACGGTCACGATCAACTCGCTGGCCCACGTCTACGGGTCGCGCCGGTTCGACACGAAGGACGACAGCCGCAACAACCTGTGGCTGGCGCTGATCACCTTTGGCGAGGGCTGGCACAACAACCACCACTTCTTCCCCGGCACGGTGCGCCAGGGCTTTCGCTGGTGGGAGGTCGACCTCACCTGGTACGGCCTGCGCGCGATGGCGGCGCTCGGCCTGGTGCGCGACCTCAAGCCGATCCCCGCGTGGGTACTGGCCAAGGCGAGGGCCTGAGCGATGCGCATCGCGGTCATCGGCAGCGGCATCGCCGGCCTGGCATCGGCGTGGCTGCTCTCGCGCCGGCACGACGTCACCCTGTTCGAAGCCGAGCCGCGCCTGGGCGGGCACACGCACACGCACGATGTGGACCTCCACGGCCGGCCGTACCGCGTGGACACCGGCTTCATCGTGTTCAACCCTACTCACTATCCGCTGCTCACCCGGATGTTCACGGAACTCGGCGTGGCCTCGCAGCCGACGACCATGAGCTTCTCGGTGCGCAACGAGGCCACCGGGCTGGAGTACAACGCCACCGACCTGGACGGGCTGTTCTGCCAGCGACGCAACCTAGTGTCGACGCGGTTCTGGGGGATGCTGCTGGACCTGCGCCGGTTCTACCGCGAGGCGCCCGCTTTGCTGGACGACGACGGCCCCGGCCCCGGCCTGGGCGACTACCTGCGCGAGCACCGCTATGGCGCGGCCTTCCGCGAGGAGCACCTAGTTCCGATGGCCTCGGCGCTGTGGTCGTCGTCATGCGACGACATCCTGTCGTTCCCGGCGAAATACCTGGTGCAGTTCATGGCCAACCACCAGATGCTGCAGGTGTCGGGCCGGCCGGAATGGCGCGTGGTGGTTGGCGGTTCCTCGAGTTACATCGAAGCGATGCGCGCCGGCTGGCGCGTGCACGAGCGCATCGCCTGCCCGGTGCATCGCGTGCGCCGTGATGCCGACGGGGTGGAGGTCGAGTCGATCATCGGCCGCGAGCGCTTCGACCACGCGGTGCTCGCCTGCCACAGCGACCAGGCGCTGGGCCTGCTGGCCGATGCCGACCCGCGCGAGCGCGACATCCTCGGTGCGATGCGCTATCAGCCCAACGACACCGTGCTGCATACCGATGCGCGCCTGCTGCCGCGCAACCGCAAGGCGTGGGCGGCGTGGAACGCGCTGCTGCCGCGCGAACCCGCCGCGGCCTGCACCGTCAGCTACTGCATGAACCTGCTGCAGGGGCTGGACGCGCCCGAGCCGCTGGTGGTCACGCTCAACCGCACCGACGCCATCGACCCGACCCGCGTGTTGCGGCGCATGGAGTACCACCACCCGCTGTACTCGCACGCGTCGGTTGCCGCGCAGGCGCGCAAGGCGGAGATCCAGGGCCGGCGGCGAACGTGGTTCGCCGGTGCGTACTGGGGCTGGGGATTCCACGAGGACGGCATGCGCAGCGCGGTGGAGGTGGCGGGGGCCCTGGGCGTGCCGTGGAGCGCGGAACCGCGGGCATCCGACCGTGACGCGCGCGGCGCAGTCGATGCGGTGCCGGCGTGACCGCTCCGCTCGCCAGCGCCGTGTACGAGGGCCGGGTCCGGCACCGGCGCCATGCCCCGCAGGCGCACGCTTTCGGGTACTCGATGGCGCAGCTGTACATCGACCTGGCCGAGCTGGATACGCTGTTCGACCGCCACCGACTCTGGTCGGTCGGGCGCCGCAACCTGGGCGAGTTCCGCCGCAGCGACTATCTCGACCCGCCGGAACTGCCGCTGGACGACGCGGTGCGCCAGCGTGTCCAGGCCGCGATCGGCCGGCGCCCGGCGGGGCCGATCCGGTTGCTGACGCACCTGCGCTACTTCGGCCACGTCTTCAATCCGGTCAGCTTCTACTACTGCTTCCACGCCGACGGCGTCCGGCTGGACTGCATCGTCGCGGAGATCACCAACACGCCATGGAAGGAGCGCCACGTCTACGTGCTGCCCGTCGAGCAGGCGCGCCCGCACGGCCGCGCGCTGGAGTGGCGCTTCCCCAAGGCCTTCCACGTCTCGCCCTTCATGCCGATGGCCCGCGAGTACGCGTGGCGCTTCACCGTGCCCGGCGAGTCCCTGCACGTGCACATGGAGGTGTCGGACGAGGGGCGCGGCGAGTTCGACGCCTCGCTGGCACTGCACCGTCGCCCGTTGGACCGCGCTGCACTCGCACGCGTGTTGTGGGGCTACCCGCTGATGACGCTGCAGGTCGTGGGCGCGATCCACTGGCACGCACTGCGCCTGTGGCTGAAAGGCAACCCCGTGCATGACCATCCGAAACTCCGGGAGTCCCGATGAACGAACGTGTGCGTAGCGACGCTCCACCCTCCATCGCCGCGCCGGGGGCGGTGGACCGATGGCTGCGCGGGCAGCTGCTGTCGAAGATGGGTGCCTTGCGCGGCGGCCGGTTGACGCTGATCGACCCGCTGGGCGAGGCGGTGCTGGGCGAGGTCGACGACGGCGCGTTGCAGGTGCGCATCCACGTCCACGACATGCGCTTCTACCGCGCGGTGGCGGCCAACGGCAGCGTGGGTGCGGGCGAGGCCTTCATCCAGGGCTGGTGGCAATGCGATGACGGCGGCGGCGCGGCGGGCGACGGACTGGTGCGCCTCGTCCGGTTGCTGGTGTGTAACCGCGACCTGCTCGACGGCATGGAATCGGGTCCGGCGCGGCTGGGCGGCTGGGCGATGCGCGCCTGGCACCGCTTGCGGCGCAACACGCGCGATGGCAGCCGCCGCAACATCGCCGCGCACTACGACCTGGGCAACGAACTGTTTTCGCTGTTCCTGTCGCCGGACCTCATGTATTCCTCGGCGGTCTGGGCGGGCGACGCCGACACCGGCGCGGGCGACACGCTGGAGGCGGCCTCGACGCGAAAGCTGGACCGCATCTGCCGCAAGCTCGACCTCAGTCGCGGCGACCGCGTGGTGGAGATCGGCACCGGCTGGGGCGGGTTCGCCCTGCATGCCGCGCGCGAGTACGGCTGCCACGTCACCACCACCACGATCTCGCGCGAGCAGCATGCGCTGGCCTCGCGACGCGTCGCCGAGGCCGGCCTGCAGGACCGCGTCACGCTGCTGCTGGAGGATTACCGCGACCTGACCGGCCGCTACGACAAGCTGGTGTCGATCGAGATGATCGAGGCGATCGGCGCCGATTACCTGGACACGTACTTCGGCAAGCTGGGCGAGCTGCTCGAGCCCGACGGCCTGGCGCTGGTGCAGGCGATCACCATCGAGGACCACCGCTACGAGCAGGCGCTGGCGTCGGTCGACTTCATCAAGCGCTACGTATTCCCCGGCAGCTTTATCCCATCGATCCACGCGATGCTGGCGGCCAAGACCCGCGCCAGCGACCTGGCGCTGACGCACCTGGAGGATTTCGGCGGCTCGTACGCCCTGACGCTGCAGGCGTGGCGGAACCGCTTCATGGCAATGCTCCCGGAGGTTCGCGCGCAGGGATTCGACGAGCGCTTCATCCGGATGTGGTTGTTCTATCTGGCGTACTGCGAAGGCGGCTTTCGCGAGCGCTCCATCGGCGTGGCCCACCTGCTGCTGGCCAAGCCGGGCAATCGTCGGCCGTCGCTGCTGCCGCCGTTGCCCGCAATGGGGATGGAGGCATGAGCACCCGCGCCGATCTCGTCGGCAACGTGCTGGGCAACCAGGCGGTGTGGCTGTGTGCGGTGGCCGGCGCGGGGCGCGGGGTGGCATGGCCCGCAGTCGTCGCCGCGCTGCTGTACTGCACGTGGCAGCTGCGGGGGTCGACGACGCGTGCGGTCGATCTCCGGTTGGTGGCCGTCGCCCTGGCGTTGGGCTGTGTGGTCGACGGCGCGCTCGCCGCCGCCGGCTGGCTGGACTACGCCGCTTCATGGCCGGCAGTGGATTTCGCACCGGCGTGGATCCTCGCGTTGTGGGCTGCGTTCGCGATGCTGCCCATGCACGGGCTGGCATGGCTGCGGCACCGGCCGCTCGCCGCGTTCGCGTTCGGCGCCATCGGTGGCCCGTTGGCGTACCTGGCCGCGGCGCGTGGATTCGACGCGGTGGCGCTTACCGGTCCGGTGGCCGCGACCTGGACGGTCCTCGCGCTGGCCTGGGGCGCGGCGGTCGCTGTCCTGATGGCGGTGGCGGGTCGCGCGTCCGCTCCGGCACCGCAACCAGTCGCAAGGGAGGGTGTGCCGACATGAGTGCGTTCGCATTGATCGGACTGGCATGGGCTGCCGCCGCGCTGGCGATGACGGTCGGCTGGCTGTGGCAGCGTCGCCGCGACAACGCGGGGATCGTCGACGTCATCTGGGCCGCGGGCGTCGGCGGCAGCGCGGTGCTGTACGGCCTGCTGGGCGACGGCGCGACGTGGCCGCGCGCGACGCTCGCGCTGCTCGGCGGCCTGTGGGGCCTCCGCTTGGCGCGGCACCTGTGGGTGCGCGTGCGGGGCGAAGACGAAGACGGCCGCTACCGGCACCTGCGCACCCACTGGCACGGGCACCAGGGCAAGTTCTTCCTGTTCTTCCAGGCACAGGCGCTGCTCATCGTGCTGTTCTCGCTGCCGTTCCTCGCCGTGGCCCGCAATCCGGTGGACGGGGTCACCGGGTGGTGGCTGGCGGGCGTGGCGATCTGGATCGGCAGCGTGGTGGGCGAGGGCATCGCCGACCGCCAGCTGGCGCGGTTCCGGGCCGACCCCGCGAACCGCGGCAGGACCTGCCGCGCCGGGCTGTGGCGCTACTCGCGGCATCCCAACTATTTCTTCGAGTGGACCCACTGGTTCGCCTACGTGTGCCTGGCGGTCGGCTCGCCCATCGCATGGCTGGCGTGGGCCGGGCCGGTGGTGATGTACGTCTTCCTGCGCTGGATCAGCGGCATCCCCTACACCGAGGCGCAGGCGCTGCGCACGCGCGGCGACGACTACCGCGAGTACCAGCGCACCACGCCCATGTTGATCCCGTGGTGCCCCAAAGCCGGCGGCCACGCCTCCGACACGACAAAGGATTCCGAATGAACGCGATGGTCGATTCAGAACTGCCGCACGACCGCCCCGGCCCCGGCCTGCTTGGCCTGGCCGAGCGAGGCCACGTGCCCGACGCGCTGCTGCGCATGGGCATCCGGCGCATGTGCGACCAGCGTCTGCGCGAGGAGTCCGAAGGCGGACTGGAGGCCCAGGCCGAGCGTTTCGCGCGCCGCATCGAGTCGCTGCGTACCAGCCCCGTCGCGATCCACACCGACGCCGCCAACGCGCAGCATTACGAACTGCCGCCGGCGTTCTTCCAGCATTGCCTGGGCAAGCGCCTGAAGTACTCGAGCTGCTACTACCCGACCGGCAACGAGACGCTCGAGCAGGCCGAGGAGGCGATGCTCAGGCTGTACGGCGAGCGCGCCGGGCTGCGCGACGGCCAAGCGATCCTCGAGCTGGGTTGCGGCTGGGGCTCGCTGACGCTTTGGATGGCCGAGCGCTACCCGAACGCGACGATCACCGCGGTGTCCAACTCCGCCCTGCAGCGCGAGCACATCCTGGCGCAGTGCCGGCAGCGCGCGCTGTTCAACGTCCAGGTGATCACCTGCGACGTCAACACGCTGGAGCTGGAGGCCGGCCGGTTCGATCGATGCGTGTCGATCGAGATGTTCGAACACATGCGCAACTACGAAACGCTGCTGGGCCGCATCGCCGGCTGGCTCAAACCGGGTGGCGCACTGTTCGTGCACATCTTCATGCACAGGACGCTGATGTATCCGTTCGAGACGGAGGGCGAGGGCAACTGGATGGGCCGGCACTTCTTCACCGGCGGCCTGATGCCGGCGGCCGACACGCTGCCGTGGTTCCAGCGCGACCTGCTCATCGACCGGCGGTGGGTGGTCGACGGCACGCACTACCAGCGCACGGCCAACCACTGGCTGGAGCGCCAGGACAGCCAGCGCGAGGCGGTCATGGCGGTGCTGCGGCAGGCCTACGGCGAGGCCGGCGCGGCGCTGTGGTTCCAGCGCTGGCGGATGTTCTGGATGGCCTGTGCGGAGATGTTCGGCCTGCGCGGCGGGCAGGAGTGGGGCGTGGGGCACTACCGGTTCGTGCGGCCCGAGTGACGTCAAGGCGACCTCGGGGCGACCGTTGGCGCGAGGCCTGCATATTGGTGTTGACAACCCTATCGCCGCAACGCAACATACGCGCCCCGCACAGCCGCAAGCCGTGCGGGTTTGCCCAGGTGGCGGAATTGGTAGACGCACTAGCTTCAGGTGCTAGCGGGGGCAACTCCGTGGAGGTTCGAGTCCTCTCCTGGGCACCATATCCAACGAGAAACCCCCGCTCACGCGGGGGTTTTTCGTTTCAGTCCCGGCCACTTTGCCGATGCGGTTCGCCCGCATGGCGGGTCCGGCCGGATCCAGGAAGTTCACGCGGCTTGAAGGATTTCGTCGCGACACTGGCATGGAGCATGCATCCGGGCCGGGGATGACCGAACGCGAGCGCAGGAAAACCAATGGCAGCGAGCCTGAAACCGCCGCGCTGCGTGCCGGGCTGACGCCCGCGCAGCTCAAGACCCTGGCGACCATGGAGCAGTTCCGCTGGTCGCTGCGGTTCGTCCGCCGCCCCCTGTTCCAAGACCCCGTCCCGGTGCTGTTCGCGCCCGATGGCCGCTACGTCGTGCTCAACGGCGACGGCACGATCGACGAGACCCCGGCGCTCAAGCTGCGCGACTGACACCGCGGCGGGGTGCGGCCGTCCGTGGGGGATGCGTGTTCCGCTGCCATGGCTCGTGCAGTCCGCATGGACCCGCGGTGCGGGCCAAGACGCCGTCTTGATGGCGCTGTGCGACCATGCCCGGATGACCAAGAAAACCCCCAGCAAGTCGTCCCGGCGCTCGTCCGGCGGTCCCGCAGGCAAGGCAGGCCAAGGTGCGTCGCCATCGCGCGGCGGGCATCGGAAAGGTGGCGCGCCGGGCACCGGCAAGGGCCCCGCGAAGAAGGCTCCGGGCTGGTTGCCCGAGCCGCCGCCGCGCGGCACCCGCAAGCCGTCGCTGGCGCCTGTCCACGGCAAGGGCGGCCTGCACGACCCCTACGCCGAGCGCGAAGCCGCACGCTACGAGCAGCCGATCGCCAGCCGGGAAATGATCCTGGGTCTGCTGTCGGCCGCCGAAGGCCCGATGGAGGCCGACGCGCTGGCTGCGAAGCTGGCGCTGACCGACCCCGAACGTTTCGATGCATTGAGCGCACGCCTGCGCGCGATGGTGCGCGACGGCCAGCTGCTGCAGAACCGCCGTGGCGCGTTCGTGCCGGCCGCGCAGGCCGACCTGATCCCCGGCAGCGTGATCGCCAACCCCGACGGCTTCGGCTTCCTCCGACCGGATGCGGGCACGGGCGACGACCTGTTCCTGCCGCCGGCGGAGATGCGCAAGGTGATGCACGGCGACCGTGTGCTGGCCAGCGTTACCGGCGTGGACCGCCGCGGCCGCCGCGAAGGCGCGATAGTCGAAGTGCTCGAACGCCGCCTCAACCGGATGATCGGCCGCTTCGTGCTGGAGGACGGCGTGAGCTACGTCGAGCCCGACGACCGCCGCATCCAGCGCAACATCCTGATCCCGCCCGAGGCGCGTGGTGAAGCGCAGGCCGGCCAGCTGGTGGTGTGCGAGATCACGCGCGCGCCCGACGGCCGCCGACCGCCGATGGGCCGCATCCTCACCGTGCTGGGCGAGCGCCTGACCGCGTCGCTGGCGGTGCAGGCTGCCATCCACGGCCACGACATCCCGCACGAGTTCCCGCAGGCCGTCCTCGACCAGGCTGCCGCCGTGCCGCTGGAAGTGCAGCCGGCCGATACCAAGGGTCGCGTGGATATCCGCGACCTGCCGCTGGTCACCATCGACGGCGAGGACGCCAAGGACTTCGACGACGCCGTCTACTGCGAGCCCAACCGGGACGGCTTCCGGCTGGTCGTCGCCATTGCCGACGTGTCCCATTACGTGCGGCCCGGCACGCCGCTGGACGACGAAGCCACGCGCCGCGCGACGTCGGTCTACTTCCCCGGCTTCGTCGTGCCGATGCTGCCGGAGACGCTGTCCAACGGCATCTGCTCGCTCAAGCCCAAGGTCGACCGCCTGTGCTTCGTCTGCGACATGCAGATCGACCGCAAGGGCGAGGTCACCTCGTCGAAATTCTACGAGGCGGTGATGCATTCGCACGCGCGCCTGACCTACACGCAGGTCTGGAACGCAGTGGGCGACGACGCCAGCGACGAGGACCGCGAGGATGCATTGGGCCGCATCGGTGGCCTGCTGCCGCAGATCCAGCGCCTGCACCAGCTCTTCCAGGTGCTCGCCAAGGCGCGCGCCAAGCGCGGTGCCATCGAGTTCGAGTCCAGCGAAGTGCGCTTCGTGCTGGGGCCCAAGGGCGAGGTCACCCAGGCCGGCATGATCCAGCGCAACGACGCGCACAAGCTGATCGAGGAATGCATGATCGCCGCCAACGTGCAGGCGGCGCTGTTCCTGATCGATGCCGAGGTGCCGGCGCCGTACCGCATCCACGACCGGCCGCCGGAGCAGAAGTACGCCGACCTGCTGGAGTTCCTGAAGGAGTTCAAGCTGCGCATGCCGCCGTGGCCGAAGGTGCAGCCGCGCGACTTCACCCAGCTGCTCAGGACCATCCGCGAGAGGCCCGACGCCGCCTTGCTGGAGTCGGTGCTGCTGCGCAGCCAGAGCCTGGCGGTGTACCAGCCCGAGAATGTCGGCCACTTCGGCCTGGCGCTGGAGGCGTACGCGCACTTCACCTCGCCGATCCGACGTTACCCGGACCTGCTGGTGCACCGCGCGATCAAGCACGCGCTGTCGGGCGTCAAGCCGGAGAAGTTCAAGTACTCGCCCAGCGCGATGGCACAGCTGGCGCTGCAGTGCTCGGAGCGTTCGCGCCGGGCCGAAGAAGCCGAGCGCGAGGTCGACGAGCGCTACCGCGCCGCGTGGATGGAACAGCACGTGGGTGGCGAGTTTGACGGCGTGATCAGCGGCGTCACCAGCTTCGGGCTGTTCATCGAGCTGGACAACTCCAAGGTCAACGGCCTGGTGCACGTCACCCAGTTGCCCAACGACTATTACCACTTCGACCCGATCCGGAAGACGCTCACCGGCGAACGCACCGGGCGCGAATTCCGCCTCGGCGACCGGGTGTCGATCATCGTGATGAAGGCCTCCGTGGAGGAGCGCAAGATCGACTTCAAGCTGGCCGAGAGTCGCGACGCAAAGGCGCCGCCGCCGCGCGGCCAGCCGGCCAGGCGGTCGAAGAAGCCGTACTGATCGAGCCCGGCAACGCGTGCCGGGCCCGCAAAAGAAGAACGGCGCTTTCGCGCCGTTTTTCTTTACCGAGTGTCCGCCGTCAGAAGCGCGCGCTGAACTGCACGCCCCATGTCCGCGGTTCGTTGAGGAAGCCGGTGAGGTTGTTGAAGTCGATGGCGCCGACCACGCGCTCGGTGCCGGTGATGTTGCGGCCGAACAGGGCCACCTCGCGGTCGCCGTCCTGCCAAGTGTAGCCCACGCGCAGGCCGCCTTCGAGCAGCGAGCGGCCGGTGAACTCGACCGACTCGTACAGGAAGAAGTTGACCTCGCTGCGGTAGGCCCAGTCGGTGAACACGAACGCCTCGCCATCGCCCAGCGGCAGGCCGTAGCGCGCGGTCATGTTGTAGACGTGGCGCGGCGCCTGCGGCAGCGAGTTGCCGTCGATCAGGACCGCGCCCGGGCGCGCCGGGTCGGCCGGGTCGGTGACCGTGCACACCGCGCACTGGAACACGCTGAGGTCGCCGTCCTGGATCTCGGTGTCGTTGTAGCTCGCGCCCAGCGTCACCAGCAGGCCATCGGTCAGCCAGGCCTCCAGGTCGAGTTCGGCACCTTGTCCGACGCTCTTGTCGGCGTTGACCAGGCGCGCGACGTTGGCATCGCCGCCCACCGCCGTGAGCTGCTGGTCGTCGACCGTGTAGTGATAGAGCGCGAAGCCGAGCCGGAGGCGGTTGTCCCACAGCTGCGTCTTGATGCCGGCTTCCACCGACAGCACCGTTTCGGTGTCGGCGACGGTCACCAGCTCGTCCGCCGGCAGCGTCGCGTCGGCGAACATCAGGCGGCCCTGCACGCTGGGCGCGCGGAAGCCCTTGGCGACGCGGGTGTAGACGTTGGTCGCATCGCTGAGTGCGTAGACGGCGCTCAGGTCCCAGCTCACGTCGTCGTCGCTGGGGCGCACCGTGATCGGCGCGATCGGCGGGCCGAACGGGCCGGTCACGCGCTCGGCGGTGAAGGTCTTCTCGTCGTCGGTGTAGCGCAGGCCGCCGCGCAGCGTCAGCGCATCGGTCAGGTCGAAGTCACCCGAGGCGTACACCGCCCACGCGGTGTTGTCCTGGCGCTGCGTGGCATAGCCGTTCTCCGCGCCGCCGAAGCCGTCATACGAAAAGCTGTCGACGTCGATGGATTCGTCGAACCAGAACGCGCCGACCTGCCAGTCGAAGCGGCCCCAGTCGTTTGAGACCAGACGCAGCTCCTGGCTCAGCTGGCGATGGTCCGGCAGGCCGTCCGCGGATTCGGCGGGGAAGAGGGCCTCGCCGGGCTCGTCCGGCGGGAAGGTGTAGACCGAGCCGCCGTCGATGTCGCCGCGGCTGTAGGCCTCGACGCTCTCGTAGCCACTGATGGAGTACAGCGACGTGCGGCCGAAGTCCCAGCGCATGCGCAGGTTGCCGCCGAACTGGTCGAGTTCCTGCTCGTTGCGCCCGTCGAGCGACACGAACTCGCGGCGGTGGGCGGGTTCGAGGTTGTTGCTGCCGGCTTCGATGATGCTGGCGCGGAACAGGCGCGCGGTGCCGTCCAGCTTGCGAGCGTGCACGTTGGCCAGCGCCTCGAAGGTCTCACTGGGCTGCACCAGAAGCTGCGCCCGCACCGCGGACTCGCGGTAGCCCTCGAGGTCCTCGCCCTCGCCGTTGCGGACGTTGTCGACGTAGTCGTCGCGGCGCTGGTGCAGGGCCGAGACGCGCGCGGACACGCCGTCGGCGACCGGGCCGGTCACCGCGCCCTCGGCGTTGATCGTGTTGAACCGGCCCCACGACAGGCGGCCGTAGCCACCGAACACGTCCTCGGGCCGGGCCGAGTCGAACTTGATCACGCCCGCCGGCGAGTTGCGGCCGAACAGCGTGCCCTGCGGACCGCGTGCCATCTCGACCTGGGCCATGTCGAACATCGGGAAGCCCTTGAGGATCGGGTTCTCCTGCACGACATCGTCGTAGACCAGCGACACGGGCTGTGAAGCGTTGAGGTCGAAATCGGTGTTGCCCAGGCCGCGCACGTAGAAGCGCGGGAACGCGCGGCCGAACGAGGATTCGATGTTCAGGCTCGGCAGCCGGCCCGACAACAGGCGGATGTCCTCGCCGCCGGAGGTCAGCACGTCCAGCTTCTCGCCACTGATCGCGGTGATTGCCATCGGCACGTCCTGCACGTTCTCGACGCGGCGCTGCGCGGTGACCTGCACCGCGTCGAGCGTGGTAGCGGAGGGTGCGTCGGAGTCGGCGTCCTGGCCGCTGGTTTGCGCGGATGCGGCCATCGGCAGCGCGGCGGCGACGGCGAGGGCAAGCAGGCACTGCACAGGCGCGTGGGACAGGCCCGACATGGCGGACTCCAGCATGGGATTTGGGGCGCGAATGGTGCCCCAAGGGTTGTCACGCAACAACAGGTAAAGCTGTGCTAGGTCGCCCCCGCGGCGCTTTGGCCGTCCGGGCGTGCCCGCCGGGGGCAGCGGTGCGACAATCGCCGCCCCGTTCCCAGCCCCCGCACCCCGAATGAGCCAGAAACAGTGGATCGCCGGCATCAACGCCGTCGCCGCCGCCATCGAGCACGATGCCGGCAACGTGCGCGAGGTGATGATCGAGGCCGGGGCGAAGAACCCGCGGCTGGTGGAGATCGAGGAAAACGCCCGCCGCCGCGATATCGACGTGCGCCGCGTCGCGACCCAGGCACTGGATGGCGTGACCGGCAACCTGCGCCACCAGGGCGTGGTGGCGCGCTACGCCGCGGCCAAGACCTTTGGCGAGGGCGACCTGCAGGGTCTGGTCGAGGCCGCGGAAGGACGCGCGCTGTTGCTGGTGCTCGACGGCGTGCAGGACCCGCACAACCTCGGCGCCTGCCTGCGCAGCGCGGCGGCCGCGGGCGCCACGGCCGTGGTCATCCCCAAGGACAAGTCGGTGCAGGTCAACGCCACCGTGCGCAAGACGTCTGCGGGCGCCGCCGACACGGTCCCAGTGGTGTCGGTCACCAACCTGGCACGCACCATGCGCGAGCTGCAGAAGCTGGGCGTGTGGCTGTACGGCCTGGCCGGCGAAGCGGACGCGTCGTTGTATTCGGTGGACCTGCGCGGCAATGTCGGCCTGGTGCTGGGGGGCGAGGCCGACGGCCTGCGCCGCCTCACGCGTGAGAACTGCGACGGCCTGGTGTCGATCCCGATGCCCGGCGTCGGCGCGGGCGTGGAGAGCCTCAACGTATCGGTGGCTGCCGGCGTGACGCTGTTCGAAGCGGTGCGTCAGCGGCAGTCGTAACCTGCAGGCGCATCCCCTGTAGGAGCGGCTTCAGCCGCGATGCCTTTCCGGGCTTCCTGCAGGAGCGACGTAAGTCGCGACCACGACAATCGGTGGAGTTGCGCGGTCGCGACTCACGTCGCTCCTACAATTGCGGCCTCGAGGGATTGTGATCGCGGCTGAAGCCGCTCCTACAAGGGCTTGTGGGAGTTTGGCTCTGGCCGCATCTGCAGCAAAGCCGACGGGACGACCCGGCGGCCATCCCGTCATCGGGGACGACCCCGAATCTGTCACGAGTCCTGCCATGTCCTGGATCATCCTCGTGCTCGCCGGCCTGTTCGAAGTCGGTTGGGCGATCGGCCTCAAGTACACCGAAGGCTTTACCCGGCTCTGGCCAACGGTCGGCACGGTAGCGGCCATGGTCGTCAGCCTCGGGCTGCTCGGCATCGCGATGAAGTCGCTGCCGGTGGGCACCGCCTATGCGATCTGGGTCGGGGTGGGTGCTGTCGGCACCGTGATCCTGGGCATCGTGCTGTTCGACGAGCCGGTCAATGCGCTGCGCATCGGCAGCGTGGTGTTGATCGTCGCGGGACTGGTCGGGCTGAAGCTGGCGACGCCGTAGGGCCGCGCGATCAGCCCCGGGCTGCCTCAGGACTGGGCGGGCCCGGCCTGCCAGCCGTTGACGATCCGGCAGAACAGTTCGGCGGTACGTTCGGCGTCGTAGACGGCCGAGTGCGCTTCGTCCGCATTCCATGCAAGCCCGGCAGCCGCCACGGCACGCGCCAGCACGGTCTGCCCGAGGGCGACGCCGGCCAGCGTCACCGTGTCGAACACGCTGAAGGGGTGGAACGGGTTGCGCTTGTGGCCGCAACGGGTCACCGCGGCGTTGAGGAAGTTCAGGTCGAAGTGCGCGTTGTGGCCGACCAGGATCGCGCGCTGGCAGCCGTGCCTCTTGACCGCGGCGCGCACGGGCGCGAACACGTGCTCCAGCGCGGCGCGCTCGGGCTTGGCGAAGCGGAACGGGTGGTCCAAGCGGATGCCGGTGACCTCCAGGGATTTCGGATCGATCTCCGTACCCGGCGCCGGGTCCAGGTGCGCGCACGCGGTCTCGCCCAGCACCAGTTGCCCGGCGTCGTCCAGGTCCAGCGGCACGCAGGCGATTTCCAGCAGGGCGTGGCGGTTCCAGTCGAAGCCGCCGGTCTCCACGTCCACCACCACCGGCAGGTAGCCGCGGAAACGGGCGGCCATGGGCGACGGCGACGACTTCGGGGCCGGCGGCGGGGCGGCGGCCGGTGCGGGCGTGGGGACGGGCATCGGGAAAGCCTAGCAGACCGGGGCGTCCCGGCCCCGGCACGTGGCTCAGGCGCGGCTGGCCGGCCCGGTGTGGATGACGCTCGCCGCCAGCATCTGCCGCAACAGTGCGGCACCCTGGGCGAGGAAGCCGTCGCGGCCGCTGGCCTGCGCTTCGTCGGCCAGGGCGAGCAGGTGGTCGCGGCCGCTCAACGCGGGTTCCGCGCCGATCCGCTCCAGCAGGCGCCACGCCAGCGGGCTGAGTTCGGAGAAACGCACGGTGCCGTCGGGCTCGCGTCGAAGCAGCAGCAGCGTGGGCTCGGGCGGCGGCACGTCGGGCTGGAAGGCGGGCCCGATGCGGTGCACCGGCCAGCGGTAGGCCAGCGGCCATGCCAGCGGCGACACCGTGAGCGGACGATCGAGCAGGGATGCCTCGTCGTCCATCGAGTCGACGGTGGCCGGCGCGCGCGCCTCATGGATCTGCAGCGCCAGCTCCACCCACTCGTAGTGCGCCAGTTCCGGCAGGAACGCGGGCGTGATGCCGGGCGTCGTTTCGAGGTAGCGCAGGAACTCCCGCGGCACTTCCGGGAACAACGGGGTCTGGCAGCGGTGGTCCCGGTAGAACGCGCGCACCAGCGCCGTCCATCCGTCGTCGCCCAGTACTTTGCGGATGACCGGGAAATTGCCCGCCAGCAACGAGGCGAGGTTGTTGAACAGGAGGTCGCGGTAGACCTGCAGGCGGCGGTCTTCGATGCCGCCCGGCGCGGGCTGGCCATCGGGATCGCGCAGGTGGCGGGTCAGCCGCAGCTGCTGCTCGCGCAGCGTCGCCGGAGCGTCAGCGGGCGGCATGGGCGGCATGGGCGGCCGGGACTGCGCTTGGCGCTTCGGCCTGCAGGCGGCGCACCGTCTGCAGCTCCGACACCAGCTCCCCGTACGGCGGGAAGTTGAAGTCGCGCTCCAGCAAAGTGGGGCGCGCGCCGAAGCGCGCATAGGCCGCGGCGAGCAGGCCCCACACCGCGTCCTTCACCGGCGCGCCGTGGGTGTCGATCTTGAGGTTGTCGGCCTCGTCGAAATGCCCGGCCACGTGGAGGCTGGCGATGCGCTCGCCCGGCAGACCGGCCATGAAGGCGGCCGCGTCGTAGCCGTGGTTGATCGAATTGACGTAGACGTTGTTGACGTCCAGCAACAGGTCGCAGTCGGCTTCGGACAGGACCGCGTTGGTGAACTCCAGCTCGGACATTGGCGACGCGGCGTCACCCAGCGGGTGCACCGCGTAATAGGAGACGTTTTCCACTGCGATGCGGCGGCCGACGATGTCCTGGGTCTGGCGGATGCGCGCGGCGACGTGGTGCACGGCTTCCTCGGTAAACGGGATCGGCAGCAGGTCGTAGAGCTGGCCGTCATCGGCGCAGTAGCTCAGATGTTCGCTGTAGAGCGCCACGCGGTGGCGGTCGAGGAACTTTCGCACACGCGCAAGGAACGTTTCGTCCAAGGGCGCGAACCCGCCCAGCGACAGCGAAAGCCCGTGGCAGGTGAGTGGGTGGCGGGCGGACAGATCCTCGAGCGCCTCGCCGATCGCACCGCCGACGCCGATCCAGTTCTCCGGCGCGCATTCGAGGAAATCGAAATCACGCGTCGGCGCATCGTGCGATGGCGCAACGCGCAGCGGGCCCAGAAGGGCCCGCCGCAGGCCGAGCCCGGCCGCGTTCGGTGGCGGAGTGCGCAAACCGCTCACGGCCGGGTCGTAGCGATACGTTGGCTTACATCGAGCCGCCGCACTTGCCCTCGCCGCACTTGCCTTCCATGTCGGCCTTCGCATCGCCCTTGTCGGCGTGCGCGGCGTCCAGCTCGGCGGCGTCGATCATGCCGTCGCTGTTGGCGTCGTACTTGGCGAAGCGGTCGGCCTTGCCTTCGTGGGCGGCGGCGAACTCGGCCTGCGAGATGCTGCCGTTGCCGTCGGTGTCCATGGCTTCCATGGTGTGGCCGCCGCACTTGCCTTCACCGCACTTGCCCTCGGCGTCCTTCTGCGCGCCGGCTTCCTGCGCGCCGAGCAGGTAACCGCCGGCCAGGTCGCTCATGGCGAAGGCAGAGGCCGACAGGGCCAGGCCACCCAGCAGGGCGGCGGTCAGGGCGACGGGCTTGTTGCTGTTGCTGGACATGGGCAGATCCTTTTGATTGGTTGGAGTCGGTGGCGGGCCACCGCGCCGGGTATTAGACACCCGCGCGGCCGAACGGCTCGTTAGCAAAGCGTTAGCCGGGACCCCGGGGTTCAGGCGCGCCGGCCTGGACAGGTTCGCGCGGCGGGCGCGTGCGGATGCAGGCGACCAGCAGGGGATTGCACGCAACAAAAAAGGCGGACCGCTGCCGGTCCGCCCTTCGTGGTTCGACTGCCCCAAGCCTCAGGGCGCCACGGTGTTGCTCTCGTCGCGCTTGTCGCGCGGCGGCAGCTGCTCCTCGCCCTTGACCAGGAACCACACGTTCTCGGCGATGTTGGTGGCGTGGTCGCCGACGCGCTCGATGTTCTTGGCCATGAACAGCAGGTGCGTGCAGGGGGTGATCGCGCGCGCATCCTCCATCATGTAGGTCAGCAGCTCGCGGAACAGCGCGGTGTAGGCGGTGTCGATCTCGGCATCGCGGTCGCGGATGCGCTGGGCGGCCTCGACGTCGCTGTCGCGGTAGGCAGTCAGTACGTCGCGCAGCTGCTGCACGGCCAGGGTGCCGATCGCGTGCAGGCCGCTGACCTGCGGCAGTGGCGGCGCCAGGTTCAGCGCGGTCGAGCGCTTGGCGACGTTGGCGGCGTAGTCACCGATGCGCTCGATGTCGGAGGCCACGCGGATGGCGGCCAGGATCTCGCGCAGGTCGCGCGCCATCGGGCCGCGCAGCGCCAGCTTCATGACGTCGTGGCTGATCTCCTGCTCCAGCGCGTCCAGTGCGTCGTCGTTGGCGACGATGCGCTCGGCCGCCTTGTCGTCGCGGCGCTTGACCACGTCCAGCGCGGCCTCCAGCTGCGCCGCGGCCATCTCGCCCATGCGCAGGGTCTCGGCGAGCAGTCGCTTCTGCTCTTCGTCGTAGCTCTTGACGATATGGTCGTGCATGTTGGTACCCATGTCGGTGTCCTGTTTAGCCCCTTCTCCCCGCGGGAGAGGGGTTGGGGTGAGGGTTCGGTGCGTGCGTGGCGTTCGCCGCGGCCCCGGACCCTCATCCGCCCTGCGGGCACCTTCTCCCGGGGGGAGAAGGATTCAATCCGTCACCCGAACCGCCCGGTGATGTAGTCCTCGGTCTGCTGCTTGGACGGGTTGGAGAAGATGGTGCCGGTCTCGCCGTGCTCGATGAGGTCACCCAGGTACATGAAGGCGGTGAAGTCCGAGACGCGCGCGGCCTGCTGCATGTTGTGGGTCACGATCGCGATCGTGTAGTCCTTCTTCAGCTCCTCGACCAGCTGCTCGATGCGGCTGGTGGAAATCGGGTCCAGCGCCGAGGTCGGCTCGTCCAGCAGCAGCACATCGGGCTTGAGCGCGACCGCGCGGGCGATGCACAGGCGCTGCTGCTGGCCGCCCGACAGGCCCAGCGCGCTCTGGCCCAGTTTGTCCTTGACCTCGTCCCACAGCGCGCCCTGGCGCAACGCGTGCTCGACGCGGTCGTTCATCTCGGACTTGGACAGCTTCTCGTGGTGGCGGATGCCGTACGCCACGTTCTCGAAGATCGTCATCGGGAACGGCACCGGCTTCTGGAACACCATGCCGACCTTGCTGCGCAGCCGGTTCATCGGGTACTTCGGGTCGAGGATGTTCTCGCCGTCGAGCAGCACCTCGCCGCTTGCGCGCATCTTCGGGTACAGCGCGTAGATGCGGTTGAACACGCGCAGCAGCGTCGACTTGCCGCAGCCCGAGGGCCCGATCAGCGCGGTGACCTGCTTCTCGGGGATCTCCAGGTTGATGGAGTTCAGCGCCTTGAAGTCGCCGTAGTGGAAATCGAGGCCGCGCGCGGCGAGCTTGACCGGCGCGGCATCCACCGGGGCGGCGCGATCGCGCGTGGCGAGGTTGAGGCGGGCGTCGTTCATGGACGGGGTCCGGGCGTGTGGGCGGGGGCGGGAAGGCGTGGCGAGGTCAGTCATGGGAGATCCTGCCGCGGGCGACGATGAGCCGCGCGATGATGCTCACGGCCAGCACGAACATGGTCAGGATGAACGCGCCGGCCCAGGCGAGGGTATGCCAGTTTTCGTAGGGGCTCATCGCGTACTGGAAGATCACCACCGGCACGTTGGCCATCGGCGCCAGGATGTTGCTGGACCAGTACTGGTTGTTGAGCGCGGTGAACAGCAGCGGCGCGGTCTCGCCGGAGATGCGCGCCAGCGCCAGCAGGATGCCGGTCACGATGCCGGGCATCGACGAGCGGTACAGCACCTGCACGATCACCTTCCACTGCGGCACGCCGAGGCTCAGCGCAGCCTCGCGCATCTGGCTGGGCACCAGGCGCAACATCTCGTCGGTGGTGCGCACCACCACCGGCAGCACGATGAAGGCCAGTGCGATAGCGCCTGCCAGCGCCGAGAAGTGGCCCATCTGCGCCACCACCAGGGTGTAGACGAACAGGCCGAGCACGATCGACGGCGCCGACAGCAGGATGTCGTTGACGAAGCGGACGGTCTCGCCGAGGCGGTTCATCCAGGTCTTCTGCGAGTACTCGGCCAGGAACGTGCCGGCCAGCACGCCCACCGGCGCGCCGATGGCGATGCCCAGCAGGCTCATCACCGCGCTGCCGAAGAAGGCGTTGAGCAGGCCGCCCTCGTTGCCGGGCGGCGGCGTCATCTGCGTGAACAGTTCAACGTTGAGCGAACCCAGGCCCTTGCTGAGCGTGGTCCACAGGATCCACACCAGCCAGAACAGGCCGAACACGGTGGCCGCGAACGCCAGCGTGCGTGCGACGACGTCCTTGATGCGGCGGGCGCGGTAGAGGGAGGCGCTCATCAGTTGCCCTCCTTGCGGGCCAGCTGGCGCAGCATCAGCCGCGCGATGGTCAGCACGATGAAGGTCACCAGGAACAGCACGAAGCCGAGTGCTATCAAGGAGGACAGGTACATCGGCGAGTCGGCCTCGGCGAACTCGTTGGCGATCGTCGCGGCGATCGAGTTGCCGGGCTCAAGCAGCGAGGTGGTCAGGCGGTGCGCGTTGCCGAGCACGAAGGTCACCGCCATCGTCTCGCCCAGCGCCCGGCCCAGGCCCAGGAAGATGCCGCCGATCACCGCCGAGCGCGTGTACGGCAGCACCACGTCCCACACCACTTCGGTGGTGGTCGAACCCAGCGCGTACGCCGACTCCTTCAGCCGCCCGGGGACGGTCAGGAACACCTCGCGCATGACCGAGGAAATGAAGGGAATGACCATGATCGCCAGCACCAGGCCGGCGGTGCCCATGCCCAGGCCCAGCGGCGGGCCGGAGAACAGCGCGCCCACCAGCGGCAACCCGCCCATGTGCTCGTCCACCCACGGGTACACGTGCTCCGCCAGGAACGGCACCAGCACGAACAGGCCCCACATGCCGTAGATGATCGAGGGGATGCCGGCCAGCAATTCGATTGCCGCGCCCACGGGGCCGCGCAGCCACTTGGGCGCGATTTCGGTCAGGAACATGGCGATGCCGAAACTCACCGGCACCGCGATCAGCATGGCGATGGCAGCGGTGACCAGCGTGCCGTAGATCGGCACCAGCGCACCGAAATCCTGCAGCACCGGGTTCCATGCATCGCGCCACAGGAACTGGATGCCGAATTTCTCGAACGCCGCGCGCCCGCCCCACAGCATCGACATGGCGGCCGCCGCCAGCGACAGCAGCACCAGGATGCCGGCCCCGGTGACCAGCCAGCGGAAGCCGGCATCGGCACGCGAATCCTTGACGTCGCGCGAGGCCGGGGCGGAGGGCAGGGTGGTGGCGTTCATCGGGTGTCCGTCGAGCGTCGGGATCGGGTGGGGCCAGGCAAGACCCCGGAAAAGCGACAGGGGCGATACGGATCGCCCCCGGGTTGAAGCGTGCGGAAGGCCGGCGACGAGGTGCCGGCCTTCCGCATGGCTTCGGTCAACGCATTTTAATCAGAGCTTGATCTGCTCGGCCCAGTAGGCCTCGACCTGCTCCACCAGCGGGGCCGGCAGCGGCACGAAGTGCAGCTCGTTGGCCTGCGCCTGGCCATTCTCGAAGGCCCAGGTGAAGAAGTCGATGGCGGCCTGCGAGCGCTGCACGTCCTTGGGCTGCTTGTACATCAGGATGAAGTTGGTCGCCGCCACCGGCCAGGCGTCCGCGCCCGGGGCGTTGGTGATGACCAGGCTGAAGTCCTGCGAGCCCGCCCAGTCGGCGCTGGCGGCGGCGGCCTGGAACGACTCGGCGCTGGGCTCGATCCAGTTGCCGGCGGCGTTGCGCATCGAGGTGTAGCTCATGCCGTTCTGGGTGGCGTAGGCCAGCTCGACGTAGCCGATCGAACCCTTGATCTGCTTGACGTAGGCGGCCACGCCCTCGTTGCCCTTGCCGCCCACGCCGGTCGGCCAGCTCACCGAGGTGCCTTCGCCCACCGAATCCTTCCACTCCGGGCTGACCTTGGACAGGTAGTTCACCCAGTTGAAGGTGGTGCCGGAACCGTCGGAGCGGTGGATGACGTTGATCTTGCCGTCGGGCAGGGTCACGCCCGGGTTGAGCGAGGTGATCGCCGGGTCGTTCCAGGTGGTGACCTTGCCCAGGTAGATGTCGGCGATCAGCTCGCCGGTCAGGCGCAGCTGGCCCGGCTCGACGCCGTCGATGTTGACCACCGGCACCACGCCGCCGATGGCGGACGGGAACTGCGCCAGGCCGGCCTCGGCCAGCTCTTCCGGCGCCAGCGGCTTGTCGGAGGAGCCGAAGTCCACCGTCGCCGCCTTGATCTGGGCGATGCCGCCGCCCGAGCCGATCGACTGGTAGTTGATGCGCGCGCCGGTGGCCTTGTTGTACTCGTCGGACCACTTCGACAGCAGCGGGTAGATGAAGGTGGCGCCGGCGCCAGTGATCTGCGCGGCGACCTGGTCGTTGTTGGACGCGGCCTGGCCGGGCAGCGGGCCGCCGGCGTCGGCGGCAGGCGCGCCGTCGTTGCCGCCGCAGGCGGCCACGGCCAGGGCGATGGCCAGGGAGAGGAGGGCGGTACGGGCCGAGGAAACGGTCATCGAAGTGCTCCAGGGTGATAGGCCGGCAGGACTGCCGGTGGGACCCGACAATGGAATGATGTTTTTGTTACATGCATGTGACATGGGCTGCCACATTTGTGTCTTTTTCCGGAAACCCGAGCTGGATCAGTGGTTTGGCGGGGCCGGAAAACAAAAAACGCGGGCCCCGTGAAGGGCCCGCGCCGGGAACGACGAGGGAGAGAGGGCTCGTGGTTCTATGGGTCGCCCGCCGTCCGGTGGCGGGCTCGGCGGTATTGGACACCCATGGCATGACGCCGCGATGTGGCTTCGGTGTCAGTCCCGTGACAGGCGTCAGGGTGTTGGCGTCGGGTGCCGCGCGCCGCGTTACCAGCTCAGCTGCACGCGCGCCTGCACGCTGCTGGGGTCGTCGGCCAGGCCCGCGCGCTCGGAGTCGACGCTGACGTAGTCCAGCATCAGCTTGAAGTTCTTGCGCCAGTACCAGTTCACGCCGGCGGTAATGGCGTCCATCTCGCCGCCGCCGACCGCGCCGTCGTCCAGGTCTAGCGTGTCGTAGCGCAGGCCCACCTGCCACATGCCGCGTCCGGGCTCGGCGGGCTTGCCGGTGGTCGGCACGCCGCCCTTGTAGCCCCAGGTCTCGCCGGTCAGGTTGTAGACCGCGCTGACGTAGGCACCGTCGCCGCGATAGTCGTCGTTGCCGGCGCCGTAGCGGTCGGCCTCGACGGTCATGTACTCGCCTTGCAGCTTGAGCGGGCCGGCGACCCAGAAGCTCTCCAGGCCGACGGTGGTGAGGCGGTCGGCGTCGAAGAAGTTGCCGGTGTCGACCACGCGCACCTCCGCCAGGTCGGCCTGCGGCTTGGCACGCAGGCGCAGGGTGTCGGCCTCGGTGTCGCGGTTCACGTAGGACAGGCCGAGGTGCAGGATGCGGCCGTCCTCGTTGATCGGGGCGAAGGTGCCGCGCAGTGCGTGGCCGGCGCCGCGGTTGCCGTCGTCGGTCAGCTCGCGGCCGAAGGCGCTGGCGGTGAAGCTCCACGCGTCGTTGCCGTAGCCATAGGCCACGCCTAGCCGGCGCGCGGTGCCGAAGGTGTTGGTGATGGCGGCCTTGGAGATGAAGTCGTTGTTCTTGGTCGACGACAACTCTTCCATGCTGTGGGGCTGCTTGTACTGGCCGGCCTGCAGGTAGTGGCCGCCGCCCAGGCCGAACTTGCCGTTGACGTCCAGCCACTTGTCGGAGGCGGCGTCATAACCCACCACCCAGTCGAACTCGCCGATGCCGCCCTTCAGGACGAGCTCGGCGCGGCGCAGGTCGTTGGCGCGGTCGCCGTCGGCCAGTTCGACGCGGTCGCTGTCGAACCAGGTGGCATCGGCCTGGACCAGGCCCTCGAAGCCGATCTCCATGCCGCCGATCTCGTCGAGCTTGATCTCGGCATGCGCCAGAGGCGCGGCGATGGCCAGAGCGAGGCCGATGAAGAGTCGCGAAGATGCAATGTTCATGACTTGGAAAGGTCACATTGGGGCGGGATTGGCGCGCAGGCTAGGCACGCGCCATGACAGTCATGTGACACTTTTACGCTTTTGTTGCGCGACCGTGACCGTGGGTTGTCCCCTGCGTGACTCCCGGTTGACGCCCGTGTGACCGGGCGCCTGTCGCCGGCCCGCTCGCGGTCAGTCGCCCAGCCGGCCTTCGACCACGCGGCTGGCGCCGCCGGGGCCCGCCTGGAACTCCACCAGCGCCAGCGCGGCGATGACTTGCGGGTCCTGCGACACGACGCGGACCGTCGCGCGGTACCCGCCATCGGCCGCGATCCGGAGGTCGGCGCGGATATCGGGCTGGCCGGGCGCCGGCTGAACGGGCATGAGGTCGATGCGCGCCTCCTCCCCCTCGCAGCGGGCCGGGCCGGCCAGCCGCACCGGGTCGCCGGGAATCGCCCCGCCGCCGGCCTGGACCTGCAGCGCTCCGCCCGCCCGCAGGCAGCGGCCGTCGGCGAACAGCACCTGCAACCCGTCCGCCCGGGCTGTCAGCGCCAGGCCGCTCCACGATGACGACGGCGCGAGTTCGACTTCGCCATCGGCGTGATGCACGCCCTGCACGCGTCCCGCCGACCACGCGATGTCGAGCCCGTCCGCGTGCAGCGCCAGTCGCGGGATGCCCCACGTCCACGACAGCGGATGCAGCGCCGCGTCGACGGTGTCGAACGCCTGCCCCTGCCAGCGCACGCCCGTGAGCCGGCCGGCCCACAGTGGGCCCTCGACTTGCCGAACGCTCAGGCCGTCCGGCCACGTGCCGATGCGGGCGGCCAGCCCGAGCGGGGCGAACGCCACCAGCGACACGGCAACCGACAACGCGAAGGCCAGCAGCAGGTGGGCGCGGCTCACGCGCCGGCCTCCACGAGGACGAAGCGCGCGCCGACCCGCAGCGCGCCGCTGGATTCGGTGATGTCGAGGGTGTCGGGCGCGATGCCGTGTTCGATGCGCAGCGCGTCCAGCCACGACAGCAGTGCTGGCGTGGCGACCGATTCGATGTCGACCTGCAGCGCCGCGGGCCCGTCGGCGCGGTGGCGGCTGATGGCGACGCCGGCGGCGCGAGCCGCGTCGAGCACCGCCGACTCGAGCTGTTGCACGTCGCCGGGCGACGGCCGCGTTTTGCCGAGCGCCTCGATCTCGCTGGCGGCTGTCTGCGTGGCGAGGAGTTCCGAGGCGGCCCGTTCGTGCCGCGCACGGGCGTCGTCGCGCAACCCCTGCAGCGGCACGGTGATGCCGTACCACGCGATGAACGCCCCCAGTGCGAGGAACATCGCCGCCAACATCCGGCGCTCGCGCAGGTCTCGTGCCTGCCACCAGCCCAGACCGCGTTCGACGAGCCCGCTCATGCGCCCGGCCCCAGGGTCACGTCGCTCCGAACGGCATCGCCGACCGGCTGGCGGCCCGTGCGTTGCAGGGGGAGGCCGCGTTCACCCAGTGCGGCGGCGAGGGTGTCCAGGTCGGCCTCGCGCGGGTGCACGATCTGGGCGCGCAGGCCGTCGGCGGTCGAATAACGCAGACCGTCCAGGTGGGCGGCGGGCACGGTTTCGAGTGCCCCGAACAGCGCACCGGCGTCGCGTGCCAGCGCGTCGACCGCCCGCAACCGCGACAGCCGCGCGGCGGTCGCGTCGAGCGGATTGCCCGCCTGGATACCCGGCGCCGCGCGTACCGCCATGTCATGTGCCTCCGCCTGCAACCGGCGCGAGGCCAATTCATGGCGGATCGCGTCGGCGGCCAGCAACACCCACGGCGACAGCACCAGCACGCCGGCCAGCACCGCGGCGCGACGCCACCCGTCGTTGGAACCGCGCCGGACGCGCGGTGCGAACGCGCCCTGCAGCAGGTCCAGCGGCGGTGCCTCCAGCCCGGCGCTGCGTGCGCAGGCATCGAGGAAGGCGCCGGATGCCTCGACATGCACGGCTGCGTCGCCCAGCACCTGCATCGCGAGCTCGGGCTCGGCGCTGAAGGCCATAGCGCCGCCGCGCACCAGCCAGCGCCCGTCGTGCTTCACAACCCTCAGGTGATCCGTCGCGCCTTCATCGTGCGGCAGCAGCAGGACGTCGGGCACCAGTGCATCGGGCCCTACGCCGTGCGCGGCAGCCCGCGCCAGCCAGCCCTGCATGGAGGACGGATCGGTCCAGGCCACCAGGCGCGGCGCGGTGCCAGCGTGGGGGGAAACGGCGACGTGCAGCGCATTGACGGGGGACGCCGCGTGGTCGTCCAGCAGCAGCCGCGCCGCGGCCAGTGCCTGCGTGTGCTGGCGGGCAGGCAGTGCGGTCCAGAGCAGCCCGAGTCCGGATGCCGGCACCACGACCCACGTGCGCCCGTCGCCGTGGTGGGGCGGTGCGTGCTCGCCGGGCGGCAGCGTCGCGCGGCGGGCGATGCTGCCCGGCGGCTCGATCTCCAGCCAGGTCGCATCGGCCCGGGGATCGGTGGGCAACAAGAGAAGGCGCGTGGTCATTCGTCGGGCGTCCAGCGGCGGGCGGCCAGGCGGGTGTCGCCGGGGCCGCGGTGGTCGAAGAGGGCGGTCAGCACGACCTGCGCGCCGTCGTATTCGACTTCGGCATGCAAGTCGAAGAAGCGGGTGCGCAGCGCGACCTGCGACAGCACCGCGTTGGGCACGGCGATGCCGGCCAGCGCCGGTTGCGCCCAGAACGCGACGTGGTCCTGCCAGCCCGCGTCGGGCCGGGCGGCGATGACCGCGCGCGCACGTGCCGGGGCCAGCGCGCCGTCGGTCAGCATCGTCAGCAGCACCGCATCGTCGCCTTGCAGCGTATTGAGGTTGATGGGCGAAAGCGTGGCCTCGGGCAGCGCGCACACATGCGGCCGGATGCGCGTGTACGCCGCGGCGTCGTGGCCGCGCACCGCGCGCAGCTCGCTGGTTTCGGCCAGCAGGGTCGCGCCGGTGCGGTAGCCGTCGCCGCGCAGGGTGTACTCCGCATCCTCCGCGCCGGTCGGTGCGCGCTCCTGGTCGCTGTCGATCCAGTCGGCCAGCGCATCGGCCAGGGCCGTGGCGTCCCTTGGCGGGAACTCGAGTGCCCGCAGCAACGCCACGTACTGGGCGACACCAAGCTCGCGCCGCTGCCACTGGCCCGGCACGCCCGCGACCACGCTGTTGAGGTTGAAGCAGTTGGACGCGTCCGACACCCGCGCGCTGATGACGCCCGGCGGCTCGCCGGTGCCCTCGCCGCCGACCGGGAACACGAACGGCCGGTCGTTCCAGTTGCCCTCCAGCGTGGTGCGGGTGGCGTCGCGCCGGGCCAGGCGGTCGATCTGCAGCCGCGCGAGCGTCTCCGCGCCCAACGCGTAGTACTGCGCCTGCGCCACCGCCTGTGCGTTGCCGGCGCGGCGCAGGCCGAAGCGGATGTCGTCGAGCATCGCGACCACCAGCGCGGTCATCACCGCCACCAGCAGCAGCACGGTGAGCAGGGCCACCCCGCGCTGCCGCTTCACGCGCCACCGCCCGGCAACAGGAACAGCTGTTCGATGGTGCCCAGGCCGTCAACCTCCAGCGTCAGGCGGATCGCCTCGGGAATCTCGTCGGCGCCGCCGGGCCAACCATCGTTCCACTGGCCGCGGTAGCGGTAGCCGATGGCGGTGGCCTCCACGCCGGTCAGCACCACCTGCGGTGTTGGCGCGCGCGCGCCGTCCAGCGCGGCGTGCGCGGTGCGTTCCAGCTGGCGGCCGGCGATGCGGTATTCGACGTACTGCATCGAGGCCCGGGCGGCACCGTCAGGATTGGACCAGCCGCGCCGGACGAACCCCCACAGCGGCGCGTCACCAGGTCGCTGGCCGATGAAGGCGGTGCGTGCCGCGCTGCCATCACCGCGGCGGACGCGGCGTGGTGCGGCCTGGCCGAGGTCGGCCTTGATCAGGGCACGCGCGCGCTGGAATTCGCCCAGCCGGTCCATCCGTGCGCCGACCACCTCGCGGTTGTCCGCCGCATGAACCAGCACACCGACGGTGGCGGCCGACAGCAGGCCGAAAACGACCAGCGCGACCAGCATTTCGACCAGAGTGAAACCGCGGGCTGGGCGAGGCGTCATGGCATGCCCCGGAACACGCTGGCCTCGGCCGACACGCCGCCGGTGCCGGCAGGCGAGACCGCGATCAGCACGCGCACGATGCCGCTGTCGTCGGTGGCCTGCACGCTGCGGGTCCACTGCCACGCGCGATCGCCGCACGTCTCCGCGCCGGTCTCTTCGGTGGCCAGTTCGCCCGGCCCCGCCAGCACGGCTTCGACGGCACGGTTGTCGGCCACCACGCCGGCGAGCACGCGCTCTTCGATCACCGATGCAGCACGCGTGTTCTGGCCGGCCAGGTGGAGCAGGGCGATCACGGCCAGGCTGAACACCGCGAGCGCGACCAGCATCTCGATCAGCGAGAAGCCCGCCTGGTGGATGCGCGGTTCAGTGCGCACCGGCCTCGCCCCCGACGTGGATGCGGGCGTCGTCGCCGACGCCGATGCGGACGCGGCGGCCGTCCCGTTGCAGCGCCACCGAGGCCACGCGCGCGCCACCGGATTCATCGAAGCGGAACGTCACCCGATCGGCCGCGCCTTCGAACGCCGGGGTCGTGCCCGGTGTCCACTCGACCGAACGGAACGGCGCGTCGTCCAGTGCATCCCACCGGTCGAAATCCTGACGCTCCACGCGGTGCCCCGCGGCATCGACCACCACCTGGATGGCGCGTGTGCCGAGGATCGCCTCTTCCTGCGCGCGCACCAGCTGCGTGGCCAGGGTATCGGCGTCACGCGCGAGCACGTCGCCTTCGCCCGGCGCGGTCAGCATCACCGCAGCGCCCATCAGGCCGACGATGAACAGCACCACCATCAGCTCCACCAGCGTGAAGCCGCACATGCGCGGATGTACAACGGTGGCGGTTCGGTCGACGCCGTGCATGGATCACTGCCAATTGCCGATGTCCGCGTTCTCGCCTTCGCCGCCCTCGGCCCCGTCGGCACCGAACGAGTACACATCGAAGGCGGCCTGGCGGCCGGGGCGGTGGTACTGGTAGGCGTTGCCCCACGGGTCGTCGGGCAGGCGGCGTACGTAGCCGCCCTGGCGGTAGCGCTCCGGGCGCGACAGGCCGGCCGGCGCCTGCACCAGCGCCGCCAGTCCCTGCTCGGTCGTGGGATACACCAGGTTGTCGAGGCGGTACGTCTCCATCGCCTGCTCCAGAACCGACACGTCCGCGCGCGCCTTCTCGACCATCGCGCGGTCCTGGCTGGGCATGACGTTGATCATCACCATCGTCGCCAGCAGGCCGATGATGACGATCACGACCATGAGTTCGACCAGGGTGAAGCCGGCGGCGTGGGACTGTATGCCGACTCGCGCGCTCGCAGCTCGCTTCGTCCCCTCACCACCGTCATCCCGGCGTACGCCGGGATCCATCTTGATCTTGCTGTTGAACTTGCCGTTGCCGTTGCCGTTGACGTCGCCGTTGTTGTCGACGTCGACGCCATCCCCATCCGGGGCAGGCAAGGACGCCGCCAACGTCAAGATGGATCCTGGCGTACGCCGGGATGACGGGGTGGGAGTAGCGCCGGCGTCCAGGAGCACCGCCGCATGCGGGGTGCAGCCGGCTTGGGGAAACGATTCACGCAGTGATTCGGAACGGGGCATCGCAAGCTCCATCAGCCGATGGCGAGTGAGTTGAACTGGAGGATCGGCAGCAGGATGGCGAGCACGATCACCGCGACCACGCCGCCGAGCACGACGATGATCAGCGGCTCGAGCAGGCTCATCGCCACCGAGGTGAAGGTGTTGAACTCGCGCTCCAGGTAGTCGGCGGCGCGCTCGAGCATTGGCGCCAGGCGGCCGCTGTTCTCGCCGCTGGAGGCCATGTACAGCAGCGTCGGCGGGAACACGCCGGCGCGGCGCATTGCCGCCGAAAGGCTGCCGCCCTCGCGGATGGACGCCACCATGGTGTCGGTGGCCGATCGCAGCACGCGGTTGTGCACGGTGCGTGCGGTGATCGCCAGGCCTTCCATCAGCGGCAGGCCGCTGTTGACCATGATCGACAGCGTGCGTGCCAGCTGCGCGGCATGCAGGTCGCGCGTCAGGCGTCCGATCACCGGCAGCCGCAGCAGCAGGCCATCGAACCGGAGCCGGAACCCGGGGTGGCGCAACGCCCGTACGAAGCCGGCCGCCGCCAGCGCCAGCACGACCAGCAGTGGCAGGCCCCAGGTCGCCATCGCGTCGGACACCGCGATCACCACGCGCGTCAGCAGCGGCAGCGTGCGGCCCATCGAGTCGAATTGTTCGACGACCTTGGGCACGACGAACGCCATCAGCGCAATGACCACGGCGACGGCCACCACCGCCAGCGACGCGGGATAGACCAGCGCGGTGATGAGTTTTCCGCGCACCTGCTGCTCGCGTTCGAGCAGGTCGGCGAGCCGTTCGAGGATGTCGGGCAGCGCGCCGGTGCCTTCGCCGGCGGCGACCATCGCGCGGTACAGCGGCGGGAACGCCTTGCCTTGGCGCGCCATCGCGTCCGACAGGCGCAGGCCCTCCAGCACCTGCGCGTGCGTGGCGCCGACCACGCGGCGCACGGCGGGCCGGTCGGACTGCGCGCCGATGGTGCGCAATGCCTCTTCCAGCGGCGCGGCCGCTACCAGCGTCGACAGCTGCCGGGTGAACAATGCGAGGTCGCGCGGCCGGAAGCGCGCGCCGAACACGCTGCGC
>Ga0156347_1053_pt2 | contig 40567 bp, 36 predicted proteins | sample RifOxyA1_FD_107994 | JGI IMG/M metagenome (GOLD analysis project Ga0156347, IMG submission 107994) | Xanthomonadales bacterium RIFOXYA1_FULL_69_10 | reverse complement strand
CGCCGCCCAGCCCGCCGTCCAGCAGCGTCCCGAAGTGGAAACCGCCGCGCGCGAGGTGCGCGACGAGGTCGTGCAATGGCGCCGCCACTTCCACCAGCACCCGGAGCTGTCCAACCGAGAGGTCGAGACCGCCGCCACCATTGCCGGCCACCTGGGCGACATGGGCCTGGCGCCGCGTACCGGCATCGGAGGGCATGGCGTGGTGGCGGTCATCGAAGGCGCGCGTCCGGGACCGAAGGTCGCGCTGCGTGCGGACATCGACGCATTGCCTGTCACCGAGCGCACCGGCCTGCCGTTCGCCTCGAAGGTCACCACCGAATTCAACGGCCAGGAAACCGGCGTGATGCATGCCTGCGGCCACGACGCCCACACCGGCATCCTGCTGGGCGTGGCACAGGCGCTGGTCGACATGCGCGACACCCTGCCCGGCCAGGTGATGCTGGTGTTCCAGCCGGCCGAGGAAGGCCCACCGCCGGGCGAGGAGGGCGGCGCCAAGCTGATGCTGGAGGAAGGCCTGTTCGACGGCTTCAAGCCCGACGCGATGTTCGGCCTGCATGTCTTCTCGACCCTCAACGCCGACACCATCGGCGTGCGCAGCGGCCCGCTGATGGCCGCGTCCGACCGCTTCACCATCAAGGTGAAGGGGCGGCAGACGCACGGCTCGCGGCCATGGGGCGGCATCGACCCGATCGTCGCCGCCGCCGACCTGGTGTCGACCGCGCAGACGGTGGTCAGCCGCCGCGCCGACATCGCCAAGCAGCCGGCGGTCGTCACCTTCGGCGTGGTGCGCGGCGGCATCCGCTACAACATCATCCCCGACGAGGTGGAGCTGACCGGCACCATCCGCACCTTCGACGACGGCATGCGCGAGAAGATCTTCGCCGACCTGATCAACGTCGCCGAGCACGTCAGCGCCGCGCACGGCGCCACCGCCGAGTCGCAGGTGCCCGACCAGGACGGCTACCCGGTCACCGCCAATGACCCGGACCTCACCGCGCGGATGCGGCCCAGCCTGGAGGCCGTGGCCCCGGGCAAGGTGGTCGAGCCGCCGCTGGTGACCGGCGCGGAGGATTTCTCGTTCTATGCGCGGCAGGTGCCGGCGATGTTCTTCTTCGTCGGCGCGACTCCGCCCGGCCAGGACCCGCTGGCCGCGCCGAGCAACCACTCGCCGGAATTCCTGCTGGACGAGTCCGCGCTCGACCTCGGCCTGCGCGCGATGCTGCAGGTGACGCTGGACTACCTGCACGGCGAGGAGGCGTAGCCACCCGCTGTTGTAGGAGCGGCTTCAGCCGCGATTGCCGCGTGCATCCACGTTTTTGTAGGAGCGACGTGAGTCGCGACCGCGCAACTTCGGGCCACGGCGAATCGCGACTTACGTCGCTCCTACACAGGTCGGGTGGATCCGATCGCGGCTGAAGCCGCTCCTACAGGGGCTGCATGATGTCGCGCGTAAGGCGGCCCGCCGCCCCGCGCGCGATAATCCCCGCATGGACCTCAATGCCCTCCCGCTCGGCCGCCACGTCGACTACCCGAGCCACTACGACCCCGCCCTGCTGTGCCCCATCCCGCGCGCGCTGGGTCGCGATGCGGTCGGTCTGGAGGGCGGCGCGCTGCCCTTCATCGGCCACGACCGCTGGCACGCCTACGAGCTGAGCTGGCTGGACGCGCGCGGCAAGCCCCGCGTCGCCACGGCCACGCTCACTGTGCCGGCCGACTCGCCGCACCTGGTCGAATCCAAGTCGCTCAAGCTCTACCTCAACTCGTTCAACGCCACGCGAGTGGAGAACGACGCCGAGCTGTTGTCCCGCATCGCGGCGGACGTGTCGGCGGCCGCCGGTGCCCCGGTGCAGGTGGCGCTCGGACTGCCGGCGATCGACGAGGGCGACGAGGCGGGCGCCGAGTCCATCGACGGACTGGACGTCGCCATCGACCGCTACGGCCCGCCGGACGCCACGCTGCTGGCCGCCGACGCAGGCGATGTCGTCGAGGAAACGCTGTCCAGCGCACTGCTGAAGTCGAACTGCCCCGTCACCGGCCAGCCCGACTGGGCGCGCGTGTCCATCGCCTACCGTGGCCCGCGCATCGACCGCGCCAGCCTGCTGCGGTACCTGGTGTCGTTCCGCGACCATGCCGAGTTCCACGAGCAGTGCGTGGAGCGGATCTTCGCCGACCTGCTGGCCGTGGCCCGGCCCGAGCGGCTTTCGGTGGAGGCGCGCTACACGCGGCGAGGCGGCTTGGACATCAACCCGTGGCGGGCCACGCCCGGCCATCCGGCGCCCGCCGCGGGGCGCGATCTGCGCCAGTAGCGCCCGTCCGTCGGGCCGCGCGCGCCGCTGGCGTTTGTTGCGTGGCGTTTCACTGTTACGCGATACGGCCTTAACAAACGACGTGGGATGGTGGCCCCGTGCCCGCCGTGGGCGGTGGGCCGACCGCATCAGCCTGGCCCTGTCCGGCGCGCGGGTCATCTCTCCAGTACGACTCTCCAAGATGGGCGCGACGCGGGTCGCGCCCAATTTTTTTGTCCGGCGTGCGTTGTCCGGCACACCCGGAAACCCGGCGCCCGCCGCTTGCGACTACCATGCCGGTCCCCCACGCGTGATACCGCCATGACCGCCCCCGCCTACCTCGACGACGCCGCCATCGAACGCCTGGCCGACCTGCTGGAGCAGCGCGCCGTGCCGTTCAAGGGTTTCAACCTGGAGGCGCTCGACGGCTTCCTGTCCGCGCTGGCCGTGGGCCCCGACACCGTGCCGATGTCCGAGTGGGAGCCCGCGGTGTGGGGCACGCCGCCGCGCTGGTCCGACAGCGACGAACGCGCGCAGGTCGAAAGCCTGCTGCAGGGCCACGCCAACATGGCCGGCGCGCGCGTGCGTTTCGGCGACGACGACCTGCCCGACCACCTTGCCCCGCTGCTGTGGCTGCCGGAGGACCCGGAGTCCGAAGCCGACGACGAGCTCGACGTCGGCCGCGACTGGGCCATGGGCTTCTTCCGCGGCGTGGAGCTGCGCGAGGCCGCGTGGGAACAGTGGCTGGACGAGAACGACTGGATCGACGAGGTGTTCGTGCTGCTCGACCGCCTCGCCAGTGGCGAGGTGCTGGGCGAGGACGTCGAAGCGCCCGGCACGCCGATCAGCTACCGCGAGCGGCTGGAGATCATTGCCGGCCTGCCGGACATGCTGGCCGACCTGCACCACCACCGCATCGACGCGCTGACCCCGCGCGAGCCGATCCGCCGCGCCGACACGCCCGACCGCAACGCGATGTGCACCTGCGGCAGCGGCAAGAAGTACGAGAAGTGCTGCGGCGCGTGAGCTAAGGCGGCGCGACGCGACCCCTGGCTCCCTCCCTTTCGCCGAGGCGAAGGGGGTGAAGAGGGTCGATAGCGAGCCATTGGCTCGCGACCCGATGAACGCCCGAAGGCTTTGCATGAGGGCCGGGCGGGTCGGGGCGGGGTGCCTTTGACTGCGTAGCCACCTCGCACGGATTTGCGCGCAACCCGCGCCCCATGCACGGGCTACATGCGCCCGCGTATGCACCCGCCGCTTTGCCCGCAACCGCCGCAGACGCGACAATCCGCGTTCTGCCCGACGAATCGAAGCGAGCCCCCATGTCCAAGTCCCCCACGATCATCTACACCCTCACCGACGAGGCGCCGCGACTGGCCACGGCCTCGCTGCTGCCGATCGTGGAGGCGTTCGCCGCGACCGCCGGCATCGACGTGGAAACGCGCGACATCTCGCTGGCCGGCCGCATCCTGGGCCAGTTTTCCGATCGCCTGAAGGACGGCCAGCGCGTCGGCGACCACCTGGCCGAACTCGGCGAGCTGGCGAAGACGCCCGAGGCCAACATCATCAAGCTGCCCAACATCAGCGCCTCGGTGCCGCAGCTGAAGGCCGCGATCAAGGAGCTGCAGGGCCAGGGCTTCGAGCTGCCCGATTACCCGGACGAGCCCAAGTCGGATGAAGAACGCGACATCCAGGCGCGCTACGACCGGACCAAGGGCAGCGCGGTCAACCCGGTGCTGCGCGAGGGCAACTCCGACCGCCGCGCGCCGGCGTCGGTGAAGGCCTACGCGCGCAAGCACCCGCACCGCATGGGCAAGTGGAGCAGCGACAGCGCCTCGCACGTGGCCAGCATGGAGTCGGGCGACTTCTTCGGCAGCGAGCGCTCAACCACGGTCGAGTCGGCCACCGACGTGCGCATCGAACTGGTCGGCGACGACGGCCAGACCACCGTGCTCAAGCCGAAGGTGTCGTTGCAGGCCGGCGAGGTGATCGACGCCGCCACCATGGACACGCGCAAGCTGGCCGAGTTCGTCGACGCCCAGATCGATGACGCCAAGGCGCGCGGCGTGCTGTTCTCGCTGCACCTGAAGGCGACGATGATGAAGGTCTCCGACCCGATCATCTTCGGCGCGGTGGTCAACCGCTTCTACGCGCCGGTGCTGGGCAAGTACGACGACGAACTGATGGCCGCCGGCTTCGATGCCAACAACGGCATCGGCGACCTCTACGCGCGGCTGGATGCAATGGACGCCGGCACCGCCGCCGCGATCCGCTCCGACATCGACGCGCTTTACGGGGAGCGCCCGGCGCTGGCGATGGTCAACTCCGACAAGGGCATCACCAACCTGCACGTGCCCAGCGACGTCATCGTCGACGCCTCGATGCCGGCGATGATCCGTGACAGCGGCCGCATGTGGAACGCCAGGGGCGAGCTCCAGGACACCAAGGCGGTGATCCCCGACCGCTGCTACGCCGGTGTCTACCAGGCGGTGATCGACGACTGCAAGGCACATGGCGCGTTCGACCCGGCGACGATGGGCAGCGTGCCCAACGTCGGCCTGATGGCGCAGAAGGCCGAGGAGTACGGCAGCCACGACAAGACCTTCCAGTTGGAGCGCGCCGGCACCGTGCGCGTGGTCGACGCCGCCGGCACCGTATTGCTGGAGCACAAAGTGCAGGCCGGCGACATCTGGCGCATGTGCCAGACCAGGGACGCGCCGATCCGCGACTGGGTGAAGCTGGCCGTCAGCCGCGCGCGCATGTCGGGCACGCCGGCGGTGTTCTGGCTCAACCCGGAGCGCGCGCACGACGCGCAGCTCATCAGGAAGGTCGAGGCCTACCTCAAGGACCACGACACCGCCGGCCTGGACATCCGCATCCTGCCGCCGGTCGAGGCAACCCAGGTATCTCTTGAGCGCATCCGCCGCGGCGAGGACACCATCAGCGTCACCGGCAACGTCCTGCGCGACTACCTGACCGACCTGTTCCCGATCCTGGAGCTGGGCACCAGCGCCAAGATGCTGTCGGTGGTGCCGCTGATGGCCGGCGGCGGCCTGTTCGAGACCGGCGCCGGCGGCAGCGCGCCCAAGCACGTGCAGCAGCTGACGGCCGAGAACTACCTGCGCTGGGATTCGCTGGGCGAGTTCCTGGCGCTGGCCGCCTCGCTCGAGCACCTGGCGCAGAGCACCGACAATGCGCGCGCCAAGGTGTTGGCCGATGCGCTGGACACGGCGAACGCGCGCTTCCTGGACGAGGACCGCTCGCCGGGCCGCAAGCTGGGCACCATCGACAACCGCGGCAGCCATTTCTACCTGGCGATGTACTGGGCGCGTGCGCTGGCCGATCAGGACGACGACGCCGACCTCAAGGTGACGTTCGCCCCGCTGGCCGAGGCGTTGGAGCGCGACGAGGCGACGATCGTCGCCGAGCTCAACGGCGTGCAGGGCCAGCCGGCCGACATCGGCGGCTACTACCAGCCCAGCGACGCGCGCCTGGTTGAGGTGATGCGGCCAAGCGCGACGTTCAATGCCGCGCTGGACGGGCTGCGCAAGAGCTGACGAATCGCCGGACTCGGCGCACCGTCTGCCCTTTTGCTCCCTCCCCTGCCTGCAGGGGAGGGCTGGGGAGGGGTGCCTTTGAGCCCGGCAGATCCAGCGCCCCCAAAGAACCGGCGGGCATTGAAGTAAGACGTCAGTAACCTGAGCTACTGGTTGCCGCCGCGTGTGCAGTTCCGAGCCCGTTTCCCATTCGGGTGAGTGACAACGCGTGGGCCGACTTGAAAGGGGCGACGGCGAAAAAAGCACCCCTCCCCAACCCCCCCTGCATGCAGGGGGGGGGTTATCGGCGCACCGCGTTTTAGCCGCACCCGCACGCCTGCGTCCGCGGCGCCACGCAATCCGCGATCCGTCCACCGAAGGCCCGCAGCGACGCCATGCGGTTGCCGAAGACATGGCCGAAACGCTCGCGCTCCTCGGGCAGGCCCAGCGTCGAGACGCCATCGCCGGCCGCGGCCAACGGGAACCAGCCGCCGGTAGGCCGCGCGGCGGGCGCCGCACCACGCCGCCATGCGGTGCGGGCCGGGGCTGCGCAATCGTCCTCGGCGGGCGCTTGGGTACGGCCGGGGGCGGTCGCGCGCGTTTCACCGGGCGTGGCCGCGGGTACGCTCGCGGCAACGCCCCGGGAGTCGGGCGTGGGCGACGCCAGGTCGGCGGGACGGGTCACGTAACCGTGGAGGAACAGCAGGTCCTTGTAGATGCTCATGGCGGTCTCCGGTGGGGGCGTCACTGGACGCCTTGTTGACGGAGGCACAACATAGGCGCGCTGCATTGGCTGAAAAAGCGATGCTTTTGCAAGTTGGACTTGAATTTCGTTCAAGTCTGTCGCCCGTACCGAGGTCTGCCATGAGCCGCCCACCGCTCCACGCCCTGCTCGGATTCGCCGCCGCCGCGCGCGCCGGCAACCTGACCCGGGCCGCCGAATCCCAGCACCTCACCGTCAGCGCGCTCAGCCACCAGATCCGGGGCCTCGAGGAGCGGCTGGGCCGGCAGCTGTTCGACCGGGGCCCGCGCGGCGTGCGCCTCACCGCCGAAGGCGAGCGCCTGCTGTCGCGCGTGGGTCCGCACCTGGACGCGCTCGACCAGGCGCTGCGCCCGTACGGGCCGCGGCATGACGAGATTCTCACCCTCAGCACGACGCCCTCGATGGCATCGGCCTGGCTGGTGCCACGGCTCGGCGGATTCCTCGCTGCCCACCCGCAGCTGGAGATCAACCTGCAGTCGGCGGCGTCGCTGGTGGATTTCGAACGCGACCGCGACGTCGATGCCGCCCTGCGCATCGGCCGCGGCACGTGGCCCGGCGTCACCAGCGAACCGCTGTTCGACGAGTGGGTGGCGCCGGTCGCCAGCCCGGCACTGGTCGAGCGCATGGGCGGGCTGCCCGGCGACGGCGAGCTGCATCGCTGGCCGCTGCTGGGCGACCCGGACCGCGAGTGGGACGCGTGGTTCGCCGCCCATGGTGGCCGCCCGCCCGAGCGCTACGTCGCCTACTTCGACGACTCCGAGGCCCTGCACCGCGGCGCCGCGGCGGGTGTCGGCGTCGCCCTGGGCAAGCTCACCCGCGTACGCCTGCTGGTGGAAGCCGGCCAGCTGGTACTGCTGACCGGCAAGCGCCTGCGCACCGGCTACGGCCATTACCTGGTGTATCCGCCGCGGTCGGCCGACCATGCCGGGCTGCACGCGCTGCGCAGCTGGCTGCTGGAACAGGCGGCCGACTACACCGCCGCCGATGTCGGCACCGATGCCGGCGGCGAGGGCGATGCGCCGCCGGACACGCGCGCGCCGGGTACCATCGGCCCCCTCGACCCGCCCTGACTGGAGTGACGCCATGCTTCGCACCGCACTGCTCGCCACCGCCCTGACCGTATCGCTCGGCGCCTGCACCACGTCGTCGGGCGTCATGAACGAGGCCACCGAAGCGGTCGGCGGCGTGGTCGACGGCGCCGTCGCCGAAGCCCGCCTGGCCGCCGCCGTGTCCGGGCCGTGGCGCAACCCCGACAACGTCGCACGCGACGGCTACCGCCACCCGCGCGAGACGCTTCAGTTCTTCGGCGTGATGCCCGACGACACCGTCATCGAGATCACCCCGGGCGGCGGCTGGTACGCCGAGATCCTCGCCCCCTACCTGCGCGAGGACGGCCAGTACATCGCCGCCGTGGTCGACCCGATGGCACTGCCGGAAGGCCGTGGCCGCGACTACCAGGCCAACAGCAAGGCCGGACTCGAGAAGCTGTTCGCCGGCTCGGCCGCGCAGTACGACCGCGCGCGCATCGTCGCCTTCGACCCGGCCGACCCGCGCTTCGGCGCGGCCGGTTCGGCCGATGCCGTCCTGACCTTCCGCAACGTCCACAACTGGCGCATGAACGGCCAGGCCGAGGGCATGTTCAAGGGCTTCTTCGACGTGCTCAAGCCTGGCGGCGTGCTGGGCGTGGTCGAGCACCGCGCCGCAGCCGACCTGCCGGCCGACGACAAGAGCGGCTATGTCGGCCAGGCGCAGGTCGTGGCGATGGCGCAGGCCGCCGGCTTCGTCCTGGACGCCAGCAGCGAGGTCAACGCCAACCCGCGCGACACCAAGGACCACCCCAATGGCGTGTGGACGCTGCCGCCGGGCAACCGCCACGAGGACACCGACCGCGCGAAGTACCAGGCCATCGGCGAGTCCGACCGCATGACGCTGCGCTTCCGCAAGCCGGGCTGATCGCGCGGATCGTCGAGTAGCCCGGGTAAGGCCGAAGGCCGCACCCGGGTTTTCTTCTACCCCTGCCGGTATCCCGACCCCGGGTGCGGCCTTCGGCCTTACCCGGGCTACGGGGTCGCGGCGCACCCCGCCGCGATGCACCACAATGCGCGCCCCTGACGTGCGCAACACCCGATGACCGACACCTACCCCGACTACCCCTTCACCCCGCAACGCTTCGACGTCCGCCCCGGTATCGCGATGTCGTACCTGGACGAGGGTCCGAAGGACGGCGAAGTGGTGGTGATGCTGCACGGCAACCCGTCGTGGAGCTTCTACTGGCGGCACCTGGTAGCGGGCCTGCGCGACCGTTACCGCTGCATCGTCCCCGACCACGTCGGCATGGGTCTGTCGGATCGGCCGGATGATGCGGACTACGAGTACACCCTGCAGTCGCGTGTCGACGATCTCGACACGTTGCTCAAGCACCTGGGCATCGAAGGCCCGGTGACGCTGGCGGTGCACGACTGGGGCGGCATGGTCGGCTTCGGCTGGGCGCTGCGCGATCCGTCGCGCGTGCGGCGGCTGGTGGTGCTCAACACCGCAGCGTTCCCGCTGCCCGCCGACAAGCCGATGCCGTGGCAGCTGTCGCTGGGGCGCGACTCGCGCATCGGCGGTTTTCTGATCCGTGCCTTCAACCTGTTCGCGCGCGGCGCGGCGTGGACGGGCACCGAGCGGTCGCTGCCTCGCGACGTGCGCCGCGCCTACATCGTCCCCTACAACGGCTGGCGCAACGCGATCAGCACGCTGCGCTTCATGCAGGACATCCCGCTGGGCGAGGGCGACCGCGCCTGGCCGCTGCTGGCCGAGTCCGCGCGCGTGCTGCCCCGGTACGCCGACCGCCCGGTGTTCATCGGCTGGGGCCTGCGCGACTTCGTGTTCGACCGCCACTTCCTCGACGGCTTCACCCGCGCGCTGCCGCAGGCGCAGGTGCACGCCTTCGAGGACGCCAACCACTACGTGCTGGAAGACAAGCACGGGGTGCTGGTGCCGGCGATCCACGCGTTCCTGGACGCGAACCCGCTGCCGCGCTGAGTCCGATGTAGGAGCGACGTAAGTCGCGACCGCGATCTCTAGCGAGCTGCGAAGGTCGCGACTTACGTCGCTCCTACAGAAGCCGTCGCCATCACTCCGGAAGCGGATTGCGCAACGCCTCCGGCACGCCCGCCCAGTCGTCCGGCGTCAATGCGGGCAACCCGTGCGCGACGCGCGCCTTGTCGCACTGCGCGCTGGCCGCGCCGAACTCCCACGATGCCGGCACCGCCGCGCACACCGACGGGCGCCGGTCGTGGATGCCGCAGCGCGAATACACCCCGATCTGCGCATCCAGCGCCACGCACCGCGGCGCGGCCTGCGAGGTGCCGCGCATCACGCGCTCGTGGCTGCGCAGCGGTTCGGTGAGTTCGATCGGCACCGCGCCGCCCATGCCGGGCTCGGCCTCGGACCAGTGGAAGCTGACGCGGAAATGCGCGCAGCACGCGCCACACGACAGGCACGGGTGCGACACGGGAACGGCAGGCGCGACCAGGGTCGGCGCCACGGGGCGGGGATCGGGGTACACGAGGGGTGCTCGCACGGGCCGGGCCGCCGGGTGGCTGGCGCTGGACGGTCGCGGGATTCTGGGGATTCCGTAGCCGCGCGCAAGTGCCGGCACCTGCACAGTTCAGCGGCGACAATACGGCGATGACCGATTCGCCCGACGCCACGCCCTGCAACATCGCCGCCGCACTGCCGCGGCTGGCTGCCACCCAGCCGGGACAGGTCGCGCTGCGCTGCCCCGGTGGCCGCGGCCCGCGTGGCATGGCGCGCTACGACCAGGTGCTGACCTACGCCCAGCTCGATGCACGCAGCGACGCGATTGCATCTGGCCTGGCGCGCCACGGCATCACCCGGGGGACCCGCACGGTGGTGATGGTGCGGCCTTCGCCGGAGTTCTTCCTGCTGATGTTCGCGCTGTTCAAGGCCGGCGCGGTGCCGGTGCTGGTCGACCCCGGCATCGACAAGCGCGCGCTGCGCCAGTGCCTGGACGAGGCGCAGGCCGAGGCCTTCATCGGCATCCCGCTGGCGCACCTGGCGCGCGTTCTGCTGGGCTGGGCGCGTTCGGCGCGGGTGCGCATCACTACGGGCGCGCGGCCGTGGCTGGCCGACGCGGCGCTCGTGCGCGTCGAGGCCGATGGCGCCGGCGCGGGTCCGCAACTGGCCGCGACCGCGCCCGACGATGTCGCCGCGATCCTGTTCACCAGCGGGTCGACCGGCGTGCCCAAGGGCGTGGTCTACCGCCACCGCCATTTCCTCGCGCAAGTCGACATGCTGCGCGAGGCTTTCGGCATCCAGCCCGGCGGCATCGACCTGCCCACGTTCCCGCCGTTCGCGCTGTTCGACCCCGCGCTGGGCGTGACCTCGGTGATCCCGGACATGGACCCGACGCGCCCGGCGCGCGCCGACCCGCGCCGGCTGCACGACGCCATCGAGCGCTTCGGCGTCGACCAGCTGTTCGGCTCGCCCGCGCTGATGGCGGTGCTGGCCGCGCACGGCCAGCCGCTGCCGACGCTGCGCCGGGTGACCTCGGCCGGCGCACCGGTGCCGGCGGACGTGGTGGCGCGCATGCGCGAACTGCTGCCGGACGACGCCTCGTTCTGGACGCCTTACGGCGCCACCGAATGCCTGCCTGTGGCCGTGATCGAAGCGCGCGCGCTGCAGGCCACGCGCGCGGCGACCGAGGCCGGTGCCGGCACCTGCGTCGGCCGCGCGGTGGCGCCGAACGTGGTGCGGATCATCGCCATCACCGACGACGCATTGCCGACATGGGCGGACGCGCGCGACCTGCCCGCAGGCCAGGTCGGCGAGATCACGGTGGCCGGCCCCACCGCCACCGACACCTACTTCAACCGCGACGCGCAGACACGGCTGGCCAAGATCGACGAGCGGCTGCCCGACGGCACGCAGCGCGTGGTGCACCGCATGGGCGATGTTGGGTACATCGACGCCGACGGTCGACTGTGGTTCTGTGGCCGCAAATCGCATCGCGTCGAAACCGCAAACGGGCCGCTGTACACCGAGCAGGTCGAACCCGTGTTCAACGTGCACCCCGACGTGCGCCGTACCGCGCTGGTCGGCACGGGGCCGCGCGACGCGCAGCTGCCGGTGCTGTGCGTGGAGCTGGCTGACGGCGTGCCGCGCAGGCAGTGGCCGCGGATTGAAGCCGAACTGCGTGCCCTGGGCCGCGGCCACGTGCACACCGCCGGCATCGACCGCTTCCTGCGCCACCCCGGCTTCCCCGTCGACATCCGCCACAACGCCAAGATCGGGCGGGAGACGCTGGCGGCGTGGGCGGCCCGGCAATGAGCGTTGGAACCTTTGTAGGAGCGGCTTCAGCCGCAATCGTGGAGACGGCAAAGCGACGGCGGCGACCGATCGCGGCTGAAGCCGCTCCTACAGGTGCATGGCACCGCACGGAGGAATACGCATGAAAATCCTCGTCACCGGCGGCGGTGGCTTCCTCGGGCAGGCGCTCTGTCGCGGGCTGGTCAAGCGCGGCCACCAGGTCGCCAGCTTCAATCGAGGGCATTACGCCGAACTGGAAGCGCTGGGCGTGGCGCAGCACCGCGGCGACCTCGCCGATGCCGACGCCGTACACGCGGCGGCCGCCGGGTGCGAAGCCGTGTTCCACAACGCGGCGAAGGCCGGGGCGTGGGGGCCGTACGACGACTACCACCGCGCCAACGTGGTCGGCACGCGCAACGTCATCGCCGCCTGCCGCGAACATGGCATCGCGCGGCTCGTCTATACCTCCACCCCCAGCGTCACCCACCGCGCCACGCATCCCGTCGAAGGCGGCACCGCCGACACCGTGCCCTACGGCGAGGGCTTCAAGGCGCCGTACGCGGCCACCAAGGCGATAGCCGAGCGCGAAGTGCTGGCCGCCAACGACGCCACGCTTGCCACCGTCGCACTGCGACCGCGGCTGATCTGGGGCCCCGGCGACAACCAGCTGCTGCCGCGGCTGGTGCAGCGTGCGCGCGCCGGACGCCTGCGGCTGGTGGGCGACGGCGACAACCGCGTCGACACCACCTACATCGACAACGCCGCTCAGGCGCACTTCGATGCGTTCGAGCACCTCGCACCGGGCGCGGCGTGCGCGGGGCGCGCGTACTTCATCAGCAACGGCGAGCCGCTGACGATGCGCGAAACGCTCAACCGCCTGCTGGCGGCCGTGGATGCGCCGACCGTCGACAGGACCCTGCCGTTCCCGCTTGCCTACGCGATCGGCGCGGCGTGCGAGGGCCTGTGGTCGCTGCTGCCGCTCGAGGGTGAGCCGCCCTTGACGCGGTTCCTTGCCGAGCAGCTGGTGACGCCGCACTGGTACGACATGGCGCCGGCGACGCGCGACTTCGGCTACGTGCCGCGGGTGTCGTTCGAGGAAGGACTGATGCGCTTGCGTGCGTCGTGGCATGCGGGGCACTGAAGCGGCCCTTCTCCATGGCGGAGGCCGCCAGGCGGCCCCGTGCCCATGACGGGGGCCCGCAACGCGCCCCGCTAGAATGCCGCCCATGACCAACACCCCCCCGTCGACGCCGCTGGATGCACTCAAGCCGCTGGCCGGCCGCGCGCTTCAGGCCGCGCTCAACCGCGCGCTGGCGCTGGACCCGGACACCCGCGACAGCCTGCGCGCGCTTGACGGCCGCACCGTCGCGCTGCGGCTGGCCTCACCCCCGCTGGCGTTGCAGGTGCGCGTGGCCGGCGACCGGCTCGAAGTCGGCCCGGTCCCCGACGCGCAGACACCCGACCTCTCGGTGCGCAGCACCATCGGCGGCCTGCTGTCGCAGTTGCCCTTCCTGCGGGACGACAAGGCCGCACCCGTCGGCCAGCTGCGCATCGAGGGCGACGCCGACCTCGCGCGCCGCCTGCAGCGCATGGCCGAACGCTTCGATCCCGACTGGCAGCAGCCGTTCGTGGCGGTGATGGGCGACGTCATCGGTGTGCAGGTGGCGCAGGCGGTGGCCGGTGCGCTGCGGCATGCGCGCAGCGCCGGCTCGGCGTTCGCCACCAATGCCGCCGAGTACGTCACAGAGGAGTCGCGCGACGTGGTCGGCCGCGCCGAGCTCAACGCCTTCCACGACGACGTCGATGCCGTGCGCGACGACGTCGAGCGGCTGGCCGCGCGCGTGGCGCGCCTGGGCGGCGGGGCGCCGCGATGAAGTCGGCGCTGCGCGGCTGGCGCATCGGTCGCGTCCTGCTGCGCTACCGCCTGGACGCGCTGGCTGACGACACCCCGGCCGAGCGCTGGCTGAAACTCGCCAGGCCGTTCGTGCCGCGGGCCTCGCGCGAGATCGAGGCAATGCCGCGCGGCGCGCGGCTGCGCATGGCGCTGCAGGAACTGGGGCCGATCTTCGTGAAGTTCGGGCAGATCCTCTCCACCCGCCGGGACCTGGTGCCGCCGGATGTCGCCGAGGAACTCACGCTGCTGCAGGACCGCGTCGCCCCCTTCGACGGCGACGCCGCGCGCGCCATCGTCGAGGATGCGCTGGACCGGCCGGTGGCCGAGGCGTTCGAGCATTTCGACCTCGTGCCGCTGGCGTCGGCGTCGATCGCCCAGGTGCACGCCGCGGTGCTGCCCGCCACCGCCACCGCGCCGGCGCGCGAGGTGGTGGTCAAGGTGCTGCGCCCCGGCATCCGCCGCCAGATCGCCGCCGACGTCGCGCTGCTCAAGGCCATGGCCGGCGTGGTCGAGCGCACGCATCCCAACGCCGACAAGATCCGCCCGCGCGAGGTCGTGGCCGAGATCGAGCACACCCTGGCCGCGGAGCTGGACCTGCAGCGCGAAGGCGCCAACGCCAGCGTGCTGCGGCGCTTCTGGCAGAACAGTGACGACCTGTACGTCCCGGAGGTGGTGTGGAGCCACACCGGCGAGCGCGTGCTGACGCTGGAGCGCGTGCGCGGCATCCCGTCCGACGACATCGCCGCGCTGGACGCGGCCGGCATCGACCGCCGTGCGCTGGCCGCCAAGGGCGTGCGCGTGTTCTACACGCAGGTGTTCCGCGACAACTTCTTCCACGCCGACGCCCACGCCGGCAACATCTGGGTCGACAGCGACCCGGCGCGCCGCGACAACCCGCGCTTCATCGCGCTGGATTTCGGGATCATGGGCCAGCTCTCGGACGAGGACCAGTACTACCTCGCCGAGAACTTCATGGCGATCTTCAACCGCGACTACCGCCGCATCGCCGAGCTGCACGTGCAGGCCGGCTGGATGCCGGCGCACATCCGCATCGATGAACTCGAAGCCGCCGCGCGTTCGGTGTGCGAGCCGTATTTCACCCGCCCGCTGAGCGAGATCTCGCTGGCCGAGGTGCTGGTGAAGCTGTTCAAGGTCGCGCAGCGCCATGAGCTCACCCTGCAGCCGCAGCTCATCCTGCTGCAGAAGACCCTGCTCAACATCGAGGGCGTCGGCCGACTGCTGGACCCGAAGCTGGACATCTGGGCGGTGGCGCGGCCGGTGCTGCAACGCATCCTGGTCGAGCGCTACAGCCCGCAGCGGCTGGCCGCGGAGTTCCGCAAGCGCCTGCCCGAGTTCGTCACCCGCGCCCCCGAGATGCCGCGCCTGCTGCACGCCTGGCTCAGCCAGCAGGTCGAAGGCCGACACGAGCTGCGCATGCGCTCGGACGACCTGGCGCAACTGACGCGCAGCGTGCGCGAGGCACAGAAGCGCACCGTCGCCGCGATCCTGGGCACCGGGCTGCTGATCGTCGCCGCCGTGCTGTACGGGCTGGAGGCGGGCGGGCCGTCGCTGTGGTCGATCCCGGCGTCGGCTTGGATCGCCGGGCTGGGCGGGCTGTGGGCGCTGCTGGCGGCGTGGCCGCGGCGGTGATCGTAGTGCTCGTTGTAGGAGCGGCTTCAGCCGCGATCCCTGGTTGCCGAAAGTCGCTCCACTGCCGGATCGCGGCTGAAGCCGCTCCTACAGTTGATGCAACAGCCGCTCGGGTGGCGCCATGATGGCACTCGACGTGCTCTACCGCGACGACTACCTGGCCGTCGTCGACAAGCCTGCCGGCTTGATGGTCCACGACAGCGCGCTGGCGCGCGGCGAGACGGACTTCGCCGCCGACCGGCTGCGCGAACAGTTCGGCAAACCGATCTTCCTGGTGCACCGGCTGGACCGCGCCACCAGCGGCTGCCTGCTGCTGGCGTTCGACCGCGACACCGCCTCCGCGCTGGGCAAGGTGCTGATGTCGCGCGAGGTCGAGAAGGACTACTGGGCGGTGTGCCGCGGCTGGCCGGAGGCGGCGTTCACCATCGACCACGACCTCGACGGCGGCCCCGGCAAGCCACTGAAGAAGCCGGCGGTGACGCGGTTCGAACGACTGGCGTCGGTCGAGCTGGCGCTGCCTTCGACCGGCTTCGGAACCTCGCGCTACGCGTGGCTGTCGGCGCATCCGGAAACCGGCCGCTTCCGCCAGATCCGCCGCCACCTCAAGCACGCCAGCCACCACCTGATCGGCGACACCAGCCATGGCGACGGGCGCCACAACCGCACGTTCCGGACGATGGGCATCCACCGCATGCTGCTGCATGCGCGGCGGCTGGCGTTCGCGCATCCCGCGCACGGCGGGGTAGTTGAGGTCATGGCGCCGGTGGATGCGCCGTTCCAGCGCGCGCTCGACCTGTTCGACGGAGGCCGCGACCCGGCCGCACAAACGGAAACGGCCGGCGCCCTGCCCTGAGGGAGGCGCCGGCCGCCCGGTCGTTTTTTTTATTTTGCGTCGTTGTCGGTGTCGCTATTGTCGGCGGCGTTGTCGGCAGCAGCCTTGGCGGCCTGCACCTCGATCTCCTGCTGCATCTGCTGCATCGCCGGCGCCATCAGCTGCTGGGTGGCGACCATCGTGTTCTGCATCAGCTGCGGCATCTTGTCGAGCAGGGTCTGGCCGGCGTCGCTGCGGTAGAACTCGATCAGCGCGGCCACGTCCTGGTCGTCGAACGACCTGGCGTAGATATCGCGGTACACCGGCTGCACCTTGTCCCACGCCAGCGTGGTGCGCAGGTTGGCCATCATGCGGTCGAGCATCGACTGGATCTCGGCCTGTTCTTCGGCGGTCAGGTCCTTGCCAGCGGCGGCCTGCGCAGCGGCCTGCTGTTGCATGGCCTCCACCTGCGGCCACATCGCATCGAGCGTCTGCTCGACCCGCATCACGTCCATCAGCTCGTCGACCTGGGCGTCGCTCGGCGGTGCGGCGAAGGCGACGGGCGCGGCGACGGCCAGCACCAGCGCGCAGGCCAGCGAACGCAGCGGACGGGCGGAAATATTCAAACGCATGGTGCAGCTCCTTCCTGGAATGAGGCCCGCATCCTCCCGGCCGCCCGCACCGGCGTCAACGGGCCATGTCCGACGCTGCTGGCGGCAGGGCCTACAATGCGCGCCCCGCCATGCCCCACCGTACGTCGCCGCCGATGTCGTCGCCTCCCGCTCCGTCGATCCCCGAGTCCGAACTGGTCGAACGGTTCGTGCGCGCGGCCGGCCCGGGCGGGCAGAACGTCAACAAAGTCGCCACCGCCGTCGAGCTGCGCTTTGACGTCGCAGGCTCGCCCTCGCTGAGCGAACCGGTGCGGGCTCGGCTGCTGGCCAAACGCGACCGCCGCATGACCGGCGAGGGCGTGCTGGTGATCAACGCCCAGCGCTTCCGCACCCAGGACCGCAACCGACAGGACGCGCGCGAGCGTCTGGCCGCCTTCATCGCCACCGGCCTGGTCGCACCCAAGAAGCGCGTCGCCACCCGACCGACGCGCGGTTCCGTCGAGCGCCGGCTGGGCGCCAAGCGCGAGCGCAGCACGGTCAAGCGCGGCCGCAGCACGAAGGCGTGGGACTGATGGACGCACCGGTGGAGAACGCACCCCTGCACCCGCCCGGCGGCCCGCGCGTGCTGCCGCTGCCGCCGCAGGCACCCCGCGTCCCGCCCAACCCGTTCTCCCGCTGGATCGGCCGGACGGTGCTGCGGCTGGGCGGCTGGCGCATGGTCGGCGCGTTCCCCGACCTGCCCAAGGTGGTGCTGATCGGCGCGCCGCACTCGACCAACTGGGACGGCATCTGGGGCTTCGCCGCCAAGATGGCGCTGGGCCTGGACATCAAGATCCTGGGCAAGGATTCGCTGTTCCGGGTGCCGGTGCTGGGCGCGCTGTTGCGGCGCTTCGGCGTGATCCCGGTGGACCGCAGCGCCGCGCACGGTGTGGTCGAGCAGGCCGCGGAAATGATCATGGCCGCCGACCGGCTGTGGTTCGGGCTGGCGCCTGAGGGCACGCGCCGGCTGGTGGAGCGCTGGAAGCCGGGTTTCTGGAAGATCGCCCGCGCCGCCGGGGTGCCGGTGTTGCCGGCGTACTTCCACTACCCCGACAAGGTCATTGGCATCGGTACGCCGTTCGAACTGACCGACGACATGGACGCCGACCTAGCGCGCATCCGCGACTGGTACCGACCCTGGCAGGGCAAGTACCACGGCACGCCCTGATCGGGCATGGCCCGGCGGGTTCTGCCGCAGAGGGGCAGCCCCGGCGGCGCCGCAGGATAGGTGGAGCAAGGCGATACCCATCAACCACTGCCATCGACGCGATGGGTGTCCCTTCGCTCAACCCATCCTGCGATCGGGTACGACCGGCCATCCGCCCACCCGCACCGCCCGTCCCCGGTGCGGCCGGGTTGGCATGTTTTTTGCGCGTCAGTTCTCACTTCGGCGGTGCCCGCTTCGACGGGCCCCGCCGTCCGGGATGGAGCCCAGCGCGGCAAAGGGGGATCAGTGCAGGCAGTCGCGGCCACGACCGCAGACATCGGCGCGACCGCGCACGGGCGCCATGCCCGTTGCGCCAGCCAACGCCGCAGCGCCATGACAGGAGCCGCGCGCCATGGGCACGCCGTCGCTGTTCGCGCTTAATCCCAACGCACTGCTCAGTGTATTCGGCTTCTGGCGCGGCCCGGACCCGACCGTGCCGACCCCGGCCGAGCGCTGGCAGGACGCCAGCGTGGACGTGGTCATCCACGCCGACCGCCACCAGCACAGCATCGCCTACTGCCTGGCCGCGCTGCAGCGGCAGACCCTGCGTCCGCGCCAGGTGCTGCTGATCGACGACGGCGGTGCCGGCCGCGACCACACCGTGCAGATCGCGCGCGAGTTTTCCCGCGCCAACGGCATGCCGCTGGTGGTGGTGGAGCGGATGTGGTCGATCGGCCGCGCGCCCACGCTCAAGCGCCAGGCGCGCGAGCTGGACTGCGACGTCCTGTTCGCGCTCGACGGCGAGACGGTGCTGGAGTCGCCCGACTACATCGAGCGCTGCGTGCACGAGCTCTACCAGGGGGCGGGGATCGCCAGCGCCACCGGCACGGTGTGGCCGATGCGCGCCAGCGACCGCCGGGCCTGGGCGGCCATGCCCGAGTTCCGGCGCTGGGTCGGTGCCGACGGGTACCGCGACCCGCTGCTGCACGAGGACCCCGTGCACCGCCTGCTGTGGTGGGCGGGCAATGCCTATCGCGAGACCGTGAGCGGGTTCCAGCAGCGCTTCCTCAACCGCGGGCTGATGGCGCTGCTGGGCGGCGTAGCGCACCCGCCCGGCTGTGCGGTCGCCTACCGGCGGCGCTACCTCAAGGACGTTTTCGACCGCTACGAACCCGTCTTCGGCGACGACCTCACCGGCCTGCCGGACCTGTTCATCGGCTTCGCGCTCAACAACGTCGGCTACCGCAACGTGCAGCTTGCCGAGGTGCAGGTGCGCGCCGTCTACGGCGACGTGCTGCAGCTGCCGGCGCATGCGCGCCACGACACGCTCGCGTTCCTGCAGGCCTGCCACGACTTCGACAGCCTGATGCGCACGCCGCTGCGCTGGCCGCGCCAGTGGTGGGAGCGCTGGCGCCGGCGCGGGCAGCGCCACTCGCCGGACTGGCGTGAGCTGCGCCGCGTGGCCGAGGCCTACCGGCAGCCGTTCGGCGAGCGCCTGACGCGCCAGCACGGCCGCCCGATCGGCTGGGCGCTGTTCTTCGCCGCGGTGGAGAAGGTGGTGTTCCCGATCGGCCTGCTGTCGCTGGTGGCACTGGGCCAGTGGCAATGGCTGGCCGCGGTGGTCGCCGCCGAGTGTGTTGCCGCGTGGGGCGTGCTGCTTGCGGTGACGCCGCGCGGCCGCTGGGCGATGCTCGGCAAGGCCGTGCTGTTCACGCCGATGCGCTACGCGCTGATGATGCAGGAGCTGGGCACGGTGCTCGGCTTTTTCCTGCGGCGTTCGATGCGCACGCAGCGGCGGTTGCGGCGGTAAGGCGCCGGGCCGCGGTCAACGCTGCGATTGCCCGGTGTCGTCGTAGCCTGCGCGCTCGAACAGCGCCGGCTGGATCAGCTCGCTGAAGGCCCGCGCCTGCGGGCTCAGGTACTTGCCCTTGCGCACCACCACGCCGTAGCTGCGCGACGGGAAGTACTCGGCCAATGAACGCGCCGCCAGCCGGGCGCGGTCGGCCTCGGTCAGGCAGATCGCGGTGACGATGCTGATGCCCAGCCCCATCGCCACGTACTGCTTGATCACCTCCCAGCCGCCCACCTCCAGCGCCACGGTGTACGGCACCCGGTTGCGCTGGAACACCAGGTCCACCAGCCGGTAGGTCGTCAGCCGCTGCGGCGGCAGGATCAGCCCGTACGGCGACAGGTCGGCCAGCGTGAGGTCCGGCTTGGACGCCAGCGGGTGGTCGGGCGGCGTGATCAGCATCGGGTCGAACCGGAACACCGGCGCGTAGTCGAGGTCGGCCGGGACATCCAGCATCGAGCCCACCGCCAGGTCGACCGCGTCCGAACGCAGCAGGTCCAGCCCGCCGGCGCCGGTGACGTTGTGCAGGCTCAGCCGCACCTCCGGGTGGGCGGCGCGGAACGTCTCCACGATCCGTGGCAGCAGGTAGAGGATGGTCGAGCTGCCGGCGGCGACATTGAGCTCGCCCGCGTCCATCCCGCGCAGGCGCTCGTTGAAGGCGCCTTCCAGGCCGTCGAACCCCTCCACCAGCGGCCGGGCAAGCTCGTACAGCGCCTCGCCCTCCGGCGTCAGCACCAGCCGCCGTCCACTGCGCTCCAGCAGGCGCTGGCCCATCTCGCGTTCCAGTGCCTGCAATTGCAGCGTCACCGCCGGCTGGCTCAGGAACAGCGCCTCGGCCGCGCGCGACACCGACCCCAATCGCGCGGTCTGGCAGAAGGCGCGCAGGGGCTTGAGGCGGTCGCCCTTGTAGGCGAAGCGGTGGCTGGCAGGCACGGCCGGCGGGGTTCCATCTAGGTATAAGCAGAACAAATACCACGTATTGACAACTCTTGTTTGTCAAATACCAAACGGCGCCGCATGGTCATGACCCGCCTCACAGGAGCCATCGCATGTCGGCCGTGCTGCAGAACCTTACGCCCACCGATTCCGCCGCTACCGCCCCCGCCGGGCTGACCGTGTCGGCCAGCGAGCCCGGGCAGGAGCGCCTGCTGACGCCGGATGCGATGTCTTTCCTGACCGGACTGCACCGCGCCTTCGACGCCACCCGCCAGGCCCGGCTGGCCGCCCGCCGCCAGCGCCAGGCCGCGTTTGATGCCGGCGCGCTGCCGGACTTCCGTAGCGATACCGCTGCGATCCGCAACGGCGATTGGCAGGTCGGCCCGATCCCGCAGGCGCTGCTCGACCGCCGGGTGGAGATCACCGGCCCGGTCGACCCGAAGATGGTCATCAACGCGCTCAACTCCGGCGCGCAGTGCTACATGGCCGACTTCGAGGACAGCACCAGCCCGACCTGGCGCAACATGCTGACCGGACAGCACGCGCTGCGCCGCGCGGTCGCCGGCACGCTGGACTGGATGGCGCCCGCCGGGGGCCGCCATTACACGCTCAAGCCGCAGGACGAGCACGCGGTGCTGATCGTGCGCCCGCGCGGCTGGCACCTGGACGAGAAGCACGTGGTCGTGGACGGCACGCCGATCTCGGCCAGCCTGTTCGACGCCGGCCTGTTCCTGTTCCACAACGCCCATGCCCTGGCGACTCGCGACCGCGGGCCGTACCTGTACCTGCCCAAGCTCGAATGCATGGAGGAAGCCGAGCTGTGGAACGCCGCGCTGGCCCATGCCGAGCGCGCGCTGGGGCTGGCCACCGACAGCATCAAGGTGACCGTGCTGATCGAGACCCTTCCGGCCGCGTTCGAGATGGACGAGATCCTGCACGCGCTGCGCGGCCGCGTGGTCGGCCTCAACTGCGGCCGCTGGGACTACATCTTCAGCGCGATCAAGACGCTGCGCACGCACCGTGGCCGGGTCCTGCCCGAGCGCGGCCAGGTGACGATGGACCAGCCGTTCCTGCGCGCCTACTCCGAACTACTGGTGCAGACCTGCCACCGCCGTGGTGCGCACGCGATGGGCGGCATGGCCGCGCAGATCCCGATCAGCGGCGACGCCGCCGCCAACGATGCCGCCTTGGCCAAGGTGCGCGCCGACAAGCTGCGCGAAGTCACCGCCGGCCACGACGGCACATGGGTGGCGCACCCGGCGCTGATCCCGCTGGCGCGCGCGGTGTTCGACGAACGCATGCCCGGCCCGCACCAGCACCACGTCACCCGCGACGAGGTGCACGTCACCGCCGCCGACCTGCTGGCGGTGCCGCGCGGGACGATCACCCGCCGCGGCTTCGAGGACAACGTCGAGGTCTGCGTGCGCTACCTGGCCGCGTGGCTCGACGGCCACGGCTGCGTGCCGATCCACTGGCTGATGGAAGACGCCGCCACCGCCGAGATCGCGCGTGCGCAGCTTTGGCAGTGGTTGCACCACTCCAGCCGCAGCGGCACGGCACCGTACGAGCCCGGCCTGCACCTGGACGACGGTACGCCGGTCGACTTCGCCCTGCTGGACCGCGCACTGATCGGCCTGCCCAGCAAGCTCGCCGATCGCCTGAACCTGCCCGGCGCCAGCCGCATCAACGAAGCGATCGGGATGCTCGACCGCCTCACCCATGCCGACGAGCTCGCCGACTTCCTGACCCTCCCCGCGTACGCACGCCTGGACTGACCGGCACGAGACCTTTTTGCAGGAGCGGCTTCAGCCGCGAACACCGCCCCACCGCAACCACGCCAACCCAAGATCGCAGCTGAAGCCATTCCCACGAAACCCGAGCCGACACCACAAACCTTTGTAGGAGCGACGTAAGTCGCGACCGCGCTACTCCGACGACCAGCGCACGCACCGACTCCCGATCGCGACTTACGTCGCTCCTACAGAAAAGCAGACCACCCCTGTAGGAGCGGCTTCAGCCGCGAACACCGCACCAAGCAGCCACGCCAACCCACGATCGCGGCTAAAGCCGCTCCTACAAAAACCCGCCCACGCCCACCACGAGGACACCGCCATGACCGCACCGCTCCCGACCGCCGACCAGCTCCGCCAGCAGTGGGCCAGCGACCCGCGCTGGGCCGGTATCGAGCGCCCGTACACGGCCGAGGACGTGGTCCGCCTGCGCGGCAGCGTCGCGGTCGAGCACAGCCTGGCGCGCCTCGGCGCGGAAAAACTCTGGGGCCACCTGGAGCGCGAGCCGTTCGTCAACGCGCTCGGTGCGCTGACCGGCAACCAGGCCATGCAGCAGGTCAAGGCCGGGCTCAAGGCGATCTACCTGTCCGGCTGGCAGGTCGCCGCCGACGCCAACCTCGGCGGGCAGATGTACCCCGACCAGTCCCTGTACCCGGCCGACTCCGTGCCCGCCGTCGTCAAGCGCATCAACAACACCCTGCTGCGCGCCGACCAGATCCAGTGCGCCGAAAACGGTGGCGAGCGCCGCGACGGCGACGTCGACTTCCTGCAGCCGATCGTGGCCGACGCCGAGGCCGGCTTCGGCGGCGTGCTCAACGCCTTCGAATTGATGAAGGGGATGATCGAAGCCGGCGCGGCCGGCGTGCATTTCGAGGACCAGCTGGCCAGTGCCAAGAAGTGCGGCCACCTCGGCGGCAAGGTGCTGGTGCCCACGCGCGAGGCCGTGGAGAAACTCGTCGCCGCGCGGCTGGCCAGCGACGTCATGGGCGTGCCGACGCTGATCGTCGCGCGCACCGACGCCGAGGCCGCCGACCTGCTGACCTCCGACATCGACCCCAACGACACGCCGTTCTGCACCGGCGAGCGCACCGTCGAAGGCTTCCACAAGACCCGCAACGGCCTGGAGCAGGCGATCAGCCGCGGCCTGGCCTACGCGCCGTACGCCGACCTGGTGTGGTGCGAGACCGGCAAGCCCGACCTCGGCTTCGCGCGCGAGTTTGCCCAGGCCATCCATGCGAAGTACCCGGGCAAGAAACTCGCCTACAACTGCTCGCCCAGCTTCAACTGGAAGAAGAACCTCGACGACGCGACCATCGCCACGTTCCAGCAGGAAATCGCCACCTACGGCTACCGCTTCCAGTTCATCACCCTGGCCGGCTTCCATGCGCTCAACTACGGCATGTTCGACCTCGCCCACGGCTATGCGCGCCGGCAGATGAGCGCCTTCGTCGAGCTGCAGGAGCGCGAGTTCGCCGCCGCCGAGCGCGGCTTCACCGCCGTCAAGCACCAGCGCGAGGTCGGCACCGGCTACTTCGACGCCGTCACGCAGACGGTGCAGGGTGCGAACTCCTCCACCGTCGCGCTCAAGGGCTCGACCGAAGAGGCGCAGTTCAACGACGGCAAGCGCGCCATTGCGGCCTGAGTCCGGTGTGGCCCAAAGTTGACCTGCCGTTCCCAAGGGAGTAATTGGGAAGACCGCCCGTGATTAGGGGAAGGTTCATGCGTATGTTTTCTGTCAGGATGCTTGCGGCCGTGCTGGCCATGGCGATCTCGTCACCCGCATGGTCAAGTGGCGACTCCTCACTGTCGTTCGAGGACATCCGGATCCAGCAGGAGCAGATCCGGGGCGACTTGCTTCGGGGCCACGACGCCTACAACGGTCTTTCCAAGCGTGAGCGTGACGAGCTGGTCCAGCGCCAGGACGGCCTCCTTGCCCTGATCGAAGGCAAGGAGACATTGCTTGACCTGGATGAGGACGGCCGTACCGACGCCATCAATTCTCTGGAGTGGATCCGCGCCAAGCTGGACGACGCGGAGATGGAGCGGCTGATCTGCAACCGCGAAAAACGCGTGGGCAGCAATCGCGTGGTCCGGGTTTGCCACACGGTGGCGGAGCGGAGGCGGGCGCGCGACGATGCCAACCGGGCGTGGCAGAAGGGGTCACCCTGTAGCGTCGGGTGTGTCTCGTCCGGGGGTGGCGGGTAGGGTCCAGGCGGAGGTGAGCGGCATCGCCCGGCAGCGACGGCCGCCAGGTGCGCTGTCGCGACCGATCGCGTTGCAAGGTTGAACCTGCTAGGGACGTAGGGCGCGGTAAGTGTTCACGTGGCCCTTGCCGGCAGTGCTCGTTTCCGCCAACAGTCGGTCGCCAGGTGGCCGCAATCAAGCAGTCAAGCTGAAGAAGACACCAGGAGAGAAGATGCGAATGAAGTCCCCTACACGTTGGGCCGTACTGTGCCTGTTGGCCCTGGCCCCCGTCTCGATCGCGCTTGCCAACGGCAACGCCGAACTGAAGTTCGATGAAATCCGCGAGCAGCAGGAGGAAATCCGGCTGGACGTGCTGGATGGCGATGACGCCTACAGCGGCCTGTCCAAGCGCGAGCGCAACGAACTGGTCCAGCGACAGGACCGCCTGCTTGCGCTCATCGAGGGCCGGGACACGCTGCTGGACCTGGACGAAGACGGTCGCACCGAGGCGATCAACACGCTGGAGTGGATCCGCGCAACGTTGGAGGACGCCGAGCAGGAGCGCCTCGTCTGCACGCGCGAGAAGACCATCGGCAGCAACCGCATCACCCGTGTCTGCATGACGGTGGCGGAGAGGGAGCGCAAGCGCGAGGAGGCCAACCGCGCCTGGCAGCGCGGCTCCGTCTGCAGCGAGGGCCGGGGCTGCGGCGGAGGCTGACGGGCCGTAATGGCCGGCACCCCCTCCAGACCGCGTTGTCTGGAGGTCTGGTGCTATGCTCCGCTTCACAGCCTGTTCAGTTTCGAGCAGGTGTGAACTGAGCCAGTGGGAGCGGGGGATGAGTCGCGACAATGTGGTGCGCATGACGGCTCCTGACCAGACCGCCCCGGACCCTGTCGTCGGGCCCACGAACCTGGTGGCCGCCGTGCTCACATCCGCCGAATTCGACCTCTTCGCGCGGCTCGGCCGCGAGCGCCGCGTCGTCGCGGGCGAGGTCCTGTTCCGCCGTGGCGACCCGGGCACCACGATGTACGTCGTCGCCAGTGGCGAGGTCGAACTCGACTTCGGTGACGACCTGCTCGCCAAGCGCCTGGGCTCGTGCGAATTCTTCGGCGAGCTCGGCCTGCTGATCGGCGACCACGCCCGTAGCGCCGACGCCACCGTCACCATGGACGGCGCGCTGCTGGAGCTGTCCAACAGCGAGTTCGAGCGCCTGGTCGACCGCGACCCGGGCTTGGTGTCGTACTTCCTGCGCCGCGCCATCATGCGCGTGGTCGCCAACGAGCAGGGCCTGATCCGCCGCCTGCGCCGCCGCAACCACGACCTGCAGGCTGCGCTGGACCACCTGCACGCCACCACCACCCAGCTCAACCAGACCGAGGAGATGGTCCGCACCGACGACCTCACCGGCCTGTACAACCGCCGTGGCCTCAACCTGCACCTGCAGGAAAGCCGCGCCATCGGCATGCCCGAAGCGCTCGGCCTGATCCTGGTGGATTGCGACCGCTTCAAGCAGGTCAACGACGACCACGGCCACCTGGTCGGCGACCGCGTGCTGCAGAGCGTTGCATCCATCCTGCGCGCCGTGTCTGGCCCGGACGACATCGCCTGCCGCCTCGGTGGCGACGAGTTCTGTTTGCTGGTCACCGCCGCGACCAAAGACGAGGTGATGCGCTTTGCCGAATACATCGTGCGCACCGCGCGCCAACTGATGGAATTGAGCGAAGACCACCACAGCGCACCGACCATCTGTCCGCTCAGCGTGGGCGCCGCGCTGGTGGACCCGCAGCTGGACTGGAACGACTGGTACGCGCTGGCCGACGGCGCGCTGTACCGCGCCAAGCGGCTGGGCGGTGGCCGCGTCGAATGGCAGGAGCCGGCGGCCACCACCGCCTGAGCCATGAGCGCGACGCCTATCGCCACGTCCACCGCCACGCCGGCGCACTTTGCGGACGCGATGTTCGAAGAAGGCGACGCTCCGCAACTCCGCACCATCCTGCTGACCGACATCTGCGACTCCACCGGCCTGGTGGAGGTGCTCGGCGACAAGGGCGCCGCGCAGCTGTTCCGCGAACACGACCGGCTGGTGATGACGTTGCAGCAGCAATGGCGCGGCCGCCTGATCGACCGCTCCGACGGCCTGCTGCTGTTGTTCGAACGCCCCATCGACGGCCTCGGCTTCGCCATCGACTACGCGCGTGGGCTCAGCGAAATCGGCAAGCTGCGTTCGATCGACATCAAGATCCGCGCCGGCCTGCACGTCGGCGAGGTGCTGACCTGGCGCAACAGCGAGGAGTCCGTGCGCGTCGGCGCCAAGCCCATCGAGGTCGAGGGCCTGGCCAAGCCGACCGCCGCGCGCCTGATGTCGATGGCACGGCCCGGGCAGATCCTGTTGTCGGCCGTGGCCGAGCCGCTGGCGCACCGCGCCGCGCGCGAGCTGGGCGAGCGCGGCCAGCATCTGATCTGGAAATCGCTGGGCCGCTGGCGCTTCAAGGGCGTGCCCGAGCCGCAGGAAATCTTCGAGGTCGGCGAGCCCGGGATCGCCCCGCTGCGCGCGCCGCCCAACAGCCCCAAGGCGTGGCGCGCCGTGCCGCTGTGGCGCCGCCCGGCCATGCTGGCCGCGCAACTGGCCTTGGTGGTGGCCGTCGGCATCGGCGGCTGGTTCGTGACCCGCCCGGCCCCGGCGATCGCCTTCGGCGAGCGCGACTGGGTGGTGGTCGGCGACCTGCGCAACCTCACCGGCCAGACCGTGCTGGACGAGTCGCTGGAGCAGGCCTTCCGCATCAGCCTGGAGCAGTCGCGTCACGTCAACGTGCTCAGCGACCTCAAGACCCGCGACACCCTGGCGCGCATGCAGCTGCCCGCCGACACCGTCATCGACCGCGACATCGCCTCGGAAATCGCCCTGCGCGACGGTGCCCGCGCGGTGATCCTGCCAACGGTGGCGGAGGTGGGCGGGCGAGTGCGGTTCAGTGCCGAGGTGATCGACCCGGCGAGTCAGACGACCGTGTTTGCGGAGTCTTCTGACGGTGATGGCACGCAATCCATGCTCGTATCAATCGACAAGGTAACCAGCGCACTTCGCGCAAACCTTGGTGAGGCATTCAAGAATATTTCGCAAGATTCGATGCCCCTCCCTCAAGCCACAACCGAGAACATCGACGCGCTACGTGCATACGCACTTGGCCAGCGTGCTCTTGGATCAGGTGATTACGATGCCGCGCTTGGCCATTTCAATCAGGCCACCGAACTCGACCCGGAATTTGCGTTGGCGTGGATGGGGCAAGTTCGCACTCATGTGTCTGACGTCAACGCTGGCGCAGCACTGAAGCCTCTGGACAAGGCACTGGCGCTTAAGCATCACCTGCCACCGCGTGAGCGTCTGTATCTCGAAGCCTGGGCGGCTGAGTTCAATGAACCGCACCAGTCGTCCGTACGTTGGATAGAGCTCGCAACCCTCTATCCGGACTACTGGGCGGCACACGGCAATGCCGCCATCGCGATGATCTTGCAGAATCGATTCGACGAAGCGATACCACATGCAGTACGTAACACTGCGCCGCAGAACGATCTTGCAGCAATTGCGTTTGATCTCTTGGGCAGAGCGCATCTCGCGAAGGGCGAGTTTGATTCGGCGCATCGCGCCTTCTCTACCGCTGTCGCGAAGGGCTTTCCCGACTCAAATCGCCGTCTCGCTGCGACTGACGCCGCACGTCGCCGTTTCGAAAGGGCAGAACGACTCTTAAGCAAGTTGCGCGCGTCAGACCGCCATGCTGGCCTAGACAGCACGGCTGCGGCAATTGACCAGGGTAAGTGGCGCGAGGGCGTAGCGCATGCAACACGGCTACGTGATGCCCCTGGTAACACGCCTCATGACACCCATGCCGCGACCCTCACCTTGGCAACCGCGCAATGGCTTGCTGCGATGCCGAAGCCGGGTGCCAGCAATGCTGAGAAGGTGGAGCGTGATGCGGCGGCAGCGTATGCCACTAGCGGCGGCCTCGGACGAGTTAACCATGCCGCTCTGGGTCTGGCAGCAGCAATGCTGCGGCAAAGAATTGAAGGGAAGCCTCGTCAGTCCGAATTCGTATCCGAGATCGAGTCGGACGAAGGTTTGATGCGGATTCCGGCTGTGCGGGATCTGGTCGTGGTCATTCGAGCCGATGCCCTACGCCTTTCGGGCCAGCCGAAGAGATCCATTGAGTTGCTGCAGCCATTGGCTGACGGGCATGAGCGATATCAGGTTCGAGTAGCGCTGTTGTGGGCCTCGATCGATGCCAAGGAATTTGAAGCTGCCCGGGAGCATGCACTCTGGCTTCAGAAGAATAGAGGCTTGGCGTACGTGGAGCTCGGTTGCGGGCAGTGCACGCAAGCGCTGAACGTCGCGGACAGCAACTTTGCCCGGAAGGCCGAGGCCCTCGCCCTCCGTCGAATGGGCGACGAGGGCGAGGCACGACGGGTCGAATCTGACTTCAGGCGCGACTGGCCTGAAGCCGTCGACTCAATCTACTTGAGTGCCAACTGATCGCTAGGCAAAAGCGCGTCGAGTTGGGGCGTCGTATGAGCCAGTCCTCGGAGGAGCATGTTTCTAATGCCCTCTCGCGCCTCTGCAATAACTTCCTTGCTGGCGAGTTGCCGAACTTTGCACTCGGCGAAGGGCTCAGGCTGCGCAGCAACTGCAAGACCGCAAGCCGTCATCGCACCGGGCTCCTGGGGCACGTAGCCGATTTCAGCCAGCGCCGAGAGATGATCGCGCTGGAAGCGATCGCGGAAGCTGTCGTCCGTGCTCAACAGGTCCAACAGCCGGTCGGCGATCCTGGCCTCCAGCGGTGCGGTCATCGTCATGGTGTTCCCCTTCCCCGTTGCATCAGCCACTTGGCTGGCCGGCGGAATCTAACCGGATCACTGCAGGCCCACAACCGCGCGAGCTTTGATGGGCGGGCACCGCCCGGTTGGCCGACAATGCGCGAGCGGGGCATGCCCGTCGGAATACAAAGGGGGAGTAATGCGGATCAGGCGTTGCGCAGTGCTGTTCCTCGAGTCCCGGGAGGACACCGCATTCGATCTGGGTGAGCTGCTGCTGGGTGGCGATGGCATCCTTCGCCAGCGTCGTTGGCAAGCGTTGGCACCACACCTCGGAGAAGAGGTCGAAGTCGATGCCGCCGAGCGCGAACTGCTCGGCGCGCTGAGCCCGACCCAGTGGGTCGATCCGGACACGCTGGAGGCGGAGGCGGCCGTCGCCCTGCAGCGGCTGATCGACCTCGGCCTAGCGGTCACCGACGCGGCCGAACACGCCGCCCTGCGCCAGCGCGACGAAGCACTTCGCGGCACCTACTGGCACCCGCTCGCGGCGACGCTACATGCCTTCACCCGCTGGAGCGGCGTCAACACCGTCAAGAACTCGCAGGACAGCGGCACCGAAACCGCGGTGGCGATGCGCGAGGTGCTGGGCGCACCGCCGGTCGAGGCGGCCACGCGCGCCGCGGCGGACGACATGGTGAGGCTGCCACGCATCCCTCCCAACGACTTCGATGCGCTGCTGGCGCGGCGCGCGACCTGCCGCAATTTCGACGCGCAGCGGAAGGTGCCGTTCGAACGGTTCTCGCAACTGCTGCAGCGCGTGTTTGCCGCGCAGGCGGAAGTGCGCGTCAGCGACGACCTGGTGTTCCTCAAGAAGAACGTGCCGTCCGGCGGCGGGCTGCACCCGATGGAGTGCTACCTGATCGTCCAGCACGTCGAGGGCGTGGCGCCGGGCCTGTACCACTACCAGTCCACCGCGCACGCACTGGAACCGCTGGCGGTGCCCGAGGGCCGCAGTTGGGAGGGCGACGGCCTGCGCGACTTCGTCATGGACATGGTCGCCCAGCAGCACTGGTTCGCCGACGCGCACGTGCTGGTCATCCTCGCCCCACGCTTCGACCGCACCTTCTGGAAGTACCGGCACCATGCCAAGGCCTACCGCGTGGTCGCGCTGGAGGCCGGCCACCTGTCGCAGACCCTGTACCTGTCGGCCACCGAGGCCGGGCTGGGCGCCTTCATCACCGGTGCCATCAACGAAGTGCAGATCGAGCAGGCCCTCGGCCTGGACCCGATCCACCAGGGCGCCCTGGCCATCTGCGGCTTCGGCTGGCGCGCGCAGACGATGGAGACGGCCGAACTGGACCCTGCGGGGCATGTGTGGGAGGCGGTTGCTGACGCCGGGCCTAACTCCGAATAACCCTCGCGCCGCTTCCGCAATTTGGAACTCGCGCTACGACCGGGTCGTGATCCAGGCAGCGCCGAGTAGGCGATTCGCGGGCTGTGCCGTCCGAGCGCGCCCAATCTGGCATCACGTAGCAGGGCTGCGGCGAGCGCCGCGGCGGCGTGCGCGGGCTACAGTATGCTGCGCTGGCGGCGAGGGTGCCGGGGGCGCCACCGGACTGCGTTCTACTACAAGGTAGGTGGGTGATGGGCAGATATACATGGATTCTTGCCGCGGTCTTGCTGGCGGCATGGCCGGCATCATCGCTGCAGGCGCAGGACGTGGATCACATCCCGGTCCAACTCGAGGAGATCCGCGAGCAGCAGGCCCGCATCCGCGAAGCCATCCAGAGTGGAGACCCCGAGTACCGGCTGCCGGCCCACACCCGCGACCGCCTGCTCAACCGGCAGGCCCGCGTGTTGTCGCTGATCGAAGGCAAGACCACCTCCGACCAGCTCGGGCCGGGCCCCCGTATGCGGGTCAACAACGACCTGGAGTGGATCTTCGCGGCCCTGAAACAGGAGGACGGCGATGAAATGGTATGCGAGAGGGTGATGCTGACCGGGACGCGCACGCGCGAAACGATCTGCAAGACCCGCGCCGAAGCCGACCGTATTCGCGAGGAAGCCATCGACTGGATCAACCGCCGGCCAGCCTGTGGGGATTGCACCGGCGGCTAGAAGCAGAGGGTCAGCCCTTTGCGGTAGCCAATTGCCTCGCTCAAGTGCGGGGTCAGGATCGAATCGCTGCCCGCCAGGTCGGCGATGGTCCGTGCCACCCGCAGGATGCGGTGCATCGACCGGGCCGACAGCTGCAGCGCGTCGACGGCGCGTTCAAGCAAGGCCTGGTCGCCAGCTGACAGCACGCACGTGGCGTTGAGCGTCGCCTGCGGCATGCGGGCGTTGGTGATGCTACCGCGTGCGTGTTGCAACTCCCGGGCGGCTTCGACGCGAGCACGCACCGCCGCTGAGGGTTCGCCGGGCGGCGCGTCGGCGCGCAGTTCGGCCGGCGGCAGGCGCGGCACTTCAATCTGCAGGTCGATGCGGTCCAGCAGCGGGCCGGAGATGCGCCCGCGATAGCGGCGAATGGCGTCGCTGCTGCAGCGGCAACGCGCGCTGGGGTCGCCCGCCCATCCGCACGGACACGGGTTCATCGCTGCGACCAGTTGGAAGCGCGCCGGGAACTCGGCGCTGCGCGCCGCGCGCGATACCGTCACCACGCCCGATTCCAGCGGCTCGCGCAGCACCTCCAGCGCGTGGCGGTCCCACTCGGGCAGTTCGTCCAGGAACAGCACGCCGTGGTGCGCCAAGGAGATCTCGCCCGGTCGCGGCAACGCGCCGCCACCCACCAGCGCCACCGCGCTGGCCGTGTGGTGCGGGCTGCGATAAGGCCGCTGCCGCCAGCGCGCCGGGTCAAGCCCGCGCCCGCTGATCGAGGCGATGGCTGCGCTCTCCAGTGCTTCCTCCTCGCTGGCTTCCGGCAGCAGGCCGGTCAGGCGCGAAGCCAGCAGCGTCTTGCCGCAGCCGGGTGGGCCGACCAGCAGCAGGTGGTGACCGCCGGCGGCGGCGATCTCCAGCGCGCGCCGCGCATGCGCCTGCCCGCGCACGTCCGCGAGGTCCGGCCCGATGTCGCGCGTGGGTACGGGGGCGACCGCCTCGGGCAGTGCCTTCTGCCCGGCCAGCATGGCGCACACCTCCAGCAGCGTGCGTGCGGTGCGCGCTTCGACGCGGCCGGCCAGCGCCGCCTCCGGCCCGTTGCCGGCGGGCACCACGAGGCGATGGCCGGCGTCGGCCGCCGCGATCGCCGCCGGAAGCACGCCTTCCACCGCGCGCAGCTCGCCGGTCAGGCCCAGCTCGCCGAGGAACTCGACCCCGCGCAGCGCCTCCAGCGGCACCTGCCCGCTCGCGGCCAGGATGCCCAGCGCGATCGGCAGGTCGAAGCGCCCGCCGTCCTTGGGCAGGTCGGCAGGCGCCAGGTTGACGGTGATGCGCCGCTGCGGGAACTCGAACTGCGCGCACTGGATGGCCGCGCGCACGCGATCCTTGGACTCGCGCACCGCCGCCTCGGGCAGGCCGACGATCGACATCGACGGCAGGCCACCGCCCAGGTGCACCTCCACCCGCACGTCGGGCGCGCGCACGCCCGTGCGTGCACGGCTGTGCACGACTGCCAGGTTCATGCGGGGAAGCTCAGGCGTCGGGGGTGTCGCCGGCGCGGCGGGCCGGGGCACCGGCCTCCAGCGCTGCGACGGTGCGCTCCAGCGCCTCGAGCTTCTCGCGCGTGCGCAGCAGCACCGCGCGCTGCACCTCGAACTCCTCGCGCGTCACCAGGTCGAGCTTGGCCAGCCCCGACTGCAGCACCGAGCGGAAGTTCTGCTGCAGCTCCTCGCGTCCCTCGCGCAGGCCGGGTGGTACCAGGTTGCTGAGGCGGCGGGCGAGGTCGTCGATGGGGTTGAGGTCGATCATGGCGTGGGTGTCTCCAGTGGCGCGGCCCCGCAGCGTGTCCAACGCGCCGTGGCGCGGCCATCGGCCTCGTGCGCCCCGTGGTGTCGGGGAAGTCCGCAGCGGCCGGCGGGGCCGCGCACTTTAACCCGGCGCCGCCGCAGGGGCGCGTGAGCTTCGCGCTATCCTGCGCGGCGCACGCAAGGCACCGGAGACGCCGATGAAGATGGTCATGGCCGTGATCAAGCCGTTCAAGCTCGACGATGTGCGCGAGGCACTCGCCGAAACCGGCGTGGCCGGCATCACCGCCACCGAGGTCAAGGGGTTCGGACGGCAGAAGGGCCACACCGAGCTGTACCGCGGCGCCGAGTACGTCGTCGACTTCCTGCCCAAGATCAAGCTGGAAGTCGCCGTGACCGACGACCAGGCCGACGCGGTGGTCGAGGCGATCATGAAGGCCGCCGGCACCGGCAAGATCGGCGACGGCAAGATCTTCGTCTACGAACTGGACCGGGCCGTGCGCATCCGCACCGGCGAGCTGGACGCGGACGCGTTGTGAGCCGGCCGGCACCGCTGGCGGGGTGGATGGCTGCAGTGGCCGGCCTGGCCATCGCGCTGACGGCGGGCGGCGTGCTGCTGTCGCGCCTGCCCGGTGCTGCGATGGCCGGCGATGCCCCGGCCGCGACCGGCGCGCCGACGTCCGATACCGATACCGATACCGATACCGATACCGATACCGATACCGATACCGATACCGATACCGCGCCGGCACTGTCCGCGCCTCCGATCGCTGGGAGCGCCGGCACAGCGGTGCGTGCAGGTGCACCCACCACCGCTACGAGCCCTCCCGCGACGCCCGGTTCGGCAACCCCATCAGAAGCGACCAAGCCGTTCGACTTCCAGGCGCCGGCGCAGGCATCGACGGCGACGGCGTGCGATTTCCCATCGCTGGCCACCGGCGGCGGTGCGCCCCTCAAGGTCTACGCGGCCGGTGCCTATGGCGGGCGCAGGCTGGGCATGCACATCGACCGCAGCGGGCACGAAGCCGGCCGCATCGACGTGGCCGTCAACGAGCCCGGCGCGCGCGTGGCGCTGATGCTGGGCAGTTACGACCCGGTGGTCTGGCACGTGGGCTGGTCACAGGGCACCACGATCGCAGCCGTGCTGGTGGGCGGCTACCACCACCAGGTGGTGACGGGGCTGCCCGAGCACGTGCCGGTGCTGGTGAGCACGCACGACAACAAGGGGCCGTGCGGCTACTTCTACGTCACCGCCGAGAAGGCGGGAACGCTCAACCCGGTGGCGCGCCGCGCGTTCGGCCAGCCCGTCGACATGGTGTACCCGGCGCGCGATGGGCGGGTGGTGGTGGGCCAGGCGCTGCAGGGCGGTGCCGCGCTGGCGACCGCCGCATCGGCCAAGCCCGACGAGGCCTTCAAGGTGGCCGAGCGACTGGCCGGTGGAAAGGCGGGGTTGGCCCACGCGGTGTCCAAGGGGTGGTTACGCGAGGCGCGGCCGGAAGACGCCCAAGCCTGGCTGGCCGCACGCGCAACGGTGCCCGCGGCGGACGTGCCGCCGGTGGCCGGTGGGCAGCCGGCCGGGGAGATCCGGATGCACAACGGCTACGTGGTGCTCAGGCCATTCGAACTGCCGCCGGGTCTGCACGGCGCGCACTCGGCGACGTTCTTTGTGCCCAAGGGCGTGTCGCGTCCCACGGGCGATCTCGGCCACTCGGTGCTGTACGACTTCAACACGCTGACGTGCGCCGGCACGCTCTGCGACAGGCGTTGAGCTTTTGCGTAGCCCCCTTCCGGGGAGGGCCTCCAGGCGTCAGGCATCGCGTGCCGGTGGGTATCGCTTCGCTCCACCTACCCTACGCGGTCCACCCACCCTACGAAGGCACGATTGGCCGCCGCAGGATGGGTTGGCTCCATCAACCCATCATTTGCAACGCTTGCGGATGGGTCCCGCCGGCATCGCGCCGCTGATCAGCCGCCCAGCGCCTGCGCCACGAACGGCGGCAGCGACTGCGCGCCGCGGTGGGTGTCGGCGCTGTAGTACTTCGTGTCGAACGCCTTGCCGCGCGCGTCGGCTTCGCGGAAGTCGAAGCCGCGGCCGCCCTTGCGCGCCAGCGTGCAGCTCCACCAGCCGGTCGGGTAGCACGGCTGCGGGAAGGGCAGGGTCTGGAAGGCGTCGAAGCCGGCCTTGCCCATCTCGGCGCGCATCGCGCGGATCAGGTCCAGCAGCGCCAGCGGCGACTCGGACTGCTGCACCAGGATGCCGTCGTCCTTCAGCGCGCGGTGGCAGCTCTCGTAGAAGGCCTTGTTGAACAGGCCCTCGGCCGGGCCGACCGGGTCGGTGGAGTCCACGATCACCACGTCGACGCTGCCGGGCTCGCAGTTCTTCATGTAGGCGATGCCGTCGTCGAACAGCAGTTGCGCGCGCGCGTCCTCGTTGGAGTCGCACAGCTCCGGGAACCACTTCTCGGCCATGCGCGTGACCTGTTCGTCGATGTCGCACTGCACGGCGCGCTCCACGCCCGGGTGCTTGAGCACCTCGCGCAGCGTGCCGCAATCGCCGCCACCGATGATCACGACGTTCTTCGGCGCCGCGTGGGTGAACAGCGCCGGGTGCGACATCATCTCGTGGTAGAGGAAGTTGTCGCGCGTGGTGAGCATCACCGCGCCGTCGATCAGCATCAGGTTGCCCCAGTCGGTGGTCTCGAAGATCTCGATCTTCTGGAAGTCCGACTGCACCTCGTCGAGCTTGCGCGTCACGCGGTAGCCGATGGCCGAACCGGTGGTGTCGAAGTTCTCGTAGTGCCAGGTGGGCTCGGTCATGGGGCGGTCCTGTCGTGGGCGCGGCGGGCGCGGCCCGCGGCGTGGGGGAATGAAAGGGGCGCGGATTGTAGCGAAGCGGGCATCGCGGCCGGGTCACGGGCGTGCGCGGGTGCTTGCGGGGCGCCGTGCGCATGCCGGACGCGCCGCCACCGGGCGTCACCGGGGCTGCCTGTAGAATGCGCCTCCCCCCCGACACCCCCGGTCCCCGCCGATGTCCGACTGGTCGATCGATCAGGCCCGCGCCACCTACTCCGTCCCGCACTGGAGCGAGGGGTATTTCGACGTCGATGGCGCCGGCCGGGTGGTCGTGCGCCCGCGTGGCGAGGCCGGCCCGACCGTGGCGCTGCCCGAGGTGGTCGATGCCGCGCGCGCCGATGGCGCCCGCCTGCCGCTGCTGGTGCGCTTCCCCGACATCCTCGGCGACCGCCTGGGCAAGCTGCAGCGCGCGTTCGGCCAGGCGATGGCCGACTGGAACTACGCCGGCGGCTACACCGCGGTGTACCCGATCAAGGTCAACCAGCACCGCGGCGTGGCCGGCACCCTGGCCGAGCGCGGCGCGGCCGATCCCGCGCATCCGCAGGCCGCCTTCGGACTGGAAGCGGGCAGCAAGCCCGAGCTGATGGCGGTGCTGGCGCTGAGCCAGCCGGGCGGGCTGATCGTCTGTAACGGCTACAAGGACCGCGAGTACATCCGGCTGGCGCTGATCGGCCGCAAGCTGGGGCTGGAGACCTTCATCGTCGTCGAGAAGCCCTCCGAGCTGTCGCTCGTAATGGAAGAGGCGGCCGCGCTGGACGTGAAGCCCGGCCTGGGCGTGCGCATGCGGCTGGCCTCGCTGGGCGCGGGCAAGTGGCAGAACAGCGGCGGCGACAAGGCCAAGTTCGGCCTCAGCCCGCGCCAGGTGCTGGACCTGTGGAAGCGCCTGCGCGACGCCGGCATGGCCGACTGCCTGCAGCTGCTGCACTTCCACATGGGCAGCCAGATTTCCAACGTGCGCGACATCGCCAACGGCATGCGCGAGGCGACGCGTTACTTCGTCGAACTGTCGAAGCTGGGCGCGAACGTGCGCTACATGGACGTCGGCGGCGGCCTGGGCATCGACTACGAAGGCACGCGCTCGCGCAGCTACTACTCGATCAACTACGGCCTGGGCCAGTACGCGTCCAACATCGTGCAGCCGCTGGCCGAGGCCTGCGAAGAATATGGCCTGCCGCAGCCGCGCATCGTCACCGAGTGCGGCCGCGCGATGACCGCGCACCACGCCGTGCTGGTGGCCAATGTCTCGGAAGTCGAGCGCGCCCCCGAGGGCCGCGTGCCCGAAGTCCACGACGACGAGCCGGCGGTCGTTCGCCACCTGCGCGGGATCCACGACGAGCTGGGCGAGCGCCCGGCGGTGGAGCTGTTCCACGAGGCCGTGCACCACCACAACGAAGGCCTGTCGGCGTACGCGCTGGGGCAGATCGACCTGGTGCACCGCGCGCGCATCGACGACCTGTTCTACGCGATCGTCCACGGCGTGCGCCGCCGCCTGAGCCCGGGGGAGAAGAGCCACCAGCCGGTGCTGGACGAACTCAACCAGCGGCTGGTCGACAAGTACTTCGTCAACTTCAGCGTGTTCGAGTCGATGCCCGACGTCTGGGCGATCCAGCAGGTGTTTCCGATCGTGCCGATCGAGCGCCTGGACGAGGCGCCGGCGCGGCGCGGCGTGATCGCCGACCTGACCTGCGACTCGGACGGCCGCATCGACACCTACGTGGAGAACGAATCGCTCAACACCTCGCTGGCGATGCATGCGCTGAAGCCGGGCGAGGCGTACCGGCTGGGCTTCTTCCTGGTGGGTGCGTACCAGGAAATCCTCGGCGACATCCACAACCTGTTCGGCGACACCGACGCGGTGGAAGTGCGCGTGGATGCGTCGGGCGACGGCTACCAGCTGGTGCAGCAGCGCAGCGGCGACACGACCGACGTGATGCTGGACTACGTCGGCTACGGTCTGGACGACCTGCGCGCGGCCTACCGCGCCCGCGTCGAAGCTGCCGGCCTTCCCGTCGACGAGGCGCAGCGCCTGGCCGCCGCGCTTGAAACCGGCCTCACCGGGTACACGTACCTGGACGACACGCCGCTGGACGAGGCCACCACCCACTGATCGCCCTGCCGGCCCCGGCCGGCACGTTCACCACCGTGCAGCGCTGCCGCGGACGCCCGGATCGACCCGGGGCCGATTCGCCGCGGTCGGCACGTTGTTCCCTTGGATAACCCCGCGCGGCCCGGCCGCGCATGGCAGGACCGAACCATGACCCAATCGATCGACACGCCCCCCACCCCCCGGACCGGTTTCATCGGGCTGGGCGCCATGGGCGCGCCGATGGCCCGCCACCTCCACGCCCGCGGCGCGCTGGTGGTGGTGGCCAACCGCACCCAGTCCAAGGCCGAGGCGTTCGCTTCCGAGCTGGGCGTGCGCGTGGCGCGCTCGGCCGACAACTTCGCCGACTGCGACGTGGTCGCGCTGTGCGTATCGCTGGACGCGGACGTACTGGAGAACGTTGCCGCGCTGGCCAAGGTGCTCAAGCGCGGCGCACTCGTGATCGACCACTCGACCGTATCGGTGCAGACCGCGCGACGTGCGGCGGCGATGCTGGCGGTGGAGGGGATTGGTTTTGTCGACGCGCCGGTGTCGGGCGGCGTTGAAGGCGCGCGCGCCGGGCGCCTGTCGATCATGGTCGGCGGCGACGAAGCGGCCATCGAGCAGGCGCGTCCGGTGCTGGAGGCGTACGCGGCGCGCATCGCGCACATGGGCGACACCGGCGCCGGACAGGCCACCAAGTCCGTCAACCAGGTGCTGGTGGCCGGCATCAACGAGGCCGTGTGCGAAGGCCTGGCGCTGGCCGAGAAGCTGGGCCTGGACCCGGAGCGGCTGATCCCGACGCTGATGGCGGGCGCGGCCGGCAACTGGTTCCTCGACAAGCGCGGCGCAACGATGCTGCGCGACGAGTTCACCCCGGGCTTCAAGTCCGCGCACATGCTCAAGGACCTGCGCATCGTGCAGCAGGTCGCGCGCGAGACGGGCATCCGCACCACGGTGCTCGACCAGGCCACCGCCGACTACGCCGAGCTGGTCGAGCGCGGGCACGGCGATGCCGATACCTCGGCGCTGATCCGGTTGAAGCGCGGCGCGTAACCGCGGCGCGCTGACCAGGCGTCGTCCCGGCGCAGCGAGGGACCTGCGTCATCCGCAAGCACCGACACGTTGTGCCTGGGATGGTGGTCCCGGGCTTGAAAGCGGGCCGCGTGGACGCGTCCTGCGCTACGCGTGTTCCGACACCGTAGCGCGCCGTTGCGCCAGCCGTTGCCCGACCAAGGCACCCAGCCACGCCGTCGCCAGCCCCAGCACGATCGCCGCGGCGTTGTAGCGCAGCACGCCGCCGACGCTGCGCATCTGCGCCGGGCTGTCGGGGCCGGCAATCGCCAGCAGTGTCACGACCACCGTCACCCAGGTCAGCGCGGTCAGCGCCAGCGCCACCCACGTGAACCCGCGTCGCGCCACCCAGCCCCCGACCGCCATCGCCACGAACGTCACCGCCAGCGTGACCACCGAGAACGGGCCGAACGGCGTGCGCACCTCGACGCTCCAGTCGGCATCGGCGAGCGAGGCGAACAGGTCGAACGCCAGCAGCAGGGCCAGTGCGACCACGCCGCCGGTCAGGGTGCGGGTGTCGAGTCGGAAGGCGGGCATGCGCGGTCCTGGTGGAGGGGTGCGCCGAGTCTAGGCAATGGCCTGCCGGCTGTCGTCACCGTGCCGGCGCGGGAGGAGTGGCCGGGCGCGTCGCGGGGATGGGCGGCATGCGGCTTGGAGCCCAACGTCCACGCGTGATGGCTGCGCGGCGATAACCGGTCATCCGTCATCCCGGCGAAAGCCGGGATCCATCTCGACGTTCGCGGTGTCCAGCCCCGGGGCGAGGAGGCTAACGCCACTGGATCCCCGCCTTCGCGGGGATGACGGGCGGAGAAGCACGATGACGTTCGCCGTATGCAGGTCGCCTGCAAGTCGCGCGCCGGTCGCCCGGCGTTACTGCACCTTGATTGCCAGCGAATCCAGCCCGCCGGTGGACAGCTTGCGCTTGGCCTCGGCCAGGTCGGTGGCGGTGCCGTAAGGCCCCATGCGCACGCGGTAGACGGTCTTGCCGTCGATCTGCGCGGACTCCACGCGCGCGCCCAGGCCCAGCAGGGCGATGCGGGCCTTGA
>Ga0156347_1033_pt3 | contig 41837 bp, 32 predicted proteins | sample RifOxyA1_FD_107994 | JGI IMG/M metagenome (GOLD analysis project Ga0156347, IMG submission 107994) | Xanthomonadales bacterium RIFOXYA1_FULL_69_10 | reverse complement strand
ACCCGAAGGCTGGGCGCTGGATCCGGAAACCAACCTGGACCTGCAGGCCAGCTACAGCAACTACGGCCAGTCGGCGATCCACTTCGGCGCACCCGGTGGCGACAGCCGCTACGCGGGCAACGAAGCGTGCCAGGTCGGACCCGTCGTGCAGGCGTGCTGGGTGTTCGACCTGGTCTTCAGCACCGTGCAGGCCAGCAACGGGTCCAGCTTCTACGGCTGGAATGCCGGCACCAGCATGGCCGCGCCGCACGTCTCGGGCGTGGCCGCGCTGGTCTACGGCAAGCACCCGGGCATCAAGGCCTCGCAGGTCGAGTCGATCCTGCGTCGGTCGGCGGACGATGTCGGCAAGCCGGGCAAGGACGATGCCGCTGGACAGGGCCGCGTGAACGCGGCCCGGGCCGTAGGGTTCTGAGGACCTGACCCAGGCTGTTGCAGGCCAACGGGGCCGCCGCAAGGCGGCCCCGTTTCGTTGCGGATGCGGGAAGGGGTTGCGAACGTCTGCGCCGCCGTCGGCAAATCCCGCGCGGGTATCGGCCGTGGCCGGTTTCGGGCGTTGACTACGTGCCTTGCGGTCCCGCGCCGGACCGCTAATGTCGGCCTCCGGGGGAGATAACCGCGACGCGAGTCGCGCACGTTATCCGGAGAGAGAGCAATGAAGGTTCTAGTCCTCGCAACAGGCATTGCGGCCGCGTTGGTGGCCGGCGGTGCGCAGGCGGCCACCTACGTGGTCCAGGCCAAGGCACTGGCGTTCGACCAGGCGCTGGCACAGAAGATGGAAGCCAACGGTGGCCAGGTGCTGCGGCGCTTCCCGCAGATCGGCGTGGCGATCGTGGAGGCCGACGACGGGTTCGGCAGCCGCGCCGCGCGCGTGCCGGGCATCCGTTCGGCGGTGAAGGACATCTCGCTGCAGTTCGATATTCCCGAAGCCATCAGCCGGGACTTCCAGGAGACCGCCTCCAATCCGCCCACCAGCGGTGACGACGACTTCTACTTCGACCTGCAGTGGGGCCATGACGCCATCGACGCCGTCGAGGCCTGGAACCGGGGCTTTCGCGGCGCAGGTGCCACGGTGGCGATCCTGGACTCGGGCCTGGATTGCGACCATCCCGACATGGTCCCCAACAACCTGGCCGGGCTGAACGCATCCTTCGTTCCGGGTGAGGCGGTGTGCACGCTTCCGGGTGGCTTCAACCACGGCACCCATGTCGCCGGCACCGTCGCGGCCGCCGATAACGCGTTCGGCACGATCGGTGTCGCACCCGACGCGGACTACTTCTCCGTAAAAGTGCTGTCGGCATTTACGGGCAGCGGCAGCTTCGACAGCATCATCAGCGGCATCACCTACGCCGCCGATGCCGGCGCCGACGTCATCAACATGAGCCTGGGCGTGCGGGGCGGCCTGCCGCTGAACCAGGACACCAACGAACTGGTCCATGCGGTCACGCGTGCCGTCCAATACGCGCGCAGCCAGAACGCGACGGTCATCGCATCCGCCGGCAACGACGCCATCAATTACGACACCGCCACCGCGCCCGACGGCAGCCGCCTCATGGGCTTCCCGGCTCAGGTCTACGGCGTGCTGGCCGTGTCTGCCACGGCGCCGATCGGCTGGGCCCTGGACCCGACGACGGACCTGGACATCGCCACGACCTACACCAGCTACGGGCGGCGGATCGTTCATTTGGCCGCGCCGGGCGGCGATGACATGTATCCGACCAACGAAGGCTGCGTGGTGGCCGGCGTCGCCGTCCCCTGCTACGTGTTCGACTACGTCTTCAGCACCTCCAACAACGGTTGGGCATGGGCCGGCGGCACCAGCATGGCGGCTCCCCATGTCGCAGGCGTGGCGGCCCTGCTGATCGGCGCGGCCGGCGGCGAGATGGCGCCCAGCCAGGTCGAGGAAGCACTGCGTCGCGGTGCCGACGATATCGGCGAGCGCGGAACGGACGAGTACTTCGGCCGCGGCCGCGTCAACGCCGACCAGTCGCTGTAACCGGTATCGACTCCGGAACGGCCGGCGGCGAAGGATCGCCCCCGGCCCGTGCAGACGCCCGCCCCGGTGGCGGGCGTTCTGCCGTCTGGCCCATGCCATCATCGTCGGATGCAGAAAGCGCTCGATGACCTCACCGCCCGCGCGATGGAACGACTGCGTGCCGCGGGCGCGTTCCCGCCCGACGCCGACGCGAACGAATACACCCCCCAGCTCGCGCGCGTCGCGGTCGCCAGCGACTTCGCCATCGACACGCTGGTGCGGCAGCCGTCGTTGCTGGCGACCTTCCTTGACGACTCCAGTGCGCCGATTGCCTCACCGGTCCTGCATGCGGGGGAGCGCGACCGGTGGATGGCGCAGCTGCGGGGCTACCGTGTCGCCGAGTCCACGAGGCTGGTGTGGCGCGACGTGCTGGGCCTGGACACGGTCGAAGACACGCTGGCCGGCAGCACGCGCCTGGCCGACCGCTGCCTGCAACTGGCGCTGGACGCGCTGGAAGCCGACTTCGCGCAGCGCCACGGCGCGGTGCGCGATGCCGTCGGCCGCATGCAACGTCTGGTGGTGTTCGGGCTGGGCAAACTCGGTGGCGAAGCGCTGAACTTCAGTTCCGACATCGACCTGGTCCATGGCTACGAGGCGGGCGGCATGTCCGATGGACCGCGGCCGCTGGACGCGGAGGGCTACTTCACCCGTCTGGCGCAGCAGCTGGGGCGGATGCTGGACGAGGTCACCGCCGACGGCTTCTGCCACCGCGTCGACCTGCGGCTGCGGCCCTATGGCAGTGCCGGACGCGTGGCGTGGTCGTTCCCGGCGTTGGAGCAGTACTTCCAGCACGAGGGCCGCGACTGGGAGCGCTATGCGTGGCAGAAGGCCCGGCCGGTGGCGGGCGATATCGAGGCCGGTGAGCGGTTCCTGGAGTCGCTGCGTCCGTTCGTCTACCGGCGCTACCTGGATTTCGGCGCGCTCGACGGCCTGCGCGCGATGAAGGCCTCGATCGCCGCGGAAGTCGCGCGCAAGGAACTGGCCGACGACATCAAGCGCGGGCCCGGTGGCATCCGCGAGATCGAGTTCCTCGTGCAGGCGCTGCAGCTGATCCGAGGCGGCCGCGAACCCGAACTGCGGGGGCGCCAGTCGATGGCTGCGCTGGATGCGCTGGTGGAGGCCAACCAGATCGAGCCCACGGCCGGCGAGGCGCTCCGCGCCGCGTACGGCTTCCTGCGCCGCCTCGAAAACCGGCTGCAGATGTTGCGCGACGCGCAGGTGCATGCCCTGCCGCAGGATCCGCTGGACCGCGAGCGGATCGCACGCGGGCTGGGGTACGAGGACTGGCCGGCGCTGCTGGCCGCGCTGGACGCGCAGCGCGCGGTGGTGGCGGAGGAGTTCGCCGCGTTGCTGGCACCTCGCCGCAAGCACGACGCCCCCGATGCGTTGGCCGCGTACTGGCGTGCGTTACCCGAGGCCGGCAACGGCGACGTGCTGGGCGAGGCGGGGTTCGAGGATGCCGAGTCGGCCGACGCCGTCCTGCGCGACTTCGCCCGGCGTCCGAGCGTGGCGGGCCTGTCCGACGCCACGCGCGCGCGCCTGGACCGCGTGTTGCCGGCGCTGCTGCACGGTGCCGCATCGTCGGGCGAACCGATGCTGGCGTTGCGCCGACTGCTGGCGATGCTGCACAACATCCTGCGCCGCAGCGCCTACCTGGCGTTGCTGGACGAGGAGCCCACGGCGCTGGCGCGGCTGGTGGACGTGGTCGAGCACAGCGCGCTGCTCGCCGAGCGCCTGGCCGCCTACCCGCTGTTGCTGGACGAGCTGCTCGACGTGCGCGTCTCCGGCCCGCTGCCCGATCGCACGGAACTGCTCGAGCTGTGCGCGGGCGTCGACCCGGACAACGCGTTCGGCACCGACACCGAAGCCACGTTGCAGGCCTTGAACGAGCTGCGCCAGGCGCTGGGATTCCGCATCGCGATGGCGCTGCGCGACGGCCGGCAGGGCGCGGCCGACAGCGCGCGGCAGCTGGCCTGGCTGGCCGACGGCGTGGTGCGGCGCGTACTGGCGCTGGCCGAACGCGAGATCGCCACGCGCCACGGCCGCGTGCCGGGCGCGCGCTTCGCGGTGATCGGCTACGGCAGCCTGGGTGGGGAGGAACTGGGGTTCGGCTCGGACCTCGACCTCGTGTTCCTGTATGACGCGCCCGCCGAGGCGATGTCCGATGGCGCACGTCCGCTGGACGCGTCGCGCTGGTTCGTGCGGCTGGCGCAGAAGATCGTCGCGCTGCTGGACACGCCGACCGGGGCCGGCCACCTGTTCGAAGTCGACGTGCGCCTGCGGCCCGACGGCGCCGGTGGGCTGCTGGTGTCCAGCCTGTCCAGCTACGCCGATTACCAGGCCCATCGTGCGTGGACATGGGAGCACCAGGCGCTGGTGCGCGCGCGCTGCGTGGGTGGCGATGCGGACCTGTGCAAGGCCTTCGAGCGCGTGCGCGGTGAGACCCTGGCGCGGCCACGCGACGCCGCAGCGTTGCACGCGGACATCCTGCAGATGCGCGCGCGCATGCGCGGCGAACTCGACCGCAGCGGCCCGGACGGCTTCGACCTGAAGCAGGGCGAGGGCGGGCTGGTGGACCTGGAGTTCCTGCTGCAGGCGCTCGTGCTGGGCCATGCCGCGGCGCGGCCGGCACTGCTGTCCCCGCGCGCGACGCCCGTGCTGATCGAAGCCGTGGAGTCCGAAGGCGTGGTCGAGGCGGCCGACGCCGACCGGTTGCGCGACGCGCATGCCACGTTGCTAGCGCGCGGGCTGGAATGCACGCTCGACCGCCGCTCGCGACGCGTGCCGTTGGACGACGGCATCGAGGCCGCGCGCGCGGCGATTCGCGAGGTCGCGCGAAACCACGAGCTGGATTTCCCGGCAGGGCTGCGCGGCGACTAGGCCATGACCGGGGGGCGGCAACGCGCGTCCTGCCTGCTTTCGTCCTGGGCGCCCGGGCTCCGTGTTCCAGGCGCGCGGCGGGGCCCGTATCCCCCGCTTCCGATGCCGCCTTCCCTGCCGTCTACAACGCCAGCCGCGCCTGCACTTCAGCCGCGACGCGCGCGGTCTCGCGCAGGGGGGTTACCGGCCAGTCGACCAGCGCATCGTCCAGCAGGCGCACGCGGCCGCTGCCGAGCAGGCTGTCGAGGAAGCGGCGCGGCCGGCCGTGCAGCGCCTCGGTGCCGGCCACGAACACCGGCACTTCGGTCGCGCAGGCCTCCGACAGCATGTTGACCGAGTCGGCGGTGCACACGATGCGGTCGGCCCACGCCAGCAGTCCCGGGTAGGGATTGGGGCCGGGTTCGATGCCGGTCCAGACCACGCCGGGGATGCCCAGGAAGCGCTCGCGCAGGTGGGTGCGCGCGGTGGCCGGCGTGCGGCGCGAGGCCGTGGCCAGCACGCTGCCGCCTTCGCGCGCGACCGCCGCGCCGATGCGTGCCGCGGCCTGGCCCAGCAGCGCGCTGTCGAAGTTGGAGTGCCGGCTGTGTCCACCCAGCAGCAGGGCGGTGCGCGGCCGCGGGAACTCGCCCAACGCGGCGAACTCGCGCCGTGCCGCGGCCAGCCACAGGTCGTCCACCGGATTGAGGCTGCCCCGGGTGCGGATGACGTTGGCGCCGTCCAAACCGTCGTGCTCGGGCGCGATCACCAGGTCCCAGTGCCGCGGCGCGATGCGCGGCGCAAGGATCTGCACCGTGCGCACGCCGCGGGCGCCGAGCAGGCGCGTCGCGAGGGCCGCGCGCCGGCCGCAGCCGATGGCCAGTTCCGGCGGTTGCGCCATCGCGCGCTGGAAATCCGGGCCGAACGCACCCGCATCGCCCGGAAACCGCCGCGGCGCCCACCATGCCCAGGGCGCGCGCGCCTCCAGGGCCCACGCGCGCGTGTCCAGGCCGAGGGCCCGCGCCAGCGCGTCGGTCTGGCGCACGTTGCCGGCGTTGCCGTCGGTGAGCGTCCAGGTCGCGGGCGATCGTTGTTGCATGGGTGTGTTCAATCCGTTCCGAAGGTGCCGTCTGTTGCGCTGCGGGCAAGACTTTACACTGGCCGGCCTCGGCGTTGCCCGCGCACACCTGCGCATCCGGGCACCGACGCTGTACCGCTACGCACCAGGAGAACCGCATGTCCAAGCCGCTGCCCGACGCTTCGCTCGACCAGATCTTCCGCACCGCCCGCACCCACAACGAGCTGGGCGGCGAAGTCAGCGATGACACCCTGCGGCAGCTGTACGACCTGGCCAAGTGGGGCCCGACCAGCGCCAACATGACGCCGGCGCGGCTGGTGTTCGTGAAGTCGGCCGCGGCGAAAGCGAAGCTGGAGCCGGCGCTGGACGAGGGCAACCGTGCCAAGACCATGGCCGCGCCGGTCACGGTGATCGTCGCCCATGACGAGGACTTCCACGAGAAGCTGCCGTACCTGTTCCCGCACACCGATGCCAAGAGCTGGTTCGAGGGCCCGCGCGAGGGCCGCCGCGAGGCCGCGTTCCGCAACGGCAGCCTGCAGGGCGCCTACGTGATCCTGGCCGCGCGCGCGCTGGGCCTGGACACCGGCCCGATGTCGGGCTTCAACAACGCCAAGGTCGACGAGGCGTTCTTCGCCGGCACCGCCATCAAGTCCAACTTCCTGATCAACCTGGGCCACGGCGATACCGCCAAGCTGTTCCCGCGCTCGCCGCGCCTGTCCTTCGACGAGGCCGCACGCATCGAGTGATGCCGCGCGCCATCCCGTCCCACCCCACCGGAGATCCCACATGAAGCGCCTGCTCCTGACCGCCGCACTGCTGACCGCCTTCGCCGCACCGCTGGCCGCCGCGCCGGTGACGTACAAGATCGACCCCAACCACACCGACGTCACCGCGCAGTGGAGCCACTTCGGCTTCTCCAACCCGATCGCCCACTTCGGTGATGCCGAAGGTGCGATCACCTACGACCCGGATAACGTCGGCCAGTCCTCGGTGGAAGTCACGCTGCCGCTGAGCGGCCTGGAGGCGCACGTGCCGGCGTTCAACGAGCACCTGCGCAGCGACGACTTCTTCGATGCGGCCAACCACCCGCAGGTGACGTTCAAGAGCACACGCGTGGAGGCGGCGGGCGAGGGCAAGTTGCGCGTGATCGGCGACCTGACGATCCGCGGAATCACCAAGGAGGTCGTGCTCGACACCACGATCAACAAGGTCGGTGAGCAGCCGATGGCCAAGCGCCCCGCGGCCGGTTTCGACGCGACCACCACCGTCAAGCGCACCGACTTCGGCCTGGGCCTGTACGCGCCCAACGTCAGCGACGACGTGCAGATCCGCATCACCACCGAGGCGGTGGTGCCCAAGCCCGACGCTGCCGAGTAAGCGGAGCGCACCACGATGATCGTCCACCGCCCGGCCGCCGAGCGCGGCCATGTCCGGACCGACTGGCTGGACAGCCACCACACGTTCTCCTTCGGGCACTACTACGACCCGGCGTGGATGGGCTTCGGCGTGCTGCGCGTGATCAACGAGGACCGAGTGGCGGGCGGTGGCGGGTTCGCGCCGCACCGCCACGCCAACATGGAGATCCTTAGTTACGTGGTCTCCGGAGGGCTGGCGCACCGCGACAGCACCGGCGGGGGCGGCGTCATCGGCCCGGGCGAGCTGCAGTGGATGAGCGCCGGCCACGGCGTGGAACACAGCGAATTCAACGCATCCGACCAGCAGCCCGTGCACTTCCTGCAGATCTGGCTGCAACCCGACCGCGTCAACGCACCGCCGGCGTACGCCCAGCGGGCGGCCAGCGACGGCGGCGGGGCGTGGACGCTGATGGCCTCGCCCGACGGGCACGACGACAGCCTGGCGATCCGGCAGGACGCGCGCCTGTTCGAGGCACGGCTGGACGAGGGCGAAGCACTCGGGCGTCCGCTGCAGGCCGGGCGGCGCTACTGGGTGCAGGTCGTGGCCGGCGACCTGGCGGTCAACGGGTATGCGCTGGGCGCCGGTGATGCGCTCGGGCTGGTTGACGAGGCCGGTGAGCTGGCGTTGGAGTCGACCGGCGCAGGTACCGGCCAGGCGGTGGCGCTGGTGTTCGACCTGCCGGCCTGAGCCGGCCGCCGCACGGGGCCGGCTGGTAGACTGCGGCCCCCGCGAGACACGACCGCCATGACCGCCGCCCACGACCATCCGACCCAGGCCAACGCCGAGCGCCGTTACACCGTCACCCGCGCGGACCTGCCGCTGAGCTGCCCGCTGCCGTCGATGGCGCTGTGGAACTCGCACCCGCGGGTGTACCTGCCGGTCGAAGCCGAGCGCGAGTGCCAGTGCCCGTACTGCGGCGCGCACTTCGTGCTCGAGGACTGAGCCCGGCCACGACCCGGTGGCGGCCGTGACCAGCCAGCTGCCCGACGCCGACCCCGGCCGACCGGTACGCGACGGCGCGCCACGCACCGTCGTGCAGCTGCTGCCCGCGCTGGAATCGGGCGGCGTCGAGCGTTCGACCCTGGAAATCGCCCAGGCGCTGGTCGCAGCCGGCCATCGCGCCATCGTCGTCTCCGCCGGCGGCCGCCTCGTGCCGCGCCTGCAAGCGATTGGCGCCGAACACGTCACCCTCGACATCGGCCGCAAATCGCTGCTGACTCTCCGCCAGATCCGACCCCTTCGCGCGCTGTTGCAGCGCGAGCGCGTCGACGTGGTGCACGCGCGCTCGCGCCTGCCCGCGTGGGTGGGCCTGCGCGCCATCGCGGGCATGGACGCCGCCGCGCGCCCGCGCTTGGTCACGACCGTGCACGGGCTGAACGCGCCCTCGCGCTACAGCGCGGTGATGACCCGTGGCGAGCGCGTCATCTGCGTCTCCGGCACCGTGCGCGACTACGTGCTGCGGCACTACCCCGCGACCGACCCGGCGCGGTTGCGCGTCATCCCGCGCGGCATCGACCCGGCCGACTTCCCCCGGGCACCGCGGCCCGATGCCGATGCGCGCGCATGGGTGACGTCGCTGCATCCGGCGCTGGACGGCACGGGCCCGCTGCTGCTGTTGCCCGGACGCGGCACCCGCCTGAAGGGACACGCCGATGCACTGGCGCTGCTGACCGCCGTCCGGGGCCGCGGCGTGGATGCACGCCTGTGGCTGCCGGGCGCGCGCGAACGCGGACGCGAGGCCTACCTCGCCGAGCTTGAGCGCGACGCCGCTGCGCTGGGCGTGGCGGACGCGGTCGCGTTCACCGCGCCGACCGACGCGATCGCCCGCGCCTACGCAGCCAGCGACCTCGTCCTGCAGCTCTCGCGCAAGCCCGAGGCCTTTGGCCGCACCGTCGTTGAAGCGCTGTCGGTCGGCCGGCCCGTGCTCGGCTGGGCCCACGGCGGCGCGGGCGAACTGCTGAGGCAACTGCAGCCCTCGGGCGCGGTGGCCGCCTTCGACGCCGAGGTGCTGGCAGCGAGGGCCATCGCATTGCTGGCCGATCCGCCCGTGTTGCCGCCCGCGATCCCCTACACCCTGCAGGCGATGCAGGACGCTACCCTTGCCGTCTATGCCGAACTCCTCGACCGCCCCCGCGGCTGACCTCGCCCCGTCGGGTCGCTCCGTCGCCACCGGCTGGCGCTGGGCGCCCGCCTGGATCCTGACCCACGTCGCGCTGTGGCCCGCGCCGGGCTATGCCGAGGCGCTGCTGGTGCTCGGCGCACTGGTGGCGATCTACCAGCTCATCGCCTCGCGCTTCCGCGGCGGCGTGCAGCTGCTCAGCCACCAGGCGTGGGCCCTGAGCAGCGTGCTGTTCTTCGCCTACTGGCTGCCGGAGCTGGTGTCGGCATTCGACTCGGTCGACGTGGGCCGCGCGCTGCGCGAGGCGGCCGTCGACCTGCGCTACCTGCCCTTCCTGTGGCTGGCGGCGTCCGCCGTGGCCAACGACCGTGGCCGGCGCACCACCTTCGGCGGGCTGGCCGTGATCATGGCGGTCTGGACCGTCGATGCGCTGGCGCAGGCCATCCTCGGCACCAGTCCGCTGTTCTTCGGGATCGACGCGATCAAGCAGCTGATCAGCGGCCACGGCATGTGCACGGCCGAGGAGGTCGCCAGCGTCGACCGCCTCAGCGGCATCCTGGGCCCCTGCAACCTCAAGCTCGGACTGGTGCTCGCCAGCCTGTCGCCGTTCCTGCTGTTCGCGGCGGGGCGCCGCTTCGGCGCCACCGGCTGGCTGGTGGCCGCCGCGGCCGTGGGGCTGGTGATCCTGCTGGCCGGGTCACGGGCGTCGTGGATCACCTACGGCCTCGTCATCCTGTTTTCGGGCTGGGGCCTGTTGGGGTGGCGCAAGCTGCTGGGCGTATTCGCTTTCGGTGCGATCGCGCTGGTCGTGCTGACCGCGGCCTCACCGCAGGTGCGCGAGCGCATCGTGCGCACCACGCATGTGCTGCAGGCCGACGAGGCCGGTGTCGACATGGCGCTTTCAGGCCGATCCCGCATCTGGGGCGCGGCGACCTGCATGGTGCGCGAGCACCCGGTCAACGGCGTCGGCGCACGCGGCTTCCGCGAGGCGTTTCCCGCCTGCGATCCCGAGCCTGGCGAGGTGGCCGCGTGGGGCGATGGCCCCGCGCTGCATGCGCACCAGATCGTGCTCGAGGTCTTGAGTGAAACCGGCGTATTCGGCCTGCTGCTGTGGCTGGCCGGCGCGGCGATGGCGTGGCGCGCGTGGCGCTTCGCCGATGCCGCCTCGCGCGAGAACGCACGCCCGGCGATGCTGGCGCTGGCGGTCACGGTGTTCCCGCTGAACACCCACCTGGCGTTCTACTCGACGTTCTGGGGCGGGCTGACACTGTTGCTGGCCGCGTTCTACGCGGGCAGCCTGCTGGCGCAGCCGTCAGCGGTCAGGGACTAGCCGCCGCTCCGAACCAGTCGCCAGCCCCTGGCCCCTCAATACGGCTTCGTTTCACCCCCCGGTCGCCGCTTGAAGCGTCGGTGGATCCACAGGTACTGGCTGGGGGCTTCCAGCACCATCGCCTCGATCGCGGCATTGACGCGCGTACTGTCGGCCAGTGCGTCCTTCGACGGGAAGCCTTCCAGCGGGGCGCCCAGCCGCAGCACGTAGTCCGCGCCCTCGCGCCGGTGGAAGAACGGCACCACCGCGCAGCCGGTCAGCCGCGCGAACTGGTGGGTGGCGGTGATCGTCGCGGCCGGCACGCCGAAGAACGGCGCGAACACCGTGTCCTTGCCGCGCATGTCCTGGTCGGGCGCGTACCAGAGGATGCCGCCCTGCTTGAGGTGGCGCATCGCCGGGCGCAGTTCCTCGTTACCGAACATCGCCGCGGCGTAGCGCGCGCGGCCCCGTCGCACGGCCCACTCCATCACCGGGCTGCGGTAGCGGCGGTACATGCCGGCCAGCGGCAGGTGGTCGCACATCAATCGGCCGCACATCTCAAGCGTCATGAAGTGGCCCGACACCAGCAGCACGCCCCGTCCCTGGGCATGCAGGGCCTGGATCGACTCCAGCCCCTCGATGCGGACGGTGCGGCGCATGGGCGTGACGTCGCCCCACCAGGCGCGCGCGAACTCGAACAGCCCGACGCCCAGGTCGCGGAAGCTCCCACGCACGAGGGCCTCGCGTGATCGGGCATCCATGTCGGGGAAGCACAGCGCGAGGTTGGTCTCGGCCGCATGGCGGCGCTGCGGCACGAGGCGGTATGCGAGCGCGCCGAGCACACGACCGAGCCCGCGCTGCAGCGACCACGGCAGCCGGCCGGCAAGGACCATCACGCCCACTGCCAGCCACGTAGGCCAGTGGCGGGGTCCTTTCGGTGGCGTGTGAGAATCGGCAGGCGCGGATGACATGGCGACAATTCTAGCGAAGCGCTGGTTCCCTCCCGGAGTGCAGCCAGATTGGAGCGAAGTCGGGGGCGACCGCGTTGCACGCGCTGTTGGCGCGACACCATCGAGCGGGAGGATCGGGCGCGCGGGCGGTCGGCATCGTGGATGACGCGTGAGTCCCGGGCCCATGCTCCCGCTATCCTTGTCGCCATGCGGACCGATCCGATCGAGCGCCTGCTGCGCATCGCGTACTCCCTCGCGCTCTACCTGCTGGCCCCGGTGACGGTCTACCACCTCATCTGGCGTGGCTTCCGGCTGCCTGCGTACCTGCAGCGCTGGTCGGAGCGCTACGCGCGGTACCGGTCGCCGGCGACGCAGCGCACGCTGTGGCTGCACGCGGTATCAGTGGGCGAGGTCAACGCCGCGGTGCCGGTGGTCAATGCGCTGCGACGCGGGCGGCCGGACCTGCGGCTGCTGGTGACCACGATCACCCCGACCGGCTCGGAGCGCGTGCGCGCGCTGTGGGGCCATGAGATCGACCACGTCTACCTGCCCTACGACATGCCCGGCGCGGTCGGCCGTTTCCTGGCGCACTTCCGGCCCCATGCCGCGCTCATCATGGAAACCGAGTTGTGGCCGAACCTGCTGTTCGGTTGCCGTGACCGTGGGGTGCCGGTGTTCATCCTCAATGCGCGGCTGTCGGAACGGTCGCTGCGCGGATATCGCGTGCTCGCGCCGCTGGTCGGGCGCGCGCTGCGTACCGTGCGCACGGTGGCGGCGCAATCGATGGCCGACGCGATGCGCTTCGTGCGGCTGGGGGCCGACCCCGCGCAGGTCGTGGACGTCGGCAACCTGAAGTACGACGTGCTGGTGCCCGTGGGACTGGACGCCTTCGTAGAGGAGTTCCGGCGCAGCGCCGGGAGTGACCGCCCGGTCTGGATCGCCGCCAGCACCCACGAGGACGAGGAGGCGGCTGCGATTGCCATCCACCGGCGCGTCCGCGCGCGCCATCCCGACGCGCTGATGCTGTGGGCACCGCGCCATCCCGAGCGCTTCCGCAGCGCCGCCGAGCACGCGCGCGCTGCCGGCTGGCAGGTGTCGACGCGCTCGCGTGCGCGGTGGCCCGCGCGTGGCGACGGGGTATTCGTGGTCGACACGCTGGGCGAGCTGATGAGCTTCTACGCCTGCGCGCAGGTGGCCTTCGTGGGCGGCAGCTTGCAGCCGATCGGCGGGCACAACCTGCTGGAGCCCGCGGCCACCGGCTCGGCCATCGTCACCGGGCCGCACCTGCACAACTTCAGCGAGATCGCCCAGCGCCTGCGCGATGCCGATGCGCTGCGCGTCTGCGAGGACACCGATGCCGTTGCCGGAACGGTGCTGGCCCTCCTGGACGACATTGAAGCGCGTCACCGCATGTCCGAGTCCGGCCGCGCGCTGGTGGAGACCGGCCGCGGCGCGCTTGCCCAGACGCTGGCGCTGCTGCAACCGGTGCTTCCCGCGCGGTGAAGCCCGGGACGCGTGTGTCGTCCTCCTGAAACGAAAAACGCTCCCGGCCATGGCGACGGGGAGCGCTTCGATTCGACAGGGTGGGAGCGGTCAGGGCACCACGTCGGACTGCACCTGCGCTTCCGCATCGACCGTCAGCAGGCGATTGACCTCCTGCACGTCCTCGATGTCCAGCGTGCCGGCAGCCTGCTCCAGCAGCAACAGGTTCTGCAGGTAGTTGTAGCGCGCCTGCGCCAGCGCCTGTTGCGCGGTGAACAGGTTCTGCTGGTTGGTCAGCACGTCCAGCACCGTGCGCGTGCCCACTTCCAGACCGACCTGCGATGCGTCGTACGCGCTGCGCGCCGAGAACAGCGCCAGGCGGCGGGCCTCGATCTCGCTGATGCCGGCCACCAGCGCCTGGTAGGCATTGCGGGTGTTGCGCTCGAGCGCGCGGCGCTGCTGGACGAGCTCGTCCTGGGCGACATCGCGTTGGGCCACGGCCTGGCGCACCTGCGACTGCGTCGCGCCGCCGGAGAAGATCGGCACCGACAGGACGATGCCGACGTTCGGGCCTCGGCTTTCGCTCTCGATCGGGCTGGTGACCGACGTCGGCAGGTCGGCACTGCTGAAAGTGCGGTCGCCGGTGGTCTTGGTGTCGCCGTAGCCGCCGTTGAGGTAGAGCGTCGGCAGGTGGCCGGCGCGCGCGGTGCGGATGTCGGCTTCGGCGGACTCGACCTGCAGCTCCTTGGCGCGCAGCGCGGGGTTGTTGTCGACCGCGGTCTGCACCCACTGGTCCGCACCCTGGCTGGCCGGCAGCGCGGGCTGGAAGTCTTCCGGAAGGCCCTTGAGGTTGCGCACCGGCTGGCCGGTGATCTCCGCCAGCGCCTGGTAGGCGTCCTCGACCGCGTTGCGGGCCAGGATGGTGTTGGCGCGGGCGCTGTCGTAGGTGGCGCGGGCCTCGTGCACGTCGGTGATCGGCGCCAGGCCGACCTCCAGGCGCTTGGAGGCGAAGTCGAACTGCTTCTGCAGCGCGGTCTCCGCGGCCTCGGCGGCGGCCAGCGTTTCCAGCGCCACCAGCACGTTGAAGTAGGCGGCCGAGGTACGCGTCACCAGGGAGTCGTTGGCCGATTCCAGCTGGAAGTCGGTGGCGCGGCTCAGCGCGTTGCGGCTGCCCAGCGTGGTGAAGCGCGACAGGTCGAACAGCATCTGGCTGCCGTTGATGCCGATGTTGCGCGTGGTCGTTTCGCTATCGATGTCGCCACGGAATTCAACCGGCTCGCCCGTCGTGGGGTCGAACTGGGTCTGCGTGGCCGGCCCCTCGCTGCGGGAGCGGCGGTACGAGGCTTCGCCGTTGAGTTGCGGCAGCATCGCGGCGCGGGCCTGCACCGAGCCTTCGCGGATGGCAAGGCGGTTGGATTCGGCAGCCGACAGCTGCGGGTCGCCCTGGCGCGCCAGTTCGTATGTCTGCAGCAGGTCTTCGGCCGACGCGGCGGCCGGCAGCAGGGCGATGGCGAGGGCGAGGGCGACGGGGCGGCGGAGCAAGCGGGGGCGGATCATGCGGTTTCCTTTTTTGAACAACCGCACCCTCCGGTGCGGCGCTGCGGGGACTCGCGGGGTCGCCGTGTCCGGCCCGGTTATCGGGTCGACGCCGGTCAGAGCACGAAGCTGGGCCGCGGCGCGGCCCCGACGAGGTAGGGGAGGTCGGTTTCGAACAACGATTGGATGCGGCCGGCGTTGACGTCGTTGCGCTCGCCGGGCGCGTGCACGATGGCGGCATCCATCGCTGGCGAGCGGCCATGGACCACGAACATCCGGCCACCCGGACGCAGCCACTTCATGAAGGCCTGCGGGATATCGGCGGTCGCGCCGGTCACGCAGATGGCATCGAAGCGGCGCGTCGAATCCCAGCCAAAGACGTCGGCGGTGACGACTTCGACGTTGCCGACCTGCTGGCGCTGCAGGCGCGCACGCGCCGCGTCGGCCAGGTCGGCGTGGATCTCCAGGCTGACGACGTCCCGCGCCAGGCGGCCCAGGCACGCGGCCAGGAACCCGCTGCCGGTGCCGATCTCGAGCACGTCCTCGGTCGGCTCCAGGGCCAGCGATTGCAGCGTGCGGCCCTCAACGACGGGTTTCATCATCGACTCGCCGTGGCCCAACGGCAGCGCCAGGTCGGCGTAGGCCAGGTTGCGGTGCTGGTCCTGTACGAAGGCTTCGCGCGGCAGGTGGGACAGCGTGTCGAGCACGCGCATGTCCAGTACGTCCCAGGGACGCACCTGCTGTTCCACCATCAATTCTCGGGCCTTGGCGTAGTCCATCGTCGTCATTTCAAGCTCTCGCGGGCAAGCCGCGCATTGTACCGGCGGCAATGGCGGCCGGCGCGCACAGGATCGCCGTGGGCAGCAGGGCGGACTGAGTGCCGGAAGTCACCGGGTCGGACGGCATCACACGGGCCTCAGCGTCGGCGCGAGGTGCCATATCCACGAAGGAACAGATCGACCGAGGCCTCCAGATGTGACTCGACATCGTGCTGGCACAGCGCGTTGCACCCGAATACCAGCTGCGCGTGCGGCTCGCCCTTGAGCAGGGTGAAGAACTGCGCCGAGGCGCGCGCCACGTCGGGGATCTCGAGCTCGCCAGCGGCAATGCGCCGGCGGAGCAGCGCCGCGAACTCGTCCTGCACCCGCTGCGGACCGGCCTCCCAGAACATCCGCGGCAGCGGCGATTCCGACAGCTGCGGCGAGCAGAGCACGCGGTGGCCGGCCACGGCTTCCGGGTTGCTGATCATGGTGTAGAAGGCACGCGCGATCGCCAGCAGACGCTCGCGCAGCGGCATGCCCGGCTCCTCGGTCTGGAACAGCGAGGACGGCAACTGCTGCTCGCAGTAGGAGCGCACGGCGGCGACGAACAGGCTGTCCTTGTCGCCGAAGTGGCTGTAGACGGTGAGCTTGGAGACGCCGGCCTCGGAGGCGATCTGGTCCATGCTGGCGCCTTCGAACCCGTGCTGGGTGAACATGCGCTTGGCGGCGTCCAGGATGGCGGCGCGCTTGGCCAGGTCCTTGGGGCGTCCGGGACCGGCGGGCTTGGTCCCGCCTTCGCGTTTCATCGGTACAGGCATGGTTGAATACTAGACTAATCGGTTCGATATTTATACAGTACCGGCCGGTCCATTAATTGCCGCTGAGGCCGCCCCCATGCGTTTCGCTCTCCGCCTTGCCCCCCCTCGGCCGGGCCTGCTCCTTATCCCCGCCTTCGCGTTGACCCTGCTCGTGGCCTGCACGGGTGGCGAGGCCGCGCCCGTGGAGGTACGGCCGGTGCTGGTCGCCCACCCGGAACCGGCGACCGCGGCCGCCACCGCCTTCGCGGGCGACGTGCGTGCGCGCGAGGAGAGCGCGCTGTCGTTCCGCGTCGGAGGCAAGCTGGTCGAGCGGTTGGTGGACGTGGGGGACCGCGTCCGCGCGGGCGACGTGCTGGCGCGGCTGGATCCGGGCGACCTGCAGGCGCAGTCGCGGGCGGCGCAGGCGCAACTGGCCGCGGCCGAAGCCGAATTGGGCCGCGCGCGCGCCGACCAGGCCCGCTATGCGCAACTGGGCGAGGGGCAGCTCGTGAGCCGCTCGACGATCGATGCGCAGAACGCCGCGGCCACCGCCGCACAGGGCCAGGTGAACGCGGCGCGCGCCAACCTCGACGTCGCACGCAACCAGGCCGCCTACACCCGGCTGACGGCACCGACCGACGGCGTCATCTCGGCGCGGCAGGCTGAAGCGGGGCAGGTCGTCGGCGCGGGGCAGGCGGTGTTCACGCTGGCCGCGGATGGCCCCCGCGAGGTGCTCTTCGCCGTGCCCGAGGGCGTCATCGAGGGGATCGACGTGGGCGATCCCGTGCAGGTGTCGCTGTGGTCCGACGAGGCCAGGCGCCTGCCGGGGCGTATCCGCGAGATCGCGCCCGCCGCCGATCCGGCGTCGCGTACCTTCGCCGCGCGCGCCACCGTCGATGCACCGCCCGAAGCCCTGGACCTGGGCCAGAGCGCGCGCGTGTTCCTCGCCGGCGCCGGCAATGGCCGGCTCAGCGTGCCGCTGTCGGCGCTGGTGCGGGAGGACGGCGCGGCCTCGGTGTTCGTGGTCGATCCAAAGGACTCCACGCTCCAACTGCGCCCCGTGCGTATCGGCCCCTATGGCGCCGACCGCGCGGTCGTCACGGACGGCCTTGCCCCGGGCGACTGGGTGGTGACGGCCGGCGGTCACCTGCTGCGCGCCGGGCAGAAGGTCGCGCCGGTGGACCGTGATAACCGCCCCGTGCGCCCCTGACCGCAGGCTACCCCGATGCGCTTCAATCTTTCCGAGTGGGCCCTGCGCCACCGCAGCCTGGTGGTCTACGCGATGCTGGTGCTGGCACTGGCCGGCACGCTGTCGTACCTCAATCTGGGCCGCAGCGAGGATCCGGCATTCACCTTCAAGGTGATGGTGATCCAGACGCGCTGGCCCGGCGCCACGGCCGAGGAGGTCTCGCGCCAGGTCACCGAGCGCATCGAGAAGAAGCTGATGGAAACCGGCGAGTACGAGTTCATCCGCTCGTACTCGCGGCCGGGCGAGTCGCAGGTGATCTTCGCCGCGCGCGATTCGATGCGCTCGGCCGAGATCGGACCGCTCTGGTACCAGGTGCGCAAGAAGGTCGGCGACCTGCGGCCGCTGCTGCCGGCCGACGTCATCGGTCCGTTCTTCAACGATGAGTTCGGCGACACCTTCGGCAACATCTATGCGCTGACCGGCGAGGGCTTCGACTACGCGGTGCTCAAGGACTACGCCGAGCGCGTGCAACTGGCGCTCCAGGACGTGCCCGACGTCGGCAAGATCGAACTGTTCGGCGTCCAGGACGAGAAGATCTGGGTCGAGCTGTCCAACACCAAATTGGCCACGCTCGGCGTGCCGGCCGCGGCGGTGAGGCAGGCGCTGGACCAGCAGAACGCCATGGCGCCGGCGGGCTTCTTTGAAACCGGCAGCAGCCGCGTGCCGCTGCGCGTGGACGGCAAGTTCGAGTCCGTCGACGCGATCCGCGACTTCCCGATCCGTGTGGGCGACCGGACCTTCCGGCTGGGCGATGTGGCCGAGGTGCACCGCGGGTTCTCCGACCCGCCCGCCCCGCGCATGCGCTTCATGGGCGAGGACGCCATCGGCATCGGCGTGGCGATGAAGCAGGGCGGCGACATCCTCGCGCTGGGCGAAACGCTCGAGGACGAGTTCGCGCGGTTGCAGGACACGCTGCCGGTCGGCATGGAGCTGCGCAAGGTGTCCGACCAGCCCGCCGCCGTCGCCGAATCGGTCGGCGAATTCGTCAAGGTGCTGGCCGAGGCCGTGGCGATCGTGCTGCTGGTGAGCTTCCTGTCGCTGGGCTGGCGAACGGGCCTGGTGGTCGCGCTGTCGATCCCGCTGGTGCTGGCGATGACCTTCGCGGTGATGGATTTCTTCGGCGTCGGCCTGCACAAGATCTCGCTGGGCGCGCTGGTGCTGGCGCTGGGCCTGCTGGTCGACGACGCGATCATCGCGGTGGAGATGATGGCCATCAAGATGGAGCAGGGCTTCAGCCGCCTGAAGGCCGCGGCCTTCGCATGGGAGTCCACCGCCTTCCCGATGCTGACCGGCACGCTGATCACCGCGGCGGGCTTCCTGCCGATCGCGACCGCGGCTTCCAGTACGGGCGAGTACACGCGCTCGCTGTTCCAGGTGGTGACCATCGCGCTGCTGGTGTCGTGGGTCGCGGCGGTCGTGTTCATCCCGTACCTGGGCGACAAGCTGCTGCCGGACCACGGCCATGGCGCCGCGCTCAAGCCCGGCTCGCTGGCCGCGCGCTGGCATGCACGTCGCCAGCGCTGGGCCGACCGGTATCCGGCGTTCGCCGACGTTATCGCGCCACCGCCGCACGACGGCCGTGACCACGACCCGTATGCCACGAAGTTCTACACGCGGCTGCGCGGGTGGCTGACATGGTGCGTGCGTCGCCGCTGGCTGGTGATCGCCATGACCGTGGCGGCCTTCGCCGCATCGCTGGTGCTGTTCCGCTTCGTCCCGCAGCAGTTCTTTCCCGACTCGGTGCGGCCCGAACTCATGGTCGACATGGAGTTGGCCGAGGGCAGTTCGCTCAAGGCCACCGCCGAGGCCGCCGGGCGCCTGGAAGCGATGCTGGCCGAGCGCGAGGACCTGTCCAACTTCGTCGCCTACGTCGGTACCGGATCGCCGCGTTTCTACCTGCCGCTGGACCAGCAGTTGCCGGCCGCCAACTTCGCCCAGTTCGTGCTGATGCCGGAGAGCATCGAAGCGCGCGAAGCCCTGCGCGAATGGATCATCGAGGATGTCGTGCCGCGCTTCCCCGAGCTGCAGTTGCGCGTCACGCGCCTGGAGAACGGTCCGCCGGTCGGCTATCCGGTGCAGTTCCGCGTCTCGGGTGAGCACATCGAGCAGGTGCGCGAGATTGCGTATCGCGTGCGCGAGCAGATGCGGCAGAACCCGCACGTGGCCAACGTCAACCTGGACTGGGACGAGCCGGGCAAGGTCGTGCGCCTGCACGTCGACCAGGAACGCGCCCGCGCGCTGGGCATCAGCTCGGCGCAGCTGTCGCAGTTCCTGTCGAGCTCGCTCTCGGGCAGCCACATCAGCACGTACCGCGAGGGCAACGACCTGATCGAGATGTCGTTGCGTGGCACCGATGACGAGCGCCTGCGCCTGGACATGCTGGGCAGCCTGATGGTGCCGACCGGCAGTGGCACCAGCGTGCCGCTGACGCAGGTGGCCACGCTCGAGTACGGGTTCGAGGAAGGCATCATCTGGCACCGCGACCGGCGCCCGACAATGACCGTGCGCGCCGACATCTACGACGGCACGCAGCCTGCCACGGTCACGGCGCAGATCTCGCCGACGCTCGACGACATCCGTGCCGGCCTGCCGTATGGCTACTCGGTGGAGGTGGGCGGCAGCGTCGAGGACGCCGCGCGCGGGCAGTCGTCGATCGCCGCGGGCATGCCGCTGTTCCTGCTGGTGGTGTTCACGCTGCTGATGGTGCAGCTGCGCAGCTTCTCGCGCAGCGTGATGGTGCTGCTGACCGCGCCGCTGGGCCTTGTCGGTGCGACGCTGTTCCTGCTCGTGTTCCAGGTGCCGTTCGGTTTCGTGGCGATGCTGGGAACGATCGCGCTGGCCGGCATGATCATGCGCAACTCGGTGATCCTGGTGGACCAGATCGAACAGGACCGAACCGAGGGCGCCGAGACCTGGCACGCGATCATCGAGGCCACGGTGCGCCGCTTCCGCCCGATCGTGCTGACGGCACTGGCGGCGATCCTGGCGATGATCCCGCTGTCGCGCAGCGCGTTCTTCGGGCCGATGGCGGTCGCCATTATGGGCGGCCTGCTGGTGGCCACGGTGCTGACCCTGTTCTTCCTGCCTGCGCTTTACGCCGCGTGGTTCCGGGTCAGGCAGCCGGAGAGGGCGGCGGACTAAATCCCCTCTTCTCCCTTCGGGAGAAGGTGCCCGAAGGGCGGATGAGGGGTCGGCGAAGTGGAAGAGGCGAGCATCAGTCGCATACATCAAAGCCCGCGCAAAGCGGGCTTTTCATTGCTCCAGCAATCGGCGCCATTTCAGCTTCGCCGAACCCTCACTCCAACCCTCTCCCGGAAGGAGAGGGCGCTAGAGCCGATAGCGGCCAAGCAATCAGTCCTCGTCGCCCCACGGCGCGGGCGGTACCGCGACGGGCGCGGTGAGGTCGAACTCGATCTGGAACAGCCGGCCGCCCGGGCGCGACAGCTCGTAGACGAAGGTCCTGCCCGGTTCCAGTTCCATCGCCCAGGTGTTGGTAAGCGAAGCATCCAGGCCTTCGCGCAGGAACATCGCCTTGGAGAACTCGTCGACCGGGAACTCCTGCCGCATCGCCGTGCCCAGGCTGGCGGTGTCGCCGCCGTACATCGTTACCGCGTCGTCGCTGCCGTCCTCGTGGCGGTGGTCGTGCTTGAGCCGCAGGCCGGGGCCGGTGCGCGTGATGACCCAGGTGCGCGAGCGGTCCTCGCCGACATGGAACGGAACGCGCAACTCGTCGTCACCACAGCCGCGGACATGCATCACCAGGTCCTTGCCGGCGAACGGGTCGTCGCCGGTCGGCGGCGGCGTGTCGGTGACCACGCGGCCGGCAAAGGCCTGGCCGCACAGGGCCTTCAGGCGCGTGTAGAAACGGTCGGCCGGCAGTGGCGCGGACGCGGTGGAGGATGGGCCGGTCGCGCAGCCCGAGAGGGCGACGGCGGCAGCGAGCAGTGAGGTGCGCAAGGTCATGTTCATCGACGAACCGTAGCAGCCGCGGGCGCCACGGCAAACCGCGCTGCAACATCGCAGCAGCGCAAGCCTCCGGCGACGCTGGCGCCGGAGGCGCGTCGATGGTCCAATGCGCGGCGAAGCGGGGGTACCGCGGCCCAACGGCCACGGTTGAGACAGACCCTTCGAACCTGACGCGGTTGAGACCGCCGTAGGGAGCTTCGCCGGCCACGCCCCACGGGCGTGCCGAGCGCCGCCGCTTTCATGCGAGTCCTTCGCACGAGCCCGCACACCCTCCGTGCGGACCTCCCACAGGAAAGCGGGAAATCCCTATGAACGCAGTGCCCTCCGAGCTCATCCAGCAGGCCGAGCGCCTGTCATCCGACGTGGTCCGGCCCATCCCCGGCTCGCGCAAGATCTTCGTCGAGGGTTCGCGCCCGGACATCCGCGTGCCGATGCGCGAGATCGGGCTGGCGAAGACACCGACGATCTTTGGCGGCGAGGACAACGCACCGCTGGCGGTCTACGACTGCTCCGGCCCGTACACCGATCCGTCCGTCGAGATCGACCTGTCGCGTGGACTGGTGCCGTTGCGTGCCCAGTGGATTGCCGAGCGCGGCGACACCGAGGCCCTCGCGGGCCTGAGCTCGGAGTTCGGCCGCCGCCGGGAGACGGATGCCAAGCTCGATGCCGTGCGCTTCGGCAACCGGCCGCTGCCGCGGCGCGCGGTCGCCGGAGCCAACGTGACGCAGATGCATTACGCGCGCCGCGGCATCGTGACGCCGGAGATGGAGTACATCGCGATCCGCGAGAACCAGCGCATCGAGGCCATCCGCGAGGCGCACCTGCTCAAGCAGCACGCGGGGCAGAGCTTCGGCGCCAACATCCAGAAGGTGATCACGCCGGAGTTCGTGCGCGACGAGGTCGCCCGCGGCCGCGCCATCATCCCCAACAACATCAACCACCCCGAAAGCGAGCCGATGATCATCGGCCGCAACTTCCTGACCAAGGTCAACGCCAACATCGGCAATTCCGCGGTGTCATCAGGGATCGCCGAAGAGGTGGAGAAGCTGGTCTGGTCGATCCGCTGGGGCGCGGACACGGTGATGGACCTGTCCACCGGCAAGCACATCCACGAGACGCGCGAATGGATCATCCGCAACAGCCCGGTGCCGATCGGCACGGTGCCGATCTACCAGGCGCTGGAGAAGGTCGACGGCCGTGCCGAGGATCTCAACTGGGAGATCTTCCGCGACACCCTGATCGAGCAGGCCGAGCAGGGCGTGGACTACTTCACCATCCACGCTGGCGTGCTGCTGCGCTATGTGCCGCTGACGGCCAAGCGCGTGACCGGCATCGTGTCGCGTGGCGGCAGCATCCTGGCGAAGTGGTGCCTGGCGCACCACAAGGAGAACTTCCTCTACACGCATTTCGAGGAAATCTGCGAAATCATGAAGGCCTACGACGTGGCCTTCTCGCTGGGCGATGGCCTGCGTCCGGGCAGCATTGCCGACGCCAACGACGCGGCGCAGTTCGGCGAACTGGAAACCCTGGGCGAGCTCACGAAGGTCGCCTGGAAGCACGACGTGCAGACCATGATCGAGGGCCCCGGCCACGTGCCGATGCACCTGATCAAGGAGAACATGGACAAGCAGCTGGAGGTCTGCGGCGAGGCGCCGTTCTACACCCTTGGTCCGCTGACGACCGACATCGCGCCCGGCTACGACCACATCACCAGCGCGATCGGCGCGGCGATGATCGGCTGGTACGGGACGGCGATGCTCTGCTACGTCACGCCGAAGGAGCACCTGGGCCTGCCCAACAAGCAGGACGTGCGCGAGGGGCTGATGGCCTACAGGATCGCCGCGCACGCCGCCGACCTCGCCAAGGGCCACCCCGGCGCGCAGGCGCGCGACAACGCGATGAGCAAGGCGCGCTTCGAGTTCCGCTGGGAGGACCAGTTCAATCTCGGCCTCGACCCCGAGCGTGCCCGCGAGTACCACGACGAGACGTTGCCCAAGGACGCGCACAAGACCGCGCACTTCTGCTCGATGTGCGGCCCGCATTTCTGCTCGATGAAGATCACCCAGGACGTGCGCGACTACGCCGCCGAGCACGGGATGGACGAAGCGGCGGTGCTGGAGGCGGGCATGGCCGACAAGGCCGCGGAATTCCGCCAGGCGGGTGCGGAGGTCTACCGCAAGGCATGACCGGCGTGCGGCCGCGGCCGTTGCCGTTGCCGCCGGTGGGCGGCGGCCGCACACTCGCGCGAAGCCGTCCGGAGCGCCGTGATTCGCAAACCCTGGCAGGTCCTGTTGCGCCGGCATCCGTCGGCGCTGCTGCTCGCCGCCCAGCTGGCGAGCCTGCTGCTGTACCCGCTGCTGGACGACAGCCCTGACGATCGGGCGCTTTTCGGCGCGGCCACGCTTGTGGTCGTCCCGCTGGCGGTGTGGGTGGTCAATCGGAGCCCGGCCATCAACTGGGTGGCGTGGCTGCTGGCGTTGCCGGCGATGGGGCTGTCGGTGGCTGCGATCACGATGCAGGAGCCGCAGTGGCTGCCGTGGTCGTCGATCCTGGAGGCGGCGCTGTACTTCTACGCCGCCGGCAGCCTGATCCGCTACATGCTGGACGACCACGTGGTCACGGCCGACGAACTGTTCGCGGCCGGTGCCACCTTCACCCTGCTGGCGTGGGGGTTTGCCTACGCATACTTCGCCTGCCAGGCCTGGGTGCCGGGCAGCTTCACGGGCGTCGTGGAGCCGGAGCGACCCCGGCGCTGGATCGAGCTGCTGTTCCTCAGCTTCAGCACGCTGTCGGGCGTGGGCAACGGCGACATCCTGCCGCTGTCGTCGCCAGCGCGCGTGCTGGTGATGCTCCAGCAGTTCGCGGGCGTGGGCTACATCGCCACGGTGGTCTCGCGGTTGATCGCACTTACCGTGGCGCGTCGCCAGCAGGCGTGATCGCTGTCAAAAAAAATCGCGCCAAGGGCGCGAATCGAGGAACCACGGTTGTAGGACATCGGCGAGAGATGGGCCTGGGCTGAACGCAGGCGCGACTGCATTCATGACAGCACGGTAGAATCATCGGCCCGCTCCGCGCCTGTCCCGACAGGGCCGGGCGGTGTGCCGATCCTGTCGGTTCTCCTTCCCCATTCCTACCTTCGCCACGCGGGCCATTCGGCACATGACAGTGGCGCGGGTACTGCGCACCCTCACGCCCCATGCCGCCATCGGTCGATCCGCCCACGCCGCCTGCTCCGCGACTGCCGCAACGGATGCGCGTGGGCGATTGCACCGTCGACGTGCCGTTGCGCGAAATCACGTGCCCCGGTGCACGCCGGCCAAAACGGGTAACGCCCAAGGCCATGGCGGTGCTGCTGGCGTTGGTCGAGGAGGGCGGCAAGGTGGTGTCGCGCGAGGCGCTGCTGGCCACGGTGTGGCCGGACACGATGCCGACCGACGACGTGCTCACGCAGGCCGTGACGCAGCTGCGCAAGTCGTTTGGGGAACAGCGTGGCGACGCGCGTTACATCGAGACCATTGCCAAGACCGGCTACCGGTTGCTTGCGCGGGTAGAGCCCATCGAGGAGGACATGCGCGCAGTTGCCATGCCCGCGCGCATGGAGCAGGCGGAGGGGCCCTTCATCGCGGATCAGCCTGCGGGCGCGCGCTGGCCGTCACTGCCGCGACGGGCATCGCGCTCGCCCTGGAGCGAGCCACTCATCGCAAGCGCAGTGGCCATTCTGTTGGCGGCAGTTTTGCTGGCCGTGCTGCTGATGCGCGGGCGCTCCGAACCTGCCCCCGACGCCGGGCAGGCGTCTCCGGAGCCTTCCGCGTCCACATGGCTTTCGCCAACGTCGATGGGCGAGCGGCCGTTCCGCCTCATCACGTCCTCCCCGGGGTTCGAGCTCGAGCCCAGTCTGTCGCCGGACGCATCGCTGGTTGCGTATTCGGCCACGGTGCCGGGCCGCCGGGGCACCGTCATCCAGGTGCAGACCACCGATCAGGCGCAGCCGCGGCAACTGAGTTTCCCGCCGGATGCCGTGTCGGACCGTGACTCGACGTGGTCGCCCGACGGTCGGGAGATCGCGTTCTCGCGGCATGGGCCGGGCGAGGCCTGCCGCGTGCTCGTGGTGGCCGCGGTCGGCGGCGAGGAGCGCGAAGTGGCGCGCTGCCACCCGGACGACCTGCTGAGCTTTGACTGGACGCCCGACGGCAAGGGCCTGGTGTTCGGCAGCATGGTGACCGACCAGGGTCTCGCCGGCCTGCGCGTACTCGACCTGGTCAGCGGTGAGTGGCGGGGCATCAAGTACGACACGTCCCGCACCGACCTCGACCAGACGCCGCGGTACTCGCCGGACGGGAGATGGATCGTGTTCGTGCGCAATCCCCAACTGGGGGGGCTGTGGCGTGTACCGGCCGCGGGCGGACGGGCCGAGCCGCTGACCGAAGGCAATGTCGAAATCCGGGGTTGGGATTGGCTGCCCGACGGGCGCGCGCTGGTCTACGGACAACGGGTCGACAACGAGACGCGCATTTACAGGTTGGACCTGGAGAGTCGGCAGGTGCTGGACCTGGGCATCCGCGACGCACAGACGCCGGCCGTCGCGGGGCGTGCAGGAATGATGGCGTTCGTCAGGCGGGATCCACGGTTCGGAATCTTCCGGATTGCCCGGACACCCGACGAGGCGGGCCAGACGGTGCCCGAACACCTTTTCGCCTCGACGGGGCGGGATACGCAACCTGCGCTCGCGCCCGACAGCCGCCACCTGGTATTCACGTCCGACCGTGCGGGCGACTTCAACCTGTGGTGGGCGGACCTGTCGCGGCCTCAGAGTTTGCGGATGATCAGCGGCCTGCACCCGAGCACCGGAAGCATGCCGCAGTGGTCGAGCGACAGCGGTCGTTTCCTGGTGCGCGGCAGCGTGGAGAGCCACGATGCACCCGGGATCTTCGAGGTCGAGCCTGCCAGTGGACGCATCGCCCGGCTGCCTGTGCCGGAAGGTGAGCCGCAGCAGGCGGCCTACATGCCCGATGCGGCGCAGCTCCTGGTCAACGCCCATCACCGGGACGGCGACAACCGACTGACCCTGTATGACCGAAGCAAGTCGCCCTGGGAGCCACTGGGCACATTGCAGGATGTGTCGTTGGCGCGGGTGGACAACGCCGGGCGCCGGATACTGTTCACCCGGCTCTCGGCCAACGGCCTGTGGGAAGCGGACCCGGCCTTGTCGCCGGGTAGCGTGCGGCGCGTCGACCCGGATGCCCCCCAGCGGTGGCGCTACCAGACGTGGGCGGTCGATGAGTTGGGCCACGTGGGCTATGTCGAGGCGCGCCGGAGATGCCTGACCAGTTTCCGTCGGATCGCGGGGCCTGCTGCGGCTATCCAACCATCGCGCTCGCGCTGCCTGTCGGCAGACCGTCTCGCCACCACCACAGGCTTCAGTCTCAGCTCTGCGCTGGACGCGATACTGGTGCCACTCACGGTTGAGGATGGCACCGACATCGCTTTCATGTCGCTTCCCGAGCTTCCATAGGTCAGGGGGCCAATATCGCCACCACCGATTAAGATTTTGATTCGTAAGAAGAAATTCGCTTCGTAATTTCGTCGGAATGTCCAACGGACAGATTTCGTACAAGCCTCCGCCAAATATCCGGACGGCTTGGTGCCCGATCAGGCACATCCATGCGCTTGGAAACGCAAATGGGATGGGCAGATGGAGCACGTTTCTTGGTCCGATCGTGGACAGCAGGTTCAGGCGGATCTCGCAGAAGGCAGTGAAAAGGACGCCCAGTTCGTGGCGATCTCGAGGCTGGGCAGTGCGCAGCTCGGTGCACGGTTCGCGATGGTGCTGCAGATCAGGGGCAACGCCTGGGTGGAGGCCAAGGAGGGACGGTTTCGCCTGCAGGCGGGCGACTGGCTGGCGTTCGACCGGGAGTCGCGGCCCCTGATCCAGGCTGATCGGGACGGCCTGACGATCGGGCTGTCGCTGGGCGGCGACGCGCCCCGCCAGATGGCGCGATATGCCGATGCCAGCCTGTACGCGGGGCGCGGGCGGGTGGCCAGTCGCGACTTGCGGACTACGCTGAAGCTGTGGCGTGACGCTGCCGCACGACTGACGCGCCCGGAAGCCGACGCCACGGTCGCCATGCGGCCCCTGCTCTTGCAGCTGGCTTCCATCCAACGTGATCTGGGGGAGCGGGTGTCTCGCTGCCCCGGGCGGTCCCGCACCCGCAAACGCCAGGTATTCGGCCGCCTCCAGCGCGCGCGCCTGTACATGGAAGGCAACTGCGACCGCATCGTGCGCATCAGTGAACTGGCCGAACTGACCAGCTTCTCCAGCTGGTACTTCTCCAAGACCTTCCAGAGCCTGTACGACGAAAGTCCCCAGGCGGCCGCCGCGCGCATGCGGCTGGAGCACGCTGCACGGCTGCTGCGCGAAAGCGACCTGATGATCGGCGAAGTGGCAGCCGCGTCGGGTTTCGACAACTGCTGCAGCTTCGCGCGCGCCTTTCGTGCCCGGTTCGGCATGTCGGCCACGCGCTATCGCGCGGCGGGTCCTGCAAGGACTCATTCGGCAAAGTCAGCCGACGTGGCCCGCAAAGCCATGTTGCGCCATGGGACGTAGCGTGTCGGGGCGTTTAACACAGCGATAACAACGCGCTCATTACGCAACATCCTTGGAGAGAGATAGATGACCCAACGCAGCTCGCGCAACGCGGTGCGGCTCGGCCTTTTGCCGGCCAGCATCGCCATCGCACTGACCCCCGCGCTCGTTTCCGCCCAGGAGGCCGAGACGACCGAGGCCACCACCCTGGACCGCATCGAGGTCACGGGTTCCCGTATCCGCTCGGTTGATGCCGAAACCTCGCAGCCCGTCCTCGTTCTGGACCGCGCCGAGATCGAAAAGCAGGGTGTGACCTCGGTCGCTGAAGTCCTGCAGCGCATCTCCGCAAACGGCGCCGGCATCAATCGCACGTTCAACAACGGCGGTGACGGCTCCTCCGAAATCTCGCTGCGCAACCTCGGCTCCTCGCGCACCCTGGTGCTGGTGGATGGCCGCCGTTGGGTCTCGACCCTGAGCGGCTCGGTCGACCTCAACACGATTCCGGCGGCCATGGTCGAGCGCATCGAAGTCCTGAAGGACGGCGCCTCCTCGATCTACGGTTCCGACGCGATTGCCGGCGTGGTGAACATCATCACCCGCGACAACTTCGATGGCGCCGAAGTCCGCGCGCACATCGGCCAGTTCAACCAGGGCGACGGTCAGCGCACCTCCGTGGACGCCACGATCGGTGCCAATGGCGAGCGCAGCAACGTGGTGATCGGCCTGTCGCGCGTCGAGGAAGAGGCCGTCATGGCCGGTGACCGCGCCATTTCCGGCGATCCGGTGTTCGGCCTGGGTTCCGCGCTGTACAGCGGCTTCTCCAATAACGGTCGCATCTGGAACGACGGCCCGACCGGTGACGAGTTCGAAGGCCCGACCAGCATCGTTCCCCCGGGCGCCGTTGGCACCGGTCCGGACGGCCAGGAGCGCTACGGCATTGATCAGACCGTTCCGTTCGGCTCGCAGTACGCCTACAACTACGCGCAGGACAACTACCTGCTGACCCCGCAGACCCGCACTTCGCTGTACCTGAAGGGTCGTTACGACATCACCGACAGCGTGAGCTTCCGTGCCGACGCGCTGTACAACGAGCGTCGTTCCGAGCAGCAGCTCGCAGGCTTCCCCCTTTCGGGTGGTGAGTACCTCGGCAATGCGGCCGACACCGCGCTCAGCGGTGACAGCTACTTCAATCCGTACAACGTCGAGTACGGCGGTGACGGCCGTGACGTGGTGTGGAGCCGTCGCCTGATCGAGCAGCCGCGTGTGTACCAGCAGAACGTCAAGACGTTCCACACGTATGCGGGCCTGGAAGGCAGCTTCCAGTTCGCCGACCGCTACTTCGACTGGGACGCCGGCTACAACTTCAATGTGTCCGACCAGGAAGATGCCCAGATCGGCGATGCCAACATGCTCAACGTCGCGGCCGGTGTCGGCCCGTCGGAGTTGCGTGATGGCCGCGTGGTCTGCGTGACCGAGCCGGGTGGCGACGTGATCGACGGCTGCGTGCCGTTCAATCCGCTCTCGCCGGCAGGTGGCTTGTCGCAGGAGATGCTGGACTTCATCCTGTTCACCGCGCAGGACGCCTACCAGGGTCGTAGCGAGTCGTTCACCGCCAACCTCAGCGGCGAGCTGTTCGAGCTGCCGGGCGGCATGATGGGCTTCGCCGCCGGTGTCGAGTCGCGCAAGGAAAGCGGCTTCGACCGTCCGGACGCATTCGTCGCCGCCGGCTACACCTCCGGTAACGGACGCCAGCCGACCGAAGGCGGTTACGACCTCGACGAAATCTACGGCGAGCTGCTGATCCCGCTGCTGTCGGACGTGCCGGGCGCGCAGCTGCTGGAGTTCAGCGTGGCAACGCGCTACTCGGACTACAGCAACTTCGGCGACACCATCAACAGCAAGTTCGGCTTCAAGTGGAAGCCGGTCGACGATCTGCTGGTGCGCGGCAACTGGGCCGAGGGCTTCCGCGCTCCGCCGCTGCTGACGCTGTTCCGCGGCCTGGCCGACAGCTACGAGAGCTTCGGTGACATCTGCTCGTCCGACTACGAGGCTCGCACCGATGTAATCGCTGCCAACTGTGCAGCCGATGGCGTGCCGGCGGACTTCGTGCAGCGCACGAACTCGGGCGAAGGCTACTTCGGCCAGACGATCTTCCCGTTCTCGTTTGGTGGCAACCCGAACGCGGGTCCGGAGACCTCCGAGAGCACCACGCTCGGCTTCGTGTACAGCCCGTCGTACCTCCCGGGCTTCGACCTGTCGCTGGACTGGTGGAACATCGAGATCGAGAATGCGCTGTCGACCCCGTCGGTGGCGTACATCCTCGACCAGTGCTACGCCGAGGGCGACGAGGCCTACTGCTCGCTGTTCACCCGTCGTGCGTCCGACAGCCAGATCGACTCCATGCTGCTGGTTCCGCAGAACCTCAGCACCATCGAGACGGAAGGCTGGGACATGAACGTCAAGTACCGCCTGCCGGAAACGGCGTACGGCAACTTCTCGATCAACCTGGACGCGTCGTACCTGTCGAAGTGGGAGTCGCGCTTCACGCCGGAGTCCGAGCCGTCCAACGCCGTTGGCCGCTATTTCGACCGTGATCCGAACTGGCGTCTGCGTGCAAACGCCGCGCTGGACTGGACGCTGGGCGATTTCGGCTTCACCTGGATCTCGCGCTACCACTCGCGCCTGGTCGAGGACTGCCCGTTCCCGGGCGCCGGCGTCTGCTCGGATGACGACCGTCGCGATGCCGATGGCCCGGCTCCGCGCAACACCCTGGGTGCAACCACCTACCACGACGTGCAGGCCCGTTACGAGCTGCCCTGGAACGGTACGGTCAAGCTGGGTGTGAACAACGTGTTCAAGAAGGATCCGCCGATCACCTTCCAGGCCTTCGCGAACTCGTTCGACCCGCAGTACGACATCCCGAACAGCCGTTACATGTACATGGAGTACCAGCAGCGCTTCTGATCGCTCGTCGATCAGCGTGCAGCAGAACTACGGCCCCGAAAGGGGCCGTAGTTTTTTGTGGTGTCGGGTGCCAGGCAATCGGCGCAACGAAAAAGGCCGCCCGGAGGCGGCCTTGTGTCGTGAGACCCCGTAGCAGGTTTCAGAAGTTCGGCTTGTCGGCCGACTCTTCGAACCGCTTCACGGCATCGAGCAGGATCGCCTTGGCTTCGGCGGCGTTGCCCCAGCCGTCGAGCTTGACCCACTTGCCCTTCTCCAGGTCCTTGTAGTGCTCGAAGAAGTGGCCGATGCGCTCGAGCCAGTGCGGGCTGACCTTCTCGATGTCGTCGATGTGCGTGTAGCCGGCGAACACCTTGTCGACCGGCACCGCCAGCAGCTTCTCATCGGAGCCGGCTTCGTCCGACATCTTCAGCACGCCCACCGGGCGGCAGCGGATGACCGAGCCGGGGATCAGGGGCAGCGGCAGGATCACCAGTACGTCGGCCGGGTCGCCGTCGCCGCACAGGGTATGCGGCACGTAGCCGTAGTTGCACGGGTAGCGCATCGGCGTGGACAGGATGCGGTCGACGAAGATCGCGCCCGACGCCTTGTCGACCTCGTACTTGACGGGCTCGGCGTCCTTGGGGATTTCGATGATGACGTTGATCTCATCCGGCGGGTTCTTGCCGGTGGGGACGAGGTCCAGGCCCATGTGCTGCTCCAGTGTCGGGGGAGGGCCGCATCGGCGCGGCCGGGAAAGCCGGGCATTTTACGCGGCTGGCTGCTGCGGCGCAGCATGGGGCGATGGCGGCCTCCGGCCAGGCTTCTTTGTACGCGGATTCGAGCCTGGGACGGTCGTGGCTCACCTGCCACTGCTGCGCGTGTAGCAGCGACGTAAGTCGCGGTCGCCGCCCTGCGGGCTGACGCTCGCAATTGCAGCTGCAGGGGACAAAAAAGAGGCGGCCCGAAGGCCGCCCCTTGGATGACGCGGTGTCGCTCAGGTCACAGCAGCGGCACCATCAGCAGCGCAACGATGTTGATGATCTTGATCAACGGGTTGATGGCGGGACCGGCGGTGTCCTTGTAGGGATCGCCGACCGTGTCGCCGGTCACCGCGGCCTTGTGGGCCTCGGAGCCCTTGCCACCGAAGTTGCCGTCCTCGATGTACTTCTTGGCGTTGTCCCAGGCGCCGCCGCCGGTAGTCATCGAGATCGCCACGAACAGGCCGGTCACGATGGTGCCAATCAGCAGGCCACCCAGCGCCTCCGGCCCCAGCAGCAGGCCGACCACGATCGGCACCGCCACCGGCAGCAGGGACGGCACGATCATTTCCTTGATCGCCGAGCGCGTCAGCATGTCGACCGCGCGCGAGTAGTCCGGCTTGCCGGTGCCTTCCATGATCCCGGGGATCTCGCGGAACTGGCGGCGCACCTCCTCGACCACCGAGCCCGCCGCGCGTCCCACCGCTTCCATTGCCATGGCGCCGAACAGGTAGGGGATCAGGCCGCCGATCAGCAGGCCGATGATCACCATGTGGTTGGACAGGTCGAAGGTCGGCGGCACGTATGCGACCCCCTCTGCCAGCGCGCGCGCCGAACCCACGGTTTCCAGGTTGTAGGTGTAGTCGGCGAACAGCACCAGCGCCGCCAGCGCCGCCGAGCCGATCGCGTAGCCCTTGGTCACCGCCTTGGTGGTGTTGCCGACCGCGTCCAGGGGGTCGGTGATCGCGCGCACTTCCGGCGGCAGCTCGGCCATCTCGGCGATGCCGCCGGCGTTGTCGGTGATCGGGCCGTAGGCGTCGAGCGCGACGATCATGCCGGCCATCGACAGCATCGCCGTGGCGGCGATGGCGATGCCGTACAGGCCGGCGAGCTCGAAGCAGCCCCAGATCGCGATGCAGACCGCGATCACCGGCAGCGCCGTGGACTTCATCGAGATGCCGAGGCCGGCGATGATGTTGGTACCGTGGCCGGTCGTGGACGCCTGCGCCACGTGACGCACCGGCTTGAACTGCGTGCCGGTGTAGTACTCGGTGATCCACACGATGGCCCCGGTCAGCACCAGGCCGACCAGCGCGCAGCCGTAAAGGTTCATCGCGCCGTGCACGTTGTCGGCCATCAGCGCGGTGGTGATCGGCCAGTAGGCGATCGCCGCCAGCACGCCCGAGACGATCACGCCCCGGTACAGCGCGCCCATGATCGAGCCACCGGCCTTCACCTTGACGAACATCGCGCCGATGATCGAGGCGATGATCGACACGCCGCCCAGCACCAGCGGGTACAGCGCACCGTTTGCGCCGACCTCGCCAGCCATCAGGAAGCCCAGCAGCATGGTGGCGATCACCGTGACCGCGTAGGTCTCGAACAGGTCGGCCGCCATGCCGGCGCAGTCGCCGACGTTGTCGCCCACGTTGTCGGCGATGACCGCGGGGTTGCGCGGGTCGTCTTCGGGGATGCCCGCCTCGACCTTGCCCACCAGGTCCGCGCCGACGTCAGCGCCCTTGGTGAAGATGCCGCCACCCAGGCGCGCGAAGATCGAGATCAGCGAGCTGCCGAAGGCCAGGCCCACCAGCGCATGCAGCGCTTCCTCGCCGACGATGCCCATCGACTCCAGCGCCATCCAGTAGCCGGCCACGCCCAGCAGGCCCAGGCCGACGACCAGCATGCCGGTGATCGCACCGCCGCGGAACGCGACGTCCATCGCCGGACCGATGCCCCTGCGGGCGGCCTCGGCGGTGCGCACGTTGGCGCGGACCGAGACATTCATGCCGATGTAGCCGGCCGCACCCGACAGCACCGCGCCGATCAGGAACCCGATCGCCGTGGCCCAGTCGAGGAAGAAGCCGATCAGCAGCAACAGCACGACACCCGCGACCGCGATCGTCGTGTACTGCCGGTTGAGGTAGGCGCGCGCGCCTTCCTGGATCGCGCCGGCGATCTCCTGCATGCGTTCGTTACCGGCGGGCTGCGCGCTGATCCAGCGCGCCGAGATGATCCCGTAGAGGATCGCGATGACGGCGCAGGCAAGCGCCAAGGTCAAACCGTACTGCTCCAGCATGAACCCCTCCCCAGAGTGGACATCACAGGACAACGGATTTGATGCATCGAATTGTTGTGCGCCGCCCGGCACGGTGGCGCGGGCAACGGGGCCGACTATGGCACAGCGCACCGGGCCGCGACACCTCGTGAAACCGGGGTTCAGCGCCTGCGTGCCAGCCTGCGGACCCCTTGAACGCGGGCGGCCTGCCGGACAACGTCGTGCAGCCCGCCGCCGGAGCCAGAGCCATGCGTCATTCCGCCCTTCTCATCGTCGTTGCCACCGCGCTGGTGGCGCTGCCTTCGCTGGCCGCCGATCCGGTCCCGGAGATCGAGCGCGGTGCCGCACCGCCGCAGGCCGTCGGCGCGGCGCACACCCTGCGCACCATCCCGGAAGCCTGCGCACGCCTGGAAGGTGCGTTCACCGGACAGGCCGACGCGCCGTACCGCTTCGCCGTCGTCCGCACCAGTCCGAACTGCCAGCCGCGCGCCCGGTTCGTCGATGCGGCCGAGGCCAAGCCGTCAACCGGCACCGGCTGGGTGTTCAACGACCTGATCCGCGTGCCGAATGCGTCGTGCCAGACCCAGCAGGCGGTGGTGCGCGTGTGGCGCAAGCCGCTGGCGCACGCGCAGGCCACCGAGCGCGACGGGCAGGGCCAGATGCGGGTCTATCTCGAGCAGATGCGAAAGGAGGCCGAGGCCGGCAAGCTCGATGCCGTGCCGCTGTTCGCCGCGTCGATGTCGGTCGAAGGTCTGCCCTGCGGCGGCTGACCGGGTCGACTGTGCCGGCGCGCCTCAGCCCTTCCAGGCCGGGAGGCGGGTCGGTACCGCCTCGTTGCGAAGCGTGACGTAGGACGGCAGCCCGTCGCGCCCGTACGGGGGCGGTGCTTCCCCACGGATCAACGGCTGCAGGTAGGCGCGCGCCTTGTCGGTAATGCCGTAACCGTCCCGGCGGATGAACCCGGGCGGCATCTTCTTTTCGTGGTTGGCGATCTTCGACAGCGCTGCCGCCTCGATTCTCCAGCGGTAGGGGGCGTCGGAGGTGCGCACGATCACCGGCATCACCGCGTTCCGCCCGGCCAGCGCGTACTCGACCGCGGCCTTGCCCACTGCCATGGCCTGCTCCAGGTCGACCTTCGACGCCAGGTGGCGCGCCGAGCGCTGCAAGTAGTCGGGCAGGGTCCAGTGCACCTTGTAGCCGAGCGCATCCTTGACCCGCCCCGCCAGGTGCGAGGCCACGCCCCCCAACTGGGTATGGCCGAAGGAATCCTTGCCGCCGCCGGCGTCGGCGATGAAGCGGCCCTGCGAATCCTGGATGCCTTCGCTGGCCACCACCACGCAGTAGCCGACGCGCTCGACGGTGGCTTTCACGCGCTTGAAGAAGTCCGACTCGTCGAACGGGCGTTCCGGGAACAGGATCAGGTGCGGGGCCTCGTGCGGCCCGTTTCCCGCCAGGCCCGCGGATGCCGCCAGCCAGCCGGCGTGCCGGCCCATCGCCTCGTACACGAAGACCTTGGTCGACGTGTCGGCCATCGCCGCGACGTCCAGCGCCGCTTCGCGCACGGACACGGCCGTGTACTTGGCCGCCGACCCGAACCCCGGGCAGCAGTCGGTCACCGCCAGGTCGTTGTCGACCGTCTTGGGCACGCCTACGCAGGTCAGCGGGTAGTCGAACTCGGCCGCCAGCTTCGACACCTTCAGCGCGGTGTCGGCCGAATCGTTGCCGCCGTTGTAGAGGAACCAGCGCACGTCGTGGGCACGCAGCACGTCCAGCAGGCGCTCGTAACGGGCGCGGTCCTCGTCCAGCGACTTCAGCTTGACCCGGCAGGATCCGAATGCGCCGCCCGGCGTGTGCGCCAGTGCGCGGATGGCCGAGATGGAGTCGCGGCGGGTGTCGATCAGCTCTTCGCGCAACGCGCCGAGGATGCCGTTGCGCGCGGCCAGCACCGGCACCTTGCGGGCACGGGCGGCCTGGATCACCGCCGAGGCGGTGGCATTGATGACGGCGGTGACACCGCCGGACTGGGCGTAGAGCAGGGTTCCGGAAGCCATGGTGGGTCCATTGAGCGTGGGGGCGGCCGGCCGGATGCGGTAAGCTGGCCGCCGTTTGCCGGCGCGGCGGGCGCGGCCCGAGTGTAGCGCCGCCCGCGCAGGCGTTAGGTCCAGACTGCGGGAGCGATGTAGATGCGATTGGTACTTCTGGGTGCGCCCGGTTCAGGCAAGGGCACGCAGGCCGCACGGCTCAAGGAGCACCTGCAGGTGCCGCACATCTCCACCGGCGACCTGCTGCGCGCGGAAGTCGCTGCCGGCAGCCCGCTGGGCCTGGAGGCAAAGGAAGTCATGGCCCGCGGCGAGCTGGTCAGCGACGCGATCCTGCTGGGCATGCTCGAGGACCGCTTCTCGCGGCCCGATACCGCAGGTGGCTTCATCCTCGACGGTTATCCGCGCAACCTGGCCCAGGCCGACGCGCTGGACGTGCTGCTCAAGCGCATCGGCCAGCCGATGGATGCGGCGGTGCAGCTGGACGTCGCGACCGAGCTGCTGGTGGAGCGCATCGCCGGCCGCGCCGCGGCCGAGGGCCGCGCCGACGACAGCCCGGAATCGGTGCGCACGCGACTGAAGGTGTACGACTCCCAGACGGCGCCGGTCATCGAGTTCTACCGCACGCACGGCCAGCTGACCGTGGTGGACGGCGTGGGTACGCTGGACGAAGTATTCACCCGCATCATCGAGGCGATCGCGCCGGTGCGCGAGGTCGGCTGAGACCTCGTCGCCCTGATGGCCCGGTGGCATGCCGGGCCGTCTCCAGCCTGACGTACAGGCGCTCCAGGCCCGCGTCGACCCCCGAGCACCCAACACGAGCTCCGTCGCCATGAAACTGCATATCCTCGGCATCGCCGGCACCTTCATGGGCGGCGTGGCGGCCCTGGCGCGCGAACTCGGCCACCAGGTCGAAGGCAGCGACCAGGCGGTCTACCCGCCGATGTCGACCCAGCTCGAACAGCTCGGCATCGCCCTGCGACAGGGCTACGACCCCTCCAACATCTCCGCCGACTGCGACGAAGTGGTGGTCGGCAATGCGCTCTCGCGCGGCAACCCGGCGGTGGAGGCGGTGCTGGATGCGGGGCGCCGCTACATCTCCGGCGCGCAATGGCTGGCCGAGCAGGTGCTGCCGGGCCGCGAGGTCATCGCGGTGGCCGGCACCCACGGCAAGACCACGACCTCGACCATCCTCACCTACCTGCTGCAGGCGGCCGGCGCCGAGCCGGGCTTCCTGATCGGCGGCGTGGCGGAGGACTTCGGCGTGTCCGCGCGCGTTGGCACGGGGCGCGCGTTCGTGGTGGAGGCCGATGAGTACGACACCGCCTTCTTCGACAAGCGCAGCAAGTTCGTGCACTACCGGCCGCGCATCGCCATCCTCAACAACCTGGAATTCGACCACGCCGATATCTTCCCGGACGTGGCCGCGATCCAGCGCCAGTTCCACCACCTCGTGCGCACTGTGCCGGGCAGCGGCCGCCTGATCGTCAACGGCGAGGACGCGCGCCTGGCCGAGGTGCTGGCGATGGGCTGCTGGACGCCGGTGGATACGTTCGGGCTCGACCCGGCGCAGGCGGCGGCATTCACCTGGACCGCGCGCCTGCTGGCCGAGGACGGCAGCGCCTTCATCGTGGTCCACAATGGCGTCGAACTGGGCGAGGTGCGCTGGCCGCTACTGGGCCGGCACAACGTGATGAACGCGCTGGCCTCGCTCGCGGCCGTGGCCGCGGCCGGGCACGACGTTGCCGGCGTACTGCCGGCGCTGGCGGACTTCCGCAGCGTCAAGCGGCGCATGGAGCTGGTCGGCACGCACTCCGGCATCACCGTCTACGACGACTTCGCCCACCACCCCACCGCGATCGCGACCACGCTCGCCGGCCTGCGCGCGAAGGTCGGCGGTGCGCGCATCGTGGTAGCGATGGAGCCGCGCAGCAATTCGATGCGGTTGGGCGCGCATGCCGACGCGCTGGCGCCGTCGCTGGCCGATGCCGATGCGGTGGTGTTCCTGCACCGCCCGGAACTGGCGTGGGACGGCGGCAAGGTGGTCGCCGCGCTACGGGGCGATGGCATCGCCGTGCCCGATTCGGACGCGTTGATCGACGCGCTGCGCGCGCGCGTGGCGGCCGGAGACCACGTGGTATTCATGTCCAACGGCGGCTTCGACGGCGCTCCGCGGCGTTTCCTGCAGGCGCTGCAGACTTCGCGTTGACCCTCCGTCGGCATTGCGGCGCGTAGACTGGCGGCGATGAACGACGAACGCCCCGCGATGGAGTCGCTCGGCCTGTTCCCCCTGCACACCGTGCTGGTGCCGGGCGCGTCGCTGGGCCTGCGCATTTTCGAGCCGCGTTACCTCGACCTGGTGCGCGACTGCAGCCGCGAGGGTCGGGGGTTCGGCATCTGCCTGCTCATTGATGGCGAGGAAGCCGGCGAAGCCGCCACGGCCGCTGCGTATGGCACCGAAGCGGTGATCGAGGATTTCGGGCGCGGCGATGACGGCCTGCTGACGCTGCGGGTGCGCGGCACGCGGCGCTTCCACGCGCATCGCGTGCGGGTGCGCGACAACGGCCTGCAGGTGGCCGAGGTGGCGTGGTGCGACGAGGACGTGATCGAACCGGTGCGGCCGGAGCATGCGCTGCTGGCCACGCTGCTGCAGGAGATCCTCGACAAGGTCGGCGGCGAGCACGCCAAAGCGACAGCCGACAGGTTCGACGATGCCGCGTGGGTGGGCTGGCGCCTGATCGAACTGCTGCCGATGCCGGACGAACAGCGCCAGGCGCTGTTGCAGCTTGACGATCCGCACGACCGCCTGCAGCGGGTGCTGTCGCTACTGCCCTGACGCTTCCGGCGCGGGTGCGTCATCGATTCGAAGCCGCATCACCGGCACGCCCGGGTCGCGCGGATGCGGCGACTCCACGGGCTCGAAGCCGTCCAGCGCGATCAGCACCGCAGTACGTGCGGCGCGGTCTTCCGGCACCGGCAACCACAAGGCGACGGCATCGAGTGGCCGGCTGAGGCGCAGCGTCTGCGCGGTGCCGATCCACAGCGGCGTGCCGTCGTCCAGCTGCACCGGTGACGGCCACAGTCGCAGCGCGAAACGTTCGTCCGGCCCGCGACCCGGGCGCAGCATCAGCAGCGCTTCGGCGTGGGCGTCGAGCGTCGCGGGCAGCACCGCCTGCTCGCGTCCGGGTGTGTCGTCGTCCAACAGCGATACGGCGTCCTGCCAGTCCGCCTGTGGCTGGACGCGCCACCCGCGTGCCTCCAGGTGCTGCTGCAGCGGTGCAAGCGGCCCGGCGACCTGCACGCCGAGCGGCCAGCGCTGGCGCGCGTTGGTTTCCGTGCGACGTGCGGGCAGGCGCGCCCAGTCCTGCTGCCACCAGTCGTCAGCGGCCACCACCTGCGGCGGCACCGGTGACTGGAATTTCGCCAGCACGTCGTCGGCCGCGCGCGGCGCGTGCCACAGCGCGACTGCGGCGAAGCTGCCGTAGAAAAGCCAGGCCATCGGCCGCATCCAGAACGAGCGCGACACGTGGCGACGGTAGGCGATGCCCAGGACCAGCAACCACAGGATCCCGAACAGCGTCCCGCCGATCAGGTCGCTCGGCCAGTGCGCGCCCAGGTACAGGCGCGAGAAGCCGACCAGCGTGGTGACCACGCCGGCAAGCAGGTACGGCCAGACGCGCTTGCGGCCCGGCAGCTCGCGCGCGATCAGCACCGCGAAGAAGCCGAACGCCACCGTGGTCATCGTCACCGCCACCGACGGGAACCCGAAGCCGGCCGGCGCCGTCGGCGGGCGCGGCATGTCGATGGCGGCCTCCAGCAGCGCCGTCAGCACCAGGCCGAACACCAGCGCCGCCAGCCAGTGCGCCGCCGCCATCCAGCGCTTGCGCCACAACAGGTACGCCAGCAGCACGGCCGAGGCGGTGCCGAGCACCACCGCGTCCCCGAGGCTCGCCAGCGCCGCCATCAGGCGGTCGGCCAGCGGGTTACGCAGGCTCCACATCAGGTCGTGGACGTAGTGGTCGAAGGCCAGCGGGCCGCCGGACGCCAGCAGCCCGGCCAGCAGCGAGAACCACGCCCAGCTGATTGCCAGCAGGCACATGGCCAGCATCAGCAGCGAGGCCGATTCGGGCCGGTTGGGGTCGATCAACGCGCCGGTGTAGCGGCCCAGGCGCGGATGCGCGCGGCTCCACGCCAGTGCGCGTGCCAGCAGGGCATCGGCGTGCTGGGCGAACCAGCGCCAGGTGTAGAGCACCCCGGCCCAGACCAGCGCGACCGCCGCGGCCAGCCCCAGCAGTACCAGCGCCAAGCGGTCGGCCACCGCGGCTACGGCGTCGTAGGACGCACCGAGGATCCAGCCGGGCGCCAGGAACGCCCCCGCCCACGCCAGGCACGCCACTGCGCTGGGCAGCGCGTAGCGCCGGATCGGCATTTCCATCATGCCCGCGATGGCCGGAACGAAGGGCCGCACCGCCCCCACGAAGCGCGCGATGAAAATGCTCTTGACGCCGTGGCGCCGGAACAGGCCCTCGCCGTGGTCCAGCCATTGCGGATAGCGCGAGAACGGCCACCGTTGGCGCAGCTGCGTGCCCCAGCGCCGCCCGATCCAGTAACTCAGCGCATCGCCCGCGAACGCTCCGGCCGCGGCGCACGCCAGCGCGTAGGGCCCGTTGATGTGGCCCAGGCCCACGGCCGCGCCCACGGCGAACAGCAACGGCAACGCGGGCACGATGATGCCGGCCACCACCAGTGCATCGCAGAACGCGATCAGGAAGACGAGCAGGCCGGCCGCGACCGGGTTCGCATTGATCCACGCGGTCGCGCTTTCGAGCCAGGCCGGTTCCATCGGCCCATTATGGCAGCGGGTCGCGGATTTCCATTGCCCCGGGTGGGCTGGAATTCATCGTCCGGTGGTCCCGCGCGACACGTCTGCGATGCGGCGGGTGCGTCGTCGCGGCGCGGCCATTGCGTACACTGGCGCGATGCCTGACGACCGCCCGCCCGCCGTTGAAGTCGATGCCCTGAAGTCCGACAGCTTCGGCCGTATCGCGTTGATGCGCGGGCCGGACGGTCTGTTCGTCCGCCGCGACCTCGTCCACGTGCCCGCCTGGCTGCGGCTGCCGGCGTGGTGGTTGGCGCGGCGGGAAGCGCGCGCGCTGTTGCAGGTCGACGGGCTGCCCGCGACGCCGCAACTGCTGGGCTGGAACGGGCGCCAGCTCGACCGCAGCTACATGGCCGGCGCGGCGATGTACCAGCGACCGCCACGCGGCGACCTGGCCTATTTCCGCCGGGCGCGCCGCCTCCTGCAGCAGTTGCACCGGCGCGGCCTGGCGCACAACGACCTGGCCAAGGAAGCCAACTGGTTGGTGCTGGACGACGGTGCGCCCGCCATCATCGACTTCCAGCTGGCGGTGCGTGGCCACCCGCGGTCGCGTTGGATGCGCCTGCTGGCGCGCGAGGACCTGCGCCACCTGCTCAAGCACAAGCGCATGTACTGCCCGGAGGCGATCACGCCGGTCGAGCGCCGCGTGCTCAAGCGCCACTCTTGGGTGCGTGAGGCGTGGTTCGCCACCGGCAAGCCGGTGTACCGCTTCGTGACCCGCAAGCTGCTGAAATGGGAAGACAACGAAGGGCAGGGCCCCAAGCCCTAGTTCCTCTCTGTAGCAGCGGCTGCAGCCGCGATCACCCTCC
>Ga0156347_1039_pt1 | contig 46413 bp, 37 predicted proteins | sample RifOxyA1_FD_107994 | JGI IMG/M metagenome (GOLD analysis project Ga0156347, IMG submission 107994) | Xanthomonadales bacterium RIFOXYA1_FULL_69_10 | reverse complement strand
GCAGGCGCGCCAGGCGGTGGACGCGTTGGCCGAGGCGGGCAGCCGTGAGCGCGAAGGCGCCCGCTACGTGGCCGAGCGCCGCGTGCGGATCGCCGAGGTGGCCGCCGGCACCGCGGCCGCCCAGCGCGAGATCGACCGCCTCGACCGCGAGCGCGCCGAGCTGTTGATCGAAGCCAGCCGCCAGGACGCGGCCCAGGCCCGTGCCGAGGCCGAGCGCCTGCGCATGGAAGCGCGCATCCAGGCCGAGGAGGCCGCGCGCCTGCGCGAGCAGGCGATGTCGAGCGAAGTGGCGATGCAGGACGTCGAGGCGGCGCTGGAGGGCGTTGCCGGTGCCCAGAGCGCACGGCTCCAGGCAGCGCGCGAACGCGAAGCGGCGCTGGCCCGCGAGGAAGCGGCGTTGATGGCCGGGGGTGACCTGCCGCCGTCCAGCAAGCGTGGCGGCAACGAGGTCTACACCCTCGGCGGCGATGCGTTCGGCTCGGGCCAGGCGACGCTCACTGCCGGTGCCGCCGCCAGCGTCCAGACGCTGGCGGTCTACCTGCAGGCCGGCGGCAATGCGTCCATCCGCGTCGACGGCCATACCGACAGCCAGGGCCAGCCCGAGGCCAACCGCGCGCTGTCGCAACGCCGCGCCGACGCGGTGCGGCAGGCGCTGATCGACGCGGGCGTGCCGGCCTCGCGCATCCGAGCGGTGGGCCACGGCGCCGACGAGCCGGTCGCCGACAACGGCACCGCCGAGGGCCGGGCCCGAAACCGGCGGGTCGAAGTGCTGGTCTCCGGTGGCTGAACGGGGCGGGCGCCACGCCTGCAAACCGGGATTCATGGCCCGCTTACCAAGCTGACTGCGGCAGCCGTCCCGTGGTTGAGCGGCCTTGCGCCGCGAGCGTGCGCCCGCCCGTCGGCGATGCGACGGGCTGCGCTTGTCGACCCGCGGATGCAGGAGTAGCGTCGGATACCCAGGCGGCTTCCAACCGCCTGGCGATGAGTCGAGCCGATGACCCAAGCGCCCCTGCCGCAGGACCTTGCCGACGTGCACCAGCGTCCGGCCGGCCTGTGCAACCCGGCCCCGGCCATCCGCCCGACAGCCCCTGCGATCCCCCCGCGACGCCCTGGCCCCTGGCCGGGGCGTTTGCATTCGTGCTGAAGGAGGCTTTCATGTTCGAAGAACAACCGCAGCCTGAAATCGACGCGCTGATCAAGGCCAACCCCGAATTCAAACAGCTGTACCAGCGCCACCAGGTGCTCGACAAGAAGGTGATGGACGCCGAACTGGGCGTACTGCCGATCGACGACCTCACCCTGGGGCAGATGAAGCGCGAGAAGCTGGCTGCGAAGGACCGCCTGGTCCGTTTGTACGACGCCCAGCACTGAGGCCTGACGTCGCGGCCCGGGCGGGGTACCTCGTCGGCCCTCCCGGATCGCGGCCCCGGAGCCGCCGCGGCTGCCATTACCGGCAGCCGCGGCGGCAGTCCGGTTCGATGCATCACCCCTGTCCGGCGGCCCGCGAGGCGCGCGGCCGCCCCCTCCCTTAGAATCCTCCGGCCTGCCGCGGCGTCCGCGGCGCTGCCGTTGCCTTGCGCATGCCCATTGCTTCCTCCGTACTCGACCTGATCGGCCAGACCCCGGTCGTCAAGGCCCGCCATCTCGATACCGGCCCCTGCGAGCTGTACTTCAAGCTCGAGTCGCAGAACCCCGGCGGGTCGATCAAGGACCGCATCGGCCTGAAGATGATCGAGGCGGCCGAGGCGCGCGGCGATATCAAGCCCGGCGACACGCTGGTGGAAGGCACCGCCGGCAACACCGGCATCGGCTTGGCGCTGGTCGCGCAGCAGAAGGGCTACAAGCTGGTGCTGGTGGTCCCGGACAAGATGAGCCGGGAGAAGATCTTCAACCTCAAGGCGATGGGGGCGCAGGTGGTGCTGACGCGCTCGGACGTCGCCAAGGGCCACCCGGACTACTACCAGGACATGGCCGAGCGGCTGGCGCGAGAGACGCCCGGCGCCTACTTCATCAACCAGTTCGGCAACCCCGACAACCCGGCCGCGCACGAGCACGGCACCGGGCCGGAGATCCTGGCGCAGATGGCCGAGGTCGGCGGGCTGGACGCGATCGTGTTCGGCTGCGGCAGCTCCGGCACCATGACCGGCCTGTCGCGCCACTTCGCCGAGCATTCGCCCCACACCGAGCTGATCCTGGCCGATCCGGTCGGCTCGATCCTGACCGAGTACATCAACGAGGGCACGCTCAGCGACAAGTCGGCCAGCTGGATGGTGGAGGGCATCGGCGAGGACTTCCTGCCGTCGATCTCCGACTTCACCCGGGTGAAGAAGGCCTATGCGATCAGCGACAAGGAAAGCTTCCTGACCGCGCGCGAGCTGCTGGAAAAGGAGGGCATCCTCGGTGGCTCCTCGACCGGCACGCTGCTGGCGGCGGCTCTGCGCTACTGCCGCGAACAGACCGAGGCGAAGAAGGTCCTCGTCTTCGTCTGCGACACCGGCAACAAGTACCTGTCGAAGATGTACAACGACTACTGGATGCTGGACAACGGCTTCCTGGAGCGCGAGCCCACCGGCGACCTGCGCGACCTGATCCTGCGCCCGTTCTCCCAGCGCGATACCGTCGTGGTGGCCCCGACCGACCTGCTGGTCACGGCATACCAGCGCATGAAGCTCTACGACGTCAGCCAGTTGCCGGTGATGGACGGCGACCGGCTGGTCGGCATCGTCGACGAGTCCGACGTGCTGCTGCACGTCTACGGCGACGAGGACCGCTTCCGCGACCCGGTGTCCACCGCCATGGTGAGCAAGCTGGACAAGGTCGACGTGCGCGCCCCGATCGAGTCGCTGCTGCCGGTATTCGACCGCGGCCACGTGGCCATCGTCAGCGAGGGCGACCGCTTCCTCGGCCTGATCACCCGCATCGACCTGCTGAACTACCTGCGGCGGCGCGTCCAGTAGCCCGGGTCAGCGAAGCGCACCCGTTACTCCAGCCCGACTTGGCCCTTCACCTTGTTCAGTTACAAGGTCCTGCCAAGGCCGGGCGGGCAGGCCCCGATGTTAGAATCCGCGACCGCGCATGGCCGCGGATGGAAGGACTTGATGAGCGATAACACCCCACGCGGCGGCCCGCACAAGCAGGGCCTTGGCACGCTGGCGATCCATGCCGGCCAGTCGCCGGACCCCAGCACCGGCGCCGTGATGACGCCGATCTACGCCACCTCGACCTACGTGCAGTCCAGCCCGGGCGAGCATCAGGGCTTCGAGTACTCGCGCAGCCACAACCCGACCCGCTTCGCCTACGAGCGTTGCGTGGCCGCGCTGGAAGGTGGCACCCGCGGGTTTGCGTTCGCCTCCGGGCTGGCCGCGACCTCGACGATCCTGGAGATGCTCGACACGGGCAGCCACGTGATCGCGATGGACGACGTGTACGGCGGCACCTACCGCCTGTTCGAGCGCGTGCGCCGCCGCAGCGCCGGCCTTGATTTCAGCTGGGTCGACCTGGCGGACGCGGCCGCGTTCGAAGCGGCGATCCGGCCCGAGACCAAGATGGTCTGGATCGAGACCCCGACCAACCCGCTGCTCAAGCTGGTGGACATCGCCCAGATCGCCGCGATCGCCCGCAAGCGCGGCCTCATCGTGGTGGTCGACAACACCTTCAGCTCGCCCATCCTGCAGCGCCCGCAGGAACACGGCGCGCACATCGTCATGCACTCGGCCACCAAGTACCTCAACGGGCACTCGGACATGGTCGGCGGCATGGTGGTGGTCGGCGACGATGCCGAGCTGGCCGAGCAGATGGCGTTCCTGCAGAACTCCATCGGCGGCGTGCAGGGCCCGTTCGACAGCTTCCTCGCCCTGCGGGGCCTGAAGACCCTGCACCTGCGCATGAAGGCCCACTGCGAGAATGCCCAGACCCTGGCCGAATGGCTGCAAGGCCACCCGGCGATCGAGAAGGTCATCTACCCCGGGCTGGAATCACATCCGCAGCACGGACTCGCCAAGCGCCAGATGGACGGCTTCGGCGGCATGGTCTCCATCGTGCTCAAGGGTGGCCTGGACGCCGCCAAGCGCTTCTGCGAGCGCACCGAACTGTTCGCCCTGGCCGAGTCCCTCGGCGGCGTGGAAAGCCTGGTCAACCACCCGGCGATCATGACGCATGCGTCCGTGCCGGCCGAACGACGGGCGCAGCTGGGGCTGTCGGATGCGCTGGTTCGATTGTCGGTGGGGGTGGAAAGCTGCGAAGACCTGCGAGCCGACATTGAGCGAGCACTGGGGTCGCTTCAATGACATCTTCTGCCGGCATGACCGGCACTCTGTCGGCGCGGCCGGCCGGGCTTTTCGCCAGCCTGATTGAGAGCCTGAGGTCGCCGTCCTTCTGGATGTATTCCAGCTGGCTCGACCTGGTAACCCGATATCGTGGTTCATTGCTCGGCCTGGCGTGGCTGTGCCTTCCCACTGCGATATTCGTGCTGTTGCTGGGCAACGTGTATTCGCGACTGATGGGCTATCCCATCGAGACGTACATGCCGTACCTGGCGACGGGTTACGTGGTCTGGCGGTTCATGCTCCAGGTTATCAACGAGTCCGCGGGCGCATTTGCGTCCCACAAGGCGTTCATCATGGATGGCCGGGTACGCTTGACCGACTTCATCCTGCGTTCGTTCGCCAAGGCCGGACTGCAGATGCTGTTCGGCCTGGTCGTGGTGGCCGCGGTCGTACTCTGGTACCAGTCATGGGAGGGCGTCGCATCGCTCGCGACGATTGCGATCACCATGCCGCTCCTGCTGGCCAACCTGTTCTGGGTAGCCGTCTGCATCGGACTGGTCGGCGCGCGGTTCCCTGATACCAAGGATGCAATTGGCACGATTCTGGTGGCCGGGTTCCTGCTGACGCCAATCCTGTGGATGATCGATCGGTTCCCACCGGACTCGATGCGCGGGATGCTTGCGCGACTTAATCCGGCATTCCATCTGGTGGATCTGGTCCGTGCACCCGTTCTGGGGCATGCGCCCGAGCAGGCCTCCATCATCATCGCTTGCGCGATGGCTGTAGTGGGCTGGCTGCTCGCGGCGCTTCTCTATCGACGGTATGCGCGCTTCGTCGCGCTGTGGGTCTGACATTGGACATGAAAGCGAGCGTGATAGCGCGCGACCTTGCGCTCAAGGTGCCCAATTTCGTCCAACGGACTCCGGCGGCTTCAGGCTGGGTGCGCGAAGTGCTTTCCGAAGCATTCGTACGCTCAAGGCGTGAGTACCGGACGATCCTCGATGGCCTTGACTTCAGGTTCGATGATGGAGACAGGGTTGCGATCCTGGGTCGCAACGGGGCGGGCAAGACGACGCTCCTACGGGTCTTGAGCGGCGCGTTCCAACCTACCAGCGGCACTGTCGTCCTAAATGGGACGAGGCAGGCACTTCTGAACCTGTCTCTTGGCTTCAACCAGAACGCCACGGTACGGGAAAACATTTTCCTCCGCGGTACGGCGATGGGGTTGTCCCTGTCCACCATGTCGGAGCTCGCCGGCGCGATTCTCGACTTCGCCGGGTTGTCTGCAGTCGCCCAACATCGCCTGCTGACACTTTCATCCGGACAGCGCATGCGGCTCGGCTTCGCCATTTCCACCGCTGTCCAGCACGACATCATGCTGATGGACGAATGGTTTGGTGCCGGCGACGCCAGCTTCGTAAACAAGGCACGCACACGGCTTTCCGATCGTGTCGATGGCTGCCGGATCATGATCATGGCCAGCCACAACCTGCAGACGGTCAGGAAAACCTGCAATCGGGGACTCGTCCTCGATGGCGGCAGGCAGGTGTTCCTTGGCCCTGTTGAACAGGCCATCGATGCGTACAAGGCAATCTACCAAGCGCTGCCCGGTTACGTACCCCGGCGTGAAAAGCGGCCGGTGAAAGCGAAGAAGCGGAAAGCCACAGCTCCCAGGGAGCGGGGTAAGACGCCGGCCGCATAACGGCGGGCGATAAAGAAATCAGAATGGGTCGGTTACCGGGAATCACTCGATATGAACCAAACGGACAACACATCGCAAGCCCACCCCACGACACTGGCGGTAATAGGCCTGGGTTACATCGGTCTGCCTACTGCCGCCATGTTCGCGTCGACGGGTGTGGATGTGACCGGCGTGGACATCAATCCGAAAGCGGTTGCCGCGGTGAATGCGGGAACAGCGCACATCGAGGAGGGCGAGCTCGATGAACTCGTGGGGCGTTGCGTCAAGGCGGGCATGCTTCGCGCGACCACGACTCCGGTACAGGCCGATGCTTTCATCATCGCAGTCCCTACCCCCGTGGGTCATGACCAGGAGCGGACGCCGGATGTTACGCATGTCCGTGCCGCGGGCGAGGCGATCGCGCCGCATCTCAAGAAAGGTGATCTTGTCATCCTCGAGTCCACGTCCCCCGTCGGGACGACCGGGATGCTGGCCGAGCTTTTCGCCAACGCGCGTCCCGACTTGAGCTTTCCGCAGCAGAAGGGAGAAGAGGCCGATGTCTGCATCGCCTACTGCCCTGAGCGCATCATTCCGGGGCGCATGCTCCAGGAGCTGGTGGAGAACGACCGGATCATTGGTGGAATGACGGCGCGATGCTCCGAGCGTGCTGCGCGTTTGTACGGCGCGTTCGTACGAGGCACCTGTCACCTGTCTGACGACCGGACCGCCGAGATGGTCAAGTTGACCGAGAACGCGTTCCGTGACGTCAACATCGCATTCGCCAACGAGTTGTCGATGATCTGCTCTGATCTCTCGTTGGATGCATGGAAGGTCATCGAGCTGGCGAACCGGCACCCCCGCGTCAATATCCTCAATCCCGGGCCCGGTGTGGGGGGGCACTGCATCGCGGTCGACCCGTGGTTCATCGTGGCCAGTGCGCCGGAGCGTTCGCGCCTGATTCGCGCGACACGCGAGATCAACGACGGCAAGACGCAATTCGTCATCGACCAGGTCGAGCAGGCGATGAAGCGCTGGCCCGAAGCACAGGTTGCCTGCCTGGGACTGACGTACAAGCCCGACGTGGATGACTTCCGCGAAAGCCCGGCGTTCTCGATTGCTGAATCCCTTACGTCAAAGTATGGCGATCGCATTCTCTCCAGCGATCCCTACGCGGATGCGTTGGATGACAGCATGCGGCAACGTGCGGGCCTCAACCTGGTGGCTGCCGACGAGGCGTTTGCCAAGGCCGGGATTGTCGTCCTGCTGGTAGGGCACACCGCCTTCCGTGCCTTTCCGCGGCCTGAAGGCAAGCACCTGGTGGATACCGTCGGATATTGGCGATAGTTCCCGTACGCGCCCGCTGCTTCATCCTTGCCAGTCTGGTTGTACATGTCCGACACGCCCAACTCCGAAGCCAACGCCATAGGCGACCATGCCTCCCACACCGGGAGCGCCGACAGTGCCGGACAGTCGCTGCCTGTCGTTCAGGCATGCGTGGCGCTGCGCGAAGCGCTGGACATGGCGCTGGAGCAGGGGCGGATGGATCCGGTTTCGGCAGATTCGCTGTCCCGTGCGATCACAGCCGTCGAAGAGTCCGTAGAGACTATTTCGACGTCGACGGCCAACGATAGGGAGATATCGCTGGACGGGCTGGACGCACGTGCTGAAGAAGTCCGCAGGCTGGCGTCCAAGCTTGAGGAGCAGCTTGCCTATCGGGCGCGACTCAATCGCCAGGCGGTGCAGCAACGTCGCGCGCTGTCGGCTGCCGAGGCAGAACTGGCGGCGTTGCGGAGTTCCTTTGCGTTCCGGCTTGGTTCGTTGCTGGTTGATGCGGTGCGTCAGCCGTCCAGCCTCCTGCGCCTGCCCGTGGCGCTGGCGAAGCTGTTCAGGGAGTTGTGGCCCCGGATTCTGAGGCGGCTGCGTGGAGGAGGAGCGAGCACTTCCGACAGGCCCGACTTCGGACCCGAGCTGTCGTTGGGTGCAGGGCGGGCGCTGGCGGATGCCGAAGAGAATAACGGTGCAAGGAGTATTGCCCGCATGCTGTTGGGCACCGCCACCGCACCGCGCCTTCCGGATGACACCGCGACGATGCGCGTTGCGACTGTCATGGACGAATTTTCGTTCGCCGCATTCCGTCACTGTGGCAACTTCAGGCAGCTGCATGGCGATCGCTGGCGCGACGAGATCGAAGATTTTTCGCCCCACATGCTGCTGGTGGAGTCGGCGTGGAAGGGTCTTGATGAGAGCTGGGCCCGCAAGGTCTATCCACTGTCCAGGGATCTGGTCGAACTGATCCGCTGGTGCCGGGAGCGGGGGATACCGACCGCCTTCTGGAACAAGGAGGACCCTGTTCACCTCAGCGTGTTCATGCGCACGGCGCGGCAGTTCGATTTCGTGTTCACCACCGATATCGACTGCGTCCGCGCGTACAAGGCGGCGCTCGGCCATGAGCAGGTCTATTGGCTGCCTTTCGCGTGCCAGCCGGCTGATCACAATCCGATGGAGGAGTACCGCCGGAAGGACGCGTTCTGCTTCGCGGGCTCCTTCTATGCGAAGTACCCCGAGCGCCAACGGGATTTCGCGACCCTTGTGAAGGCAATGGGTGCCCTTCGGCCCGTCGAGATCTTCGACCGCAATGCGGAAAAGAACGATCCCGCTCTGCTTTTCCCCGATGAGTACGCGCCACTGATCCAGGGATCGCTTCCGCACGATCAGATATCGATGGCCTACAAGGGCTATCGATTCGGCATCAACATCAATACCGTCAAACAGTCCCAGAGCATGTTCGCCCGCAGGGCATTCGACCTGCTTGCGAGCAACACCGTCACGGTGAGCAATTTCTCCCGTGGCTTGAGGATGCTGCTCGGCGACCTCGTGATCACGAGTGACGATGCGGGACAGCTTGACCAGAGGGTCCGCCCGCTGGTGGAGGACGAAACACGTTATCGCCGGTTCCGTCTCGCAGGCCTGCGCAAGGTAATTTCCGAACACACGTACCAGGACCGCTGGCGCTACGTACTCGAAAAGATCGGTGGCAAACCACTCGAAGGCGACCTGCCTCATGTGGTCGCGATCGCAAGGGCGTCCGGCGCCGCACACGCAGAGGCGGCATGGGCGACGTTTTCGCAGCAGGTGCACGCGCGGAAGGAGCTGCTGCTGGTCATGCCGGTGGGGTCGGACCCTGTCCCGCTGCGACCAGGCCTGACCGTGGTTGACGAGCACGCGGCCGCCCAGATCGATGTCGCGGCACGTTGGCCTGATGCCTGGCTCGCCTGCCTTTGCCCGCAAGATCACTACGGTCCCAATTACCTCCTTGATCTCGCGCTGGCGACGCGGTACGCCAGCGCGTCTGTGATCGGCAAGGCGGCCTACCACGCTTGGGCGGATGGGCAGGTCCGCCTGCAGGGTGCCGGCAGGGAGTATCGGCAGGACGAAGCGGTGGCTTGGCGTCGCGCGATCGTTGCGGCCCACTCCGCCCCTTTGGCAAGTGCCTTGGATATCGCGCGTGACGCCCCGGATCGAGTGCTTGAGGGGGCCTGTTCCGTCGACGAATACAACTACTGCATGGTCGGATCCGGCCAGGACGTGCAGGAGATGGTCGACGACTTGCCCGATCTGTGGACCGGCATTTCCCTCAAGCGGCTGCACAGGTTGGCCGAGACCGCGACCGCGGCGGACGTGCTTGCGGCCGAGCAGTCTACGAGCCGGTCGGTCGACGCCGCCGGTCTCGCCGAACTGTTGCCTGTCGGGTCGCATGCCCACGGCGCCGTGCGCCTGGACCAGGAGGCCACCGGCCTTCGCCTGCGTTCCACCTTGCCGTCCGACAGGCATGTCTACCTGTACGCCAGCTCGCCCGTACCGTCGGAGGATCTCTTCGACGGCGCCATCGGCAAGTTCAACATGGCCGTTGAATCCGAGATGCTGGTGAGCTTCGTCATGATCTTCCTGGACGGGAAGGGCGAGCGGATCGGTCATGCGATCCGCGCGTGCAGCTCCAATCTCAGCCTGGTTGCGCCTGCAGGAACCCACACGGTCCGGCTTGGGTTGCGCATACAGGGAAGCGGGACAGCCCTGCTCAGGCGCCTCGTGCTGGGTCACGTGCCCTCGCCGGCTGCAGGTGTGCCGGCGCGAGGTCGCCACCTTCTCATCAGCCGCGGCTATCCGGCCTATACCAACCTCTACAGCTATGCGTACGTGCACAGGCGCGTACTGGGCTATGCCGAGGAAGGGACGGATGTCGACGTGTTCCGCCTCGTCGACGACCACATGGCATTCGACGAATTCGAGGGCGTGGATGTCGTGTCGGGCCAGTTGGCCGATCTCGAACTCATGATCCGCAGCAACACCCATCGAACGCTCATGGCGCACTCGCTGGACCGGGCGTTGTGGTCGGTGCTCGAGCCCCACGCAGCGGAGCGGCGGATCCTTGTATGGATCCATGGCGCGGAGATCCAGCCGTGGTACCGCCGTGAGTTCAGCTTCCTCGACGAACGCGATCGCGAGCGCGGTATCCAGCGCAGTAACGAGCGCATGGCGTTCTGGCGGGAACTTTTCGCAGCGCCCCCCGACAACGTGACCTTTGTGTTCGTATCGCGACACCTCGCACGCGAAGCATTCCGAGACGTTGGCATCGAACTCGATGAATCGCGCTACACGGTCATCCACAACCACGTGGATGGCGATCTGTTCGAGTACCGGCCGAAGGCAATCGACCAGCGACTGCGGCTCCTGTCGATCCGACCCTACACCCGTCCCACGTATGCCAACGACCTGACCGTCAAGGCGATCCTCGACCTCTCGAACGAGCCCTACTTCCCTTCACTGCACTTCAGGCTGGTGGGCGACGGCCGACTGTTCGAGCAGACCGTCGAGCCGCTGCGTGGCATGCGGAACGTGGTCCTGGAAAAGCGATTCCTCAGCCAAGCCGAGATCGCTGGCATGCATCGCGACTACGGCGTGTTCCTGGCGCCCACCCGTATCGACTCGCAGGGTGTCTCCCGCGACGAGGCCATGGCATCCGGCCTGGTTCCGGTCACCAACAGGGTGTCCGCGATCCCGGAGTTCGTCGACGAGCGATCTGCGCTGATCGTGGGTGCCGAGGACTGGAAGGGGATGGCCGATGCCATCCGGACGCTGTATGACGAGCCCGAAACCTTCACGCGACTGTCGGAAGCAGCGGCGCGAAGGGTGCGCGACCAGAGTGGCCGTGCGCAAACGCTGGATCGCGAGGTCGCGCTGATCAACGGGGTGGAGTCCGGTCCCGACAATGCGTCGGCCAGCGAGGCCCCCGCACGACGACCGCGGGTCGCGCTGTACGGCGATCTGGACATGAACCTGATCGACGGTTCGGCCATTTGGGCCGCGTCGCTGGCCCGGGTGCTGGCGGAAGGCGACCAGGTCGACGTGGACTTGTTCCTCAAGGCGCCAATCCGCCAGACCGCCGTGATTCGCGAACTTCTGGGTGCGGTCAACGTCCGGTTGATCGAGCCGGATGCTGGCGTCGGCCGGCGGTCCCCGGGCCAGGCGCTCGACGCCATCGTGCAGGCCCATGCGGTCCGACGCTATGACGCCATCGTGTTACGCGGATTCGTGCTCGCGCGCGAGGCGGTCGACCGTGTGGCCCTGAACGATCGGATCTGGGTGTACCTCACCGATATCCCACAGGATTCGTCGGACATCGACCCGGCCCAGCACGCTCGCCTCGAGGAGGTCGTTGCAGGCTCGTCGGTCGTTCTGTGCCAGACGCCGGAGCTGGAACAGCACCTACTTCGACTTGTCCCGCTGGCCAGCGGGAAGACGCGGCTGCTGCCGCCGATGGTGCCCGACACCGCCAGCGGAGAAGGGAGCGCGCGGTGTTCTACGAGCGGCCCCCTGCGGCTTGTTTACGCAGGCAAGTTCGCGCCCCAGTGGGGCATCCGCGAACTGTTCTCGACCTTCGACCAGCTTCGCGCGGAGGGAATCCCGGTCGAACTGCACGTGTTCGGTGACAAGATCCATAATCCGTTGGACGACCCCGGGTTCCGTGACGAAGTGCGGGCACGTCTTGAGGCGGGCGATGGAATCAACTGGCACCGTGCATGCGACCGCAGCGGGGTGATGGCGCAGCTGGCAACGATGGACGTGGGCTGGGCATGGCGACATGCCTCGCTTGAGGAAGGGACCCTCGAGCTGTCCACCAAGGTGCTCGAGTATGCCGCGATGGGTGTTGCGCCGTTGATTGCGCCAGGTCCCGTCAATCGCAGGGTGCTGGGCGACGACTATCCACTTCTGGCCACGTCCGCGCAGCTCCTTGAAAGCCTGCGTGCGATGGCGCGGGATCGTACCCGGTTGCAGCAGGTGCAACAGGCAGTGCAACGACTTGCGGCCGATTACCGCTTCACTGTGGTGGGGGAGCGATTCATCGCGCCCCTGATCGACGCCGTGCGCGCAGCGAGAGGAAACATCCGGGTCCCGGGAACGGAACTCGAATGACCAAGGTGCACATGCCGAAGGCGCTCCTTGGACGCGTTTCCGGGTTCAAGCGCAGCGAGAAACTTGCCGAGGCCGGTCGAAGGTTGGTCCACGATGGCGTCGTGTCCATCAATGGCTACCCGGAAGTGGCCGTGGACATCCAGCAGGACTGGTCAGCCAATCCATTAGGCAGCCGCAGCTGGCAGTGGGCCGTGGCTGCCTTCCGCTTCATGCCGGCGTTGATCGCGCGCCACGCCGCGAGCGGAGACAACTCGGCACTGGACTGGGCGATGAGCGCACTGCGCACATGGCAACGCGCAGTCGCCGGACCACTGCGGAAATACGAGTTCGCGCACAACGACCATGCCGTCGCCAACCAGGCGGAAAACCTCGTTTTCCTGCTCGCGTACCTGTCCAGCGAAGGCATTCGCGAGAAGGACCAGGCCGAGATCGCCGTTGCCATACGCAACCATGCCCGCCTGCTTTCAATCGACGACTTCTACTCCCGCCACACCAACCACGGCATCGAGCAGTCACGCATCCTGGCTGTCATCGGTGACTTTCTGGTTGCCGATCCCGATGCACGGGGTTGGCTCGCGCTGGCGGTGGGCCGGCTGGGCGATGAGCTGGATTTCGCGTTCACCAAAGAAGGCGTGCACGTGGAGAACAGCCCCGGCTACCACGCCTACGTGTGTCTATCATTCCTGAAGATACTCGACTACTTTCCCCGCGAGGAGATCGCGGAGCTGGCCGACCGTATCGACGCACTGATGCCGCGCGCCATCCGTTTCCTGACGCACATCACGCGCCCTGACGGGACCCTCCCGATCATCGGGGATACCGTCAATGATCCGATCCCCAACTACTTCAAGCGATATCGCAAGACGCGCGACTACACGCATCTCCGGTATGCGACGACCGACGGTGCAGAGGGTCAACCGCCATCGCAGACCGCCGTGCTGTATCCGCAAGCCGGCTACTTCATCGCCCGGGACGCATGGCAACCACCTGGCGAGGGGCGTAGCGCGTTTCATCTGGTGCTCCGCTGCGGCTACCGTTCGGCATACCACCGCCACGACGATGACCTGAACATCGTTTTGTACTGCGATGGCGAGGACTGGCTCGTGGACTCGGGTGCATATCGCTACGCCGAGGACGATCCGATCAGGCGCTACGTTCGGTCCAAGTGGGGGCATAACGTCCCGGTTGTGCGGACCCCACCCCGGTTGCGCTGGAAATGGGCTGCGCCGGAGCTGGTGCTGCCGATGCTGCGCCTGCCGAGCGCGGAAGGCGTTAGCGCAGTACGTGCCGTCACCCGGACCTATCCTGATCACGTCGCTACACGCGATCTCATCGCGTGCCCTACCGGACGAACGTTCGACGTTGTCGACACGCTTGTCCCATCCGGTCCGCCGGTGCGGCGCAATTACCTGTCCCTTTGGCACATCCCGGCCGACAAGGACATCCGGATCGAAGAGAAGTGCGTGGTCGTGACCTCCCGCCGTACTGGCGCCAGGCTGGTCATCGAAAACCTGACTGCGCGCCGCGCCAAGATCCATCTCGTCGATCCCGGCATCCCGGGACAGCAGGGTGCGAGCTACTCGCCCTTCTCCAACACGCTGGAGCCCGTGCAGGTCCTCGCATTCGAATGGGCCGGCAACCATCTGCATTCGCTGTTGCGGTTTCGCTTTGAGGCGGCTGCCCCCGGCGAGCCGGTCATTTGATATCAGTACAAGGACCAGTAGAAGTGCTAGCGATTGTTTCCGGAATTATCGTGCTGTTGATGCTCCAGCTGCTGCGGGTGGGCGGCAAACGGCGGCTCGGTGCCACGATCGGGCTCTTTTGCCTCGGCGCCGCACTGGGCGTGGCGTTGGTGGGCTATGTGCTGGCACCCCCTCGCTTCCTTCCCAATGCCTCTACCTCGGGCTTGGCATTTCGTGCCGCGCAATCGATCCGGAGCGGTCTCGCGAACCCAGACAACGACGGATTCCTGATCCTCGATGGCGGCAGTTACGCCGCACGCGGGTTGGACGAGCGCATGTTGGAGCGCCACCTGGCCGTCGAAGGCCATCATGCGATGACGGTAGTCTCGCTTTCCCTGCCAGGGGGGAACCAGCTTGAACGCTGGAGCGTCCTCAACCGCGCACTTGCAATCCTGGAGCCCGCGGAGCGGGACGCTTTCGGGAAGGCGAGGAAGGTGTTGCTTCTGGAGATCCATCCGCAGTACGACCGCTATCCCCTCGTCCAGCTACGGCGAAACCGCTATTCGGACAGGGCGTTCGCATACCTGGACACGGACGTCCTGGCGGCCGCTGTTCGCGCCGAGAACGGTGCCTTGAAGCCGGACCTGCTCAGGCAACAATGGATCGACGCCGTCTCCCACGCTGCAATCAACCTGTTCAACGTAGGCGAACTGCACCGGGTGATCCCGGCCCACGAAGTCGCATCAAGCGGCGGGTTCACACCCCTCACGCGTGCCTCCAAGGGCTATCGGTTCAAGGGCACGCGAGGCGCCGTCAAAAGTCTGGATGAGCCGCCGGTGGCAAGCGACGAGTTGCCGTGGCCAAACATCCAGCAGCGGCGTCAACGCTTCGAAAATGCACTGGGCGGCGCTGGGATTCAGACGGTCTATTTCTCCGTGCCCACGCCGCGCGTCCACGACATGGCCTACGCCCGCGGTTTTTGCGCCGCGGTGGAGGATGCCTGCATTGTCCATGCGCACCGGGGGCTGTTGCGCAGGCTCGACCACAGGCGGTTCTGGTACGACGACGGCCACCTCATGAAGCCTGGCGCGCGCATCTACACGCGCTGGCTCGCACAGCGCCTCAAAGGCGCATTGAATGATTCGGGAAGCACGCAGCCATGATTTTCTCGTCCGTACCGTTCCTGATTTTCTTCGCCATTGTCTTCTGCGCGTTCTGGTCGCTGCGCTCGGCCCGGGCGCGCATCCTGTTGCTTCTTGTCGCAAGCCAGGTGTTCTACGGCTGGTGGGACTACCGCTTCCTTGCGCTCATGTGGTTCGCGATCGTTGTCTGCCATGCCGCGGGGCGGATGATCGAGAAGAACATCGCGCCGAAGGCCGTCACGATCACGGCCGTCGTGCTGATGTTGGGCGTGCTCGCGGTCTTCAAGTACTTCGACTTCTTCAGCGAGTCGCTCCTGGGACTGGCGTCGTCGGTTGGCGTGACGCTGTCCACGCCCACACTGGAGATCCTGCTGCCGGTGGGCATCAGCTTCTTTACCTTCCAGGCAATCAGCTACGTGCTGGATGTACGCAAGGGCGTCATTCCCGCCGAGCGCGACATCGTCCACACCGGCCTCTACATTTCATTCTTCCCGCAGCTCGTGGCCGGCCCCATCGTGAGGGCGTCGGACTTCCTGCCCCAGCTGAGGACCGAGAAGGTTTTCGACTCCACGCAGTTCCTGGTGGGCATGAAGCTGTTCCTCGTTGGATTCATCTACAAGTCCGTGTTCTCGGACTCGATCTCCCCGTTCGTCGATCAGGTGTTCGCGGATGTCGGCCAGTTCGATGCGCACACCAAGGTCATGGCCACTGTCGGGTTCTACGGCCAGATCTACTTCGACTTTGCCGGATACTCAATGATGGGCATCGGCGTCGCGCGGATGCTGGGCTTCGAGCTGATGCGCAACTTCGCGTATCCCTACATCTCGACCAGCATCACCGAGTTCTGGCGGCGCTGGCACATTTCGTTGTCCACGTGGCTGCGCGACTACCTGTACATCCCCTTGGGAGGCAACCGGGGAGGCGAAGCCAAGCGCCAGCGCAACCTGATGATCACCATGCTGCTGGGCGGCCTGTGGCACGGCGCCAGCTGGAACTTCGTCCTGTGGGGTGCGTTGCATGGTTTGGCACTTTCGGTCCACAAGGCTTGGGCGGGGCTCACCGGCGCCATCCCGCGCCCGGCGATGGTCGCCGTTCTATGGGGTGCAGCGGCCTGGGCGGTCACACAGCTGTTTGTGCTTCTCACGTGGATCCCGTTCCGTGCGCAGGACTTCGGCGATACCGTCGACGTACTGCAGGCGTTCGTCGGCGTAAGCGCGGGTGACACGCGGGCGGCGATTCCCTATCTGGCGGTTCTTCTGCCGCTCTTCATCGATACATTGATGATCGGTGTCAGCTCGGCGCGCTTGCGATTGGCGTCGCGCCTGCCCACGCTCAAGCCCCAGGTGGCTGCGTTCGTGCTTGGCGGCATTGCCGCATTGGCACTTGCCAGCATGCCCCTGGCCGTCAAGAGCTTCATCTATTTCCAGTTTTGATTTGCCCAGCAATTAGGCGAGATTCAGAATGAAATCTCTCAAGCGACGTGTGAACGCGTTGCACCGTCCGGGTGCGCTTTCGCGCGAAGCTTTGCACGGAACGGGCACGCAAAGCGGCGACGGTGCTTGTTCTCTATGCAGGCGTCGATCTGGTGCAGGAGAGCGAGGGTAACCCAGTGAAGATTGTGCTATTCGATGAGGTCGTTGAAAGACACGTCTGCGTCGCCCTTGAAGGCTCTCTCCGCGCTCTGGGGCATGAAGTTGTATCCACAGGGCCAGTCTGGCACGGGCATCGCTTTACGACTTCGACTCGCGACATAGAGCGAATCGATGCAGTAGTGGAAACTGTCTTGGCTGGTCGTCCGGACGCACTTCTGAATTTCCGCGCCAGCGCGCTCTCCGAGGCTCAAATATCCAGGCTTAAAGCGGCAGGGATTCAAACCATTGTGTGGCTGCCCGACGATCCAGTTCTTTATGAAGTAACTTACAGGCATGTCGTCGACTGTTATGACCATGTGCTGCACTGCGGGAGCACACCTGTCCTGGATTTTTATCAGGCACGAGGACACCAGCCCGGCATCAACATGCCGTTTTGGATTGATCCCAATATTTGGTCTTACACGGGTGAAGCTACAGCTAGCACTCCACGCCGCGACCTGGTTTTTATAGGAAACCTGCATACCACGGCTAAGAAAGATCGGTATAAGTTGCTGTCCCAAGCTTCGGACCGCATCTGCGTCTACGGCAAAGTGCTCAACGATCCTTACGGCATGCACAAGGGCGAGCTGTACGGAGTGCCGGCACTATTAGCGGTGCTCCCGCATTTTGTTGCCGGCCTAAACCTTCCACAAGTGTTCGCAGATTACGCAGGTAGCGCATACGACTTCAAGGCTTTACCAAAGCTTGGATGGTTCGATCTGCCTAGTCGCGTTATCCAGTATGCGGCGGTGGGCCTTCCAGTCATTACACGCGCTCCACCTAGCCAACATGCGCCTTGGGCTCTATACGCTCAGGACATGAATGAGGTTCTTTCTCTTGTAGACAGCCTCAAGATTGGCAGCCGTCGCGAAGAGGTGCGGAGGGCAGCCCGCCTCGCAGTAGAGGCCAATTTTTCCTCGGATTCGCGAGCGCGCTTACTCTCAGAACTCGTTTCCGGGCGCATACCGACCCGGCAACTATCGCTCAACGCCCGCGAATTCGTTTATCAGGATTTTCAAGATCGAGAGGTGATTGGTGAACCCGAATCCAGCTATTGAAAAGGCAAGGCGCGAACTTAAGACCAAGCAATTTGACCAAGGCTTCCACTGGCGCATTCTTTTCGTCGGCAGGTCTGTAAATGGGGCCACCGACATAGTTTCGTGCTTGTCACGCTCGTTGAGGAATCTCGGTCACCGTGTTCTTGATATCGATCTTGCAAAACATAAGGGCTTGGTTGAGAACCCTGGAGGAGCGCGCGGAGGCAATGGCCCGGTGTACCTGAGCGCGACGGGGCTTCAGCCATTCATTAACGAGTTCAAACCCCAGTTGATTGTGTGTTGCGCAGGCGGGCTGACATTCAACGCTGCGGACGCAGACGCGTTGAAAAGTCAGGGTGTAGTACTGGTTGGCGTAACGTTGAGCGATCCGGATGTATTTCCAACCGTACATCCGCACATTTCAGTGTTCGATTTCCATACGACCAATGCGAAGCACGCGCTCGCGATGTATAGGGATGCAGGCATTGAAAATACGCTGTACTTCCCTTTCGGGATCGACCGCGGATTTGTCACGCAGGAGGTGGGCGAAACCCCAGAGCTGGCCGCCGATGTCGTATGCATTGGTCACGCGACAGCTCGACCGGAACGTAACAGTATTATGTCCCGGGTGGCTGAGGAACTCCAGGTAAGAACATACGGTCGCGGCTGGAGTTTGCCGGGGAGTGAGGTGGTAGAAGGGAGGCGTATGGTCCAGGCCAGCCGATCCGGGAAGGTCCACGTCAATTTCCCACTTACCCGTGCAGGTTACATAAATATTAAATGTGGTGTTTTCGAGTCGGTCGGAAGTGGTGCCGTTGTCGCTACGGGACGGTTCGACGAGATGGCTGAGTTCTTCAATTACGACAGCGAGATAATTGGATACAGCGATCCGGAGGATCTTATTCTGCAAGTTGGGGATCTTCTTGCGGATCCTGCACGCTACAATCGCATGGCGGAAGCTGCCTTCAAGCGTCTAATAGATAATCACTTGTATGAACATCGCTGGATGGCACTGTTTGATGAAATGCATGCTGTTCTTGAGATGGCCGGCTGTGCATGGCTGGGTAGCGATCGCGGGGCGGAAATAAGAGAGTCTCTTCGTGAATCGTCCGGGCGTGCTAGGCATGTCATCGTTTCTGGCTTTTATGGGGCAAGTAATGCGGGCGACGAGTTGATTCTAAGATCCATTGCGCAGCGTATAGAGAATGCTGATCCGGCGACGCAGGTATGGGTTGCCGCCGAGAATCCATCCCAGGTAGAGCGAAGCCACGGGCTTCAGGCGTTTTCCCGGAAGTCACTTGATCATGCGCTATCCGCCGTCCGCAGCGCGAGTGCCGTGGTGTTGGGTGGTGGCGGGCTTTGGCATGACTATACATTCGAACGCTCCGGGGGGATTCCCGGCTTATTCCGTTACCCTGAAATATCAATCGCAGGATTCGCGGCCCTGCCCTTGATGGGGAAAATGTTCGAACTCCCGTTTCATGTGGTCGGGCTGGGCGTGGGACCACTAAGCGCGCTCGATGCTAAGCGGATGGTTCGTTATGTTGCCGACCAGGCGGATTCAATAACGGTACGTGATGATGAATCCTTGAGGCTGCTTGAAGAATGCGGTGTGCACGCATCCCAAGCGCCTGACGTTGTATATGCCCTTGAGCTGCCGTCAGGCCAGCCTAACCTGGAGATTGCCGCATTGAGGGAGGCGGGATACACGATCGTGGGGCTTAACCTGAGGCCATGGGCGCGCTGCGATCAAGCAGCATTGGCACTGACGGTGGCTGATGTGCTTAATGAGCTCTCGAGTCGCAGTCGGATTGCTGTCGTGGGGGTTCCCATGCAGGCTGGACCTCGTACTGATGTAAGTGCCATCGCCGAAGTGTTCCGCTCCCTCAAAGACACTGTTCCGGCGGTGATGCTTCCCGCTCCGCTTTCACCCGAGTCGCTGGTGGGGGCGCTAAAGGAGGTCGACCTCCTGGTTTCGATGCGGCTCCACGCGTGTCTGCTTGCACACCGATTGCAAAAACGTGTCGTAGGCCTAGCCTACGATCCCAAAGTCCGTAGTCATTTCGAAGAGATTGGCCGCGGCGACTTCTGCGTGGATCTGCCATTCAGTAGCGCGGAGCTTCATTCAAGCCTTGCCATTTTGCTGAACCACCCGGACAAGCTTCCTGCTGAATCGAGTTCTATAGTGGAAAGTCTCGAGCGGGCGAGTGCGGCTGCGCTGGATCAGGTGGCGGAACAGGTAGCTGCCGCGCCATCTCGCGCCGTCGTTTTTGAAGTGCCGCGGTTGGCAGAAAGCGCGAAAGAAAAGATTACGTCAAGTGCCAGCATCAGCGTTGGCGCGGCAGGGGCGCCACGCAACGCCACTTCGGTCTCTCCGCGAGTGTCGTTCACCGATGTTTCCTACTCGTGCAATTCACCTTGCAACCCTCCCTCGCTGGGCGAGGGCGCAAAATCTGTCTCGGTCTGGTTGGCAAACACTGCGCCTGCTGCGGGCGATTACATGGAAGCAGCTGGTATTATAGAAGTGCATGAGCGAGGGGATTTGGAAGTATCTCTGTCCCTGGCCGCGCCCTACCACAACGACAAGGCCACTGGTCGGGTTCGTTATGAATTTGAGTTTGGGCAGAAGTGGAAGTTCGTCGAGGATTTGGCAGTAAAGTCGGCGCCGGTGCAGTTTCGTGCATATCTGCGCGGGCCTATCAAAATTCCTTTTAGACTGGCGGTAGTCGTCGATCGGGACTGTTTCCCATCCAACGCATGGCCCCGACTCAGCAAGATCGATTTGGTTATGAATGGAGCTGCCGCCAGCGAACATGGGGTACGTTTGCAGCTGACAACCAGTCGAGGATCGATTCGGCGCCTGGAGCCATCCGCGAACCTCAGGGGATAGATGCTGATGCCCGAGTTTGAGTTACCAGATGACGAGCGAACGCTTAGTCGCATCGCTCGAATTCTCGTTGGAAGCGGGTTTAATTCAGCGGCACTGCGTCTGGCCGAGCGGGCTGCTGACTTGAGGCCTGCTGCCTGGAGACCCTTGGCAGAGCTGTGTGAAATCCTCGGCAGGCTGTCTGAGCAGTCTGACGCGCTTCCGATGCTCGCGTTGCGAGTAGCGAGCCTATCCGCAAATAGTCAAAAATCTCTACTGAAGTACCTAGTAGCGCGCCAGAACCCACTGGTGCCGGCGGTTCTGATTGCGGTTGGAGAGGGAAGCCCCGAGCGGATGCTGCGGTTGACCCGCGATACTTCACTTGATCTTGATGGGCCGCTCCTGTCCGCAAGACGTATGGGATTCAAACACCCCCGGTTGGCAGCAGCATTGCTGTTGCGCGCTGAACTGCATGAGCGCAGTGCTGCCTACGAGCTGGCTGACCTGATGTCATTGGACGCCGAATGGATGGGCATAGGTGTTGCTGCACAGCCGGTCCCAACGACCAGCACGCTGATGTTTCGAAATAGGCCGCTGATCGAGGCTCTGTGCTCGGCGATCTCACTGATAGTCGAGCGTAAAGGAGTCGTGCGTGTCCACATTGGTGCATGTAGCACAGGCGAGGAGGTTTATTCACTGCTAACCGTGCTGCACCAACGGGGCATTTTGGAGAACGTCGAGTTGTCTGCCTCAGACGTCCAGCCGTCTTGTGTGCGTAGAGCCAGGACAGGCGTTATCGAGCGGCGAAGCGCCGAGCAGGTGCCGCAAGACGTGCTGGATAAGTATTTTGTCGAGCAGCGTGATGGACGATTCAGACTTATTCAGGGGCTTCTTGGTCGCGCGGAATTCTCGGTTCGTGACCTGTCCTCTAAAGTAGAAAATGGAGGGCGTTACGACGTTATAGTGGCAAACAATCTCCTTGTGCACTTCGAAGCGGTATCGGCAGCGATTATTTTGGCCAACCTCGTGGGGCTGACGGAGGGCGATGGAGTGCTTTGCATCGGTGGTGGTGTGCAGGGTGAGATCGAGCGCTATCTGGTGGTCGGTAGCCTGTTCGCCATTTCAAATTGCTCGGCCGCGATTTTTGATGCTTGGCATCTACAGCGTAGAGCCTGGTACTCGTATCCCCGCCCATACTGGGCACTTCCTCCTGCTCGTCATTTCGACAATGCCACATGGCGACGTGCTTCGCTCTTCTCGCCTGACGTCGGGATCGCCGACAGGCTAAACGAGGAGTTGGCGAACAGGATTGGGCGTCAAGCCTAGGTTTGCGCTCTTTTCGTGATATGTGCAGGACTGACATAGCGTCGCTCGATCACAAGGGCCAAACTGCTCCAAGCGATCAGGACTGCCCAATGTACATATCGATAGCTTTCAATAGGCGATGTCAGCAAGAGCGATGAGGCGAGCCCCACTCCGCTAAGCGCAAGAAACAGAGTTATGGTGTTTTTGCGGCGCATCAAGGTGTCGGTGGCAGCTAACAAAACTAGAAAAAGCAGCCATCCTGCCGGTATGTAGGCGCGCGCGAACATCTCACTACCAAATGTGCGGCGGAGGGCGGGTTGGAGCCAACCATCGGCTGTGACGGCGACATACTCTTTATTTAGCACGTAGCTGTGGATCTTCCATTGCTCCATTTCGCAAAGCTGCATTAGGCAGGCAAATGTGTCGAGTCGATGCGTGAGGTATGCGCGTGGATAGCGCCGCAACAAGGTCTGCCAGGCCCGCTTCACCGACTCCGCATCGTGGTCCAGCTTGTAGACGTTGATCGCGAACGGTGCGTCAGGTCGACGTGTGGTACGGACCATGCGGGCAGCGGCGGCAGGCGAGTAGTGCTTCTTGATGCCGCGCGTGAATTCGCGCGCGGACTGGTCGGTAAGGTTGGGCGCAGCGGACAGGGCCAGGCGCGCCGCGCGCCAGGGCTCATCGGCGTTGACGATGATGCCGGCGATGTCGTGCATCAGGATCGGCGTCGTCACGTGGGCGGGTTTGGCCACCAGCCGGTTAAGGGCGGTCACCGGGACCAGCAGGACCACGGCCAGCACTACGCCGCCAATGCAGGCACGCAGCAACTGCCAGCCGCGGTGGCGATGGGGCCACAGGTAGTACACGCCACCGGCGAGCAGGCCCGCCGTGGCGGCGATGGCGTTGTGCCGGAACGCCGTGGCCAGTAGGCAGCACAGCAGGAGGATCGCAAAGGCGCGCACGCGCACGTGCTGTTGCGTGGTGTTGGCCATCCGGAACAGGTAGGCCACGGCGAACAGCAGCAGGCCTGACATCCACACGTCCTTCCAGATCATGCCGTTCAAGGTCATGGCGGGCGGGAACAGGCCGAACAGCGGCACCACGACCCAGGCGGACCAGCGTTCAACCAGCCGTGGAAGGGCTTCCATGCAGAGCCGGGCACAGGCGGTCGCGTACAGCACGGCCTGCGCGACCAGCATCAGTGCCGGGCCCTCCACGATGCGGTCCAACACGGCCCATACCAGCGCCATGATGGGCGGGTGCCAGCTGGTGAACTGCAGCGTGCGTGCCTGTTCCAGCGAGGCATGGCTGTCGTTGGACATGATGCCCGGGTAGAACATGGCCACGATGACTGCGGCCACCGGCAGCCAGGCCCAGGTCAGCCGCGCGGGTTGGCCACCCGCGGGCCGGTTGTCGTCTGGCAAGGGTGCGGGTCGGGCTGGCTGGGCGCGTGGCTGTGTCATGTGCGAGGTCGGGTTGGGCCGTCAGGGATACGGCAGCGGCGAAGAGCGCCCATGGGTCAGGGCGCGGGCGACGAAGGTTAGACGTCGTCGCCGAAGTAGTCGGCGCACCACCGCACCACGGGTGGCAGGCCTGTCTCGATGGGCGTGGAGGGCAGGAAGCCGAGGGCGTCCGCAGCCCGGCTGGTTTCAGCCATCGTTTCCACCATGTCCCCGGGTTGCATGGGGCGGTACTGGCGCTCCGCGGGCCGGCCGGCGGCCGCCGCGATGACGTCGATGAAGTGTTCGAGCTCAACCGGCGCGTGGTTGCCGAGGTTGAAGACGCGGTGTGGCGGCGCACCGTCCGAAGGGCAGTCCAACGCCGCGACCACGCCCCGCACGATGTCATCGACGTGCGTGAAGTCGCGCCGCATCTCCCCGTGGTTGAACACCTGGATCGGTCGGCCTGCCAACACCGCACGGGAGAACAGTACCGGTGCCATGTCCGGACGGCCCCATGGGCCGTACACGGTGAAGAAGCGCAAGCCGGTCGCAGCCAGTCCGTAGAGATGGGCGTACGTGTGCGCCATCAACTCGTTGGCCGCCTTGGTAGCCGCGTACAGGGAGCGAGGCCGGTCGATGCGCTGGTCCTCGCTGAACGGCGGCGTTGCAGAGTCGCCATAGACCGACGACGAGCTGGCATAGACAAGATGCTCCACGCCTCCATGCCGGCACTGCTCCAGCACGTTGACGAAGCCGTCCAGGTTGCTCCGCACGTAGGCATGCGGGTGAGTCAACGAGTAGCGTACGCCGGCCTGCGCGGCGAGGTGGACCACACGGCTTGGCTTGACGGACTCGAATGTCCGCTGGAGGGCGTCCAGGTCGGCGATGTCGGCCTCAATCAGTTCCAATCCCGGGCAAAGTGCGGCCACCCGGTCCCGCTTCAAACGCGGGTCGTAGTAATCGTTGAAGTTGTCGATCCCCACCACGCGATCACCGCGCGCCTGCAGGGCGCGGAACGTATAGGCACCGATGAAGCCGGCCGCGCCGGTGACAAGGATGGTCATGGATTCGCGTTCATGCCAACGGCGTCTGTGGTGGGCGCCGGAAAATGAAGAGCTTGGAGACGAGCAGTTTGCCTGCCATGGCGATGGCTGCGGTTACGAAATATGTTGCGTGGTAGTTCGGCAATGCGCCGAGCAGCCACGAGAACAGGAACACCTCGAATGCCCTGAACGCGAGCACCGATGGAAAGAAGCGCAGTGCTTCCGCCCACAGCGGGCCGGCGAGGCCACGGAATACCCAGTGCCTGCATGCGAAGAAGTTGGCAATCGAGCAGACGACCAGCGCGGCGGTGTACGAAATCCGCGCGTCAAAACCGACCCACTCGGTCAGCGCAAACGTCAGCGCGTATCCCAGTGCCAGGCTGGCACCCGACAACGCAACCATCCGCAAGCCTTCGCCCGCCAGGCCCCGGGCGTGCTCACGGGGTCGCATCTGCGCCCCTCCGCCCCACGACACGTGCAGGTACGCCCACCGCGATCACCCCATCGGGCAGGTCGCGCGTCACGACGGCGCCTGCCCCGACGACGGATCCGTGTCCGATCGTCACGCCCCGCATCACCCGCACGCCACAGCCGAGCCAGACGTCCTGCCCCAGCTTGATCGGCGCGCCGCGCTTGCCCTGCTGCCAGATGGGCGTGTCGGGATCATCGAACACGTGGTCCTCGCTGATGAAGGAGCAGCCATGGGCAATCCGGCAGTGATCGCCGATCTCAAGGCCGCCATAGCCGTCCAGGAATACGTTCTCGTTGATGGTGACGTGGCGGCCGATCCGCACGCCCTCCGGAAACCAGACCGTCACGCCGTCCTTGATCTTCCAGCTGCGCAGCTCCGCGACAAACAGCTTGAGCACGGCGTATCGGCACACATCCCCGATGGGCGGCGGCAGGTACTTCACCAGCCCATAGACGGTGAAAAAAAGTCCCGCCCGCAGATAGGTGGCAAGCGGGTAGCGCATGTCAGCGGCGGGTGGCTACGCACACCACGGAAAGGCCGAGGAACGGGCCTGTAATCCGATCAATGACCCTGAGGTACGGCATGACCTGCTGGATCCGGCGGATCTGCTTGGGGGTGAACGTGCGCGAGAAGTTTTCCTGGCGTTTGAGAACGCGTGATTTCAGGAAGTAGGGCGCCACCCCGGCAATGTTCATGTAGTGGCAGCGATCGATGTCGAAGCCCGCGGCCTGCACGACGCGGCCCAGGCCGCGTCGGCTGTATCTACGGTAGTGGCCGGAGGCCTCATCCACGGGGCCGTAGAGCCACTGGAGGGCGGGCACCTTGATGAACAGCCGGCCGCCCGGAGGAAGTGCGGAATGGAACTGGCGAAGTACCGCAAGGTCATCGGGGAGGTGCTCGAGCACGTCCAGGGTGAAGATGCTGCGCACGCCGTGTCGGCGCAGGGTCTCCTCGCAGGAGGTCAGGTCGCAATCCTCGACGGAGATGTTCCCCCTCGACGCGAACCGGTGCCTCAGCGCTTCCAGGTTCTGGACGCCACCCTCCAGCAGCACGAGGCGATCGACGCGATCGGCCAGCAACGAGGAAAAATGCCCCGAGCCGGCACCCGCATCGGCGGCCGGTCCATCGAAGGCCCGGCCGAAGAGGTCCAGCGTCCAGGCGTAGTACGCCGTCAAATTCCCAAGCCGGGCCTGCGCCTCGTGGTGCTCGGCGTTGTCGCGGTACTCGAAGCCCGGGGCGTCCTGTCGGCTCATACCTGGCTGCGTTTATCGATCATGTCGGCAAGCATCGCGAACATCCCGACGTTGAACGTCGAGACCAGCAGCAGCAGCGACTTCTCGGTGAGGTCGCGCAATACGAACAGGTCGTGCGCGAGGCTGGCCGTTGTCGCCAGCCCAAGCAGGACCACGATCGGCGCAAGGATGCGCAGCGGCGCGAAGTACATCCCGGTGCGGCCGATGATCTGCAGGAAGCGCAGCGTGTCCTTGATCGGATGGATCTTCGACTTGCCGGTGCGCTGGTAGTAGTTGATCGGCTCGTAGCGGACGCGATAGTTGTTGCGCAGCGAGGAAATGGTGATCGTGATGGTGAAGCTGAAACCATTCGGCAGGATGCGGACGAACTTCTGCGCCATGTCCTTGCGGAACACGCGCATGCCGGAGTTGATGTCGGGCACCTTGAGGTTGACGATCCAGTTCACCCAGCGATGCAGGAAGTACTTCGGGATCTTGCGGATCTTCGAGTACGTGACGTCGCTTCCCGTGCGTGCGCCGACAACCATGTCGTAGTTGGCTGAGAGCTCGACCAGGCGGGGAAGGTCCTCGACCGGGTAGGTGCCGTCGGCATCGGTGATCGCGATCATGTCGGACGCCGCGTGCCGCATGCCGGTCTTCAGCGCGGCGCCATAGCCGCGATTCCGGTCGTGCTCGACGATCCGGAGCCGTGAGTAGCGGGTTGCCAGCGCATTGAGGCGTTCGAGTGTCCGGTCGACGGACCCATCGTCGATGGCGACGATTTCGAAGTCACCCAGCGGCGACAGCGCGGCGTCGAGTTTGTGGATGGTCTCGTCGACCGCGTTCTCCTCGTTGAAACACGGTACGAGGACGCTGACCCGGGGGGTGCTGGCCAATGCTTTCTCCTGTTGTTGCTTGCGTGTGACGGGTCAGCCGGTACGGCCGTAGACGTCGTCGAAGCGGACGATGTCGTCTTCACCCAGGTAGCTGCCCGACTGCACTTCGATGAGCTCGAGCGGAAGCTGTCCGGGATTTTCAAGCCGGTGCGTGACCCCAATCGGGATGTAGGTGCTCTGGTTCTCGGTCAGCAGGAACGTGTCCTCGCCGCGCGTGACCCGGGCCGTGCCGCTGACGACGATCCAGTGCTCGGCGCGATGGTGGTGCATCTGCAGGCTGAGTGTCGCTCCGGGCTTGACGGTGATGCGCTTGACCTGGAAGCGCTCGCCCAGGTCGATGGAGTCGTAGGCGCCCCAGGGCCGGTACACCTTCCGGTGCCAACTGGCTTCAGGGCGTCCGGCCCGCTTGAGCGCCTCGACGATGTCCTTGACGCCCTGGGCCTTGGTCCTGTGGGCGACCAGGAGTGCATCGGCCGTGTCGACGACGATGACATCGTCCAGCCCCAGCAGCGCGACCAGGCGGCCGTCGGCCCACGCCAGCGAGTTGCGGCAGTCGCTGGCAAGGACATCGCCGTGGTGGGCGTTGCCATCGCCGTCCTGCTCGGCGATCTGCCAAAGGGCGGCCCAGGAGCCGACATCGTTCCAGCCGGCCGCCATCGGGACCACCACCGCGTCCGCCGTCTTCTCCATGACCGCGTAGTCGATCGAATCGGACGGCGATGCAGCGAAGGCCTCGGGGTCGAGACGCACGAAGTCAGCGTCGCGGCGTGCGCGTTCCAGGGCCGTGCGGGCGGCGGCGACCATGTCCGGCTGGCTGCGTTGGAGTTCGGCGATGTAGCGCGACGCGCGGAACATGAACATCCCGCTGTTCCAGTAGTACTGGCCGGATGCTACATAGCTAGCCGCCGTTTCATGGTCGGGCTTCTCGACGAACGACGCGACGGGCCTCGCAGTGTCCGTTCCCTCGCCCGCCCTGATATAGCCGTAGCCGGTTTCCGGCCCGGTCGGAACGATCCCGAAGGTGACCAGGTGCCCTGCTTCGGCGGCAGTTGCCGCCGTAACGACCGCTTCCCGGAAGGCGGCCTCATCCCGGACGAGATGGTCGGAGGGCAATACCAGCAGGAGCGGGTCTTGGCCGCTGGCCTGGGCCTCGAGCGCTGCGACCGCGATCGCAGGGGCCGTGTTGCGACCCACCGGCTCCAACAGGATGGTGGCATCCCCGCAGCCCGTCTGGCGCAGCTGTTCGGCGACCATGAACCGGTGCTCTTCGTTTGCCACCACGAGCGCCGGGGCACCCGCGATCGGTGCAACGCGACCCCAGGTGTCCTGGAGCATCGACCGGTCGCCGTCGAGGGGCAGGAACTGTTTCGGATGCGCGGAGCGCGACAACGGCCAGAGCCGGGTGCCGGAGCCGCCTGACAGGATCACGGGCTGGATGACGGTCATGGCACGGCCTCTGTCTGTGGCGTCACGAACGGAGCGACATCGTTGCGTCCGGCAATCAAGGCGGCAATACGCGACGCGGCATGGCCGTCGCCGTAAGGATTGTGCGCTCGCGACATGGCGTCGTACGCATCAGGGTCGTCCAGCAGGCGCCCGGTTTCCGCGACGATCCTGTCCCGGTTGGTGCCGACAAGGCGGACGGTACCGGCCTCTACGGCTTCGGGGCGCTCGGTCGTCTCGCGCATCACCAGCACCGGCTTGCCCAGCGAAGGCGCCTCTTCCTGCACGCCTCCCGAGTCGGTAAGGATCAGGTGCGAGCGCGTCATCAGATAGACTAAGGGCAGGTACTCCTGCGGCTCGATGAGGACGATGCCCGGCCGGTTGCCCAGGATGCGATTGACCGGCTCCTGGACGTTGGGATTGAGGTGCACGGGGTAGACCACCTGCACGTCCCCGCGATCCGCAAGGTCGGCAAGGGCCGCGCACATCTGTTCGAAGCCGTCTCCGAAGTTTTCGCGGCGATGTCCGGTCACGAGAACAAGTCGCTTCGACCCGTCGATGAAGGGGAACTTCGCGGCGAGGGATTTCTTGAGTTGGTCGTCCGATTTGATCCGCGCCGCCACCGCAAGCAGGGCATCGATAACGGTGTTGCCGGTGACATGCACATGTTCACCGTGCATGCCCTCGGCAAGCAGGTTGTCGCGGGACCGGGTGGTCGGTGCGAAATGGAGCGAGGTCAGCGGAGCGGTCAAACGCCGATTCGCTTCCTCGGGCCACGGTGCCTGCATGTTGCCGGTGCGCAGACCGGCCTCGACGTGGCCCACGGGCACCTTTGCGTAGAACGCCGCGAGGGCGGTGGCCAGTGTCGTGCTGGTATCGCCGTGGACCAGCACCAGGTCCGGGCGCCTGGACTCGAGCACGCGGCCCATTCCGAGGAGGATCTTGGAAAAGGCGCCTGGGAGTGTCTGTCCGGGCTCCATTACATCCAGGTCGTCATCGGGCGAGATGTCGAACAGGTCCAAGACCTGATCCAGCATCTGCCGGTGCTGGGCGGTGACCGCGACAAGCGTCTCGACCCCATCCATCGCCTGGAGCGCCGTCACTACCGGCGCCATCTTGATGGCTTCCGGCCGGGTGCCGAAAACCACCATCACCTTCTTGTCCACGCCCTGCACCCCGGGTCAGCCCAGTGCCGCTTCAAGCTCCGGCAGCACCTTGAACAGGTCGCCCACCAGGCCGATGTCGGCGATTTCGAAGATGGCCGAGTCCGCGTCCTTGTTGATCGCCACGATGGTGCCGGCGTCCTTGATGCCCGTCAGGTGCTGGATCGCGCCGGAGATGCCGACGGCGATGTAGAGCTCCGGGGCGATGATCTTGCCGGTCTGGCCGACCTGCATCTCGTTCGGCACGTAGCCTGCATCAACCGCGGCGCGCGAGGCGCCCACGGCGGCGCCGATCCTGTCGGCGAAGTCGTAGATGATCTTGAAGTTCTCGGCCGAACCGACGCCGCGGCCGCCAGAAACGACACGCTTGGCGCTCTGCAGGTCGGGGCGGTCGGACTCACCTGCCGCCAGGCCGATGAACCGGGTGTGCGTCGGCAGCTCGGCATCGACCGAGGCGTTCTCGACCGCGGCGCTGCCGCCCTGGCCGGCCTCGGACCACGACGCGGTGCGCACGGTGGCGACGACGGTGTGGTCGGCCGGCGCCTCGACGGTGACGATGGCGTTGCCGGCATAGATCGGGCGCTTGAAGGTGTGGCTGCCCTCGACGGCCATCACGTCCGATACCTGGGCCACGCCCAGCAGCGCGGCGACGCAGGGCATCAGGTCCTTGCCGAACGTGGTGGAGGGGCCGAACACGTGGCTGTAGCCGTCGGCCAGCTTGGCCACCTGCGGCGCCAGCACCTGGGCGATGGCGTGCTCGTTGGCGGGGTTGGCCACGGCAATCACGCGGGCCACGCCGTCCAGCTTTGCGGCCTGCGAGGCGACGTCGGCCGGGTCGGCGGCCAGCACGACCACGTCGATGGTCTCCGGCGACAGCGCCTGCGCGGCGGTCACGCACTTGGCGGTGGAGCCGTTGAGCTGGCCGTTGAGGTGCTCGGCGATGATGAGGACTTTGGACATGGCGGGTGGTTCCTGTTCCGTCATTCCCGCTGCTGCGGGAATCGAATGGCGGTGGGTAAGGGCTGCTACGCGCGCATCGTTGGACGATGTGCCGGCGTCAGAGCAGTCCCTTCTGCTTGAGCGCGGCCACCAGTTCGGCGGCGTCCTTCACCATCACGCCCTTGCCACGCTTGGGCGGGGCGGCGTGCGAGAGCGTCTTGAGGGTGTCGCCCACGTCCACGCCCAGCTCATCAAAGGCGATGGTCTCGAGCGGCTTGCTCTTGGCCTTCATGATGTCGGGCAGCTTGATGAAGCGCGGCTCGTTCAGGCGCAGGTCGGTGGTGACCACGGCGGGCAGGTCGACCTCGAGCGTTTCCAGCCCGGCGTCGACCTCGCGGGTCACGGTCGCCTTGCCGTCGGCCACTTCCACCTTGGACGCGAACGTCGCCTGCGGACGGCCCCACAGCGTGGCCAGCATCTGGCCGGTCTGGCTGGCGTCGTCGTCGATGGCCTGCTTGCCCAGGATCACCAGGTCCGGCTGCTCCTTCTCGATCAGCTTCAGGAACGTGCGCGCCGCGGTCAGCGACTGGATCGGCTTGTCGGCGACCACGTGGATGGCGCGGTTGGCACCCATGGCCAGGCCGTTGCGCAGGTGGGCCTGGGCGTCGGCCGGGGCGATGGTGGCGACCACGACCTCGGTGGCGATGCCCTTGTCACGCAGCCGCAGCGCCTCTTCCAGCGCGATCTCGTCGAACGGGTTGGCCGACAGCTTCACGCCGTCGGTGACCACGCCGGAGCCGTCCGGCTTGACCTGGATGCGGACGTTGTAGTCCACCACGCGCTTGTAGCCGACGAGGATCTTCATCGTGCGGGGGTTCCTTCAGCAGTTCTGGATTTGTGCAACGCGGCCACGGGCATGCATTGCGCGGGAATGGAAAGCGCCAATTCTAACCGGGACCGGCACGCCGGGCATTCGTGGGGAGCCTGGCGTCTACCCGTAGCCGAGGTCGGATCGAATCCCGGCGAGTCGCATCGCCAGCGTCTGACGCAGCTCAGGGTCGGCAGTACCGCGCGACCCCTGGAACACGTTGCTCAGGCGGCGGCCACTGTCCTGCTGGCCCGCGGCAGAGTAGGTCCGGGCGATCTCGTCCAGCCGTTCCCGATCCGGGGTGCGGGAAAGCAGGGTGGCAAGCCGGCCCAGCGTTTCAACGGGTTGCGAGGTGAAATCCTCGTAGCGGACCACGTGCGGCGGCTTGCGGCGCAAGGCCGAGCGGTAGAACTTTTCGACATACGCAATGTTGCGGTCGAGGTATTCCGAATCGCTGGCGTCGGGCGTCAGATAGCGGCGCAGACGCGGTTTGCGGAATGTCCGTGAAGCCACGACGTCGATGGGGTCGCGTACGAGCAGGACCGCAATGGCCGACGCGCCCATCGCGTCGTGCGGCCCCCAGCTGTGGGCCGAATTGATCAGTACCTCGGACGGTTCTACGGGCGCGGGATGTTCCATGTGCAACTGGTGCAGGGCATCGAGGAACGCCACCCGGTCCTGCGTTTCGAATCCGCCAGGATCGATGCCCGGGGGCAGGTAGACCTCGCCGCATGCATGCACGCCCCCCAATGCCGCCAACATGGCCTCGACCCAGTGGGAGCCGGAGCTGCCGCAGTTGATGAGGAACAGCGTGGGCGCCGGCCGTGCCGACCTCTCGCGTGCTGACGCGATGACCGCACTGATTGCAGCACCGGGCTGCATAGAGCGGGCTGCAGCGTAGCGGCCCAAGGACTCGGCAAGCTTGCGCGCCTGCAGGGGGCGATCCTCGGGCCAGCCGGAGAACGGGTCGGAGGCGTATCGGGTGAATGACTGCGTCCAGTCCATCGGGGTCTCGTTCGCGGGGCAACGGCTGCCGGGCCGTCCCTGGTGTGGCTGCAAGGCCGCAGCGGGCGGCGATTGTAATAAAAGTCACCGCCGGGCGGCATGCCTGCATCTCAAGCATGTGTTCGAGCGCTGCGGCACGCGGTATTCTGGGCGGTCAAGTTGAGTCGACCGCACTTCAGGGCGCCCCATGTCGGATCTACCCCCTCTTTCCCACCTCGACCGCCTCGAGGCCGAGAGCATCCATATCCTTCGCGAGGTGGCCGCCGGGTTCCAGAACCCGGTGATGATGTACTCCGTGGGCAAGGACAGCTCGGTGCTGCTGCATCTGCTCGTCAAGGCGTTCTATCCCGCCCGCCCGCCGATTCCCATGTTGCACGTGGACACGGGCTGGAAGTTCGGCGAGATGATCGCGTTCCGCGACCAGCGTGCGCAGGAAACAGGTGTCGAGCTTCGCACCCACACCAACCCGGATGGCCTGGCGCAGGGGATCGGCCCGATCAGCCATGGCGCCACGGTTCATACCGACGTGATGAAGACCCAGGCCCTGAAGCAGGCCCTGGACAAGTGGGGCTTCGATGCCGCCATCGGTGGTGCCCGCCGCGACGAGGAGAAGTCGCGGGCCAAGGAGCGGATCTTCAGTTTCCGCAATGCCCAGCATCGGTGGGACCCCAAGAACCAGCGTCCCGAACTGTGGAACCTCTACAACACGCGGATCCACAAGGGCGAGTCGGTGCGGGTGTTCCCGATTTCCAACTGGACCGAGCTGGACGTGTGGCTCTACATCTTCCGCGAGAACATACCGGTGCCCTCGCTGTACTTCGCCAAGCCGCGTCCGGTCGTCGAGCGTGATGGCGCGCTGATCATGGTCGACGATGAGCGCCTGCCTCTCCGCAAAGGGGAGAAGCCGCAGATGAAGAAGGTCCGGTTCCGTACCCTGGGCTGCTATCCGCTGACCGGGGCGATCGAGTCCGATGCCGACAACCTCGAGGCCATCATTGCCGAGATGCTGGTGTCCACCACCTCTGAACGACAGGGCCGCGTAATCGACCAGGACCCCACGGCCTCCATGGAAAAGAAGAAGCAGGAGGGCTACTTCTGATGGACGCCACGAGCACCAGCGCGCGAGCGGCCGTGGCCGCATACCTGCAGCAGCACGAAACCAAGAGCCTTCTGCGCTTCATCACCTGTGGCAGCGTCGATGACGGCAAGAGCACCCTCATCGGCCGGCTGCTGCATGACACCAAGCTGTTGCTGGACGACCAGTTGGCCGCGCTCGAGTCCGACAGCAAGCGGCACGGCACCCAGAACGGCGAAATCGACTTCGCACTGCTGGTGGACGGCCTGGCCGCCGAGCGCGAACAGGGCATCACCATCGACGTGGCCTACCGCTTTTTCGGTACCGACAAGCGCAAGTTCATCGTCGCCGACTGCCCCGGCCACGAGCAGTACACCCGCAACATGGCCACGGGCGCGTCAACCGCGGACCTGGCGATCGTGCTGGTTGACGCTCGCAAGGGCCTTCTCACTCAGACCCGCCGGCATAGCTACATCGTGTCGCTCTTGGGCATCAAGCACGTGGTGCTGGCGGTCAACAAGATGGATCTGGTGAACCATGACCGGGCCGTATTCGACGCCATCAGTGCCGGCTACGCTGAACTGGCCGGACAGCTGGGTATCGAGCATGTCACTGCCATCCCGCTGTCGGCGCTCAGGGGTGACAACATGCTGGGCCTGTCCGAGGCCACGCCGTGGTACGACGGCCCCAGCCTGCTTGAACACCTGGAAACAGTAGAGGTCACCCGGACCTCCCGGGACCGCGGATTCCGCCTGCCGGTCCAGTGGGTGTGCAGGCCGAACCAGAACTTCCGCGGATTCGCCGGCACGATCGTCGGCGGCAGCGTGTCGCTCGGCGACGAGGTGGCGGTGCTGCCATCGGGCCAGCGTTCGATGGTCGCGGCCATCGTCACCGCCGATGGCGACCTGGACCACGCGATCGAGGGCCAGGCCGTCACCCTCACCCTGAAAGATGAGGTGGATGCCAGCCGCGGTGACGTCATTGCCGCCGCCCGCGACCCGTCGGAGGTGGCAGACCAGTTCGCCGCCCACATGCTGTGGCTCGGCGAGCAACCGCTGCTGCCGGGGCGGCCCTACTGGCTGAAGATCGGCAGCCGTACCGTCAGTGCGCAGGTCACCGAGATCAAGCACAAGGTCAACGTCAATACGCAGGATCAGTTGGCAGCCAAGCATCTGGAGCTCAACGAAGTCGCGCAGGTCAACCTGTACCTGGACCAGCCCGTCGCCTTCGAAGCGTATGCAGACAACCGCCACCTCGGCGCCTTCATCCTCATCGACCGGCAGACCAACGGCACGGTCGCGGCGGGCACCCTGGACTTCGCCCTGCGCCGGGCGGGCAACATCCACTGGCAGCATGTCGACGTCGACAAGGCTGCGCGCGCGCGGATCAAGCACCAGACGCCACGCTGCGTCTGGTTCACCGGCCTGTCCGGCTCCGGCAAGTCCACCATCGCCAACCTCGTGGAGAAAAAGCTGCTGGCGATGGGCCACCACACCTACATACTTGACGGCGACAACGTCCGTCACGGGCTGAACAAGGATCTGGGCTTCACTGACGAAGACCGGGTCGAGAACATCCGCCGCGTGGCGGAGGTCGCCAGGCTGATGGCCGATGCGGGTCTGATCGTCCTCGTCAGTTTCATATCCCCGTTCCGCGCCGAGCGGCGAATGGCGCGGGAGATGTTCGCCGATGGGGAGTTCATAGAAGTCTTCGTGGACACTCCGCTCGAGGTTGCCGAGAAGCGTGACGTGAAGGGCCTCTATGCGAGGGCGCGCGCCGGCGAGATCAAGAACTTCACGGGCATCGACTCAGACTACGAGCGGCCGGAGGCGGCCGAGATCGAGCTGGATACGGTCAACCACGATCCGGAAGCACTGGCGACCGCCATCGTGAACGCCGTCGTATAAGCCTCCTCCATCTTCAGACAAGATCAACCGCGGGTACCCCCATGAAGAAGACATTCCTTGCCGTCGCCCTCGTAACGCTCGTCGCAGCTTGCGGGGAGCGCGATGCACCAGACGCCGTCCAAGTACCCAATACGGATTCCGCAACTGCGGGGGGCGATCGGCCTGCACGTGCACGCCAGCTGGAGCAGCCACTGCCTGAGGGCGTTGAACTCGGCTTTCGGTACCACCTGCGCAATGACGAGGTGCTGGAGCGTCCCGATCGTCCAGCACGCCGCCGCGTCGGCCTTGAGTATCTAGAAGGCGATCAGCAGTCGGTATTCGAATCGATCGATGGATCGCTGGTTTCGGCAGGGTTCGCCGAGCGCGACCGGAGCAGTTCGCAGGGCGACAATATTCGCGTCAAGTACGCGAAGAAGGGCGTTGGTACGGTGATCGTGACGGTCACGCCCCCGGGAGAGGGAAAGACCTACCACGAGGATGGGGTCGGCCGGGTGTTGCTCGATTGGCCAATGCCCAGGTCGCCAGCTGCAGAGCAGACTTCCGCGCAGTAACCCGGTCGCGCCGGCGCCCGCCTGCGCCTGCCTTGAGAGGAGTGTTGGTATGAGTGAGATGGACGCGAAAGGGAAAAGTCAGTCCGTCGGCGAACGCGGCAAGGTCTACGCTGATGCAGCTTCCGCGCTCGCGGGTCTGGTGGCCGACAACTTGACGCTCGCCGTCGGCGGCTTCGGCCTGTGCGGCATCCCCGAGGCGCTGATCGCCGCGCTGCGTGATTCCGGCGCCAAGGGCCTGACCGCGATCTCCAACAACGCCGGCGTGGACGGCTTCGGCCTCGGCCTGCTGCTGGAGACCCGCCAGATCCGCAAGATGATTTCGTCCTACGTGGGCGAGAACAAGGAGTTCGAGCGGCAGTTCCTGGCCGGCGAGCTGGAGCTGGAATTCAACCCGCAGGGCACGCTGGCCGAGCGGCTGCGCGCCGGCGGCGCCGGCATCCCGGCGTTCTTCACCGCCACCGGCTACGGCACGGTCGTGGCCGAGGGCAAGGAAACGCGCGAGTTCGACGGCAAGCACTACGTGCTGGAGACCGCGCTGACCGCCGATGTTTCCCTGGTCAAGGCGTGGAAGGCCGACAAGGCCGGCAACCTGGTGTTCCGAAAGACCGCGCGCAACTTCAACCCGGCTTGCGCGATGGCCGGCAGGGTGTGCGTGGCCGAGGTCGAGGAGGTGGTGGAGGTCGGCGAGATCGACCCCGACCACGTGCACCTGCCCGGCATCTACGTCGACCGCATCGTGCACAACCCGACCCCCGAGAAGCGCATCGAGCAGCGCACCGTGCGAGGAGCGAAGTAATGGCCTGGACCCGTGACGAGATGGCGCAGCGTGCCGCGCGCGAGCTGACCGACGGTGCCTACGTGAACCTCGGCATCGGCCTGCCGACGCTGGTGGCCAACCACATCCCCGAGGGCGTGGACGTCTGGCTGCAGAGCGAGAACGGCCTGCTGGGCATCGGCCCGTTCCCCACCGAGGACGAGGTCGACGCCGACCTGATCAACGCCGGCAAGCAGACGGTGACCGCGCGCAAGGGCGCCAGCTACTTCGGCAGCCACGACTCGTTCGCCATGATCCGCGGCGGCCACATCGACCTGGCGATCCTCGGTGCAATGCAGGTGACCGACCAGGGCGACCTCGCCAACTGGATGGTGCCGGGCAAGATGGTCAAGGGCATGGGCGGCGCGATGGACCTGGTGGCCGGCGTCAAGCGCGTGGTCGTGCTGATGGAGCACACCGCGAAGGACGGCAGCCACAAGATCCTGCCCGAATGCACGCTGCCGCTGACCGGCGTGGGCGTGGTGGACCGGATCATCACCGACCTGGCGGTGTTCGACGTGACCGACAGCGGGCTGGTGCTGGTCGAGACGGCGCCCGGCGTTGATGCGGACGAACTCAAGGCGAAAACGGGCTGCCCGTTCAGCTGACTCGTTCAGTTTGTTCTGAACCAGCAGCAACCTGAACCGGTGAATCTGGCCGGTTCGGGACGGCGTACTTGGTGTCGTTGTGTGAAGGCCGCGTAGACTCCGGGCTCGAGGGTCAGGGGATGGCCCTCGGCCGGCATCGCCGGCACTCGCTTCCACCACAGGGTTTGCCGATGAACACCAGATTTGCATGGGTGCTGGCAGCGGCCGTTCTGGCCGGCTGCTCTAACGAATGGTCGACAGGGCTCGGCGTCCCTGACTCGGGACATGGGGCTGCGGCGTCTGCGGCCAACAGAGCTTCAGGTCCGCGCGAGAACGGCGCAGAACCGACGGACAGCATTGGCTTTGCAAACGAGCCGGATCGCGGAGACCTGTTGCGGTATCCAGCTGAGCGTGTCATTCGCCGCACTGGTGCGTACACTTGGCATTCCGTCGGACTCAGCGAGCAACATGCATTGCGCGCGATCGCGACGGGCCGTATGCGGGTGACCTCCCCGGACGGCACCCCGATTGACCTGGAGTACGTGCGGCACGTAGAGCATGCCGACGGCAACTGGACATGGGTGGGGCGCAACCCGCAGGCGCCGGGTCAGGATGCGTTGATTACTTTCGGCCCCGATGCGGTATTCGGCTCGGTGCCGCAGGGTCGCGGCCTGCCTTCGCTTCGTGTGACGATGGCCGACGGTAGGGGCTGGATTGTAGCGACGGATCCCCGCGAGCTTGCCAAGGTCCGTAACTCGGCGACGCACCCCGAGGGCCCGGATTACCTCGTGCCCCCCAAGCAGGGCAACATGTCGGCTGCTTCGTCCCGGATTGCCATGGCCGCTTCGTCGGCGCAGTCGGCTTCGGACGCGACCACTACGGTGGACATCCTAGTGGGCTACACCGACGGCTATGCGTCCTACAGGGAAGGGGACTCGGAGGCCAGAACACGCATCCATGAAATCGTGGAGGTTGCCAACAGCGCTTTCGCGAATTCGAACACGGGCGTGCAGTTGCGCCTGGTCCACGCAATGCAGGTCAATTATCCCGATGCCACGAACAACAAGACGGCACTTGAGGAACTGACCGGCTTTAAGGCGCCCTCGACCTCCACGACGCCAGCTCCGGAATTCAACGCACTTCGCTCGGCTCGTGACGAGTACGGAGCCGACCTCGTCGTCCTTGTTCGCCGCTTTCACGAGCAAGAAAACGAAGGCTGTGGAATTGCATGGCTGATCGGTGGCGACCGCTCCGGAATAAGTCAGAGTGACGAGTTCTTCGGTTACTCGGTCGTGAGCGATGGGCGCGAAACCAAGAGCGGTAAAGAGTACTTCTGTCGAGACACGACGTTGGTCCATGAGATCGGGCACAACATGGGCTCCCAGCATGACAAGGCCACAGCAGGCGACAGCTTTGGCGTCTACGACTACTCATTCGGTTACAAGACGGATGCGTCGAGTGGCAATTTCTACACCGTCATGGCCTACGGTGATTCGGGGCAAGGTGAGTTCCAGGTCTTCTCAAGTCCGGATTCCACCTATTGTGACCGTCCATGTGGCACCAGTTCGGCGGACAACGCGAGGAGCCTGAGGCAGACGGCGCCAACCATCGCGTCCTTCCGAGCGACGACGGTGACCGATTCCGGCAATGCCGCCCCCGGGTTTGATGTCGACGGCAACGCCATTGGAGACCTGCTTTGGCACCACATCGGAAATGGGCGTAACACGGTATGGCTTGAGGGCAATTCGGCCGAACAACAATCCATGACGACGGTCAACGATACCGCCTGGGACATCGCGGGTGTGGGCGACTTCAATGGCGATGGACAATCCGACGTGCTCTGGAGGAATGCCAGGACCGGCGCCAACACGATCTGGCTGAGCGGGGACTACAGGACCCAGCAGTCGGTGCAGTCTGTTACCAACCTCGCATGGCGGGTTAGTGGGATCGGCGACTTCAACGGCGATGGCATTGATGACATTGCCTGGTACAACACGAGCAACGGTCAGGGCGGTATATGGCTTTCAGCGAACTACAGCACGCAGCAGGCGGTAACCACGATTCGCGACTTGGCATGGCGTGTCGCCGCAGTCGGTGATTTCAACGGTGACGGTCGCGACGATCTGTTCTGGAGAAACTTCGAAACCGGATCGAACGTCTTCTGGTCGGCTGCGCGCTACTCCGACCAGACCGCCGTCGCAAAGGTATCGGGCTCATCCTGGCAGGTGGTCGGCACCGGTGACTTCGACGGCGATGGCGAGTCGGACGTTGTATGGCGAAACCGCAGTACCGGCGCCAATACGATCTGGCGATCGGCAGATGCTTCTACTCGCTTGAGCGTCGCCACGGTCGGGGACGCGGGGTGGCGAATCAGCGCCGTCGGCGACTTCGATGGTGACGGGAATTCCGACCTGTTCTGGCGGCACGCCTCGCGGGGTACAAATGCTATCTGGTCTTCTGCAGACAGCAGCAGGCAGATCGCGGTAGCCACCGTGACTGATGGCTCATGGAGAGTCTACGACTAACCGGGATCCCAAGCGGCCAGACCATCCTGAGCGGTATCGTGCTCAAAGATTCCGGTAATTCGGCCCGGACCCGCCCTCCGGCGTCACCCAGTCGATGATTTCGTACGGGTCCTTGATGTCGCAGGTCTTGCAGTGGACGCAGTTGGCGGCGTTGATCTGCAGGCGCTTGCCGGTGCCGGCGGGGCCGTCGGGGTCGTCGACGATCTCGTAGACGGCCGCGGGGCAGAAGCGGGTGCAGGGGTTGCCGTATTCCAGCGTGCAGCGGGTGACGCAGATACTGGGGTCGAGCACGCGCAGGTGGACCGGCTGGTCCTCGTCGTGCTCGGTGGCGGCGAAGTAGACGCCGGCCAGGCGGTCGCGCGGGGGCAGTTCGCGCTCGCCCCAGCCGCGGTCGGGCGCGTGGTAGTCCTCGAGCTTCTCAAGCGCCGACCAGTCGGCGGTGTTCTTCAGCGTCCACGGCGAACGGCCGCCGGTGACGGTTTCCCATGCGGCGTTGAGCAGGCCGAACCACAGCCCGCGCTTGAAGCCGGGCTTGATGTTGCGGACACGGCGCAGCTCGGCCATCGCCTCGGAATCGCGCAGCTTGGCGTCGAAACCATCGGGCGACAGCGCGCCGGCCGCCAGGTGTTCGGCCGCCAGCATGCCGCTGCGGATCGCCTGGTGGGTGCCCTTGACCTTGGGCACGTTGAGCAGGCCGGCGGTGTCGCCGATCAGCAGCGCGCCCGGCATCTCGACCTTCGGCAGGGACTGCCAGCCACCGGTGACGATGGCGCGCGCGCCGGCGGATTCGATCGTGCCGCCGTCCAGCAGCGGCTTGACCATCGGGTGGTTCTTCCACTGCTGGAAGGCCTCCCACGGCCGATAGTTCGGATCCTTGTAGTCCAGGCCGCTGACGAAGCCCAGCGCGATGCGGTTGTTGTCCAGGTGGTACAGGAAGCTGCCGCCGTACGTCGCGGTGTCGGCCGGCCAGCCGAAGCTGTGGACGATCTTGCCGGGCGAGGTGCGTCCTTCTGGCACCTGCCACAGTTCCTTGATACCGATCGAGTAGCCCTGCGGGTCGCTCATCGCATCGAGCTTGAACCGCTTCACCAGCCGCTTGGTCAGGTGGCCGCGCGCGCCTTCAGCGAGCACCGTGACCTTCGCGCGGATGTCGATGCCGGCCGTGTAGCCGGGCTTGTGCGAACCGTCGCGGGCCACGCCCATGTCGCCGATGCGCACGCCGACCACCGCGCCAGCGTCGTCATGCAAAGTCTCGGCGGCGGCGAAGCCGGGGTAGATCTCCACGCCCAGCGCCTCGGCCTGCGGCGCCAGCCACGCGCACATGGCGCCCAGGCTGACGATCACGTTGCCGTGGTTGTTCATGCCCGGCGGCACCGGCAGCTTGCGGCCGCCGTCCTTGCTCAGCAGCCAGAATTCGTCGTCGGTCGCCGGCACGCAGATCGGCGGCGGGTTGTCGCGCCAGTCCGGCAGCAGCGCGTCGAGCGGCCCGGTTTCGATCACCGCGCCGGACAGGATGTGCGCGCCGATGGTGGAGGACTTCTCGATCACGCAGACCGAGATCTCCGGATTGAGTTGCTTGAGGCGGATGGCGAACGAGAGCCCGGCCGGGCCGGCGCCGACGGTGACGACGTCGTACTCCATGACGTCGCGTTCGGTGTCGGGGGTCGTCTCGCTCATGCTGGCTGCTCCGTGTGGCGGCTCGCGGGAAGGGCCGGGATTGTCGCAAATCCACCGTGCTAGCGTGGTGCATGGCCTTCGAAACCATACCTCTGCCGGATGCGCGGGTCGCCCTCGACCGGCACTGGCTGGCGGTCGGGGAGGCCGACGCACTCCTGCGTGCGCTGATCGAGCAGGTGCCGTGGGAGGTCCACCGCGTCCGGCTGTTTGGCCGCGAGCACGACGCCCCGCGACTGAGCTGCTGGATCGGCGATGCCGACGCGCATTACCGCTACTCGGGCACGCGCCACGTGCCGCACCCGTGGCCGTCGGTGCTGGTCCCGATCCGGGAGCGTCTGGCGCGCGAGCTCGGCGTCCCGTTCAACAGCGTGCTCGCCAACCGTTACCGCGACGGGCGCGACTGCATGGGCTGGCATCGCGACGATGAGCGTGACCTGGGCCCTTCACCCGTCATCGCATCGGTGAGCCTGGGGGCAACGCGGCGGTTCGCGCTCAAGCACGTGGAGCGGCCCGACACGAAGGCCACGCTGGATCTGGTGTCCGGCAGCCTGCTGGTGATGGGCGAGGGCTCGCAGCAGCACTATCGCCACGCCCTGCCGCGCACGGCGCGTCCGGTCGGCGAGCGCATCAACCTCACGTTCCGGTTTGTTAAGGGGCTAGGGACTGGAGGCTAGGGGCTAGCGGGCACGGTTACTCGAACTTGGCGATGCACCAAAGCCACCAAGACGACCCGTGCATCTCTACGGGCAACGAGGCCTCTTTCGCCAGCCCCTAGCCCCTAGCCCCTGCGCAGCTAGTGCGCCCCGACCTCGTGCTGCTGCCCCGTTGTCAGGATCCAGCCGGTCATATCGCGGCCCAGCGTGGACAGCGCGCTGTCGAACGCCGCAACCACGTCCGGAATTGCCGCGGTCGACGCCGCCTCGGCGTGCAGGAACGTGCGGGCCGCCACCACCCGCTGGTCCTGCGCATGCAGCAGCTTGGCATTGACCTCGATCGTCGCGGCCGGCAGTCCACCGGGCTGCGGGTAATCGGCCTCGAAGCGGCGCATGTCCAGCACCAGCTTGTAGTCGGCACTGATACCGCTGCCCTGCCGCGCCACGGCCGGGATCCTGCCGGAGTCCTCCAGGGCGCGCAGCAGCGTGTCCTGCAGCATGTCGCTGGGGCGCTTGGCCCAGTTTGCGCCCTTGTAGACCTGCAGCTCCGCGGGGCTCGGGCGCACGGCGATGCGCAGGCTGTCGATCATCCGCTCCGCGTCCGGGCTGGTCAGCGACAGCTGCCAGTCCACCGCGGGCCATGAGGGGTCGGCCTGCACGCGCGGGTCGGGCGAGTAGATGGTGATCCGGTCGCGCTTGCCGCCGCCGAGCAGGCCGCAGCCGGTCAGCGCCGCCAGCAGTGCGAAGGCGACGAGGGCGCGCACGGGCGCACGAACGGAGGGGGACAGGGCGCTCATTCGGGTTCGAACTCCTTGGGCGCGTCGCGGCCGAGCAGGTAGCCGGCGGGGTTGTTGTCGAGGCGGTCGCTGATGCGGCGCAGGTCGCGTACCAGCCCGCGCAGCTCGCCCAGTGTCGGGCCGAGCTGGGCCAGGCCGTCGTTGGCGAAGCTGCTGATCGCGGCGCGGTTCTCGTTGAGGATGCCGTTGGCGCTGAGCGCGGTGCGGTCGAGGTTGGCCAGTGTGTTGTCGAGCTTGGACACCAGCGCGGGCAGCTTGTCCACCAGTTCGCGGTCGATGTCCTGCACCGCCTGGTTGGTGGTGGCCAGGGTGGCGTTGAGCTGCTCGCTGGCCTGGCGCGCGTTCACGATCATGGCGCGCAGTTCCTCGCGCTGTTCGGCGACGGTGCCCGTCATCGTCTCGATGTTCTCCAGCGTGTTGGCGACGCGTTCGACGTTCTCCTCGCTCAGCACCTGGTCCAGCCGCGCCACCAGCCGGTTGGCGGTGTCGGCAATGTTCTGCAGCGCGGACGGTTCGGTCAGGATCACCGGGACCTCGCGGTCGTCCACGTCCGCCAGCGCCGGGCTGCCGGGCGTGCCGCCGGTGAGCTGGATGATCGGGCTGCCGGTGATGCCGGTCATCGACATCTTGGCGCGGGTGTCGGCCTTGATCGGCGCATCGGCCTGCACGCGCAGGCGCGCGATCACCTGGCGCGGGTCGTCCGGCGCCAGGCTCAGCGCGTCGACCGTGCCGACCGAGATGCCGTTGTACTGGACGGTACTGCCCTCCGACAGGCCGGTGACCGGCTCGTTGAAGATCACGTCGTATTCCCGCCAGCTTTTCTCGGACGAGTACTTGGCCGCCCACAGCGCGAACAGCAGCAGGAACAGCGACACGATGATCGTGAAAGCGCCGATCAGCACGTAGTTGGCGCGTGTTTCCATCTCAACCGCCCTGGGCCGCGTGGGCCCGTTGTGCCGCGCGTGCGCGCGGTCCATGGAAATAGTCCTGCACCCACGGGTGGTCGATCTTTTCGATCTCCTCGCGTGGGGCGCATGCGATCACCTTGCGGTCGGCGATCACCGCGATGCGGTCGCAGATAGCGTAAAGGGTGTCGAGGTCGTGTGTGATGAGGAACACCGTCAGGCCCAACGCTTCCTGCAGGGTGCGGATCAGGCGGTCAAACGCGGCAGCGCCGATCGGGTCCAGCCCGGCCGTGGGCTCGTCCAGGAACAGCAGGGGCGGATCCAGTGCCAGCGCGCGCGCCAGGCCGGCGCGCTTGCGCATGCCGCCGGAGAGTTGCGAGGGCAGCTTGTCGAGCGCGTCCGCCGGCAGGCCGGCCAGCTTCACCTTGAGCAGCGCCAGCTCGTAGCGCAGCGAATCGGGCAGCTCGGGGTGGTGCTCCTTGAGCGGCACCTGCACGTTCTCGCCGACGGTGAGGGAGGAGAACAGCGCCCCGTCCTGGAACAGCACGCCGGTGCTGCGCTCGATCTGCCGGCGCAGTTCCGGGTCGTCGCTGCGCGCGTCGATGCCGCGCACTTCGATCTCGCCCTCGTTGGGCACGCGCAGGCCCAGGATCGATCGCATCAGCACCGACTTGCCGGTGCCCGAGCCGCCGACCACGCCGAGGATCTCGCCGGGCATCACGTCCAGGTCCAGGCCGTCGTGCACGACCTGCTCGCCGAACCGGTTCACCAGGCCGCGCACGCGGATGATGGGGGCGTCGGCCGGATGCGAGCCGAGGATGGGGGCGGGCGCGTCGCTCACCAGCCCATCTCCATGAACCAGATCGCGGCGAACGCATCGATCACGATCACCAGCGAAATCGCCTGCACCACGCTGGAGGTGGTGCGCTCGCCTACGGACTGCGCCGTGCCCTTGACCTGCAGGCCCTCCAGGCAGCCAATCAGCGCGATCACCATCGCGAACACCGGTGCCTTGACCAGGCCGACCAGGAAGTGGCGCAGCTCCATCGTGTCCTGCATCCGCGCCAGGTAGGCCTGCGGTGGGATGTCCAGGCCGTAGGCGCCGACCGTCAGGCCGCCGAGCAGGCCGGCGATCATCGCCACGAACGTCAGCAGCGGCAGCATCACCAGCAGCGCCAGCACGCGCGGGATCACCAGCAGGTCGACGGGGTCCAGACCCAGCGTGCGGATCGCGTCGACCTCCTCGCGGCTGACCATCGCGCCGATCTGCGCGGTGAAGGCACTCGCGGTGCGACCGGCCAGCAGGATCGCGGTCAGCAGCACGCCGAACTCGCGCAGAAACGCGATGCTGACCAGTTCGACCACGAAGATGACCGCACCGAAATCCTTGAGAATGGTCGAGCCCAGGAACGCGATGACCGCGCCGACCAGGTAACACAGCAACGCCACCAGCGGCACCGCGTCCAGGCCGACCTGCTCCATGTGGTGGACGGTGGCGGTGGCGCGGAACCGGCGCGGGTCGCGCACCATGCGCAGCAGCTTGAGCAGCGCCTCGCCGAAGAAGGCGATCAGCGCCAGCACTTCCTTCCAGTTGTCCGTCACGGCGAAGCCCAGGCGGGCCAGCGCGGCGGCCACGCCATATTCGCGCTTGCGCTTGGGTCGGTCGTCGGCGACATCCTCGATGGCGGCCACCAGCGCGCGGTGGCGTTCGTCGAACACGAAGTCCTCGAACGGCAGGTCGCGCCGGCGTGCGTAGCGGATCAGCTGCAGCACGCCCAGCGAGTCGATCCGGTCGACGCCCCGGACATCCAGGGAGCGCACCGATTCGGGCAGCCCGGTCAGCGCCTGGCTGATCGCGGTGGCATGGCGCAACGTCCAGCGACCGGACAGCCGCGCGGCGTCCGGCGTGTCGCCCTCGTGGCTGGCGGTCGGCGTGTGCGCGTGGGGTGCGGTCATGGGTCCGGGCGAGGATACACAGGGGCGCGTACGGGGCGTGAGGGGCGGTGCATGTGTTTCGTGCAACGGCCGCATGACAACGGGCCACATCGCCGTGCCATGCTTCCGCGCATGACGCCCGCCCCCCTGAGCAACGCGACCTACGCCGCGCGCATCCATTTCGTGATCGAGCTGGCCGAACGGCTGCACGCCTACGGCACGACGTCGCAGCGCCTCGAGGCGGCGATCACCTCGGTGGCCCAGAAGCTCAAGCTCGAGTGCGAGCCGTGGTCGAACCCGACCGGCATGATCCTGACCTTCAGCGACCCGCAGCGGCCGCCCGGCGAGAGCGACACCACGCGCGTGATCCGGTTGCCGCCCGGCGAGAACGACCTGCACCGGCT
>Ga0156347_1005_pt2 | contig 60345 bp, 53 predicted proteins | sample RifOxyA1_FD_107994 | JGI IMG/M metagenome (GOLD analysis project Ga0156347, IMG submission 107994) | Xanthomonadales bacterium RIFOXYA1_FULL_69_10 | reverse complement strand
GGGGAAAGTGCACTCTGACCCAGGTTTGAGCGTGAGGCCCGGCCGTGCCGGGGTGCCGTGGGGGGGCCCCGGCCGGCCGGGCCATTTGTGGTGTGAGGAGGACGACCGCGGCGGCGGCTGTTGGGAGGCCGCCGCGGTCGGGTACGCTGCGCCGGATGACCCGCGGCGCGGCCAACGACGACGACACCGAACTGGGCGAGCTGCGCAGCGACGCCGCCAGCGGCGTGCCCGATGCGCTGTTCCGCTATGCCACCGCGCTGGTGGCCCGCGGCCGCGTCGAGGAAGCCGCGCACCACTACCACCTGGCCGGCGCCGCGGGGCATGCAAACGCGCAGGTCGAATACGCCCGGATGCTGCTGCACGGCGTCGGCACCGATGCCGACCCGTCGATGGCGGTGGAATGGTTGCTGCGGGCCGAAGGCCTGGGCAGCCCGATCGCGGGCTACCACCTGGCACTGATCGGCCTGGGCAACCTGCTGCTGCCGCGCGACGGCCGCATCAACGAGCGCATGCTGAGCGCCGTACAGCACGACTACCCGCCTGCGCTGCGTGCCGCGGCGATCCACTTCGGCCGCAAGCACCACAAGGACGACCAGGCCACCTGCATCCGCCTGCTGGAACGCGGCGCGGGGCGCGGCGACCCGATCGCGGCGCTGCTGCTGGCCGAACGCCTGCACCGCGGCGAAGGCTGCCCGGCCGAGCCGGGTGCCGCCAACGATCTGTGGCTGCAGCTCGCCAGGCACGGCGTGCCGCGGCTGCCGGAGATCACTGCACCGTTGCCGCCGCCGGCGCCCCCGCGTGCCTCCGGCGAGGTGCCACCGGGCACGCTGGCGTTCGAAGAAGCGTTGCAGCCCGCGCCGTGGACGATGCACAGCCAGCAGCCGCGCGTGATGCAGGTCGACCACCTGCTGTCGGCGGACGAGTGCCGGTTGATGGTGGCCACGGCGATGCCGCACCTGCGCGCTTCCCGGGTGATCGATCCGCTGACGGGGCGCGCCGACACGCGCCAGCTGCGCACGAGCAGCGATGCGGCGATCGACCCGGTGCTGGAGGACTTCGCGCTCCGGGTGGTGCAGCTGCGTATCGCCCGCTCCGCACGCGCCGAACTGGCGCAGGCCGAACACCTGATCGTGCTGCGCTACCAGCCGGGCCAGGAGTACCGTCCGCACCGCGACTACCTGCCCGACCGCGTGGTGCAGGCCGACCGCCCCACTGCCGGCAACCGGCGTCGGACGATCTGCGTCTACCTCAACGCCGTGGCCCAGGGCGGCGAAACCGAGTTCCCCGTGCCGGGCGTGCGCATCGCGCCGGCACCGGGGCGCGCGGTGGTGTTCGACAACTACACGCCCGACGGCCTGCCGGACCCGGATTCGCTGCACGCCGGCTGCCCGGTGCAGGCCGGCGAGAAGTGGCTGGCGACGCTGTGGCTGCGCGAGCACGCCTACCGGACCTTCTGAGACGGCCGTCACGCGTGGCGGCGTGAAGGGCATACGCAGCCGTATCCGCCGATTGCTTTAAACTACGGCGCCTGCGACGGGCGGCCTCGGCCGAACTCGCAGGCAATTTCATTCTGAATCAACGACTTATCAACCACAGTTGGCGTAGAGCGCGACGCGCACTCCGTACGCCGACGCGGAGCACCCGATGATTTTCGAAACCCTCGACACCACCGGCCACGAGCAGGTCGTGTTCTGCCACAACAAGGACGCGGGCCTGAAGGCCATCATCGCGATCCACAACACCGTGCTGGGCCCGGCCCTGGGCGGTACGCGCATGTGGCCGTACAAGACCGAGGCCGACGCGCTCAATGACGTGCTGCGCCTGAGCCGCGGCATGACCTACAAGAACGCGGTCGCCGGCCTGAACATCGGTGGCGGCAAGGCGGTGATCATCGGCGACCCGGCGACCGACAAGTCCGAGGCGCTGTTCCGCGCGTTCGGCCAATTCGTGGAGTCGCTGGGCGGGCGCTACATCACCGCCGAGGACGTGGGCATCGACGTCAACGACATGGAGTTCGTCTACCGCGAGACCGAGTACGTCACCGGCGTGCACCAGGTCCACGGCGGTTCGGGCGACCCGTCGCCGTTCACCGCCTATGGCACGCTGCAGGGCCTGATGGCCTCGCTCAACAAGAAGTTCGGCGACGAGGAAGTCGGCAAGTACAGCTACGCCGTGCAGGGCCTGGGCCACGTCGGCATGGAATTCGTGAAGCTGCTCAAGGAGCGCGGCGCGAAGATCTTCGTCACCGACATCAACCAGGGCCTGGTCGAGAAGGCCGTGTCCGAGTACGGCGCCGAAGCCGTGGGCCTGGAGGACATCTACGACGTCCCGGCCGACGTGTACTCGCCGTGCGCACTGGGTGGCACCGTCAACGAGCAGACCCTGCCCCGCCTGAAGGCGAAGGTGATCTGCGGCGCGGCCAACAACCAGCTGGCCAACAACGCCATTGGCGACGAAGTGCAGAAGCGCGGCATCCTGTACGCCCCGGACTACGCGGTGAACGCCGGCGGCGTCATGAACGTCTCGCTGGAGATCGACGGCTACAACCGCGAGCGCGCCATGCGCATGATGCGGACGATCTACCACAACCTCGGCCGCATCTTCGAGATCGCCGAGCGCGACGGCATCCCGACCTACCGCGCCGCCGACCGCATGGCCGAAGAGCGCATCGAGAAGATCGGCAAGCTGAAGCTGCCGCTGGGCCGCGCACAGCCGCGCTTCCAGGGCCGCATCCGCGGGCACTGATCGGTTGGTTTGATGCTGTAAGACGACGGGGCCTTGTGCCCCGTCGTTGTTTCAGTGCTTTGAAGCCCTCCCTTTCAAGGGGAGGGTTGGGTGGGGATGGGTGCGTGCAGCGATAATGCGCGTCCAACCCATCCCCATCCCGGCCTTCCCCTTGAAGGGGAAGGAGAAAAATGCAGGCGCCCGCTGGATCGGCGTCCAATCCGATATTCAGGACAGGAGTTCCCATGCGCCCCTTCCCCCTTGGTGACGAAATCGACGCGCTGCGCGAGGCCGTGCGCCGCTTTGCCGAGGCCGAGATCGCGCCGCGTGCCGAGCAGATCGACCACGACAACGCGTTCCCGCAGGACCTGTGGCCCAAGCTGGGCGAGATGGGCCTGCTGGGCCTGACGGTGCCGGGCGAGTACGGCGGCAGCGACATGGGCTTTTTGGCGCACCTGGTGGCGATGGAGGAGATCTCGCGCGCGTCCGGGTCGGTCGGCTTGAGCTACGGCGCGCACTCCAACCTGTGCGTGTCCAACCTGTACGCCAACGGCAACGAGGCCCAGCGCCAGAAGTACCTGCCGAAACTCTGCACCGGCGAGTGGAAGGGCGCGCTGGCGATGAGCGAGCCGGGCGCGGGCTCGGACGTGGTCGGTTCGATGAGCTGCCGCGCCGAGAAGAAAGGCGATGTCTGGGTCGCCAACGGCAACAAGATGTGGATCACCAACGGCCCCGAGGCCGACGTGCTGATCGTCTACATGCGCACCGCCGGCAAGGACGCGGGCAGCAAGTGCATGACCGCCTTCATCGTCGAGCGCGGCATGAAAGGCTTTTCCACCGCGCAGAAGCTGGACAAGCTGGGCATGCGCGGCTCCAACACCTGCGAGCTGGTGTTCGAGGACTGCGAGATCCCGGCCGAGAACGTGCTGGGCGAGGTCAACGGCGGCGTAAAGGTGCTGATGAGCGGCCTCAACACCGAGCGCCTGGTGCTGACCGGGGGCCCGCTGGGCCTGATGCAGGCGGCGATGGACATCGCCCTGCCCTACGTGCGCGAGCGCAAGCAGTTCGACGCGGCGATCGGCACCTTCGGGATCATGCAGGCGAAGATCGCCGACATGTACACGGCGTTGCAGTCCAGCCGCGCGTTCGCCTACCAGGTCGGTCGCGACTATGACGCCGGCCACAAGAGCCGCGTCGATGCCGCGTCCTGCCTGCTGCACGCCTCCGATGCCGCGGTGCAGGTCGGGCTCGAAGCCATCCAGACCCTGGGCGGCAACGGCTACATCAACGAGTACCCGGCCGGCCGCATCCTGCGCGACGCCAAGCTCTACGCGATCGGCGCCGGCACCAACGAGATCCGCCGCATGCTGATCGGCCGCGAGCTGTTCGAAGACCGCGCCTGAACCCGCTTTTCGTAGGAGCGGCTTCAGCCGCGAAGAAGCCTCCCGGTGTCGACGATTCCTTTGTAGGAGCGACGTAAGTCGCGACCCTGCAACGCCGGGCGAGCGACGGTCGCGACTTACGTCGCTCCTACGGAAGAGCCGGCTTTCTTCGCGGCATCGATCGCGGCTGAAGCCGCTCCTGCAGATGCGCGCGGGCGTACGCTTTGGCGATGTCCGGCGAATCCCTCACCACGCGCCCGCTGACCCGCGACGACTGGCCGGTCATCGAGGCGCTGTTCGGCGCCAACGGGGCGTGCGGCGGGTGCTGGTGCATGTGGTGGCGCGTGCCGATGGGCGGCAAGGCCTGGGACGCGGCGAAGGGCGCGCCCAACCGCGAGGCGTTCCGTTCGCTCGTCCAGTCGGGGGGCGCGTCCGGGGTGCTGGCGTTCGACGGCGACCGGCCCGTGGGCTGGTGCGCGGCGGGGCCACGCGCGGACTTTCCCCGGCTGGATCGCAGCAAGGCCCTGGCCCGCGCGTGGTCGGCCACGACCTGGTCCATCAACTGCCTGTACGTCCCGGCGCGCGAGCGCGGCCGCGGCGTCGCCACGGCGCTGGTGGACGCCGCGATCGCGCTGGCGTTCGAACGCGGCGCCAGTGAGATCGAGGCCTATCCGCAGGTCGTGCGACCGGGCCAGCGCCAGGCGGGCACGTTCATCTGGACCGGCGTGCCCGTGCTCTACGAACGCGCCGGGTTCACCGCCCCCCGGCCCCGCGACAGTGGCCGTGTGCTCTACCTGCTACCCGCCCCCGCGTCGGACTGACGCCACCAGCGGCGGTTTGCGGCAGTGCAGCACGCGGTCGCATAATCGACGGGTTCCGGTCCCCGCGACCGACCCGCAACCAGGAGTCCCCCATGAGCGATGTCGTCATCGTCGGTGCCAAGCGCACCGCCATCGGTTCTTTCCTCGGCCAGTTCACCGGCGTCGCCACCCCGGTCCTGGGCACTGCCGCGATCACCGGTGCGCTCGAGCACGCCGGCGTCGCGCCCGACCAGGTCGACGAAGTGATCATGGGCTGCGTGCTGCCGGCCGGCCTGGGCCAGGCGCCTGCCCGCCAGGCCGCCCTCGGCGCCGGCCTGTCCGATTCGACCGCCTGCACCACCATCAACAAGGTGTGCGGGTCGGGCATGAAGGCCATCATGCTGGCGCACGATGCGATCAAGGCCGGCTCGTCCACGGTGGTGGTGGCCGGCGGCATGGAATCGATGACCAACGCCCCGCACCTGCTCAACGGCTCGCGCACCGGCGTGCGCTACGGCAGCGCCGAGTTCCTGGACCACATGGCTTTCGACGGCCTGACCAACCCGTACGACGGCAAGGCCATGGGCGTGTTCGGCGACATGGCGTGCGACAGCTACAAGTTCGACCGCGCCGCTCTGGACGGCTTCTCCGAGGAGAGCGTCAACCGCGCCAAGAAGGCGGTGTCCGACGGCACGTTCGCCGACGAGATCGTTCCGGTGACGGTCAAGACCCGCAAGGGCGAGGTCGTGGTCGACACCGACGAGGAGCCGGGCAAGATCGACACGTCCAAGATCCCGGGGCTGCGTGCGGCCTTCGGCAAGGAGGGCGTGCTGACGGCCGCCTCGTCCTCGAAGATTTCCGACGGCGCCGCCGCCACCGTGCTGATGAGCGCCGATGAAGCGGCCAAGCGCGGCCTCAAGCCGCTGGCGCGCATCGTCGCCCACGCCGGGCACGCCCAGGCGCCCGAGTGGTTCACCACCGCTCCGGTCAAGGCGCTGTCCAACGTGCTTGAGAAAGCCGGCTGGAAGGTGGAGGACGTGGACCTGTTCGAAATCAACGAGGCGTTCGCCTGCGTGGCGATGGCGCCGATCAAGGACCTGGGCATCCCCCACGAGAAGGTCAACGTCCACGGCGGCGCGGTCGCCCTGGGGCACCCCATCGGCGCCAGCGGCGCGCGCCTGGTCGTGACCCTGCTCAATGCCCTGGCCAAGCGCGGCGGCAAGCGCGGCGTGGCCACCCTGTGCATCGGCGGTGGCGAGGCCACGGCCGTGGCTGTGGAGCTGCTGTAACACCCCCCGCTAAATGCCTGAGCGGGTTAACGATCAGCTAACAAAAAAACCACGCATCCCCGCTTGACAGCCGTTTGGGGCTTGTCATCATGTTACCGGCGCGCAACTGCGCGTTGCCAAACTTTTACGACGAGGAAACTGCATCATGTCCATCAACAAGACCCTGCTCGCCCTGGCCATGGGCTTCGCCCTGGCTGCCTGCTCGAACGCCGACCGCGCCCAGGACTCGGCCGCTGACGCCGCCGAGAACGCTGCTGACGCCCAGGCCGACGCCACCGCCGCTGCCGCCACCGGCGACGCCGCTGCTGCTGACGCTGCCCAGGCTGCTGCCGACGCCGCTGCCATGGCTGCCGACTCGGCCGCCACCGCTGCTGCCGACGCTTCGACCGGCGACATGGAGAACAACGCCGACGCCGCTGACGCCGCTGCCGACGCTGCTGACGCCGCCGACCAGGCTGGCCAGGCTGCCGAGAACGCTGCCGACTCCGCCGACGCGAACAACGATCCGGTCAACTAATGACGGATCGGTCTCCTTCGGGAGGCTGAGCTACGCACTGAAAGCCGCTGGCATGTCCAGCGGCTTTCTTTTTGCCTGGGTGTTCGTGCAGCGCGGTCCCCACCGGTCGGATCCCGGCCCGTGCCCGTCTTCACACGGCCTAACACGCCGGCTGGAATATTGCGCTCGCCGGCAGCCACCGGGTGCCGCTGAATCCACTGCCGACTACCACCAGGAGTATTGAATGAACATCAAGCTGACCACCCTGATTGCCGCCAGCGCCTTCGCCCTTGCCGCCTGCAACTCGCCGACCGCCGAGCAGGAAGCCAACGAGGCAGCCGCGGAGGCCGAGATCGCAGCAGAAGCCGCTGGCGACGCTGCCGCTTCGGCCGGTGAGGCCGCTGCCGCCGGCACCGCCGCGGCCGCCGGTTCCGCCGCTGCTGCGGTCGATGCCGCCGCCGATCCGGTGCAGGAAGCGTACGAGGAAGGCAAGGCATCCGCCGCCGAGAACATCGCCTCCGGCGCCGAGAACGTGGCCGACGAAATGCGCGAAGAGCAGGCCGAGGCCGAAGCCACTGCCGACGCGGAGGTCCAGGACTGATCCCACGATCGTCCAGCTGTAACTCCGGGAACCCGCTTCGGCGGGTTCCCTTTTTTTGCCTTCCGCGCGCGCGCGCGTCGCGGGCGGCGGCACGGGCGCGCGCCCGGTATCCTGTCCCGCTTTCACCACGCCCGGCCGACGCATGCCCGCATTGAGCTCCGCACTCGACCCCCGCTCCCAGGACTTCCAGGACAACGCGGCCTACCACCGCGCGCTGGTGGAGGAGCTTGACGCCCGGCTGACACGCGCGGCCGAGGGCGGCGGCGAGAAGGCCCGCACGAAGCACACCGAGCGCGGCAAGCTGCTCACCCGCGACCGCATCACCGCCTTGCTCGACCCGGGCTCGCCGTTCCTCGAAATCGCGCCGCTGGCCGCCGAAGGCATGTACGACGACGCCGCGCCCGCGGCCGGCATGGTCTGCGGCATCGGCCGGGTGATGGGCCAGGAAGTCGTGGTGGTCGCCAACGACGCCACGGTCAAGGGCGGCACGTACTTCCCGATGACGGTCAAGAAGCACCTGCGCGCGCAGGAGATCGCCCGCGAGAACCACCTGCCCTGCATCTACCTGGTCGATTCGGGTGGTGCCTTCCTGCCGCTGCAGGACGAGGTGTTCCCCGACAAGGAGCACTTCGGCCGGATCTTCTACAACCAGGCGCGGATGTCGGCCGAGAACATCCCGCAGGTCGCGGTGGTCATGGGCAGCTGCACCGCCGGTGGTGCGTACGTGCCGGCGATGTGCGACGAGTCGGTGATCGTCAAGGAACAGGGCACGATCTTCCTGGGCGGCCCGCCGCTGGTGAAGGCCGCCACCGGCGAGATCGTCGATGCCGAGACCCTGGGCGGTGCCGACGTGCACACGTCCATTTCCGGGGTCGCCGACCACTTCGCCGAGGACGACCGCCACGCGCTGCAGATCGCGCGCGACATCGTCGCCACCTTCAACCGCCGCAAGGTGCTGCCGGTGGCCGTGCAGCCGGTGCGCGAGCCCTTGTTCGCAGCCGAGGAGCTGTACGGCATCGTGCCCAGGGACACCCGCCGCCCGTTCGACATCCGCGAGGTCATCGCCCGCATCGTCGACGGCAGCGACTTCCAGGAATTCAAGGCGCGCTACGGCAAGACGCTGGTCACCGGCTTCGCACACCTGCACGGCTACCCGGTCGGCATCGTCGCCAACAACGGCATCCTGTTCGCCGAGAGCGCGCTCAAGGGCGCGCACTTCATCGAGCTGTGCAACCAGCGCGGCATCCCGCTGGTGTTCCTGCAGAACATCACCGGCTTCATGGTCGGCAAGAAGTACGAGCAGGCCGGCATCGCCAAGGACGGGGCGAAGATGGTGACGGCGGTGGCCTGTTCGCACGTGCCCAAGTTCACCGTGGTGATCGGTGGCAGCTTCGGCGCCGGCAATTACGCCATGTGCGGCCGGGCCTACGGTGCGCGCTTCCTGTGGATGTGGCCCAACGCGCGCATCAGCGTCATGGGCGGCGAGCAGGCGGCCAGCGTGCTGGCGACCGTGAAGCGCGACGGCATCGAGGCCCGCGGTGGCGAGTGGAGCGCGGACGAGGAAGAGGCCTTCAAGTCGCCGATCCGCGACCAGTACGAGTCGCAGGGCAGCCCGTGGTACGCCACCGCCCGGCTGTGGGACGACGGCATCATCGACCCGGCCGATACCCGGCGCGTGCTGGGCTTGGGCCTGTCGGCATCGCTCAACGCACCGGTCGAAGGGCGCACGCGCTTCGGCGTGTTCCGGATGTAGCACAGGGCGGGAGGCGCACAGCCGTGACCGCCTTCACCGATGAACGGGGAGAACCTGTCGCGCAGCTGAAGAATTCCGCATTGGCCGACGGGCGTCACGTGAGGACGGGGTGAAGCCGGTGCTAAGTTCCCAGTCCCCCTGCTGCTGACGGAACCCCTGACCGATGGCCATCTGGAAAGACACCCCCGCTCCCGCCACGAAGTCCAACCCGCCCACCCCGACGGCCGTGCCGTCGTCCGGCCCGTCACCCGAGGCCGCCTCGTTCGACCCGGCCCCGGTGCGTGACATCGCATCCGCCTCGCCCAGCCACGCCCGCGCGGCCGAACCGCAGCTCAAGGAATCGCTGATCGCTTCCGACCTGACCATCGAAGGCAAGATCGAGGGCACCGGCCACGTCCGCATCGCCGGCAAGTTCAACGGCGACGTCAACGTGCAGGGCAACCTGACCATCGAGAACGGCGCCAAGCTGACCGGCGGCGTGCGTGCCCACAAGGTCATCGTGGCCGGTGAGTTGGAAGGCAACATCGAGTCGGCGCAGAAGGTCGAACTGCTGGAATCGGGCGCGCTGACAGGCGACGTCAAGGCCGGCTCACTGACCGTGGCCACCGGTGCGCGCATGCGCGGCCAGGTCGACTTCGGCTGGGGCGACAAGGCCTCCGGCAAGGGCGGCAGCAAGGCGGGCAACGACGACGCCGCATGAGCGCCACCCGCCCGGGAACCGCAGGTGCCACCCGCACCTGCCCGCACTGCAAGGCAACGATCCTGGAGAGTTCCAGCGTCTGCCCGCAGTGCCGCGGGCACCTGCGCTTCGATGCCGAGGCCAACACCGGCGCCACGCTGAAATCCACGCCGCTGCAGGTGGAGGGGACCATCCCCGCCCCTGCGGACGGCGCCTGCGAATACACCATGGTGCTGGCCATCCGCGATGGCCGCGGGCGCGAGATCAACCGCCAGATCGTCGGCGTCGGCGCCATGCAGCCGGGTGAGGAACGCACCTTCAGCCTGGTGGTGGAAGCCACCGAGGTGCCGTTGCACCGGCGGCGCAAGCACTGAAGCGAACGGCCGTCGACCCACGTCGACGGTCATCGTTCTCTGTCGTTCCGAAACGAAACACAGTGAGGGATCTGCTTCACCGCTCGAACAAGGCGGAAAGCAGATCCCTCACTGCATTCGGGATGACGGGTTCGCAGCCCCTCAGCCCGGCGAGCACCCGCCACAACTGCCGGACTGCCCGCAGGCCGCGGCTGCCGGGCCCGCGGCAACTTTGGGCGCCAACCGCCGCCCCAGCCGCTGCAGCCACGCCGCGCGATGCGGACGCAGCAGCACCAGCACCAGGCGCATCCGGCCGCGCCGCAGCGCCTGCGGGAACTGCCGGCGCACGACGTACACGCACGCGGCCATGACGGCCACGGCCACCACCGCCTGCTGCGCGACGAGCCCGGCGTCGGCCATCAGCCCGCCCCCAGCGCCAGTGCGACGCGGTAGGTCACGAAGGCTGCGAGGTACGCCAGCGCGAACAGGTAGCCGGTGGCGATGGCCACCTGCCGCCAGGAGCCGGTCTCGCGCTTGATGGTCGCGAGCGTCGAAATGCACTGCGGCGCGTAGATGAACCACACCAGCAGCGACAGCGCGGTGGCCAGCGACCAGGTGTCGGTGATGATCGGCGTCAGGGCCTCGGTGGCGGCCGCCTCGTCTGCCGCCTGCAGCGCATAGACCGTCGCCAGCGACGACACCGCCACTTCGCGCGCGGCCATCCCGGGGATCAGCGCGATGCAGATCTGCCAGTTGAAGCCGATCGGCGCGAACACCGCCGTCAGCGCGTGGCCGATGCGGCCGGCGAAGCTGTAGTCGATGGCCGGGCCGGTCGCCCCTTCGGGTGCGCCGGGGAACGACAGCAGGAACCACAGCAGCACCGTCAGCGCCAGGATGATGCCGCCGACGCGGCGCAGGAAAATCCAGGCGCGCTCCCACAGCCCGATCAGCAGGTCGCGCGGGTGCGGCAGGCGGTAGGACGGCAGTTCCAGCATCAGCGCGTGCTCGCTCTTGTCGCGCCGCCACTTCTTCATGATCCACGCCACGACCAGCGCGCTGAGGATGCCCGCCGCGTACAGCGCGAACAGCACCAGCCCCTGCAGGTTGAAGATGCCGACCGACTGCGCGGGGATAAAGGCGCCGATCAGCAGCGCGTATACGGGCAAGCGCGCCGAGCACGTCATCAGCGGCGCGACCATGATCGTCGCCAGCCGGTCGCGCGGGTCCTGGATCGACCGCGTCGCCATGATCCCGGGGATCGCGCAGGCGAAGCTCGACAGCAGCGGGATGAACGAGCGACCCGATAGGCCGGCCCCGGCCATCAAGCGGTCCAGCAGGAATGCCGCGCGCGGCAGGTAGCCGGACTCCTCCAGCGCGAGGATGAAGGCGAAGAGAATGACGATCTGCGGCAGGAAGATGATCACCCCGCCCAGGCCCGCGATGATGCCGTCCACCAGAAGGCTGTTGAGCGGGCCTTCCGGCAACGCGCCACCGACGGCTTCGCCCAGCCACACCGTGCCGGCGTCGATCAGGTCCATGACCGGCGTGGCCCACGCGTACACCGCCTGGAAGATCAGGAACATCACCACCGCCAGCGACAGCAGGCCCAGCGCCGGATGCAGCAGCAAACGGTCCAGCGTGTCGTCCACCTTCGCCGTGCGGCGGGGCATGTCGACCGCCAGCGCCAGCAGGCGCCGGGTTTCGGCATGCAGTGCATCACCTGCGGGCGACGCATCGATGAGCCCTGCGCGCGGCGGCTGCGGATGCTGCACGGTGCGGTCCAGCGCGCCAACCAGTTCGGCGGCGCCGTCGTGGCGGACGGCAACCGTGGGCACCACGGGCACGCCCAGCTCGGCCTCGAGCACGCCCAGGTCCACGGCGATGCCGCGGCGTTGCGCGGCATCCATCATGTTGACCGCCAGCACCATCGGCCGGCCGACCTGGCGCGCGAGTTCACGCACTTCCAGTGCAAAGCGCAGGTGCAGGCGCAGGTTGGTCGCATCGACCACGCACACCAGCACGTCGGGCGTGGGCTCGCCCGGGTAGAAGCCGCGGCATACGTCGCGGGTCACCGCCTCGTCCAGGCTGGCCGCATCCAGGCTGTAGGCACCGGGCAGGTCCAGCAGTGCGTACTCGCGGCCCGAGGGGGCGTGGAACCGCCCCTCCTTGCGCTCCACGGTGACGCCGGCGTAGTTGGCCACCTTCTGGCGGCTGCCGGTGAGCTGGTTGAACAGCGCGGTCTTGCCGCAGTTGGGGCTGCCGACCAGCGCCAGCCTGAGGGCTGCCGTGGCGGTTGCGGCGCTCATGCGGCCTCCGGCACGACGCGCACGCGCGCGGCTTCGGCGCGGCGCAGCGCGAAACGGGTGTAACCGACCTGCACCAGCAGCGGCTCGGCCGAGAACGGGCCCGCCGCCATGACCTCCACCCGCTCGCCGTTGACGAAGCCCAGCTCGCGCAGGCGGCGGGCAATGGCGTCGTTGGGCATGAGGTCGTCGACGGCCTCCACCAGGGCGGCGGCCCGCCGCGGCAGTTCGGTGAGCTTCAAGGCACGCATCCGCCAAATAGGAATTGTTCTCATTCTAGCATCGGGCGCGCGCGCGGCCGGTGTGCCGGAAGCCACCGGCTATCATGCCCGCCCTGCCCTTCACGGCCGCCGCCATGACCCACCCGCTGCTGCACCTGCGCGAGGGCCCCGTCGCCCGCCTCCGCCTCAACCGCCCCGAGCTGCACAACGCATTCGACGCCACCTTGATCGCCGCCTTGACCGGTGCGCTGTCGGGCGTGGCCGACGACGAGGACGTGCGCGTGGTGGTGCTGGAAGGGGAAGGCGCGTCGTTCTCGGCTGGCGCCGACCTCAACTGGATGCGCGGCATGGCCGCCGCCAGCGAGCAGGAGAACCGCGACGACGCACTGGCGCTGGCACGCCTGATGCGCACCTTGGACGAGCTGCCCAAGCCGACCATCGCGCGCGTGCACGGCGCGGCGTTCGGGGGCGGTGTGGGCCTGGTGGCCTGCTGCGACATCGCCATCGGCGCGAAGGGCGCGAAGTTCGGCCTGACCGAAAGCAAGCTGGGGCTGCTGCCGGCGGTGATCTCGCCCTATGTCATCGACGCGATCGGCGCGCGGCAGGCGCGGCGCTGGTTCGCGACCGCCGAGATGTTTGATGCCGACGAGGCCGCCCGCATCGGCCTGCTGCACGAGGCGGTGGACGCGGATGCGTTGGACGCTGCCATCCAGCGCCAGGTCGACCTGCTGCTCAAGGCCGGACCGGTCGCCGCCACCCACGCCAAGTCGCTGGTCCGCGATGTCGCCGCCCACAGCGATCGCGACCGCCACGACCGCGACAACGCCGCACTCATCGCCCGCCTACGTGTGTCCGCCGAAGGCCAGGAGGGATTGTCGGCGTTCCTGGAGAAGCGCAAGCCGGCTTGGGTGGGATGAGTCAACTCGCGCGAAAGCCCTCCCCTTCCGGGCCTGCCTCAAAGCCCTCCCCTTCAAGGGGAGGGTTGGGCGGGGATGGGTTGCAGGCCGCAAGTCCAGGTCGCCAATAACACCACGCCGCTGAACGTGCGAAGCACCCCACCCGGATTCAAGGAGGAATCCATGCAAGGTCAAACGAATCGCCGCGTCCTCGACACCAAGCTGCAACGGCGCCTGCGTTGCGCGCCCACGGATGCCGAACGAAAGCTCTGGCAACACCTGCGCGGCCGTCAGCTGCAAGGCTGCAAATTCCGCCGCCAACACCCGTTCGACTGCTACATCCTGGATTTCGCCTGCACGGAGCGCCGGTTGGTGGTCGAAGTCGATGGTGGCCAGCACGCCGACTCCACCCAGGACGCCGAGCGCGACCGGCGCCTGGTCGCCGCGGGGTTCACGGTCCTGCGATTCTGGAATCATGATGTACTGATGCGGACGAACGATGTCCTGCACGAGATCCACCGGGTGCTGGCCCTGATCGGCATGGACCCATCCCCTCCCCGGCCCTCCCCTTGAAGGGGAGGGAGCAGACAGCCGGAAACGCAATGTTCAACAAGATCCTCATCGCCAACCGCGGCGAAATCGCCTGCCGGGTGATCCGCACCTGCCGTCGGCTCGGCATCCGTACCGTTGCCGTGTACTCCGAGGCCGACGCCGGCGCGCAGCACGTGCGCCAGGCCGACGAGGCCTACCCGATCGGCGGGCCGCAGCCGGCCGATAGTTACCTGCGGGGCGAGGCGATCATCGAGGTCGCGCAGCAAAGCGGCGCGCAGGCCATCCACCCCGGCTACGGCTTCCTCAGCGAGAACGCCGACTTCGCCGACGCGGTGGAGGCGGCGGGCCTGGTCTTTATCGGCCCGAAGGCCGCCTCGATGCGGAAGATGGGCAGCAAGGCCGGCGCCAAGGAACTGATGCAGGCGGCCGGCGTGCCGGTCGTGCCGGGGTACACCGGCGAAGACCAGGACCCCGCGCGCCTGCAGGCCGAGGCCGATGCCATCGGCTACCCGCTGATGATCAAGGCCGCGCACGGCGGCGGCGGCAAGGGCATGCGCATCGTGCGCGAGCCGGGCGACTTCGCCGCTGCGCTGGAGAGCTGCCAGCGCGAGGCGAAGAACGCCTTCGGCCGCGACCGCGTGCTGCTGGAGCGCTATGTCGAGCGCCCGCGCCACATCGAGATCCAGGTGTTCGGTGACAGCCACGGCCACGTCCTCCATCTCAACGAGCGCGAGTGCTCGGCGCAGCGCCGCTACCAGAAGGTGCTGGAGGAGGCGCCCTCGCCGTTCCTGACGGCCGGGCTGCGCAGTGCGATGGGCGAAGCGGCGGTGCTGGCCGCGCGCGCGATCGACTACGTCAACGCCGGCACCGTGGAGTTCATCGTCGGCCAGGACGGCCGCTTCTACTTCATGGAGATCAACACGCGCCTGCAGGTCGAGCACCCGGTGACCGAATGCGTGACCGGCCTGGACCTGGTCGAACTGCAGCTACGCGTCGCCGCGGGTGAACCGCTGCCGCTCGCTCAGGACGACGTGCAACAGCAGGGGCATGCCATCGAGGTCCGCCTGTACGCGGAAGACCCGGAGGCCGGCTTCCTGCCCGGTTCGGGCCGGCTGGAGCGGCTGCGCCTGCCCGCCAACGGCGACGGCATCCGCGTCGATTCGGGCGTGGTCGAAGGCGATACCGTCACGATCTTCTACGACCCGATGATCGCCAAGCTGATCGTGCACGCCGCCGACCGGCCCGGGGCACTGGCCCGCCTGCGCGACGCGCTGGCGCAATGCGAGATCGACGGACCGAAATCGAACATCGGCTTCCTGGAGGCGCTCGCCCGCCACCCGACCGTGGTCGAGGGCACGATCGACACCGGCTACCTCGACCGCCACCTGGACGAATTCCTGCACGACGCCGAGCCCGATCCGGTGCTGGTCGCCGCCACCGCGGTCGCCCGGCTGCTGGTGCAGGAAAGCGAGAGCCGCGAGCACGCCTCGCACTCGAGCGACCCCGGTTCGCCGTGGGCCATCGCCGATGGCTGGCGGCTGGGCCATGCGGGGCATCGCAGCCTGGCCTTCGGGCATCGCGACTCCCGGATCGAACTGGACGCACACGGCAGCGGCGGCGAATACCGGATCGAATCGGGCGTCACCACGCATGTCGTCGAAGGCGCGCGTCTGGACGGGGACACGCTGAGCCTGCGGATCGACGGAACCGGCCGGCGCTTCCGCGTGCTGGAGCGCGGCCGCGTATTCAGCCTGCACGATGGCGAGCGCCGGCTGCGGCTGGTGCCGCAGGCGATGTATCGTCACGAAGGCGGTGCGGCCGCCGCGGGCGCCGACCGCGTCACCGCGCCGATGCCGGGCCGGGTCGTGGTTACCCGCGCCGCCAGCGGCGACACCGTGCAGGCCGGCCAGGAGGTCATGGTGATCGAGGCCATGAAAATGGAGCTCAGCCTCAAGGCGCCGCGCGACGGCACCGTCGCAGAGGTGCGCGCGCAGGCCGGGGACTTCGTCGAGGCCGACGCGGTGCTGGTGGTGCTGGAGGACGCATGAGCGCCCTGCCCGACCGCGTGCGCATCGTCGAGGTCGGTCCCCGCGACGGCCTGCAGAACGAGAAGGCGCTAATCCCCACCGCCGACAAGATCGAACTCATCGACAGGCTGTCGGCGACCGGCCTGCAGTCCATCGAGGCGACCAGCTTCGTCAGCCCCAAGTGGGTGCCGCAACTGGCCGACGCCGCGGAAGTCTTCAGCGGCATCACGCGGCGTCCGGGCGTGCGCTACCCGGTGCTGGTGCCCAACCTGCAGGGCTACGAACGCGCCCGCGCGGTGGGCGTGGACGAGGTCGCGGTGTTCACCGCGGCGTCGGAGGCCTTCAACCGCAAGAACATCAATGCCGGGATCGACGAGTCGCTGGCGCGCTTCGCGCCCGTCATCGAGCGGGCCCGCGCCGACGGCGTGGCGGTGCGCGGCTACGTGTCCACCGTGCTGGGTTGTCCCTACCAGGGTGAGGTGCCGGTGGCCGACGTGGTCCGCGTTGCACGTGAACTGCACTTGATGGGCTGCTACGAAATCTCATTGGGGGACACCATCGGCGTGGGCACCCCGGCCAGGGCGCGCGCGATGCTGCGGGCCGTGAGCGAAGCCGTGCCCATGCCGGCGCTGGCCATCCACTTCCACGACACCTACGGCCAGGCACTGGCCAACATCCTGGCGTGCCTGGAGGAAGGCGTGTCGGTGGTCGATTCGGCCGTGTCGGGCGCGGGCGGATGCCCGTACGCCAAGGGCGCCAGCGGCAACGTCGCCAGCGAGGACGTGGTCTACATGCTGCATGGCCTGGGCATCGAGACCGGCGTCGACCTGCCGGCGCTGGCCGAGACCGGCCGTTGGCTCGCATCGCGGTTGGGCCGCGAGACCGGCAGCAAGGCCGGACGGGCGCTCGCGGTGTCATGACCGCCAGGCCGCCCGCGCCCGGCCTGCCCCGCCCGCCCGAAGCGGCGGACGCGGCCGTAACGCTGGCGGCGCTCGAGGCGGCATGCGAGGCCAACGACCTGCCGGACGCAACACGCGTCCTGTTGCGGCAGGCCTGCGATGCATTGCGCGCCTCCGCGCTGGACGCCCAGACCGCGCGACTGCGCTACCACGCCCTGTTCGACGCGGTACCGGACCCGGTCAGCATCCTCGACGAGACCGGCACCGTCCTGGACCTAAACAAGGCCGGCCTGGCTGCGTACCGGCGCCCGCGCGAGGAAATCGTCGGCCAGCCGATCCACGTACTCAACCCGGAGTTGCCGCACGACCACCTCAACCCGGTGTGGGAAAAGCTCAACCGCGGCCAGACCTACGTCATAGAAGTCACCAACATGCGCGGCGACGGCAGCCGCTTCCCGGTGGAGGTGCACTCGGCCGGCTTCGTGCACGACGGTCGCAACTGCATCGTCGCCGTCGCCCGCGACCTCAGCGGGCGCCGCGATGCCGAATGGCGCTACCGCGAGCTGATGGAAACCATCGACCGCGCGATCCTGGTGCAGGACACGGGTGGCCGCGTACTGCACGCCAACATCGCCGCGATGCGGCTGTTCGGCATCGGCGAGGGCCAGCGCATCAACGACGAGCTGCGCTCGGGCCGGTGGCGGGTGATCGACGAACACGGCCGCGAGCTGCCCAACGAGCAGTTGCCGCAGCAGCGCGCCCTGCGTTGGGGCCGCAACGTCGAGGCGACGCTGGGCTATTTCGACCGACAACGCCAACAGCTGTCGTGGCTCTCGGTGACCGCGGTGCCGCAGTTCCCGGCCGGGGCCAACCGGCCGAAGCAGGTGCTGACGCTGTTCTCCGACGTCACCGCGCTCAAGCGCGACAGCGCGCTGTTCGACCGCGCGCAGTCGCTGGCGCACATCGGCGGCTGGGAATGGGAAACCGCGCGCGACCACCTCTACCTCACAGATGAAGCGCAGCGCATCCTGGGCTGCTACCCGGCGCCCGATTCCATCGAAGGCCTGCTGGGCTGCTTCCGTCCCGGCGACCGCCAGGCGGTGCGCGATGCACTCGACCGCACCATGGCCACCGGCCGCGCGCTCAACCTCGACATCCAGGGCATGCGAGGCAGCGGCCAGCCGTTCTGGGTACGGCTGATCGGCGAGATCGAAGCCGGTGACCTGCTGACCTCCCGCCTGACCGGCACGTTGCAGGACATCACCGAACGCAAGCAGTCCGAGGAAACCCTTCGCGTGCAGGCGCGCACCGACCCGCTCACCGGCCTGCTCAACCGCGACGCCGCCCTGTACGAGTTGGATGCCCGCCTTTCCGACCCGCAGCAGCTGGACCTGGCGGTGCTCTACATCGACCTGGACCGCTTCAAGATCGTCAACGACGTGCTTGGCCATGCCGCCGGCGACCGCCTGCTGGCGTCGGCCGCGCGGCGCATCCAGACCGCGGTCGGCACCGAGGCGCTGATCGCCCGCTTCGGTGGCGACGAGTTCCTCGTGATCTGCACCACCGGCGACGATCCCGACCGCCCCGAGCGGCTGGCCGAGGCGATCCTGCGCGAGTTCGGCGCCAGCTTCCGACTGGACGGCGAGGAGTTCAGCATCACCGCCAGTATCGGTATCGCGCGTGCGCCAGCCGACGGCGTGAGTTCGCAGCACCTGATCCAGTCGGCGGACGTGGCGATGTACAGCAGCAAGCGCCGTGGCCGCAACGCGTTCCAGGGCTTCACCAGCGAACTGGCCGAGCAGCAGCTGCACCGGCTGCAACTTGAGACCCACCTGCGGCGCGCGGTGCAGAACGAGGAGTTCCACCTCGTCTACCAGCCGCAGGTCGAGCTGGCCTCCGGCAAGCTGGTCGCCGCCGAGGCCCTCATCCGCTGGCGCAACGCCTCCCTGGGCGAGATGCGTCCAGACCACTTCATCGACCACGCCGAATCCACCGGCGACATCGTCGGCATCGGCACGTGGGTCATGGCCCAGGCGTGCATGCAGCTGCGCCGCTGGCAGGAACACGGCGTGCCCATCGAGCGCGTCGCGGTCAACGTCTCCTATCGGCAGTTCCTCGGCGAGGACCTGGCCCGCAACGTGCGCCAGGCACTGGCCGAATCCGGCCTGCCGGGCACGGCACTGGAACTGGAGTTCACCGAGCGTGTCCTCATCGAGGACGAGCCCGACACGCTGCGCACCTTTGCCGAGCTGCGCGAGTTGGGGGTGATGCTGACCATCGACGATTTCGGCGAGGGCTACAGCGCGCTCAACTACCTGCGCCGCCTGCCGATCCATGGACTCAAGCTGAGCCAGTTGTTCGTGCAGGGCGTGCCGGGCAACCAGTCGGATGTCGCGGTGTGCCAGGCGGTGACCGGCATCGCCGACAGCCTGGGCCTGGGCGTCGTCGCCGAAGGCGTGGAGACGGAGGCGCAGCGCGCCTTCCTGTTGAAGCTGGGCGTGGATATCGGCCAGGGCTTCCTGTTCGCGCCGGGCCTGATGCCGGGCGAGCTGCAAAAGCGGTTCCTCAGGCTCCGCGCCGCCGCGCACGGGTGACGCCCCATTGTAGGAGCGACGTGAGTCGCGACCGAGGGCACGGCACGCGACATCGCGACTTTGTAGGAGCGGCTTCAGCCGCGATCGTGAGTCAGCGCGAGTGACCCGTCTGGTGATCGCGGCTGAAGCCGCTCCTACGAACGCTGCCCGCCACGCCACCCCGGCTGCCACGCTAAAATCGCGCCTTTCCGTCCGCAGGATTCCCCCATGCAGCTTTCCGATACCCGCGCGATCGTCACCGGTGGCGTGTCCGGCCTGGGCCTGGCCGTCGCCCAGCACCTGGTCGCCCAGGGCGGCAAGGTCGCCCTGTTCGACGTCAACGACGAGAAGGGCGCGGCCGCCGTGGCCGCGCTGGGCGATGCCAACGCCCGCTACTTCAAGACCGACGTCACCGACGAAGCCGGCGTGGCCGCCAACGTCGCTGCCGCGAAGGACTTCCTCGGCGGCCTGAATGCCGCGATCAACTGCGCCGGCATCCTGGGCGCGGGCCGCGTGCTCGGTCGCGAGGGCTCGATGAAGCTCGGACAGTTCCAGACGACCGTCATGGTCAACCTGGTCGGCAGCTTCAACGTCGCCAAGGCCGCGGCCGAGGTGATGCAGCACAACGACGCGGGCGAGGACGGCGAGCGCGGCGTGATCGTCAACACCGCATCGGTGGCCGCCTACGAAGGCCAGATCGGCCAGGCCGCGTACTCGGCCAGCAAGGGCGGCGTGGTCGGCATGACGCTGCCGATGGCGCGCGAGCTGTCGCGCTTCGGCATCCGCGTCATGACGGTGGCGCCGGGCATCTTCTGGACGCCGATGGTCGATGGCATGCCCGACGACGTGCAGAAGTCGCTGTCGGCCTCCATCCCGTTCCCGTCGCGCCTGGGCCGGCCGGAGGAGTTCGCCGACCTGGTCGCCTACATCCTCGGCAACCGCTACCTCAACGGCGAGACCATCCGCCTGGACGGCGCCACTCGGTTGGCACCCAAATAAGCGCTCACAGCCCCTGTAGGAGCGGCTTCAGCCGCGATCTCCAGCCGGGCCGCCCGCGCCGATATCCGTTCGCGGCTGAAGCCGCTCCTACAAAAAATACAGACCCACCGGACAACGCATGAAAGCCTACGACGTCAAGAAAGGAAACGTGGTCGAACACAACGGTACCGTCTACCAGGTGCGGGACATCGAGCGCAGCTCGCCGCAGGGCCGTGGCGGCAACGTCAAGTACCGCTTCACCATGTACTCGGTGCCGGGCGGGCAGAAGTACGACCTCAGCGTGGGCGGCGACGACGAGCTCAAGGAAGTCGAACTCAGCCGCCGCCAGGCGACGTTTTCGTACAAGGACGGCGAGGCATTCGTGTTCCTGGACGACGAGGACTACACGCCCTACACCCTGGACGCCGACGCCATCGGTGACGACGCCGGCTACGTCATCCCCGACCTGACCGGCTGCTACGTGCAGATCATCGACGATCAGCCGGTGGCGCTGCAGTTGCCGCAGAGCGTGGCGATCGAAGTGGTCGAGACACCGCCGGAGCTGAAGGGCGGCACTGCGACCAAGCGACCCAAGCCGGCGCGCCTGTCGACCGGGCTGGAAATCATGGTCCCGGAATACATCGGCACCGGCGAGCGCGTGCTGGTCAACACCACCACGGGCGAGTTCGCCGGCCGCGCCGACTGATCCGCGCTGGCAGGGCTGCACGCGGTGCCACGGCCCGCCGCCGTGGCACCGCACTCACGCGCGACTGAGGACACTGCGCGCCCGCTCCCGCAACGGTCGCCCGGATGGATGCCTACAAGCTGCTCCTGGCCCTGGTCGGCCTGGCACTGATCGGCGCGACGATACTGCCGCACCTGCTCAAGCGGCACCCGGTCACGTTCCCGATCGCCTACGTGATGCTCGGGTTCGCGTTGTACGCATTGCCGGTGCAGGTGCCACGCCCGGACCCGTTCCGCTACAGCGAACTCGCCGAGCAGCTGACCGAGCTGGTCGTGATCGTGGCCCTGGCAGGCGCAGGCCTGCGCATCGACACCCCGTTCAACTGGCGGACCTGGGCGCCGACCTGGCGCCTGCTGCTGTTGACGATGCCCCTGTGCATCGTGGCGGCGGCCTGGCTCGGCCAGCACCTGCTGGGCCTCGGGCTGGCGTCTGCCGTGCTGCTGGGCGCGGTGCTCGCACCCACCGATCCGGTGCTGGCGTCGGACGTGCAGGTGGGCGGTCCGGGCGAAGGCGAAGAAGACCCGATCCGCTTCACCCTCACCTCGGAGGCCGGCCTCAACGACGGCCTGGCGTTCCCCTTCGTCTGGCTCGCGATCGCCATCGCGGTGGCGGCGGCGGGCGACGCCGAGCCGGGCTGGCTGCTCCACTGGCTGTGGCTGGACGTCGTGTGGCGCCTGCTGGCCGGCGCGCTGATGGGCTGGGGCCTGGGCTACGGGCTGATGCACCTGATATTCCGCGCTGCGAAGGGCGCCAACCTGTCGCGCACCAGCGACGGGCTGGCCGCGCTGGCGATCACGCTGTTCGTGTACGGCGTGACGGAACTGGTGCACGGCTACGGATTCCTGGCGGTATTCGTCGCGGGGCTGGTCATCCGCCACTACGAGCGCACGCACGAGTACCACGGCGTGCTGAACCAGTTCGCCGACCAGGTCGAGCGCCTGCTGACGGCGCTGCTGCTGATCGTGCTGGGCGGCACGCTGACCATCGGCATCCTCGATCCGCTGCAGCCGGTCGACTGGCTGTTCGCCGTGGGGTTCGTGCTCGTGGTGCGGCCACTCTCTGGCTGGCTGTCGCTGTCACGCAGCCGGTTGAGCGGGCGCGAGCGCTGGGTGGTCGCGGTGTTCGGCATCCGCGGCATCGGTTCGTTCTACTACCTGATGTTCGCGTTCAACCACGCCGAATTCGCCGAACGCGAACGGCTGTGGGCGATCGTGACGCTGGTCGTGCTGATGTCGATCCTGCTGCATGGCCTGAGCGCGTCGCGCGTGATGCGCCACATGGACATCTGGCGCAGGCGGCGCCGTGGCGGGGTCAGCGCGGACGCGCCACCTGCCACTTGAGCGCCATCCGCCGGAGCGACGCGTCGCTGGCGGGATCGGCCAGTACCGTGTCGATGTCGACCCATGCCAGCGCGAGCGACTCGTCGCTGACGGTGTAGCGCTCGTCGTCTCCGGCGCGCACGACATAGCGTGCGTCGTAGTGCCAATGCCCGGGCACGTCGCCGCGCTCGGGGATCCAGTGGCGGTCCAGGTCGAACAGGCCCGGCTCGACCGTCAGACCGGGCAGCCCCGACTCCTCCTGCGCTTCCCGCAATGCGACCTGCGCCAGGTCGCGGTCGCCGTCCGCGTGGCCACCGAGCTGCAGCCACCGCTGCAGCTTGCGGTGGTGGGTCATCAGCACGCGCTGTCCGCAACGCGACACGAGCCAGGCCGAGGCCGTGAAATGGCCGGCCAGTCGATCCCGGACGAACGGGTCGACTCCGTCCCCGAGCAGGGCCGCGAAGTGCCCGACCGTCTCCCCTTCATCCGGCCAGCGGGCGACGTACCGGTCCAGTTCGGCATGCAGGGGAGCGGAGCGGGCGGCGTCGGAATTGTGCATGTGCAGCAATGCGGGGGCGAACGGAACAGGGACGCGATTGTGCCCTGCCCGCACCCCTCACAGCGCGTCTTGCCGCTGCTTTCACGGCTGGGGTAAGGTGGCCCGCCGCTCGTGGGCCCGCGCAATCGCGCCGTCGCCCACGTGTCCGCGCCGCACCTTCGCCGACACATCTATTTTTTGGGGATCCGGATGTTCAAGAACCTGTTCATCACCAAGCCGGTCGAGCCGGCGGGCCACGTCGACGCGGGCGAACCCTTCGAGGGCAGCCTGGAGGGCGAGGCCACGCTCAAGCGCACCCTGACCGGCACCCAGCTGATGATGCTGGGCGTAGGCGCGGTGATCGGCGCAGGCATCTTCGTACTGACCGGACAGGCCGCGGCCGAGCACGCCGGCCCCGCGATCATGCTGAGCTTCATCCTGGCGGGCATCGCGTGTGCGTTCGCCGGCCTTTGCTACGCCGAGTTCTCCGCGATGATGCCGGTCTCGGGCAGTGCCTACTCCTACTCCTACGCAACGCTGGGGGAATTCGTCGCCTGGTTCATCGGCTGGTGCCTGGTGCTGGAGTACCTGTTCGCGGCCTCCACCGTCGCGGTGGGCTGGTCGGGGTACCTCAACAGTTTCCTCGGCACGCTGGGCATGCCGATACCCGACCTGTTCGCGACCGCGCCGCTCACCTTCGCCGAAGGTGCATTCACGCGCACCGGCGCGATCCTCAACCTGCCGGCGGTGTTCATCGTCGCGCTGGTCACCGGCATCGGCTATGTCGGCATCACCCAGTCGGCGGCCGCCAATGCGATCGTCGTGGCGATCAAGATCACCGTGATCCTGCTGTTCATCGGCTTCGGCATCGCCTACATCGACCCGGCCAACTGGGTGCCCTTCATCCCGGAGAACGAAGGCCCGGGACGCTTCGGCGTGGATGGCGTGATGCGCGCCGCAGCGATCGTGTTCTTCGCCTACATCGGCTTCGATGCGGTGTCGACGGCTGCCGGCGAGGCCAAGAACCCGCAGCGCGACATGCCCATCGGCATCCTCGGTTCGCTGGCGATCTGCACCATCATCTACATCGCCATGTGCGCCGTGCTGACCGGCATGCTGCCCTACAGCCAGCTGGGCACGCCCAAGCCGGTAGCGACCGCGCTGGAGGCGTACCCGAGCCTGCTGTGGCTCAAGACGCTGGTGGAGATCGCCGCCATCGCCGGCCTGTCGTCCGTCATCCTGGTGATGCTGATGGCGCAGCCGCGCATCTTCTATTCGATGTCGCGCGACGGCCTGCTGCCGAAGATCTTCGGCAAGGTGCATCCGAAGTACCACACGCCTTACGTGGGCACGGTCATCGTCGGCGTCATCGCCGCTACGCTCGCGGGCTTCCTGCCGATCGGCCTGCTGGGCGAGATGGTGTCGATGGGCACGCTGCTGGCGTTCGCGACCGTCTGCGCCGGCGTGCTGATCCTGCGCTACACCAAGCCGGGCCTGCACCGCCCGTTCCGCGTGCCGCTGGCGATCGTGGTGTGTCCGCTGGGCGTGGTGTCGTGCCTGTACCTGTTCGCGCAGCCGTTCATGGAGTACTGGTTCCTGTTCCTGGGCTGGACGGCCATCGGCATGCTGATCTACTTCGGCTACGGCTACCGCCACAGCAAGCTGCGCCACGGTCGCTGAGGCCTTGTCGATGACCGTCCGCAAGATCGGGCCGGTGTTGGCCACCTTCGTGGTGGCCAACAACATGATCGGCTCCGGGTTCTTCCTGCTGCCCGCCACCCTGGCCACGGCCGGCGCCGTCACGGTGTTCAGCTGGATCGTCGGCACCGCGCTGGCGCTGGTACTGGGCGGTGCGTTCGCGCGGCTGGCCCGCGAGTACCCCGACCTGCAGTCGGCCGACGACTACGTCCGCCCCTCGCTGGGCCGTGATGCCAGCTTCCTGGCGACATCGCTGTACTGGGCGTCGTCATGGATCGGCAACAACGCCATCGCGGTGGCGGCATTCGGCTACCTCGTCATGCTGCTGCCGCTGGATGGCGGCAACCCGATGGTGCAGGTCGGCGGCCAGATCGCGCTGATCTGGCTGATGTTCGCGGTCAACCTGATGGGCCCCAAGCCGGTGGCCAAGTTCCAGTCGCTGTGCGTGGTGTTCGGGCTTGCGCCGGTGGCCGTCGTGCTGCTGTTCGGCTGGGGGCACTTCGACCGCGGCATCTACGACGCGGCATGGAACGTGTCCGGCCAGTCCGACGCGGGCGTGGTGTTCGGCTCGCTGGGGGCGATCTTCTGGGCGTTCGTTGGCCTGGAGACCGGCGCGATGATCGCCGGCCTCGTGCGCGACCCGGACCGCGACGTCCCGATCGCAACGGTCGGCGGCATCCTCATCGCCGGTGTCGTCTACATCGTGTCGTCCGTGCTGGTGATGGGTATCGTCCCGGCGCAGCAACTGGCCGAGTCCAGCGCACCCTTCGCCCTCGTCGCGGCCGAAATCTTCGGGCCGTGGGCAGCGCTCGCGATCGCCGCGGCTGCCGCGCTCAAGGCCACCGGCACGCTGGGTGGCTGGATGCTGGTGACGGGCGAAACCGGCGCCCGCGCCGCGCAGCACGGCTACCTGCCGGGCGTGTTCGGCCGGCTCAACTCGCGCGGTGCCGCCGCTTGGGGCCTGCTGATCATCGCCTCGGCGATGAGCGTCATCGCGTTCCTCACGCTCTCGCCCAACGTCTCCGAGCAGTTCGGGCTGATCATCGGCGTCGTGGTGAACCTGGTCGTGCTGGCCTACGCCGCGGCGGGCCTCAGCCTGGTCGTCGGCACCAAGCAGCGCCGGCCCGGGATGCGGGACCGCCTGCTCGGCATCGGTGCGCTGGTCGCATGCGGCCTGCTGCTGGCGTCAACAACCCTGACGATGCTGCTCGGGGCGGGCATCGCCATGGCCATCGCCTGGGGCCTGTTCCGCATGTTCGGCCGACGCCAGGTGTCGACTGCGGCCTGAGGCGGCGCGTAGAGGATCCCCGGGAAACGGCGCGGATATCCGCGCCGTTTTTCGTTGCCGCCCCTGTGCCGTCCCGGGACATTGCGGGGGCCGCGATGCCGGCACGGGTGTTCTAAACTCGTGGCATGAACGCCCCCCTCCCCTACGATCCGCAACGGCTGGTCCACTGCGCCGGCGAAATCATCGTCAACGTGCGCGAGTTGGCCGAGCGCGGCTGGACACCGGCCACCAGCAGCAACTTCTCGCGACGCATGGACGATGCGCACGTCGCCATCACCGTGTCGGGCCGCGACAAGGGCCGCCTGACCGAAGGCGACATCATGGTCGTCGACCTGGACGGCCAGCCGGTCGCCACCGACCAGAAGTCCTCGGCCGAGACGCTGCTGCACACGCAGCTGTACAAGCGCTTCCCCGAGATCGGCTGCGTGCTGCATACGCATTCGCAGACGCAGACCGTGGCCTCGCGCCTGTACGCCGGGGCCGGCCACGTGCACCTGGAGGGCTACGAGCTGTTGAAAGCCTTCGCGGGCAACACCACCCATGAGACCGAAGTAGAGCTGCCGGTGCTGCCCAACAGCCAGGACATGCACACGCTGGCCGCGCAGGTCGATGCCCTGCTCGACCGCCAGTGCATGTGGGGCTACCTGATCGACGGCCATGGCCTGTACGCCTGGGGCCGCGACATTGCCGAAGCGCGCCGCCACCTCGAAGCCTTCGAATTCCTGCTCGGCTGCGAGCTGCAACTGCTGAGCCTGCAACCCCGGAGCCACCGATGAGCCGCCTGCGCATTTTCCACGAGAACCAACACGACGCCCCCGAGCTGACGACCGCCGACCACGCCGAGATGGCACGCGAGCTGGCACGCATCGGCGTGGGGTTCGAGCAGTGGGAGGCCAGCCAGCCCGTCCAGCCCGGCGACACGCCCGAGGCGATCATGGAAGCCTACCGGTCCGACATCGATCGGCTGGTGTCCGAGCGCGGGTTCAAGACGGTCGACGTGGTCAGCATCGCCCCGGACAACCCCAACCGGGCGGAAATGCGGCGCAAGTTCCTCGACGAGCATTTCCACAAGGAGGACGAGGTCCGGTTCTTCGTCGCGGGCTCGGGACTGTTCACCCTGCACGTGGGCGAGAAGGTCTATGAGGTCACCTGCGAACAGGGCGATCTGATCGCGGTGCCCGACGGCACCACGCACTGGTTCGACATGGGCCCCGAGCCCAGCTTCGTCGCCATACGCTTCTTCACCGAGCCCGACGGCTGGGTCGGCCACTTCACCGGCACCGACATCGCCCAGCGCTTCCCGCGCTACGAGAAGGGCCAGGCGCGCTGACGCGCTGGCTGCAGGCGCGGCTTCAGCCGCGATCGCGCCCGCCCGGGCTCCTGCGCCAGACGACGCACTCCACATCCATCGCGGCTGAAGCCGCTCCTGCACGTACGGACCCATGCCCAAGGCAATCCTGACCGACATCGAAGGCACCACCAGCAGCATTTCGTTCGTCAAGGACGTCCTGTTTCCCTATGCCCGCCGCGCCCTGCCCGGCTTCGTCGCCCGTCGCGGCCGCGAGCCGGCGGTTCGCAAGTGGCTGGACGTGGTGGCCAGCGAGAACGGCGGCATGTGCGACGACGCGATGGTCGTCGAGGTGTTGCAGGGCTGGATCGACGAGGACCGCAAGCACACCGCGCTCAAGGCGCTGCAGGGCATGGTGTGGGCGGACGGGTACAAGGGCGCGGATTTCACCGCACACCTCTACCCCGACGCCGCTGTGGCCCTGCCCGCCTGGCATGCCGATGGCCTGCCGCTGTACGTGTACTCGTCGGGGAGCGTGCCGGCGCAGCGGCTGTTCTTCGGCCACAGCGATGCCGGCGACCTGACCGGCCTGTTCTCGGGCTGGTTCGACACCGAGGTCGGCGGCAAGCGCGAGGCCGACAGCTACCGCCGCATCGTCGAGTCGATGGGGCTACCCGCCGGCGACGTGCTGTTCCTGTCGGACGTGGTCGAAGAACTCGATGCCGCGCGCGAGGCCGGCCTGGCCACCGTGCTGGTCGATCGCCGCGAGGACTACCCCGAGCCACGTTCCGGCGATGCCACGCACGGCCACCGGCGTGTCGAATCGTTCGCGGATATTGATCTGCGCTGACCCCCGAAGCGCGCCCATCGGGCTCCGAGCCTCCGCACACTCAACTTTGCGCGCTGTTATTCGTCGAAGTCGTCCAGCCGATACCCGACCTCCGCCCGCTGCTCCCCCTGCCAGCGGTCGAACGCCCTGACCTCCACGCGGTGGGCACCCGCGTCGAGGTCGGTCGGCAACGCCCCGCGCCATAGATGGCTAGATTGCTTGGCTTCCGGAGAGCGGTCGAACCCGCGCAATACTTCGCTGGCGTCGTCGCGTGCGTTCTCGGCGAGCAGGGCGGGATCTGGCTGCACGACACGCCGCATCGGCTGCCATGGACCGCCATCGACGCGGTACTCCACGCGGGTGTCCGCGTCGCCCATGTAGACATTGGCGTACACGCCCCAGGCCGGGTATGCGCCCCGGCGCAGCACGCGGGGGGCATGGAGGTGCATGGCCTGCGTGCGCGAGGGATCGCCTGCCTGGGGCCGGGCCGGATGCCAGCCCAGCGAGTAGTCGCCACCGCTCGTGACGCGCAGGCGTGCGTAGCCGTTCGGCGTGCCGTCCGCCATGGTCGCGTCCGGGATGCCCGCATCGTCCGGCGCGCCGGACCAGAACGCGCCGCAGGTGGCGCCGACGTTGTACTCGTGCAGCGGTGAGGTGCCTGGCCAACCGGCATCCGCGCCGTGCCACACGTGCTGCTGCACGTGGCTGTGCGCGCTGAGAACGAGCACCTTCGGGAACTGCGCGAGCAGGTCGAACAGGCGCTCGCGGTCGGCGGCCCGGAACGTCTCGCGCCCGCCGGTATCGAACAGCGGGATGTGCAGCGCCAGCACCAGCAACCGGTCGCGCGGAACGCTGGGCAGGTAGGCATCGAGGAAGTCGAACTGGTCATCGCGCAGCCCACCAATGTAGGCAGGACGCGCGCCGGGGACGTGGACCACGTCGTCCAACACTACGAAGGTCGCCTCCGGCTCCTCCCACGCAAACGTGTCGGGCCCGAAGTGATGGCGGAACGTCGCCAGCGACGCCGCATCGGTGCCTGCCGCCAGCTCGAGGTCGTGGTTGCCGGGTGCGTGCAGCCAGGGCACGCCCAACCGTGTCGTGGCGGCGATCACATCCGGATACAGCGACAGCTCATCATCGACGATGTCGCCCAGGCTCAGGCCCAGGTCGGCGGCGACGCCCTTGAAGTGGAAGCGGCCGAAGCGGTGCCCCATGTCGATGGCGGCGTCCTGCATCAGGGGTTCGATGATGTCGCGCTCGAAATGGCCGACGTCGGCCGCGGACTTGACCTGGGGGTCGCCGAACACGAGGACATCCAGCGCCTCGCGGCGGTCGGGCGATGCCACGAACGGCGCCAGGGCGAAGGGCCGGCATTGCGGCGCGCTGTTCTCCTCCGTCGCACCCGCCACCCCTTCGCCGGCGCCCCGCCAGTAATCCGGCAGCCCGTTCCCCCGCTCGCGCAGCACATGCGTGGCGGGCTTCAGGAGGAACAACGGACGATCCGCCGAAGCCGACATCCGGTAACGACCGTCGCTGTCGGTACGTTCGACCGTCCTGCCGTCGGAGATGGCGACGCCTGCCAACCCGGGCTCACCTGCGTCCGGACGGCCATTGCCGTTGCGATCCTCGAACACGGTGCCACCCGCGCACCCCGCCGCGGGAGGCGCGGCAGCCCGTGCGGGAATGGCGAAAGAAAGGACGGCGATAAGCAGGATCAGCGAGCGCATGCGGCCTCCGGAATGCCGGGGGATTATGCCGTCCGGATGCGGCTGGCCCATGACGTGGAGCTCCCTGGCCGTTGCCGCTGACGCCGGACGCCAGTCTCGCCCGGGCTTCGCCCCACGAACGCAGGTTGCCTGATCGTGCGGCTGGGCAGCGACTGTCCGTGGCGCGCAGGAGCAACGCCCTTGGATTCCCGCCTTCGCGGGAATGACGGCAAGAGCACGTGCTCCTCAGCCAACCGCCTAACGGCTATGCCGCCGCTTCAACTCGCTGCGCACGTCCTCCAGCGACAAGCCCCGCGCGCGTAGCGTGACCATGAGGTGGAACACCAGGTCCGCCGCCTCACCGACAAGCGCCGCGTCGTCCTGCGCCACCGCCGCCAGTGCGGTTTCCACGCCCTCCTCGCCCACCTTCTGCGCGCAGCGGCGCACGCCGCCCTCGAACAGCGAGGTGGTGTAGCTGCCCACCGGGCGTTCGCGTTCGCGGCTCGCCACCAGTGCGTCCAGCTCCCCCAGGAAGTCCGAAGGCGCTTCGGGAAAACAGCTCGCACGCTCCAGGTGACACGTGGGCCCGTGCGGGATCGCGCGCACCAGCAGGGTGTCGCGGTCGCAGTCGGTTTCGATGCCCACCAGCTCCAGCACGTGGCCGGACGACTCGCCCTTGGTCCACAGCCGCTGCTTGCTGCGGCTGAAGAAGGTGACCCGCCCGTCGCGGAGGGTCGCCGCCAGCGCCGCGCGGTCCATGTAGCCCAGCATCAGTACCCGCAGGCTGCGCGCGTCCTGGACCACGGCCGGCAGCAGGCCGCCCTGCTTGTCCCAGGCGAGGGTGTCCGCATCCAGCCCCGCCACTTCGTTCCGGATCGAATCAACCGACATCGCGCACCTCCACGCCTGCCGCCTGCAGCTCGCGCTTGAGCGCGGGGATCCGGATCACCCCGGAATGGAACACGCTCGCGGCCAGCGCGGCATCGCAGTCGGCCTCGCGGAACACGTCGACGAAGTGCGCCGGCGCACCGGCGCCGCCGGAAGCCACAAGCGGGACCTCGCACACCGCGCGCACCGCTGCCAGTTGCTCCAGGTCGAAACCCTCGCGCACGCCGTCGCTGCCCATGCAGTTGAGTACCACTTCGCCCGCCCCACGTTGCTGCACTTCAACGACCCAGTCGAGCGTTCGTCGCGGCAGCGCCTGGGTGCGGGACGGATCGCCGGTGTACTGGCGCACGCGCCACTGACCGTCGTCGTCGCGCAGGCTGTCGATGCCGGCGACGATGCACTGCACGCCGAATGCCGCCGCCAGCTCGTCGATCAGCTCCGGCCGCTCCAGCGCAGGGCTGTTGACCGACACCTTGTCCGCGCCGGCGTGCAGTACCTCGCGCGCGTCGTCGACGCTGCGGATGCCGCCCGCGACGCAGAACGGGATGTCCAGAACGCGCGCAACGCGTTCGACCCAGTCGCGGTCGACGCGCCGCCCTTCCGGGCTGGCGCCGATGTCGTAGAACACCAGCTCGTCGGCGCCCTCGTCGCGGTAGCGCAGCGCAAGTTCGACGATGTCGCCCATGTCGACGTGGTCGCGGAAGCGCACGCCCTTGACCACACGGCCGCCCTTCACGTCCAGGCACGGGATGATGCGTCGGCTCAACATGGCGCCACGTCCGCGGGCACGTTGACGCCCTCCAGCGCAAGCGCATCCGACAGCTCGAACCGGCCGTCGAGCAGCGCCTTGCCCAGCACGGCACCGCCGCAACCTGCCTCGCGCGCCGCACCCACGTCGGCCACATCGCGCACGCCGCCGCTGGCCTGTATCGCGATGCCCGGCGCCTGCTCCACCAACCCCCGGTAAAGCTCGAGGTTCGGTCCGGCCAGCATGCCATCGCGGTCGATGTCGGTGCACAGTAGGTGTTGCAGTCCTGCATCAGCATAGGCCTTCAGCAGCACGTCGAGCTCGAGCCCGCTGCCCTGCGTCCAGCCGGCCACGGGCAGTCGCCAGTGCCCGTCCACGCCGCGACGCGCGTCCAGCGCCACGGTGATGCGGTCGACGCCGAAGCGCGACAACCACCCGATGACGAGGGGCGGTTCGCGTACGGCCAGAGACCCGACCACCACGCGTGATGCGCCCGCTTCCAGCATCGCCTCGACGGCCGCCTCTTCGCGCACGCCGCCCCCGGTCTGCACCTGCAGCCCGGTGGTGGCAACGATGTCGCGCAGCAGCGGCGCCAATGTGTAGCCGCCCTCGCGCGCGGCGTCGAGGTCGACCAGGTGCAGCCAGCGCGCGCCGGCCCGGGCATACCGCGCCGCAACTTCCAGCGGCGCATCGGGGTATCGGGTCTCCTGCGCGTAGTCGCCCTGGCGCAGGCGCACCACGCGGCCCTCGCGCACGTCGATCGCCGGGTAGACGGTGAATTCGGACTTCGCCGGGGTCATGCGGGTATCTCCAGGAAATTTCGTAGCAGACGCGCACCGACGTCGCCCGAGCGCTCCGGGTGGAACTGCGCGCCCCAGCAGCGTCCGCTGCGGACCACGGCCGAGAACGGCGCACCGTGGGTACTGGCGGCCACGGTCCAATCGCCCACCGGCGCCGCGTAACCGTGCACGAAGTACGCCTGCGCACCGTCGGCCACGCCTGCCAGCAGCGGATCGTCCGCCCCGTGGCGGAGCCGGTTCCAGCCCATGTGCGGGACACGCACGCCGTGCGATGGCGGCAGAGGCTCCACCCGCGCGGGGATGCGGCCCAGGCACGCCACGTCGCCTTCGGCCGAGGATTCGAACAGCAACTGCATGCCCAGGCAGATACCCAGCAGCGGTTGCGGCAGCGCGCGCAAGACGTCGATCAGGCCCAGCGCGCGCAGGTGGGCCATCGCCGTGCCCGCAGCGCCGACACCGGGCAGGATCACGCGGTCGGCGGTCCTGATGGTGTCGATGTCCGCGGTGAGGGGCGCATCGACACCCAGCCGCTCGAGCGCGTAGCGCACCGACCCGATGTTGGCACCGCCGGAGTCCACCAGCACGACGCTCATGCCGGCCCTCTCACAGCGATCCCTTCGTGCTGGGCAGATCGAACCCCTCGCGCCGGATGGCCTGGCGCAGCGCGCGCGCCACCACCTTGAAGCACGCCTCGACCTGGTGGTGGTCGTTGTCGCCCTGCACCTTCAGGTTGAGGTTGAGGCCGGCGGTCTCGCACAGCGACCGGAAGAAGTGCGGCACCAGCTCGGTGGCGAGCTGGCCGACGGACTCGCGCGCGAAGCGGCCTTCGAACACGAAGTACGGGCGGCCGGAGAAATCCAGCGCGGCCGTCGCCAGCGCCTCGTCCATCGGCAGGGTGAAGCCGTAGCGCCCGATGCCGCGCTTGTCGCCCAGCGCTTCGCGCAGCGCCTGCCCCAGCGCCAGCGCGCTGTCCTCGACCGTGTGGTGCTCGTCGATGTGCAGGTCGCCCTTGCAGGTCAACTCCAGCGCGAACCCGCCGTGCTTGCCCAGCTGCTCGAGCATGTGGTCGAAGAAGCCCAGGCCGGTCTCGATACGGGGTTCGGCGGCGCGGTCCAGGTCGACGGCGACCTCGATCTGTGTTTCCCGCGTGCGCCGGACCACGCGCGCCACGCGCGGCGCATCCGCCAGTGCATGCGCGATTCCCGCCCAGTCCCACTCGCCGCCGAACTGCGCGGTGCGCAGCTGGAACGACCGGATGCCCAGGTTGCGGGCGAACGCGTTATCGGTCTCGCGGTCGCCGACCATGGCCGAGCGCGCCCAGTCGATGCCGCGATCCTTGAGGTACGGCAGCGCCAGGCCGATGCCGGGCTTGCGCGTGGGGGCGTTGTCGGCCGGCAGGCTGCTGTCGATCAGCACGTCGTCGAACGCCACGCCCTGGCTTTCCAGCACCTGCATCATCAGGGCGTGCGGCCCTTCGAAGCGCTCGCGCGGAAACGCATCGGTGCCCAGGCCGTCCTGGTTGGTGACCATGACGAAGCGGTACCCGGCGTCACGCAACCGCAGCAGCGCGGGAATCACGCCGGGCACGAAGCGGAGCTTTTCGTACGCGTCGATCTGGAAATCGTCCGGCTCCTCGATCAGGGTGCCGTCGCGGTCGACGAACAGCACGGGGCGCAACGCGCTCATGCCGCCACCGCCATGTTGGAAAGTGCCTCAACGACCCGGCTGTTCTGCTCAGGCGTGCCGATGCTGATGCGCAGGGCGTCCTCCAGGCCCGCCATCGCACGCATGTCGCGCACGACGATGCCGGCAGCGAGCAACGCATCGAACGCCGACCGGGCATCGGTGAAGCGGCACAGCAGGAAATTGGCGTCGGACGGATACACACGCCGCACGCCCGGGTTTGACTGCAGGGCATCGCGCAGCCGCTCGCGCTCGACGCGAACGGTGGCGACCCGCGCGCGGGTGACGTCCAGTGCCGCCGGTGCAAGCGCTTGCAGCGCGAGTTCGACGCACGGCGTAGGCAGCGGATACGGCGCCTGGCACCGCCGGAGCACGTCGATCAATGCGGGCGTTGCGAGTACCGCACCAAGGCGGGCGGCTGCCAGCGCATGCGCCTTGGACAAGGTCCGCAGGACGGCAAGATTGGCGTGTCGCGCCAGCAGCGTTGCCGCCGACGGCGCCTGCGCGAATTCGCCGTACGCCTCGTCCACGACCACCACGGCCTGTCGTTCGAGCCGTGCGGCCAGTGCGTCGACCGCCTCCAGCGGCAGCGCGCTTCCGGTCGGGTTGCCTGGCGAGCACAGGAACACCAGCCGCGCGCCGGTGGCCTCGGCCTGTTCGGCCACGGCATCGAAGTCGCACTCGTAGGCGCCGTCGCACCCCGCCTCGAGCAGCGGGACGTCGACCACCCGCACACCGTGCAGGAGCGCCGACACCGCGTACATCCCGAACGTCGGCGTCGTGATCACGATGGCGCCATCGCCGGGCGCGCACAGGGCACGCACCAGCAGGTCGATCGCCTCGTCGCTGCCGCGCCCGGCCAGCACCTGCCCGGACACGACGCCGTAGAGTCCGGCCAGCGCCTGCCGCAAGACCGCCGGCTGAGGGTCGGGATAGCGCCTCACGCCGCCAGCCGTGGCCGACGGATCATCCGCGGGGTTGGCCCAGGGAGACTCGTTGGCATTGAGCCAGACGTCACCCCGCAGCGATTCGCTGCGCGCCGAGCGATACCCGGCGAACGCGCGCAGGTCCGGCCTCACCAGTGCCATCACGTCCGTGGCGCTCATGCACCCACTCCCGCCGCCTGCACCCGCAGCGCCACCGCCTGGCGGTGGGCACCCAGTCCTTCCGCTTCGGCCAGGGTCATCGCGCACGGGCCGATCCCGGCGACGCCACTGCGGCTGGCTTCCTGCACCGTGATCGCCACCTGGAAGCTCGCCACGCTGACACCGCTGCAGAAGCGAGCCGCGCCCGCCGTCGGCAGCACGTGGTTGGTGCCGCTGCAGTAGTCGCCCAGTGCCTCCGGCGACCAGTCGCCCAGGAACACCGACCCCGCCACCTGCACCTTGGGCAGCCAGCGACGCGGGTCGCGCAGCGCAAGGATCAGGTGTTCCGGCGCGTAGCGGTTGCTGAGCTCGAACGCCTCGTCCAGCGATGCCACGCGCACCAAGCGTGAGGCCGAAAGTGCACGGCGTGCGATGTCCGCGCGCGGCAGCTGCGCCAGCTGCGCGTCCAGCTGCACGCGCACGGCGTCGACCAGCCCGGCGTCGTCGCTGACCAGTACGACCTGCGAGTCGGGGCCGTGCTCGGCCTGCGACAGCAGGTCGGCGGCGACGAAAGACGGGTTGGCACCGGCATCGGCGATCACCAGCACCTCCGACGGACCGGCGGGCATGTCGATGCCCGGCCCGCCCTCGGCCGCCGCGACCTGCGCCTTCGCCTCGGTGACCCACGCGTTGCCGGGCCCGAAGAGCTTGTCGCACGCAGGCACGCTGCCGGTACCGAACGCCATCGCCGCGATCGCCTGCGCACCGCCCACCTTGAATACACGCGTGACACCGCAGCGCCGTGCCGCGTACAACACCGCCGGATCGGCGCGACCGTCGCGACGCGGCGGCGTGCACATCACGATTTCGCGGCAGCCCGCCAGGCGTGCCGGAATACCCAGCATCAATGCCGTCGAGGGCAACGGTGCCGAGCCGGCGGGCACGTAGAGGCCCACGCGGCGGATGGGTCGCAGGATGCGCTCGCAGGTAACGCCCGGCGCCGTGTCGACCGCATACGGTTGCAGCTGACCGGCACGGTGGAACGCTTCGATGCGCCCGGCGGCTTCCTCGATGGCCTCGCGCACGCCGACGTCCAGCAGCGACTCGGCCGCGTCGAACTCCGCCGCGCCAACCTCCAGCGCCTCCAGCGACACGCCGTCCAGGTCGCGCGTCAGGTCGCGCAGCGCGGCATCGCCGCGCGTGCGCACGTCCTCGATGATCCGGGCCACGCCTCTTGCCGTCTCCGCACCGGTGGCCTGCGTGGGCCGGCGCAGTGCGGCCGCACGGGCCGCCGCGTCCAGCACGCCCCATTCGATGCGCCGGGGGATGGCCGGGTCCAGTCCGCCAACGGTTTCCCCGACGGCTCGGGTTTCGACTTCGATGTTGGGCGTGCTCATGCCAGCATCCCTTCGACCGGCAGCACCAGCAGTCCGCGGGCGCCGGCGCGCTTGAGTTCCTCCAGCCGCTGCCAGGTGACCGCCCCGTGGCACAGCGCCTGCAGCGCCAGCGAATCGCAGCCGTCGACCTGCATCACCGTCGGCGCCTCCGCGTCGGGCAGCAGCGGCAGCAGCCCCGGTACTGCCTCGCGAGAAGCCTGGAACATCAGCAGTTTGCTGTTGCGGATGCGCAACGCGCCGTCGAGGCGGCGCAGCAGCATGTCGGCCAACTCGCGCCGCGCATCGTCGAACGCGGCCACCGGGCCGGCCAGCACGGCCTCGCTTTCCAGCAGGGTCATCACCGGCTTGAGCTGGTTGGCCGCCAGCGTGGCGCCGCTGGACACCAGGTCGCACACCGCGTCGGCCTGGCCGAGCTTGGGCGCGATCTCGACCGAGCCCGACAGCTGTACGACCTGCGCATCGATGCCCTCGCCCGCCAGCCATTGCGCCAGCAGCGCCGGGTAGCTGGTCGCGATGCGCGTGCCCTGCAACTGCGCCGGCCCCTCCCACGCCCACGCTTCAGGCACCGCGAGCGCAAGGCGGCAACCGCCGAACCCGAGCGCCCGCCATTCGCGGAACGCTGATGCGCGCCCACTCGAACGGCGGTCCGTGTCCTGCTCCTGCAGCACGTTCCGGCCGACAACGCCCAGGTCGCAGACGCCGTCGGCGATCAGGCCCGGGATGTCGTCGTCGCGCACCAGCAGCAGGTCCACGGGCAGGCTTTCGCCGTAGCAGAACAGTCGGTCGCGGCTCTCGCGCCAGCTCAGGCCGCAGGACGACAGCAGCGCGCGGGCGGGATCGGCCAAACGGCCGGACTTCTGGATGGCGATGCGCAGGCGGTCGCGCGCCGCCGGGGTGGCGATGGGGCTCATGGGCAGGGACTCAACGGGAACGGGGGGCGCGACGCGGCAACGCCGCCGCATAACCGCCGGCACCACGGTCGAGCGTGCGCGCGACCCGGCCGATGGTGGTGACGCTGACCGCGGTGCGGTCGTGGATCTCGCGGTACGGCACGCCCTGTGCGATCAGGGGCACCACCCGCCAGCGGTCGGTCATGGCCTCCAGCTCGGCGGGGGTGCACAGGTCTTCGAGGAAGGCCCGCACCTGCGCCGGGTCGCGCAGGCGCGCGAACGCGGCGGCAAGCTCGTCGAGGCTGTCGGCCGGGGTGGCATCGTCGGAAACAGGGGCAAGTGCGCGGCGCTTCATGGTGATCCAATGTATTAACGCGCTGGTACATTAATGCGTTATTGCCGACCCGTCAACCTGGACGGATACGTGGCCGGAGCGGCGGGCTGTTGAAAGGCGCCAGGGGCCGCCTCCTGGCCCCGGCCCGGCGGATACCACGTTCACGGCGTTAGACTTCCAACGCCCCGGCCCACTGGCCGGATGCGGGAACCGGGGAGCGGTTCCAAGCCGAGGAGCGGGGATGCCGGACTGGGCGTTGCGGATCGGAATGTGGCTGCTGCTGGCGACGGCAGGAGCGGCGCATGCGCAGGGTGCGCAGGCGGGGAAGCCCCTCGTGCTCGACGGAGCGCACTCCCAGGTGGCGCTGTCTCCGTACGTCCACTACCTGCATGACCTCGACGGCGAGGCCGACCTGGACGCCGCGCGCCGCTGGCAGCAGGAGGGCCGGTTCCAACCACTGCCCTCGGCCAGCGCGGCATTCGGCTTCCAGCCCGGCGCGTTCTGGTTCCATGCCCGGCTGGTCAACCTGCACCCGGGCGAGCCGCGCTGGCTGCTGGTGCAGGAGTACGCACTGAGCGACCGCGTCGATGTCTACATGCTTCGTGAGGACGGCACCGTGCAGCACCAGCGCGGCGGCGACCACGCACCGTTCGAGGTGCGCAGCATCCGCTATCGCCACCCCAACTTCGCACTGGACCTGCCACCGGGCGGCACCGTGGATCTCTATGTGCGGGTGCAGAGCCAGAGCTCGATGCAGGTGCCCCTCAGCCTGTACACGCCCACCGCCTTCACCGAAATGTCGCGCGATGCGCAGCTGGCGATCGGCCTGTACTACGGCATCCTGCTGGCGCTGTTCTTTTACAACCTGGTGCTGTGGCTGACGCTGCGCGACCCCAGCTACTTCTGGTACCTGTTCCACATCACCGCCTTCGGGCTGGTGCTGTTCACCCTCAACGGGCTGGGCTTCGAATACCTGTGGCCGTCGTCTGCTTGGCTGGCCGACAAGGCGGTGCCGCTATCGATCTGCCTGGCACTGATCGGCATGCAGCAGTTCGCGCGGACGTTCCTGGAGCTGCCGCAACGCTGGCCCCGCGGCAACTGGGTGAGCCTGGGGCTGATCACGTTCTTTGCTCTGCTTGGGCTGGCCTCGCTCGAACTGCCCTACCGCGTCTCCACGCCCATCGCGTCGCGTGCGGTGCTGGTCGGCGTGCTGTGGATCGCCGTGGCCAGCATCGTCGTGTTGCGTCGCGGCTACCGCCCTGCCCGGCTGTTCCTGCTGGCCTGGGCGATGTTCCTGCTGGGCACCACGATGTTCACGCTGGTCGCGTTCGGCGTGCTGCCCAAGACCTTCTACACCGAGTACGGCGTGCAGATCGGCTCGGCGCTGGAGATGCTGCTGCTTTCGGTTGCACTGGGATACCGCTACGCGGCGCTGCGCAACGAGAACGAGCGCATCGTGCGCGAAGCCAAACTGCACCTGGAGCAGAAGGTCATGCAGCGCACGGGCGAGTTGCGCAGTGCATTGGGCCAGCTGGAGAACGCGCACGCGCGGCTGCGCGAATCCAGCCAGCGCGACGGCCTGACCGGACTGCACAACCGCACGCATTTCCGCGAACGCCTGCTCGAGATCCTCGAGCGCGGCGACCGCCCGGTGTCGTTGCTGATGATCGACCTGGACCACTTCAAGTCGATCAACGACCGCCACGGCCACCTGGTGGGCGACGACTGCCTGCGCTGGGCGGCCCGCACCATCGGGCAGGCGCTTCGTCCCCACGAGGCATTGCTGGCGCGGTTCGGTGGCGAGGAGTTCGTCGCCGCGCTGCCCGGCATGGGCGTGCACGACGCGGCACGCGTGGGCGAATCGTTGCGGCAGGCGCTGCACGCCCACCCCTGTTCCAGCGGCCCCCACACGGTCCGCATGTCGGCCAGCATCGGTGTCCACCAGTTGCCCACTGGACACGGCGACGACGGAGACGACGCCATCGACCAGGCGTTGCAGCGGGCCGACGAGGCGCTCTACGCCGCAAAGGCGGGCGGGCGCGACTGCGTGCGGATGGCGGGCGCGTTGGCTTGATTACGTAGCCCGGGTAAGCGAAGCGTACCCGGGGGTTTCCCATTCCACTCGCGCCCCGGGTGCGCTTCGCTTACCCGGGCTACGCCTTACACGGATCGCGCCGCGGCGATGATCTCGCCGCCCTTCACCAGCGCGACGGCCGTGGCGACCTCGGCATCCAGCGCGCGGTCGCGGCCCAGGAACGGGATCGCCTCGCGGATGCGCGCATGTGCGGCGGCCACGGCGCGGCCCGGCTGGTACTCGGCGGCCTGCGCCAGCTCCGCGCGCAGACCTTCGACCTCCTCGACGAACGCCTTTCGGCCATCTGCATCGAGATCTGGCTCGGGACCGCCGGCCACCTTGCGCGCGAGCGCGGCGGCATGGCTGCGCCGCGACAGGTCACGGGCCGCGTTGATCATGTCGCGGCGCAGGTCCAGCGCCTGCGCGGCGGTGTAAAGCTCCAGCGCCAGCACCTTGCCCAGGTCATCGACCATCGACAGCACGTGGCGCGCCTCGTTGGCACCCATCGATACGTGATCCTCGGCATTGGCGCTGGTCGGGATCGAATACACCGACGCCGGGTGCGCGCGGCTGGCCAGGTCGTTGACGATGGCCGCGGCGGTGTATTGCACGATCATGAAGCCCGACTCGGTGGCGTCCTCGTTGCCGATCAGGAAACCCGGCAGGCCGTCGTTGGTCGCCGGGTCCACCAGTTTGTTGAGGCGGCGCTCGGAGATGCTCGCCAGCACCGGGATCGCCGCCTTGACGTAGCTCATCGCCAGCGCGAGCGGCATGCCGTGGAAATGGCCGGCGGAGATCACCTGCTGCTCGACGTGCTCGGCGTCGGCGTCCGGAAACACGATCGGGTTGTCGGTGAGCGAATTGAGCTCGACCTCCAGCACGCGTGCGGCCTGCGCGGCAGCGTCGCGCACCGCGCCGTGCACCTGCGGGATGCAGCGCAGCGAGTAGCTGTCCTGCGGCTGGTGCTTCTTGCCGCCCCGGAACGGGCGGAAGCGCGTATAGAACTTCTCGCGGCCGTGACGCTGGTCCAGCGGCACCCAGTCCCAGCCGATGTCGAAACGCAGTGCCTGGGCTTCGGGCGTGTCCCAGCTTCGCGGCGCCCACGGACGGAAACGCGGCACCAGGTGGTACGGGATGTCGGCGAGGGTCGAGCCCTCCAGCAGTTGCCGCAGGTGCGCGGCGACTTCCACCTGGCCCGGGTGCGGGCGCAGTGCGTGCACCTCCGGCGCGAACGCACCCAGCCGCCCGGCGAAGGCATCGATGGTCATCGCCGCGGCCAGGTCGGCGGTATCCAGCAGCTCCTCCAGCTCGTGCAGCGCCAGCACGCCGCAGGCCAGCATCTGCGCGGTACCGTTGTTGAGCGCCAGGCCTTCCTTGTACGAGAGCGTCACCGGCGACAGCCCCGCGCGCGACAGCGCCTCGCCGCCGGGCATCCGCTCGCCCTGGTAGAACGCTTCGCCGCCGCCCAGCAGCACGATGGCCAGGTGCGACAGCGGCGCCAGGTCGCCGGATGCACCGACCGACCCCAGTTGCGGCACCACCGGCACGATGCCGGCGTTGAGCATCGCCGCCAGCGCCTGCAGCGTTTCCACGCGGATGCCCGAGTGGCCGCGCATCAGCGTGTTGATGCGGATGCACAGCATCGCCCGGACCACGTCGGCGGCGAACGGCTCGCCGACGCACACGGCGTGGGTCTCGATCAGGTTGCGCTGCAACTCGGCGTGCAGCGTCTCGCCACGGTGCGCTTCACCGGGTAGCGCCTCGCGCTGGCGGCGGGCGCCCAGCAGCCGGTCGGCGTTGCTGCCGAAGCCGGTGGACACGCCATAGATCGGCTCCTCGCGCCGGACCTGCTCGGCGAGGAACTCCGCGGCGCGCGCAACCGCAGGCAGTTGCGCTTCGTCCAGCTCGACCAACGCGCCACGCGCCACGGCCACCAGCTGCGCCCGCGTCAGCGAGCGGCCATCCAGTCGAACCGGCCTCATGCCCGTGCCTCCACTTCCGCCTGCGCCAGCTCGACGCGCAGCGCCTTGGCCAGCTCGTCGCGCGGCACGGTGAACTGGTCCTCGCGCCGCAGGTCCTTGACCGTCACCGTGCCCTGCGCGATCTCGTCCTCGCCCAGCACGGCAACAAAGCGGATGCCCGCGCGGTCGGCGTACTTGAACTGCTTGCCCAGCTTGGACGCCTCCATCACCACTTCGGTGTTGAGCCCGCCCTGGCGCAACTCGGCGGCCAGCGCCAGGCACTGTGGCAGGTGCGCCGCGTCCATCTGGGTGACCAGCACCTGCACTGAGCTGGCCGCGGTGTCGACGAGGCCGGCATCGCGCAACTGCCAGAACAGGCGCGTCAATCCGATGGAAATACCTACGCCCGGCAACTTCGACTTCGTGTAGTGGCTGGCCAGGTCGTCATAGCGGCCGCCCGAACACACCGACCCGATCTGCGGGTATTCGTCCAGCGTGGTCTCGTAGACGGTGCCGGTGTAGTAGTCCAGCCCGCGGGCTATGGAGAAGTTGAGCGCGTAATGGGTTTCCGGCACGCCAAGTGCGCGTACCAGCTCCAGCACCTCGCGCAATTCCTCGACGCCGGCACGGACCGCATCGTTCGGCGTGCCCAGTGCGTCGAGCCGTGCCAATGCGTCGGCGTGCGAGGTCGAGCGCACTTCGACGAACGCCAGGATCCGCTCGACGGCGTCGGCCGACAGCCCGAAGCCCTCGCCCACCAGCGTTTCGCGCACGTAGTCGGGGCCGCGCTTGTCCAGCTTGTCGACCTCGCGCAGCACCCGCGCCTGCAGGTCCGCATCGCCCACGCCCTGGGCCTCGAAGAAGCCGCGCATCAGCTTGCGGTTGTTGAGCTGGATGGTGAACTTGCCGATGTCCAGCTCGGAGAACACCGCGAAGATCACCGCCGGGAACTCGGCGTCGTGGCGCACGCTCAGGCTGTCCTTGCCAACCACGTCGATGTCGCACTGGTAGAACTCACGGAAGCGGCCGCGCTGGGCGCGCTCGCCGCGGTAGACGCGCTGCATCTGGTAGCGGCGGAACGGGAACGCCAGGTCGTGCTCGTGTTCGGCCACGTACCGCGCGAGCGGCACGGTGAGGTCGAATCTCAGCGCCAGCTCCGGCATGCCGCCCTCGCCGTCCTCGCTGCCGGATTTCGCCAGCGCGCCGGTGGACTGCACGAAATACACCTGCCGCTCGGTCTCGCCGCCCGACTTGGTCAGCAGCACCTCCGACAGCTCCATGACGGGGGTTTCCACCGGCAGGAAGCCGAAGCGCTCGAAGTGGCGACGGATCGTGTCGAGCATGCGCTGGAAGGCGATCTGGTCACGGGGCAGCAGCTCCATGACCCCGGGCGGGGTACGCGGCTTGATCAAGCGGAACTCCAGGTGTGGCGGGCCTGCGGCACGGGCCGCGGGCGGGGGTTCGATGAGCCGCACAGTTTAACGGGCGCGGGCCGTTTTGCCCGGTTCGAGACGCGAGGCTATTGCGCCCCGCCTGCCCGACTCGCTAGAATTCGCGGCTCTGCCGTCGGGGTGTAGCTCAGCCTGGTAGAGCGCTACGTTCGGGACGTAGAAGTCGCAGGTTCAAATCCTGTCTCCCCGACCACTAAGTTGGCCCGCCCAACTGGCAGTAGAAAGAAAAAGCCGGCCTCGCGCCGGTTTTTTTGTGCCTGCGGACTTCTAGACGCGGACGGCGCTACAGCCGCCCGTCGACCTCCACGCCCTCGAGCGCCGACTTCGCGTCGTAGATGACCGAGTGCGGCTTCGTCCATCGACGCAGGTCGCCCCGCCCCGCCTCGGAAACGAACCCGGCGTGCGGCACCGCCAGCACGACGGCGTCGTAGGCACCGACTTCCGGCGCCTCGACCAGCGTCACGCCCAGCTCGCGCTTGGCCAGCGCGGCATCGGCCAGCGGGTCGTGCACGTCGACGACGGCATGGGCCTCGCGCAACTCGCGCACGATGTCCATCACGCGCGTGTTGCGCAGGTCCGGGCAGTCCTCCTTGAACGTCACGCCCAGCACCAGCACGCGTGCATCGACGACGTTGATGCGCTTGCGCGCCATGAGCCGCAACACCTGGTGGGCGACGAAGATGCCCATGCGGTTGTTGATGCGACGCGCGGCCAGGATCAGTTCGGGGTGGTAGCCCAGCACCGTGGCCTTGTGGGTCAGGTAGTACGGGTCGACGCCGATGCAGTGCCCGCCCACCAGACCGGGCGTGAACGGCAGGAAGTTCCACTTGGTGGCGGCCGCGGCCAGCACGTCGCGGGTGTCCAGCCCCATCTTGTTGAAGATCATCGCCAGCTCGTTGACCAGCGCGATGTTGACGTCGCGCTGGGTATTCTCGATGACCTTGGCGGCCTCGGCCACGCGCATGCTCGGCGCACGGTGGGTGCCGGCGGTGATGATCCGGCGGTACAGCGCGTCGACGAACACGGCGGCTTCGGGCGTGGACCCGGAAGTCACCTTGACGATGTCGGCCAAGCCGCGCGCGCGGTCGCCCGGATTGATGCGCTCGGGGCTGTAGCCGCAGGTGAAGTCGCGGTTGAAGGCCAGGCCGGAGGCGGCTTCCAGCTCCGGGACGCAGACCTCTTCGGTGGTGCCCGGATACACGGTCGACTCGTATACGACGACATCCCCCGCCTTCAGCAGCGTGCCGACCGCGCGGCTGGCCTGCCGCAGCGGCCCGAGGTCGGGGCGATTGGCCTCGTCCACCGGCGTGGGCACGGTGATGATGTAGACGTTGCAATCGGCCAGCGCACCGATGTCGCCCGACAACACCGGCAATGCGCCGCCAGTGGGCAGGTGTCCGGTCTCCCCGGTCGCGTCCTCACCCCGCTGCAGCGCCTCGATCCGCGCGATGTCGATGTCGTAGCCCCGCGTGGGCAGGTGCTGCGCAAACGCCAGCGCCAGCGGCCAGCCCACGTAGCCCAGGCCGACCACGCCGATGCGGGTGTCTTCGAGGTCGGGGTGCAGCTGCGTGGCGTTGGGCATGGCAGGGGCGGGGTGGAAACCGGAGCGCAGTCTATCCGCCTGAACCGGGTCAGGTCCGTTCAGCCGCCCATGTCCCTCCCGTCACGTCTTCGTCGTTACTACTACCGGACGAAGCGTGACAGGCTTCACACTCTTGCCGGTCTTTAACGGGCGCTGTTGGCCCGGCCCGTGCTTGCCCTGCACGGACGCGTCGACCGACATAGTTGTTTTACGGGGGGAATTCGTGGTCAGGACTGCAATGCGCTTATGCGCAGGTTTGGCATTGGCCAACGCCTGCGCCGTCGGGCTGGCCCGCGGCAACGAACCCGTCGCCCCTCCCCCGCCCGATACCGCCCGTCTTTCGGCCGCCAGCGTGTCCACGATGCCGCGTGGCGAGGCGATGGTGGAGGCTTGGCGGCTCCGCGACGAAGGCCGCTGGCTGGAAACGCTGGCGATCTCCGAGGTGCTGCTGGAACGCGACCCCGCCGACGACGACGCCTTCCGCCTGCGGACGCTCGCCCTGTCCGACCTGGGTGCCTCGCACCGCGCATGGGAGCTGTACCAGGCGCGCCCGCACCTGTTCGAACCCGTGATCGCCCGCCGTCTCCAGGCGGACCGGGTCGCACGGATGATCGTCTGGGGCGGCCTGCATCCGGTGTCCCCGGAATCGCGCCTGACCGAGATGCAGGCCGCGCAGACCGCGCTGGCCGGACTGACTGCCAATCTCGCCGCCACCGACGATGCCGCCGTATCGCGCCAACGCATGGCCAACGACGAACTCATTGCCCTCAACACACTGGGTCGGCACGAGGCGGTCAGCGAACGCTACCGGCAGTCAGTCGCCGACGGTGTCGAACTGCCCGCGTACGTGGGCGCGGCGGTTGGCGACTCGCTGCTGTCGGCGCGCCATCCCGAGCTGGCTGTGGACGCACTGGAAGCGACGGTGCGGGACGATCCGGAGGCCCACGAAGCCCGGATCCTGCTGGTCTACGCCTATGTCGAAAGCGAACGCTTCGATGATGCCTACGCGCTGCTGGAATCGATGCAGGCCAGTGAAGCGCCGTGGCTGAGCCGCGCCGGCGCCCGGCAGGAATACGCCAACTGGCGCCGTTACGACATCGACGTGACGCAGGTACTGGTCGATTCGTTTGCCCACGCGCTGGAGGATGCGCAGCGCCAGGCCGAGTCGCTGGTGTCGGTCGGCGCGATGAATGCGAACCTGCACCAGACCCTGGGCTCGGTGTACCTGCAACGTGGCTGGGCCGAGCGGGGCCTGGAGCGTCACCGCGTCGCGAGGACCCTCGATCCGGACGACGCCGCACCCCGCGTCGGCGAGGTGCAGGCCCTGCTGGACCTAGACCGCACTGCGCAGGCGCGTCCCCTGCTGGCCGACCTCATGGGGCTGCATCCCGAGAACCTGCATGCGCAGCGAGTGCAGCAACGTTGGGAGCGCCGACAGGGGTGGCAGATCACGCATGAATCCTCATGGGGCCGCAACAACGACGATGACGCAGCGAGCGCGACCGGGGGATCACCCCTGGGCTCGCGCGACACGCGCCACGTGCTGCGTGTCGCCTCGCCGCTGCTCGGCGACCGGTGGCGCCTGACCGCGCACGCCAGCCGGGCCACCGCCGACTTCCTTGGCGAACGCGTCGACCACACGCTGGTCGGTGCCGGCGTGTCGTACGCGCAGGATCGGCTGCAATGGGGCGCGGAGGCCGCCACCCCTTCCGACGACTACGACGATGGCACCACCGTCGGCGCCTGGGGCCGATGGCGCTTCAGCGACGTGCTGGCCGGCACCGCCTCGTACCACCTCAACGACCCGCTGGCGTCGCTGCAGGCGCGGCGCACCGGCATCACCGCCGACGCGGCCCGCGTCCGGCTGGACTACACACCCAGCGAGTCCACCACCGTGCAGGCGGGCCTGGAGCAACTCCGGTACGAGGACGGCAACCGCCGCGAGTCCGCGTCGCTGCTGTTCGACCAGCGCCTGGCCAGCCGCCCGCATTTCCTGCTCAACGGATTCGGTGGCGTGCAGGCCGGCCGCGGCTCGCGCGAGGATGCGCCCTACTTCAATCCGACGCGCGACACCTCGCTGGAGCTCGGCCTGCGCGCCGACCACATCGCATGGCGCCGCTACGACCGCCACTTCCGCCATCGGCTTGCCGTGTCGGCAGTCAACTACCGGCAGGAAGGCTTCGGCGCCGAGTGGTACCCGCAGGTGCGCTACGAGCACGAATGGCAACTCGCCGCCGGCCGGCAGATCGGCTACGGCGTCGGCTACTCGCGCCCCGTCTACGACGGCGTGCGCGAGGACCGGGTCAGCTTCGACCTGCGCGTGGCCTGGGGGGAATGACATGAGCCGCATCACGACACTGATCCGCACCCGCGCCGCCGCGTTGGCATTGCTGGGCCTGCTGCTGTGGACGCCGGCATCGATGGCCGCGCCGCCGTCGGAGTTGCTGGTGATCAGCTACCACGACATCCGCGACGACGTGGACGCCAGCGGCGACCCGGACGCGTATGCCACCAGCACGCACAACTTCGCCGCCCAGCTGGACTGGCTGTCGGGCCACGGCTACACGCCCGTCGACCTGGACCGCATCGTCGCCGCGCAACGTGGCGGGCCGCCCCTGCCGCCCAAGGCGGTCCTGCTGACCTTCGACGATGGCCTGCGCAGCCACTACACCCACGCCTATCCGCTGTTGCAGGCGTACGGGTATCCGGCGCTGATGGCGGTCGTCACCGACTGGGTCGACCTCGCACCCTCGCGCGCGGTCGACTACGGCCCACGCACGTTCGACCGGGACGACTTCCTGACCTGGGCGCAGCTGCGGGAGATGCAGGCCTCGGGCCTGGTGGAAGTCGCGTCCCACAGCCATGACCTGCACCGCGGCGTGCTGGCCAATCCGCAGGGCAACATGACGCCGGCGGCCATCACCCGGATCTTCGACCCGGCCAACGCGCGCTACGAATCCGAAGCGGTCTACCGCGAGCGCCTGCGGGCCGACCTCGCGCGCAGCATCGAGGCCATTGCCGGCAATACCGCAACGCGGCCCCGCGCCATCGTGTGGCCGTACGCGGCCTACAGCGACGAAGCCAACCGCGTTGCCGACGGGCTGGGGCTGGAGGTGTCGTTCGACCTGGAAGGCCGTGAGCGCCCGCTCGTGGACCTGCACGGGCTGTCGCGCCTGCTGCTGATGGACAACCCCGACATCGTCGAGTTCGCACGCGAGCTGCGCCGCGACGAGGAACGCACCGCGATGCGCGCCGTCCAAGTGGACCTGGACTACGTGTACGACCCCGATCCGGCGCAGCTTGAGCGCAACCTGGACGCGCTGATCGAGCGCATCCGCGGCCTGGGCCCAACGCATGTGTTCCTGCAGGCCTTCGCCGACCCGGACGGCAACGGTTCGGCCGACGCGTTGTATTTCCCCAACCGCCACCTGCCGGTGCGAGCGGACCTGTACAACCGCGTCGCCTGGCAGCTGCGCACGCGGGCGGACGTGAAGGTGCTTGCGTGGTTGCCGGTGCTGGGGTTCGAACCGACCGACACGGCTTTCGCCGAGCAGGTGCGCATCCGCGACGAGCCGGGCGCCGAGGCCGAGGTGTTCCGCCTGGATCCGTCGGACCCGCGCGTGCTGGCGTACGTCGGCGACATCTACGAAGACCTCGCCGTGGCCAGCTACATCGAGGGCCTGCTTTTCCACGACGACGCCTACCTGCGCGACGGCGACCTCGGCGCCGCCAGTGCCAGCGAGCCGGCCGAGCGCACGCAGCTTCTGGTCGACTTCAGCCTCGCGCTGGCCCAACGCGCCGAGCGATGGCGTCCCAAGCTCGTCACCGTGCGCAACCTTTACGCGCGCCCGGTGCTGCAGCCCGGGAGCGAGGCGTGGTTCGGCCAGCGGCTGGATGCATTCCTCGACGCCTACGACTACACCGCATTGATGGCGATGCCGTGGATGGAAGGCGCGGCCGACCCCGACCGCTGGCTGCTTGACCTGGTCGCCGCCGTCGACCGCCACCCCGACGGGCTGGCACGCACGGTGTTCGAGCTGCAGACGGTGGACTGGCGCACGCAGACCCCGATCCCGGGCGAGCGGCTCCAGTCCCAGATGCGCGCCATGCAGGCGGCCGGCGTCCGGCACCTGGGCTACTACCCGGACGACTTCGTGCGTGACCTGCCCGCCTTCCAACCGACCCGCGCGGCGATCAGCTCGCGCGGCTTCCCCTATCCACCCCGCTGAGAGGCCGCGACATGACTACACCAGTGGGACTGTTGGACGTCCTCTTCCAGTTCGCCTTCTACTACCCGATCACGATGTCCTTCCTGTGGATGATCGGCGGCCTCTACTACTTCTTCCGGCGCGAGCGCGGCACGCCGCTGCGCGACGACCCGCCGCGGATGAAGGCCTACCCGATGGCGAGCCTGCTCGTCCCCTGCCACAACGAGGAGGCCAATGTCGCCGAGACCATTGCCGCGCTGGATGCGCAGGCGTACCCGGACTTCGAGATCATCGCCATCAACGATGGCAGCAGCGACGGCACCGGCGCCGCGCTCGACGACCTTGCCCGCCAATACCCGCGCCTGCGCGTGCTCCATCTGGCCAGCAACCAGGGCAAGGCCAACGCATTGCGGATGGGCACGCTGGCGGCACGCAGCGAGTACCTGGTGTGCGTGGACGGCGACGCCCTGCTGGACGAGTACGCCACCCACTGGATGATGTGGCACCTGACCAGCGGGCCGCGCGTGGGCGCGGTCACCGGCAACCCGCGCGTGCGTAACCGCTCCACGCTCTTGGGCCGCCTGCAGGTCGGCGAGTTCAGCTCGATCATCGGCATGATCAAGCGCGCGCAACGCGTCTACGGCCGGTTGTTCACCGTGTCCGGCGTGATCTGCGCCTTCCGCCGCACTGCGCTTCACAGCGTCGGCTACTGGTCCGACGACATGGTCACCGAGGACATCGACATCAGCTGGCGGTTGCAGATCGCGCACTGGGACATCCGCTACGAGCCCAACGCGATGTGCTTCATCCTGATGCCCGAGACCCTGCGTGGCCTGTGGAACCAGCGCCTGCGCTGGGCCAAGGGTGGCGTCGAGGTCGCGCTGCGTCACGGGACAGACCTGTTCAACTGGCGCCGACGCCGCATGTGGGGCGTGCTGGCCGAGTACAGCCTGAGCGTGGCCTGGGCGTACGTGATGCTCTTCATCATGGTGCTGTGGCTGCTGGGCAAGTTCGTCGACCTGCCGCAAGACCTGACCGTAAATACGCTGCTGCCGCGCTGGCACGGCATGGTGCTGGGCGTCGTGTGCCTGCTGCAGTTCGCGATCAGCCTGCTGATCGACCGCCGCTACGAGCCGCGCATCGGCCGCAACTTCTACTGGATGGTCTGGTATCCGGCGGCGTATTGGATGCTCGCCCTCTTCACCACGGTGATTGCCCTGCCGACGACCCTGTTGCAACGTCGCAACCGGCGTGCCGTCTGGACCAGCCCCGACCGAGGCCTGCGATGAACGCCCAAGTCCTGATCTACTCCCCGCAGAACCAGTCCAACGTGCAGCGGGGCCTCTACGGCACGCTGACCCTGCTGGCCTGGGCGGTGTACTTCTATCTCGTCCTGCCCGTGATCACCCTGCTTCTGTGGTGGTTCGGATTGCGCGGGAGCTACGTGCAACTGTGGCTGCCGGAAGCGGGGTTCGACCGCACCCTGGCCTTCACCCTGCCAGTGCTGGCTATCGTGTGCGCGCTGGTGCTCATCGGCTGGGCGGAGATCAACCGGGCCCGCTTCCAGAACCGCGAGCGTCGCTCGCAGATCGATGACGCGGCTCCGCAGGAGATCGCCGATGCCCTCGGTGCATCCCACCCGTTCGCCGAGCGCCTGCGCACGGCGCGCGTAGCCACGCTGAGCCTGGACGACCAGGCCGGATTGAGCGACATCTCGGTGTCCTCCGAACTGTCAACGCAAGCGCCGATGCCGAAGCCGGTACCCGCATTGACCTGACGGACAGGCGGCCGCGTCACGTCGAAAGCAGCGCGAGGCGTGCGCGGAGTACGTCCAACTGCAGGTCGCCCGCCGCGCCCGGGGACACGCGCGCGGCCAGGCTGGCCTCGGGATCCCCCTGCGCCCATCGGGTGGGATCGGCCGCCTGCACGTAGGCATCGCGGAACGGCACGCCCTGCCGCGCCATGTCCACGGCGAGGTCGGTGGCATACATCGACGCGTCCAGCGCGGCGCGCATCGCGTCGGGTTTCCACTCCAGGTTGCGCAGCAGGTCGGGCAGCAGCTCAAGCGCGCACAGGCCGCGGCCGAAGGCGTGGAAGATCGCGCCCTTGGAAAACTGCAGGTCGCGGTGGTAGCCCGAGGGCAGCGACAGCAGCTGTTCGATCTCGGTGCGCGCTGCGGCCACGGCCGAATAGCTCGCGCGCATCAGTTCGATGACGTCCGGGTTGCGCTTGTTGGGCATGATCGAACTGCCGGTCGTGTACTGCGCCGGCAATGCCACGAAGCCGAACTCGGCGCTGGTGAACAGGCTCAGGTCCCACGCCAGCCGGCGCAGGTCGAGCACTGCTGATCCCAGCGCCTCGATCGCCGCCAGCTCGAACTTGCCGCGCGAGAGCTGCGCGTAGGTCGCGGCCACCTGCATCCGACCGAAGCCCAGCGCCTGCGTGGTGTGGTCGCGGTCCAGCGGCAGGTTGACGCCGTAGCCGGCCGCGCTGCCCAGCGGGTTGGCATCGACCCAGGCCAGCGTGTCGCGGGCGCGCACGGCGTCGTCGATGAAGCCCTCCGCCCACGCCGCCCACCACATGCCGCATGACGACACGACGGCGCGCTGCAGGTGGGTGTACCCGGGCAACGGCAGCATCGCCTCGGCATCCGCCCGCGCCAGCGCGACCTCCGCGACTTCGCGGCACAGCGCCTGGACCCGTGCCAACCGGTCCTTCAGCCACAGCCGCGTGGCGACCAGCACCTGGTCATTGCGGCTGCGGCCGGTGTGGATGCGTCGCCCGGCATCGCCCAACCGCTCGACCAGACGTGCCTCGATCGCGGAGTGGCCGTCCTCGAAGCGCGCATCGAGCACGAAGCGGCCCGCGGCGAAGTCGCCGGCGAGCGTATCGAGTTCACGTTCGATCCCGGCAAGCTCATCCTCCGGGATGATGCCGATGCGCTGCAGCCCTTGCGCGTGCGCCCGGCTGGCCTGGATGTCGAAGACGAAGAACTCGCGGTCCAGCACCACGTCGTCGCCGGCGCAGAACTGCTGGATTCGTTCGTCGACGCGGACGCCGGGTTTCTGCCAGAGGAGGTCGGTCATGGGCGTACCTGGTTGACTCTGTAGGAGCGGCTTCAGCCGCGAATGCTCCTTCGGAGACCGATGATCGCGGCTGAAGCCGCTCCTACAGGGGTGGGAGGGGAATTCCTTCGAACTCGTCCAGTCCGAAGGCGAGGTTGAGGTTCTGCAGCGCCTGCGTGGCGGCACCCTTGAGCAGGTTGTCGAGCGTGGACACCACGACCAGGCGGCGACCGTCGTCCGAGAGGGTGAAACCTCCGATCTCGACATGGTGCCGGCCGGCGATGCGGCTGACCCAGGGCGCGTCTTCGAGCACACGCACCAGGGGCTCACGGCCGTAGCGGTCCAGGTACCGCTCCAGGACTTCGTCGATCCGGAACGCACGCGCCAGGTGCAGGTTGGCGGTGATCGACAGCCCGCGGAAGTGCGGCGCCACGTGCGGCATGAACTCGACCGGGTGATCCAGATGGCGCGTGACTTCGCGCTCGTGCACGTGGCCCGCCAGCGCGTACGGCATCAGGTTGTCGCGCAGCAGTTCGGGGTTGTTCTTGTCGGACGGCGACGTGCCCGCGCCGGACCAGCCGGACACGCCGAAGCACTGCACCGGGCCGTCCAGCACGTCGAGCATGGGTGCGATGGCGAGTTGCATCGCCGTGGCGTAACAGCCGGGGTTGCTGATGCGCCGCTCGCCCCGCCCGGCCCTCCGCGTGAGCTCGGGCAGGCCGTAGTGCCAGGCGTCGTCGAACCGGTAGTCCGCCGACAGGTCGACGATGACGGGGTTCGCCGCGCTGGCATCGAACGCCACCGTCGCCCTGGCTGCATGTCCGTTGGGTAGCGCCAGCACGACGGCCTCGGCCTGCAGGGCCGGCAGCGCCTCCAGCGCGGGCGCCGTGTAGTGAAGGCCGGCGCCGTGACCGGGGTGGTGGTCGGTGACGGCCTGGCCCTCCCGCTCGCGCGAGGACACGTAGGCCAGCTCGAAGCGCGGGTGCGCGTCGATCAGCGCGATCAGCTCGGCGCCCACGTACCCACGTGCACCGACCAGGCCGACGCTGATGGCCGTATCGCCGCTCATTGCACTGGCTCCAGCAGGGTCGGCACGCGGTCGCGGCAGTGCGCCACGCAGCGTTCGATCGCGTCGAAATCCTCCAGCCCGATCCAGAAGGCGTTCCAGCGCGCTTGGCGCACGTGGCCATAGGCCTCGGCGTAATAGAACGCGTTGACCGGGTTGCCATGGCGCGAGCGCCAGAACAAACGGTCGTTCTCTTCGCGCATCATCTGCCAGACCGCGCGGCCCAGGCCCTCGCCCTGCGCGTCGTCCAGCACGGCGAACTTGTCCAGGTAGATGCCCGCATCCTCGCGCGTGAGGATTACCGCGGCGCGGTAGTTCTCGCTGACGTAGGCGCGGTGCAGCGCGGTGCGCTCGAAGTAGTCCGGCGCCAATGCCTTGCCGAACGCCGACTCGATCAGCGACTTGAGCCGCGGCAGGTCCAGCGACGCCCAGTCGCCGGCCTGCAGCACGCGCTCGCCGCGCCGCACCAGCGTGCCCGAGCCTTTGTGGGTGAACAGCTCCTTGGCCAGCTCCGAGGGTCGCGTGATCGAGACCGAGGACGACAGCGGCAGGCGGTCCAGCAACTGCTTGACCTGCTCGATCTTCACGCGCATGCCGCCGTTGATCCACGGCTGCGCCATCAGGTGGTCGTACTCGGTGGACAGGTTGATCGAGTCGATCACCCGGCCCTCGCCATCCAGCAGGCCGCCGGTGCCGGTGAGGAACACGATCTTGTAGGGCTGCAGCACCTGCACCAGCTCGTTGGCGGCGAAGTCGGCGTTGATGTTGAGGATCTGGCCGCCGACGGTTTCGCCAAGGCTGGCGATCACCGGGATTGAGCCGGCCTGCAGACTGGCCTGGATGGGCGCCAGTTCGACCCGTGCGACCTGCCCGACCAGGCCCAGCCGTTCGCTGTCGACATACTCGGCCTCGAACACCCCCGAGACGATCGAAGTCGCACGCGCATCGGCCGCCTGCAACGCCTCGACCAGCCGCAGGTTCTCGGCGTGGGCGACACGGCGCACCACGGCCAATGCTTCGGGCGAGGTCACGCGCAGGCCGTCGACGGTCCGCTTCTGGATCCCCGCGTCCGCCATCGCCGCGTCCAGCTGCGGACCGGCGCCGTGGATCACGATGGGCGTCAGGCCGACGTCCTGCAAAAACGCCAGGGACGAGGTCAGCGCTTCGAGGTCGTCGCGCAGCACCGCGCCGCCGACCTTGACCACGGCGAAGCGCGCCGCGTCCAGCTGCGAGAAACGCTTGAGGTACTGGCTGATCTCCTTGGCGCTGGCCATGGAAGACAGCAGCCGGACGATGGTCTGGCGCGTCTGCGGGTCGTGGGGTGCGGGCGTGGCGTTCATTCGTTGCGTTGCTTTCTTGTAGGAGCGGCTTCAGCCGCGATCGAAGGTGCGGGGAATGCATTCGCGGCTGGAGCCGCTCCTACAGGTCACGTGGCGAGGATGCGCTTGACCGAGTGGGCGTAGCGTTCGAGCTGCTCCAGCGCCACCCACTCGTCGGCGGTGTGCGCCTGGGCGATGTCGCCGGGCCCATAGACGATTGCGGTCATGCCCGCGGCCGAGAACAGCGAGGCCTCGGTCCAGAAGTCCACGGCATTGCCGATCGGCAGGTCCAGTGCCTCCGCCAGGTCGCGCGCCTCAAGGCGACGGTCCTCGGCGGTGGCGATGTCGCCCGACGGCAGCGACGGGCCGCGGAAGGTTTCCTCGTAGCGCTCCACCGCTCCTGGCTCGACCAGCGTGCCGAAGCGTTCGTGCAGTGTGTCGATCGACATCGACGGCAGCGGCCGGAAGCCGAAGCGCACCTGCGCGCTGGGCGCGATCATGTTGGCTTTGATGCCGCCCTCGACCTTGCCGATGTTGAAGCGCAACCCGGTCAGCCCGCCGAAGCGCTGGTGCGCCTCGGCCTCGACCAGGTCCAGCGCGCGGCTGCCCCAGCGCATGGCCTGGTGCAACGCACTGGCCTGCATCGCGTTGGCGCCGGATGCGTGGCCGGCCACGCCACGGAAGTGCATCAGCACCGAGCTGATGCCGCGGTGCGCCAGCACGGCTTCGCAGTTCGTCGGCTCGGCCACGACCGCTTCGGTGAAGCCGTGGTCGCTGGCGAGGAACGCCGCGATGCAGCGCGCGTCGTTGGCCTCCTCGTCGGTGGAGAACAGGAACGCGGCATCGCCCGTGGTTTCTCCCGCCGCCGCCAGCAGGCCCGCCGCTGCACCCTTGATGTCGCAGGCGCCCAGGCCGATGGCCCGGTCCGCGGTGACGCGCAGGCGGTGCGGGCTGGCGGTCCACGCCGGCGAGTCGGGCACGGTGTCCAGGTGCACGTTGAACACGCGCCGGGGCGCGCCACGCACGGCCAGCATCGACACCGCGCCGTCGCCGTGGTCGGTGACCTCCACGCGGAAGCCCGGCAGGTGTGCGCGCAGGTAGTCGAACATGCCCCCCGTGCCGATCGTGCGCGGCGGATTGCGCGTATCGAACGACACGAGTGCTTCGAGGTGGCGGAGGGTTTCGGACAGCATGTCGGTAACCGGGATCCTGTGGGAGCGGCTTCAGCCGCGAACGGTTCTCGTGGTTCGGTTATTTGTAGGAGCGACGTAAGTCGCGACCGGATGGTCGGTGCGACCGTGTGATCGCGACTCACGTCGCTCCTACACCGAGCAATGTCTGGAGGACGACGCAGACGTGATGCACACCATGCCGTGGCATGCGCATCGCGGCTGAAGCCGCTCCTACAAGGACGAGGTCAACCGCGGTTGACCTCGGCCCACAACGTGCTGCTCATCCCGAACAGCTTGATGAAGCCCTCGGCCTCGGCCACGCCCCAGTCCGCCGCCTGCGCATAGGTCGCGCCCTTGGCGTTGAGGATGTGGGGCGACTCGATCGCCACCGCGCCGACGCTGCCGCCGTGCGTCTCCAGCACCACCTCGCCGTTGACGGTGGCCTGGCTGGACGCCAGGAACGCCTCCAGGTCGGTCTTCAGCGGGTCGTGGAAGAAGCCCTCGTAGACCAGCTCGACCCACTTGCGCGCCACGTCCGGCTTGAAGCGGTTCTGCAGCTTGCTCAGCACCGCCTCCTCCAGCGCGCGGTGCGCGGTCAGCAGCGCGGCCAGGCCCGGTGCCTCGAAGATGATCCGGCCCTTCAGGCCGATGGTGGTATCACCGGTGTACAGGCCCCGGCCGACGCCGTACCGGGCGAACAGTCCGTTGAGCCGTGCCAGCAGGTCGTGCCCGGCCATGCGCTCGCCGTCCAGCGACACCGCCTCGCCCTTCTCGAACCCGATGCGAACGCGCAGCGGCTCGGCGGGCCACTCGGCGCGCGGCTTGCACCAACCGACAGCGCCCTCGCCCGGCGCCTGCCAGCGGTCGATCTCCCCGCCCGACATCGTCAGGCCCAGCAGGTTCTCGTTGATGGTGTAGGCCTGCTGCTTGGCGCGTACGCTGAAGCCCCGGTCCTCGAGGTACTTCTGCTCGTACGCGCGGACCTCGGTGTGCTCCTTCTGGATCTCGCGGATCGGCGCCACGATCTCATAATCGCCCAGCGCCTTCACCGCCAGGTCGAAGCGCACCTGGTCGTTGCCCATGCCGGTGCAGCCGTGGGCGATGGCACGCGTGCCCAGCTCGGCGCAGCGCTTGAGAGCGGCTTCGACGATCAGGTAGCGGTCCGACACCAGCAGCGGGTACTGGCCCTGGTAGCCCTCGCCCGCCCACACGAACGGCTTGACGAAGCCGTCCCAGATCGCCGGGCCGCCGTCGACGGTGACGTGCGAGGCCACGCCCAGTTCGGCGGCGCGGCCCTCGATGAAGGCACGCTCATCGGCGTCGACGCCGCCGGTGTCGGCGAACACGGTGTGGACGTTCCATCCGCGCTCCTGCAGGTAAGGGACGCAGAAGCTGGTGTCGAGGCCGCCGGAGAAGGCCAGGACGATGTCGCCCCGGGAGGGAATGGCGGTCGGGGAATGGGGGGTTGGGGAATTGGCAGTCGTGGACATTGTGGTGGGCTACCTGAAAATTCGTTGGATGGACTTGAACTGAGCGCGCAGCGATTCCCTATTCCCCACTCCCCGTTCCCGCGCGCGAAGCGAGCCGCGCCATCACCGCCTTCTGCACGTGCAGCCGGTTCTCGGCCTCGTCGATGGCGATGCAGCTGGGCGAGTCCATCACCGCGTCGGTCGCCTTGACGTTGCGGCGCAGCGGCAGGCAATGGCTGAAGACGGCGTTGTTGGTCAGCGCCATCTTTGCCTCGTCCACGATGAAGTGCGTGTAGCGGTCGCGGATGGGCTTTTCCGGCGCCCAGTTGCCGAAGTACGGCAGCGCGCCCCAGCTCTTGGCGTACACCACGTCGGCCCCGGCATAGGCGCTTTCGATGTCATGGCTGACCGCCAGCGAGCCGCCGCTCTCGGCGACATTGGCCTCGGCCCAGCCCATGTAGCGCTCGTCCAGCACGTACTCCGGCGTCGGGCACAGCAGCGTCACGTCCATGCCCAGACGCGTGGCGATGGTGAGCGCGGAATTGGCCACCGCGGTGTTGAGCGGCTTGGGGTGGTACGTCCAGGTCAGGACGTACTTCCTGCCGCGAAGATCGGTCGTGCCGAAGTGCTCCTGCAGCGCCAGCGCGTGCGCCAGCTCCTGGCAGGGGTGGGTGATCGTCTCCATGTTGATCACCGGCACCGGCGAGTACCGCGCGAAGCTTTCCAGCACGCGGTCCTGGCGGTCGATCGACCAATCGACGAACTTCGGGAACGCGCGCACGCCGATCAGGTCGACGTACCGGCCCAGCACGCGCGCCACTTCGGCGATGTGCTCTTCGGTGTCGCCGTCCATCACCGTGCCCAGGTCGAACTCGATCGGCCACGCGTCCTTGCCCGGCTGCAGCACCACCGCATGCCCGCCCAGCTGGAATGCACCGAGCTCGAAACTGGTGCGCGTGCGCATGGACGGGTTGAAGAACACCAGTGCGATGGACCGACCCTTCAGTGCATCGCCGAACTTCTCGCGCTTGAAGCGCGCCGCGTCGGCCAGCAGGGCGTCGAGGTCGGCGCGCGACCAGTCCTGGGTGTTGAGGAAGTGCCTGGGTGTCGCAAGCCGCGGGGTGGAAGTCATGGGAATCCATCGGTGGGGGGCGATGGCCGGGCTTCCCTGGAACGAAAAAACCCGGCGCGGAGGCCGGGTTCGTCGTACGACGCGGACGCGTGGAGCGCCGTTACCCAGCCAGGTTGGGGGGCAACGGTCGGCGCGCGCGCGAGGTCATGCCCGCCGCCATCCAGGCGGAGGTGATGATGTCGGCGTCGGCGCGGGTCTGCGTCATGAGGGGGCGAATGCTCGCATGCGACTGCAGGGCGCGCAAGCCGTCGGTCCGGCCGGTTACTGGACGGGGGTGCCCGCGATCGCCGGGGTCACCGACACCCGGATGCGCAGGCGGTTGCCCGGGTCGTCGGGCAGGCGCGAGCGGTACTTGGCGCCCTTGTAGGCGTAATCCACGTCGTAGGCGATCGGCCGGCGGAACTCGCGTTCGACAGGCACCGACCGGCACGCTGGATCGGTGCCCGGGCCGGACTGCTCGCGTCCGAGCGCATCGCGCACCGCATCGACCACCCGCGACAGGCGCGAATCGCCGCCGCCATCGGCACGCGGCGACTGGTCGCACTGCTCTTCCATCCGCGTGGCGGTGAGGGTCTGGTAGACCGGGGTCACGCGCAGCACGTGCGCGTAGTCGTAGCGCACGTTCTCGGTCTGGATGACGGTGTTCTGCTGGGCCACCGACGGCGCGGCGGCTGCAAGCATCAGCAGGGTGGTCGTCAGGAGAAGGCGGCGCATCGGGCTCGTGGCTCGGGCAAGTCCCGGAATTGTAGGTGCAACAGGGGCTTGCGGACTGAATCCTGCCTGTCATGGCGGCTGCCGCGGGGCCATCGGCGGCTAGAATGGCCGGCCGTCCCGCCGCCGCCGTGCCCATGAGCCTGCACCTGTTCAACAGCCTGACCCGCCGGGTCGAACCGTTCCAGCCGGCGGACCCGGCGCGCACGACGATGTATGTCTGCGGCCCGACCGTCTACAACTACGTTCACATCGGCAATGCGCGCGGGCCGGTGGTGTTCGGCGTGCTGGCCGACCTGCTGCGCCGGCGCTTCGGCGCGCTGGCCTACGCGCGCAACATCACCGACGTCGACGACAAGATCAACGCCGCCGCGCGCGAGGCCGGGGTGCCGATCGGCGACATCACCGGGCGATTCGCGCAGGCCTACCGCGAGGACATGGCCGCGCTGGGCGTGGCACCGCCGGACCTGGAGCCCGAAGCCACCGCCCACATCGGGCCAATCATCGAGATGATCGAGCGCCTGATCGAATCCGGCCACGCCTACGCGGCCGAGGGGCACGTGCTGTTCTCGGTCGGCAGCTTCGAGGGTTACGGCAAGCTGTCGCGCCGCGACACTGACGAGATGCTGGCCGGCGCGCGCGTGGACGTGGCGCCGTACAAGCGCGACCCCGGCGACTTCGTGCTGTGGAAGCCGTCCACCAGCGACCTGCCCGGCTGGGACTCGCCGTGGGGCCGCGGCCGTCCGGGCTGGCACATCGAGTGCTCGGCCATGGCCGCCGCGCACCTGGGCGAGACCATCGACATCCACGCCGGCGGCGTGGACCTGCAGTTCCCGCACCACGAGAACGAAATCGCACAGAGCGAGTGTGCGCATGGCGGCAAGCCGTTCGCCCGCTTCTGGCTGCACAACGGCATGCTCAACTTCGGCGGCGCCAAGATGAGCAAGTCGCTGGGCAACATCGAAAAGGTCCACGACCTGGTCCGCGCGCATCCACCCGAAGCCCTGCGCTACGCGTTGCTGTCGGCGCACTACCGCCAGCCGCTGGACTGGTCGGACGGCCTGATCGAGCAGAGCGTGCGCACGCTGGACCGGCTGTACGGGACCCTGCGTGATCTCGCGGACGTGGAGGCATCGGCAGAGATCCCGGCCGCCATCGACGCCGCACTCGACGACGACCTCAATTCGCCGCAGGCGCTGGCGGAAGTCGCACGGATCGCGGGCGAGGCGCGCAAGGCGACGTCGGCCGTCGAACGTGCGCGACTGAAGTCGGAGCTGCTCGGCGCGGGCCTTGCGTTGGGGGTGCTGCAGCAGGACCCGGCCGCATGGTTCTCGCGCGGTGCGGGAAGCGATGACGATGCCCGCATCCAGGCA